>FUIF01017052.1_pt1 | contig 11915 bp, 17 predicted proteins | sample 1003461 | NCBI WGS metagenome assembly FUIF01 (sample SAMEA80401918, study PRJEB19352) | marine metagenome
CCAGTCTGACACCGAAGACATGGCCGATGACCTCGGTACGATCTTCTACGCAGACGGAACAGGGAACAGCAGCAAAGACCCTCTGGGCCTTGCAGCTCTCGTTGACGACGGTACGTCTGTCGCCAACATCGGTGGCCTTGCTCGTGCTACCTACACCACCTTGAAGTCGACCGTGACCGCATCCGCTGGCACGCTCACGCTTGCAAAGGTGGATACGCTTTGGTCTGCATGTACCTCTGGTGCACAGAAGCCAACAGCGGTCTACACGACCGAGACGGTGTTCAACCTCTACGGTCAGCTTCTCCGTCCGCAGGAGCGCATCACAAAAGACGCTTCTACCATGAAGGGTCTCTCTGGCGGCACGGGTTTCACGGCTCTCTCCTACAACGGGAACATCCACGATCCAAACGAAGGACGCGAGGGCGCAGAAGCCTACACTGCTGAATTATTCCAGTCTTGGGCTGGTGTCTGCGTGATTGAAAATGCTCCCGCTGCCTGAAATCGATGGTGTTACTCTTGAGGTAATGGAATACCAAAAAGAGGCTGATGGTGCTTTCGCTAAGATGGGGTTCAAAGGCGAGACCCACGCACCTCCTTATATTTGGAGGTTTCGATGCCCAAGGGGTGTTTACAAAGAATATGAAGTCCAGGACATTACGGGCGAACTAACAATGACTGGTTTCATGATGGACGCAAGAGCCAATCGTGAGGCTGAGAATTTTTCAACTATTGAAGAAGCTGCAGCAGTACAAGAAGCAAAGAAAATAAGGCTTAAAGCAAATTTAACAATAACAGGACTGGCGATCCTTTGGATCATTGCAATTTTCTGCTACCTCGATTTGAGGGGCTATTTCACAGACGAAACTGAAGACCCTTACACTCAACCCTCTACATGGGAGACGTTACAATGAACACAGGAAAGAAAGTAATTCTACTCATCGCGGTTTTTGCCGCAATCATCGGATACTTACTGTGGGCGCCTGAAGCAAAGGCGGATGAGCACAGTGGGAGTCCTTACGACATTCTGCAAGTCTCGTTCGGCGAACGCAACATCAAGCTCGGCGCTTCCAACGTCGAAGACGACTCCGGCCTTGGCCTGTTTCGCATCGGGATACACGCGTTCAAGTACTTATCGCTTAGCTACGATGCCGAAATCACTTCCTTCGATGGCGAGGCCAATACCGATTCACACCTGATAGTGCGAATACCATTCGAAATGAAGCGGTTTCACCTCCACATCGGCGGAGGTATAATGGCCTCTGATAACTATGGTGCTCAGGCGGACAGCCAGGGGGCCTTGAACCTTGGATTTCGGTGGATGCCTACACCGCAAATCTTCGTAGACGGCGATGTCTATGAGTACGAAGAAAATGATGGTCGCAAGTTTGCAACGGCTCTTGCGATCACAGATCCTGTTGGTATGCACAGCCTCGTCTTGGAATACCAGCGATACGATTTCAGTGAAATCAATGAGATCGAAAACTTAGTCTTTGGTTATCGACTCTATCATTGAACGTCCATGTCAGCACTGGGGGACGTTAAACTGCCCACTGCGCCCTTAACTTTGGAGACATAACCATGTCCAAAACTGCTGTTGCGGAAAAGAAGTCCACCGATCTGGCGGCCTTCGACTACGGTGCTGATGCGGGTACCGGCTTCGAGAATCAAACTCGCGAAGACATTACTATCCCGTTTCTCGCCATCACGCAGGCCTTGAGTCCCGTCGTCACGAAGCAGACGATCGATGGTGCCAAGCCTGGTTTGCTGTACAACACGGTCGGCGAGCATTTCTACCCCGACAACCAGATCCGTTTCGTTCCGGGTTACACTGACCACGTCTACGTGGAATGGGTACCTCGAAAGGAAGGTGGCGGTTTCGCTGGTATTCATGCCATCGACTCCGACGTCGTCAAACAGGCGAAGGCGGAAGCGACCGAGTTCGGTAAGTTCACCGTACCGCGCGAAGGTGGCGGCGTCAATGACCTGATTGAGACGTTCTACGTCTACGGTGTTGTCGTCGACGAGAATCACCAGCCGGAAGGCATGATGGTCCTCTCGTTCACTTCAAGCAAGATCAAGGTCTACAAGAAGTGGAACACCAACCTGCGTAGCCACATGATCAATGTCGGCGATCGCAAAATCAACCCACCGATCTTCGCCAACGTTGCGTTGATCACCACGAAGGAAGAGTCCAATCCCGAGGGCGACTTCTTCAACTACTCCATCACGCCGTCTCGCGGCAACATGAGAGACTCTCTTCTGGAACCTGGCCACCCTGCGCTTGAAGAAGCGAAAGGTGTTGCTGAAATGGTGAAGTCGGGTCTGGCACGTGCCGCATACGAATCCCAGGAGCAGGCCGGCGACGCTGCCGGTTCCTCTGGAGACGGCGACAAGGGGGACGACGACGTCCCGTTCGGGTAACACGTTTACCGCGTGAAGTGAAGTTTGGCCGGGGCGAAAGCCCCGGTCCGTTTTATATCGGAGCAGATATATGAATTTGGAGTCAACAAAAATGTCAGGTCCACAAATCGAGTTTTGCGATCAACTTCACTCTCAAAAGTATCGCTCACCTCACGAAGATTTCCGCGAAGCAATGAATCGCGTCGCATCAACCACGTCAGACGACGACAAACACTACAAACGATATCGAGAAGTAATAGGGGATATGTTCTTTCTACCCGGTGGCCGAATACAAAAGGCCATGGGTTCCACATCGGTGGTAACACCACTCAACTGCTACGTCTCAGGCGTCATTGAGGACAGTTTCGTCGATGGCGCCGGATGTATCATGAAACGAGCTCATGAAGCCGCAAGGACAATGCGCATGGGCGGCGGAATCGGTTACGACTTTTCAACGCTCCGGCCAAACGGAGCACTCATCAAGAAACTCAACTCAAACTCCTCTGGGCCCGTCTCCTTCATGGGCATATACAACGAAGTCGGTCTTGCGACGTCATCCTCTGGCCACAGACGTGGAGCTCAGATGGGTGTTTTGCGCGTTGACCACCCTGACATCGAGGAGTTCGTTCACGCGAAACAGAATTCAGAGAAGCTTCGTGGCTTCAACATCTCGATTGCCATTACCGACGAGTTCATGCGTTGCGTTCGCGCCGGTGCAGAATTTAACCTTCGCTTTCAAGGTCAAGTCTATCGCAGCATCGATGCAAGAGCTCTGTGGGAAAGCATCATGCGGTCCACATGGGACTGGGCGGAACCTGGGGTCCTGTTCATCGATACCATCAACCGCATGAACAATCTCAAGTATTGCGAGAGCATCGCTGCAACGAATCCGTGCGGTGAGCAACCACTCCCTCCCAACGGCGCCTGCCTCTTGGGCTCATTCAACCTGGTTAAGTACGTTCAAGATGGTCACTTCGATTTTGATATGTTAGCCCAACATATTCCAGACGTGGTTCGAGCGATGGACAACGTCTTCGAACATGCGAAGTTCCCTCTGTACGAACAGGAACAGGAGGCCAAGAACAAACGTCGCATGGGGCTGGGGGTCACAGGTGCTGCCAACGCGATCGAATCACTTGGGATGCCGTACGGATCTGACGAATACGTCGACATGCAGTCAGGCATTCTTCGATTCATCGCCAACCAATGCTATCAAGCATCGGCTCTTTTGGCCAAAGAGAAAGGTGCCTTCCCAATGTACAATAAGGTCGGTTACATGCAATCCGAATTCGTTGAACGATTGGATCCTGAAACCAAAGCCTTGATCGAACGCCACGGCATTCGCAATTCCCACCTCACCTCCATCGCTCCTACCGGAACCATCTCAATGTGCGCTGACAACGTCAGCAGCGGCATCGAGCCTGTGTTCTCTTACAAGCAGAAACGGATGTACAACCATCCTGACGGCATGCAGGAGGTTGAGCTCGAGGATTACGGTGTTCGCGTACTCGGGCACAAGGGGAGAACAGCGACGGGGATTGTTGGTGAGAATGGTGAGATCATTCAGCCGGCGGTGTCGGTTGCTGAACATCTTGCCGTGTTGAAATCTGCTTCGCACTGGGTTGATTCGGCGGTCTCCAAGACCTGCAACATTCCACCCAACACTCCGTGGTCCGACTTCAAACAGGTGTATGTTGACGCCTGGGAGGGAGGGGCCAAAGGTTGCACCACGTTCAATACCGAAGGCAAGCGCATGGGTATCATCAAAGATGCCGACAGCGCGAACGACGGGGAGACGTGCCGCATCGATGCTACTACCGGTCGGCGCGAGTGTGAGTGACAGACGGAAACAGATTTGGCGTAGGTTGGTTGCTCGCGGTCGTGAAGACCGCGAGACCTACTGCCTTATTTGGGAAGGACCTACCTCTGGTGATAATCCCGCTGGTGGTGGGTACGGCCGGGTGTCTATTGACGGTCAATCTGCTGCTGTTCATCGAGTTGCGTTCACAATTGCTCATGGATACCTTTCAAGTAAGTCGCATGTTGATCATCTCTGTGGAAATCGGCTCTGCTTCAATCCTTGGCATCTTGAACGGACTACTCATAAGCAGAATATGCGACGACGCGATGGAAAAACGAAAGTAGAAGCACCCAAGAAATCTCACCGCTGGTTTCCCTTTTTGTTCTGAGAAAGAAGCGGTTTACATTCCCAAAATGTAGGTTTACAATTTTCAGTATGAGCATATACTGTAGATCCTGTTTCAAGATTTCGAAAGAGCCGTCGGTGAGCGGTCCCTATAAAGACTTTCACCCTGATACTGACGAGCCGCGTCGTCGATGGTTCAACATTTGCCCACTGTGTTTCAGCCACGAGGTTGAGACCATACTACCAGGAAAAAGTGATGAATACATTGAACGTTCGAAACGCGAATCAAGCGTTGCCGCTCGCATTAGCCGTACTTGTTCAGCATGGAAAGAAGCGGGAATCTCGCGTTGGTGACGTCTTATCGCTTGACGTACCTGTCTCAACTCTTTATACCAACCCGTGGGAGATGTGTGTCTTCCACGCGGAGCGAAATCTAAATCCATTTGCCACGTTGTTCGAAGGCATTTGGATGCTGGCTGGCCATAACGCAGTTCAGTTTCCAGCCAAGTTCCTTCCCAAAATGAAGGAGTTTTCTGACGATGGAACTCGTCTTCATGGTGCGTACGGTTATCGATGGCGCCATCATTTTGGCAAAGATCAGATTGACGAGGTGATCACCAACCTTAAAGCAAATCCAAATTGCCGTCGGCAGATGATCCAAATGTGGGATCCGGCTGCTGACCTCAGCAATCACGAAAGCAAGGATCTTCCTTGCAACACTTCTGTCAACGTGCAGGTTATCGAGGGCCGGCTCTGCATCGTTGTTTTTCTGCCGGTCAAACGACGTTATATGGGGTGCGTATGGAACCGACTCTGTTCACTTTGCTATGCTCCAGCAGTACATCGCGGGGTCCCTCGGCATCCCGTGCGGACACTACATTCAGATTTCCTGCAACTGGCACGCATACGTCCACATCCTCGAATCCATGCCCGGTGTCGTCGAGCCTGATATTAAAAAATCCAAGATGCAGATCCCTACACCAAGTTCTGCGCAGACGCTCCTATCAAAACGAATTGCCTGCTTGATTACCCTGAAGATCGAGCGTGGTTTGATGGAGACGCTGAAATGTTCCTGGCCGCCGGAAACCTTGGAGTGGGAGGTTATCAATCCTGGTTCTTCAAAAAAGTCGCGTGTCCCATGCTGGCAGTGTGGGAATGCTGGAAGAACGGGCGCGACAAGGAAAAATGCTTGGAACTGTCGCGGTCAATCCGCCTACTTGACTGGGCAGTCATGACTCATGACTGGATAGCGAGGAGAGAAGAATGAGCATTGAAAATACAATCGAACGTATTCAGGTCACGCGCGAGGCCGGCCAGGTACAACGCTGCCATATTGTGCCTCACATTGGCGACGCTTCTGACGCGCAACACTCATGGAACATGGCAACCATGTATCGCATCTTGTGCCCTGAGCCCAAGCTGGATGTCGTCTGGTGCATTCTCCACCATGACAACCACGAGCGATACACTGGCGACGCTCCGATGTCTGCGAAGATGATGGCACAAAGTTCATCACGAGCTCACATCAGAGAATTTCGCGACAGCCTCTCTGCTTTCGACGAGCATATCACCTATCAGATGGGTGATTACTTTGAACTGCCTGATGAAGATTGGGCTTGGGTCAAAGGTCTCGACATGCTTGAGTTCTATTTGTTCTGCCACGACCAGCTTGCTTTCGGGAATCGAAGGTTCGAGCGCCCAGCAAAGCGAGTCAAAGATCGGTTGGTCAACGGCGGTGACCATGACTTCGGGGTTCCTCAACCTATCGTCGATGTTGCTGAGGCCTATATATGGTCTCGCACCGTCGATACGAGTATCAACTACCATGTCTAAAAAAACTCGAAATGGTCGAAGGCGAAATCTGGTGCGAAGTGCACGGGTGTGTTCATGAACTTAGCGAAGATACCTTATCAATATGGTCCGTTACCTAGTCGGTGAGTTGCCTGTAGTGCAACTCACAACGGAACTGGAGAATCCTTCGCATTGGTCGTCAGTACGACGAAACTATTGATGAAAAGTTTAAGCCAGCACCGTAATGGTCGTCCGAAGACAAAAAACGTATAAGAACCCAGATCAGGAAGTGATGTTTGCTCCTGACTCTGGTTGGACGCCGCCCAATCTGAATGATCTTCCCAGCTGGAAAGATGCCAAGCGCATTGGTCTCGACTGCGAAACCAAAGATTCTCATCTCAAACAAACTGGAATAGGAGTACGCCGTGGAGGAAAAATCGTTGGAGTCTCGTTCTGCATCGAAGACGACAGACCGTATTATCTTCCTATACAGCACGCCAGGGGCGGAAACCTGGATCCTGAAAGAGTGGTTGCGTATCTCAAGGACAATGCTAAGCTTTTTACCGGAGATATCGTCGGTGCAAATCTGCAGTACGACCTTGACTATCTCTTGGAGAACGAAGTTGAATTCCCTCAGGTTCGATACTTCAGAGATGTACAGATCGCGGACCCACTCATCAATGAACTCCATTTTAGATATAGTCTTGAAGCAATCGCCGGAAGATGGAACCTCGCAGGAAAAGACGAAACCCTCTTACGTGAGGCTGCCGCAGTCTTTTCAGCAGACCCAAAGACGGATTTATGGAGACTACACTCGTCGCATGTTGGGCCATACGCTGAACAAGATGCGGCGCTTCCATTACAAATCCTTCGCAAGCAGGAAAGAGTAATCGATGACGAAGATCTGTGGGAAATTTACAACCTTGAATCGAAAGTTCTTCCTGTTTTAGTTCGAATGAGGCGGCGAGGGGTCCTGATCGATCAGGACAGGATGGAAGCAGCAGAGAAATGGACCATTGCTGAAGAAAAGAAAGCGCTTGACGAAGTGCATCGATTGACAGGTGTTCAAGTCGGTGTTGGAAACGTTTGGGATGCAACGAGGATGGCAATGCCGTTGCATCAATTAGGGATGACACTGCAGACGGACAAGCATAGCAATCCAATGGTTAACGCTCCACTCCTTGAAGGAATGGAACATCCTGTTGGACAACTGTTGTTGCGAGCTCGCAGGGTAAACAAAGCAAGAACGACGTTTATTGAATCAATTAAAAGGTATATGACCAATGGCCGGATCCACGCCACTTTTAATCAACTTAAACGCGAGAAAGACGGGTATGACGGAGACACTCAAGGCGCAGCTTACGGTCGATTGTCCTGCGCGGATCCTAATCTGCAGCAACAGCCCTCGCCAGGCAGAGACCCTGAAATCGGAGCTCTTATCCGCGGGTTGTACATCCCGGATCCAGGTGGCGTGTGGGCGTCGAACGATTACTCCCAACAAGAACCACGATGGCTCACCCACTACGCAGAACTCTGCAATCTGCCAAAAGCCTTCGAAGCAGCCGAACGATACCGAAGTGACCCGAACACTGACAATCACCAAATGATGGCGGACATGGCAGGCATACCGCGTAAGCCTGCAAAAACAATTTACCTTGGGCTCTGTTACGGGATGGGTGGCAAGAAGCTGTCAATCAACCTTGGGCTACCAACCAGGTGGAAAGTCATTGAACGTCCACCAGGGAAAAGGTGGGTTACTACCTTCCATGAAGATTATAGTGACGCTCTCGCTGCAGTCAAGAATGGAGACGTTTGGGAGGTTGCTGGGGAAGAAGCACAAGGGTTACTCGATGCATTCAACAACAATGCGCCTTACGTTAAGAAGTTGGCGCAAATGTGTAACGATCAAGCAAAGAAACATGGATTTATAAAAACAGCCGGAGGACGCAAGTGCCACTTTCCTTTCAACGAGTCTGCTCAGCAATATGATTTTACGCACAAGGGACTTAACAGGTTGATTCAAGGGAGTAGTGGCGACCAAATGAAAGCGGCCATGGTAGCTGCTGATGAGGAAGGTTTTCCTCTGCAACTCCAGGTCCATGACGAATTAGGCGGAACACACGATACTGAGGAATCCGCGCACAAGCTTGCTGAAGTCATGAAGCATGCATTGCCTTGCAACGTACCACACGTCATCGATGTTGAGTTCGGCGATAATTGGGGAGAGGCAGGATGACGATAAAGAAACGACCAAAGACTGAGGAACTCGATCGAGTAGCTGCTCGGCAAGCTTTGATGAATAAGTACCAAGATCAATGCACGATTGAGAATCCACACGACGATCCAATCATGACGCTGGCAGGTATGCCACTCGATTATTGGATCGAACTTGATCAATGGATGCGGGACAATGAACCCAGGGAGCGCGACATATTGGTTCATCTTGGTGAAGCGAAATTCGAGGCCCAACAGACCAAGCGGGATTTTGCTGAACTCAAGCGACGCATTTCTAATCTGGCAGATGCTTATGACTCCTGAACCAATTGATCCTGACATCTTTACTCGGGTCACGCTTGATAAGCACCAAGAGAATGTTTGTCGAATTGAATTTACATTCGTTGATCGCCACCACACGTGTGAGATACGGCGTGGGATGAACGCAATGGAAGTTGTGGGTGAGCTCATGACTCTTGCCAACAGGATCAAAAATGACGAGGGGATCACGCATTACAAATACAATACCACTGTTGCAAGGTTTCGAGCAACACCTCTTCAACAGGTCATCGAACTGCAGCAATGTGAGACCTTGGAAGAGGCGTACGAAGTCTTTGAAAGGTGGTATGGTAGCAATATAATTCCAACTGAGATGTGGGAGGACGTATGGAAACTAGCGAAGCAATGAACGACCACCAAGAGAAATGGGACCGAAGGTTCCTCGACATGGCGCTGCTGGTTGCGTCATGGTCGAAGGATCCGTCCTCGCAAATTGGTGCTGTCATCACGGACGCTGAAAATCGAGTCATGGCCACTGGATACAATGGTTTCCCTCGCACGCTCAAGGACAGCCCTGAACTGTTACATGATCGTGAACAGAAGTATCCAAGGGTGATTCATGCGGAAATGAATGCCATCCTCCACGTGTCTCAGCGCGACCTCGTTTGGTCCCTCTACAGCTCGGTTCTGCCCTGTGACCGATGCGCGGTTCACATCATTCAGTACGGTATCAAGCGGGTCGTCTGCTTCAAACCAGAGGATGAAGCGTTGTACAAACGGATGAACATGGACCATAGTATATCATTCTTTCGTGAGGCAGGTGTTGAGTTGGTGATGTATGGACCCAGAACAATCGATGCGAGTGAGTGTGGTAGACGCACTCAAGCCGCTGCATGCGATCAGTGTTGAGAATGGACTGACGCACGCGGGAACTCCTGACGTTAATTACATTGAGGGCTGGATTGAACTGAAACATCGGCCAGCGTGGCCAAAGCGACAGGACACAATTGTAAGGCTGCAACACTACACAAATCAGCAACGTGTGTGGGCAGTCAAACGAAGAAGGCGGGGCGGCAACTGCTGGTTCCTTCTTCAAGTTGATAAAATTTGGATGCTGTTCTACGGAGAGATTGCAGCGAAATACGCAGGGAAAGTTACTGGCCGTGAGTTGATTCATCTTGCTCATGAGGTTTGGCATAACGGGTTAAACAAAGAAGAGTTATTAAGATGCGTCTCAGAAAATCAGAGTCCCTTTTTATCACACGCCGTCGGGAGGGTTTGACCCAAACGGCAATGGCCGATAAACTCGGCATAATGGAATATATTTACTTCCAATATGAAAACGGCACCTCAGAAATTCCTGAAGGATTAACTGGTCTGCCGATTTTTGCGGAACCCACTGCATTGGAGCAATGCGTAATCAAGCGACGACGACTGGCCATGAGCCAGGATGAATTGGCTGCAGAGCTTGGATGTTCTCGGTTCTGGGTCAATCAGATGGAAACGGATAAAGTCAATCCCGGTAAACTCATAAAGTATTGGAGTGACAAATAGATGGTCGAGACAGCAACGCCGCTTGCTGTCGCGTTCCTGAAAAAGTTTTATCCCAAAGGTCCATGGCTACTTACTAGCATTGCGCCTGACAAAAAGGGTATTGAAACTCGAACCTTTCAATCTTCCAACGCAAAGGCGATGGAGAAATGGATTGATGGGTGGAACGGCAAGCGGAATATGTATTTTTCGGTAAATCCCCCAACGCGGGATTTGACCAAGAAGGCCGAGCGAACAGACATCGCTTCCTTGTGCTACCTACATGTCGACGTGGATCCGCGTGCAGGAGAGGACTTGGCCTCAGAACAAGAACGAGCACGACTATTGTGCACAGAGAAACTTCCTGAGGGGGTGCCTGATGCGACATTCGTTATCTATTCAGGCGGTGGATATCAAGCATTCTGGAAACTTGAGCAACCGATCGAGATCAACGGTGATCTTGAAACTGCTGAAGATCTGAAGTTATACAACATTCAACTTGAACGATTATTTGGGGCAGACAACTGTCATAACATCGATCGCATCATGCGTCTCCCAGGAACGGTCAACATTCCTGACGAGAAGAAACGCAAGAAGGGAAGGGTCGAGGTCCTTGCAACTTTAGTAGAGGAGAACCCAAAGAATGTTTACCCGATATCTACTTTCCTCAAAGCACAAATGGTGCAGACATCTGCATATAGTATGGAGCAGGGAGTCAGCCCGGTTCAAGTCAACATTAACACGAACATTGAACGACTCAATAGTATTGAGGATCTTGATGAATGGGATGTTCCCGATCGAATCAAAGTCATCATCGTACAGGGGCATGACATTGACGAACCTAAGGCTGGCGACAATTCTCGTAGTGCTTGGCTTTTCGACGTCTGTTGTAACCTCGTCCGTAGCGGGGTTCCTGATGACGTCATTTTCGCTGTTATCACTGATCCTGATTTTCGGATTTCGGAATCTGTTATAGAGAAACGTGCCAACGCGGAAAAGTATGCGCTAAGGAATATTGCCAAAGCGAAAGAACATGCGATAGATCCTTCCTTGGTAGAACTGAACGAGAAACATGCGGTTATTGAAAACTTTGGTGGCAAGTGTCTTGTCATCGAAGAGCTGCCGGATGAAATGCTCGGTCGCACCAAGTTGACAAAGATGAGTTTTGAAGTCGTTCGCAATCGCTATCTCAACCGCGTCGTGTGGGTAACGAAGAAAAGGCTGATGGTACGCAAACACAGATTCCTGTGAAGTTGGGCAAGTGGTGGTTGGAGCATCCCAACCGACGTCAATACAGATCAATCACATTTGCGCCAGGTAAAGTGACGCCACTCGATTACAACTTGTGGCGTGGGTTCTCGGTTGAAGCGATACCGGGTGACTGTTCGTTATTTCTTGAACACATCAAAGAGAACATCTGCAGCAACGATGAAGCCTGCTACGAATACCTACTCAACTGGATGGCGCGAACAGTTCAGACGCCAGCGTCACCAGGTCAAGTTGCGATTGTACTTCGAGGCGGAAAGGGAACGGGTAAATCGAGGTTTGCAACTTA
>FUIF01012433.1_pt1 | contig 11914 bp, 15 predicted proteins | sample 1003461 | NCBI WGS metagenome assembly FUIF01 (sample SAMEA80401918, study PRJEB19352) | marine metagenome
GCCTCACGCACAGCAGCTTTGGAAGCAAGCAACCGTAAACATCGTGACCGTCTTCTGGCTGAGACAGACTACATGGCTTTGTCTGATGTAACCATGTCAGACGAAATGACAACCTATCGTCAGGCTCTGCGGGATATTACAGATCACAGCAACTGGCCAAATCTAGTCTACCCAGACATCGACGGAAGCGGCGGCGACTGGCCTACGAAACCTTAGTTCGGAGAATAGCACATGGCAGTTTCAACGATTGATGCAGATGGCCTTGCACCGGGCGCGACAGCGACAACTTTAGACGGGTTGACTGACTGCACGGTGTCCGCCTCAGACCCAGCCGTAGACACTAACCCGACATCTGGTACAGGTCATGTTTGGGTTAATAAGACCTCTGGCGAACAATATATTCTTACAGATGCTACTGCTGGGGCTAACGTATGGATTAACGTAGGTGACGGTGACGGGTCTATATCGCCAACGGCTACTGTAACGGGCGGGACCGTCACTACTTCCGGTATATACACCATTCACACTTTCACGGCTTCTGGTAGTCTGACGGTTGCAGACTTTGCAAGAGACAATATTGAATATGTAGTCATCGCTGGAGGAGGTGGCGGTGGTATTGATGATGGAGGCGGGGGCGGTGCTGGCGGATACCGTAGCTCGGTTGTAGGAGAATCTTCCGGCGGAGGGGCTTCTGCTGAAAGCAACCTAACTTTAGCCATAGGGTCATATTCTATTGTGGTAGGTGCTGGCGGAACAGGAACAGTCGAAGGCGGTTCTGCGGGAACAAATGGTGGTGTGTCTACCCTCTCCACAATAACCTCTGTTGGAGGCGGTGCTAGTCTTGCGTCTACCAGCAGTAGCGGCGGCTCTGGTGCGGGTCAGGGGAACAATGCTCATAGCAACCCCGTTGGTGCTGGAACATCGGGTCAAGGATTTGCTGGGGGTACTAGAGCAAGTAGCGGAACCCAAGCTGCGGGTGGCGGTGGCGGTGCTGGAGAGTTAGGTAACGCTGACGGACAATCCCACGGAGGAGATGGCGTTTCTTCATCTATAAACGGCTCTACAACATTTAGGGCAGGAGGTGGTGGTGGCGGAAGTCGTGCAAGCACTGGTCCGGCTGGCGATGGCGGCGGCGGAACAGGAGGCTATTACGGCAACAGCCTTCCGACGAATGGAGCCGCAAATACTGGTGGCGGCGGTGGCGGCGGTCAAGGCCTATCTGACTTGAGTAGAAATGGGGCAAACGGAGGCTCCGGCATTGTTATCCTTCGTTATCCAACACCTTCTTAAAAGGAAATAGAAGATGGCACATTATGCAAAAGTAAACAACGGCTTGGTAGAGCAAGTCATCGTAGCGGAAGCTGACTTCTTTGATACATTCGTAGACAGTAGCCCCGGTCAGTGGATACAAACATCGTATAACACCTACGGCGGCGTACATACAAACGGTGGCACACCTCTGCGCAAGAACTACGCGGGCATTGGCATGACATACGATGCCACACGGGACGCGTTCTACGCACCACAGCCCTATCCAAGCTGGGTTTTAGATGGGGATAGCTGCCTTTGGGAGGCTCCGACTGCAATGCCCGACGATGGGCAAAGTTATACTTGGGACGAAGCCGCGACTAGCTGGGTTGTTGTAGAGGAATAATTGAATGCCACTAACCAAGCTCCAATTCCGCCCCGGTATTAACCGAGAGGGCACCAACTACTCTAACGAAGGTGGCTGGTACGACGGAGACAAGATTCGTTTCCGCTCGGGCTTTGTTGAGCGTATTGGTGGCTGGGCCAAAGTGGGGCAGAATGCTTTTGATGGGACGTGTCGCAAGCTGCACGACTTTGTAACTCTTGCATCCCAGAACCTCCTGTTTATGGGCACTAACACCAAGGTATATCTGGAAGACTCTGGAACTCTGAACAACATCACGCCTATCCGTAGGACCGTGACCCTTGGGGCTAACCCTATTGAAACACAAACTGCGGGTACGGGTGTTATTAGGGTAACTGATCCGGGGCACAGTGCTACCCTCGGAGACTTCGTCACGTTCTCGGGGGCTACAGCGGTGGATGGTCTTACTACTGCAAACCTCAACAAAGAGCAGGAAGTCACCAGCGTTATTAATGGTAACACCTACGAGGTAAACACGGGCGGCACTTGCAGTTCAGGCTCCACGACAGGTGGCGGCTCTTCTGTTCAAGCGGCGTACCAAATAAACGTCGGTCTAAACACCACAATCCTCGGTCCGGGCTGGGGTGCAGGTACATGGGGCCGCTTTACTTGGGGTTCTGGCTCGGGTTCTTTGGCGGGTCAGACCCTTCGGTTGTGGTTTGCGGACGACTTCGGCGAAGACCTTTTGATGAACATTGCCGATGGCAGCATATATTATTGGGATGCGTCTGGAGGAACCACAACTCCCGCGGTTGAGCTTTCTTCTTTAACAGGTGCATCTGATGTGCCTACTGTAGCTCGTAAGGTTTTAGTTTCGGAAGTTGACCGACACGTTCTGTGCTTTGGTGCGAATCCAATTGGCGAAACGGCGCAAGACCCGTTGCTGATCCGCTGGTCTAGTCAAGAAAGCCCTACTGATTGGACCCCAACCGCCACCAACACCGCAGGCGATCTGCGTTTGTCTCAAGGTTCCGAGATTGTAACGGCGCTGCGAACCTCGCGTCAGATTCTGATCTGGACCGACCACAGCTTGCACAGTCTACAGTTCTTAGGCCCGCCGTACACATTCGGCACAGCTTTGCTAGGCGACAACATTCGGATCGCGGGGCCAAACACCGCTATCAGCGTCAACGACGTTGTGTTCTGGATGGGGCAAGAAAACTTTTATATGTACGATGGTCGTATCCAACCTATTCCATGCTCGGTACGGCAGTATGTATTCAACGACCTTAACCGCAATCAGTCGTTTAAGTTTCACGCTGGTAGCTTGGCAAGTCAGAGTGAAGTCTGGTGGTATTACTGTTCTGAGAGTAGCGAAGAAATCGACAGCTATGTGGTTTATAACTATCTTGAACAGACTTGGTATTACGGCAAGCTCGCCCGCACAGCTTGGAATGATCGAGCGGCTGGGCAGCGTTCGTACCCACAGGCCGCAAGCACCGACCAGTATTTGTATGACCAAGAGTTTGGTTTGGACGACGGCAGCACAAGCCCCGCAACTCCGGTAGATGCGTTCGTGCAGTCTTCGGACTTTGACATTGGTGATGGCGACCAGTTCATGTTCATCCGCCGGATTATCCCCGATCTTAACTTTAGCACTTCCACGGCTGCGGCACCGGAAGTTGAGTTTACGATGACCGCTCGCAACTATAACGGCAACGTCACAGGTCAGGGGACGGATTCCGGCGATGTTATTCGAAGCTCCGTGGTGTCTGGACAGGACAACTATACCAACCAGTTGTTTATGCGCCTTCGCGGACGGCAGATGAACTTAAAGGTTTCCAGCGATACGACAGGCGTAAAGTGGCGTCTGGGTTCGCCGAGGCTTGAAATGAGACCGGATGGTCGAAGATGACCCGGAAGATCGTTCGTCAAATTATTCCCATTGCCCCTGTCGTTTACGATCATGCTTATGTGAACCAATTAGCGCGGACCTTGGACAACTTTATTGACGAACAGCGAAGCCCCGACGTAAACTTTCAGGGGATACCTAGTGATGGTGCTGCGAACACGTTAGAGTTGGGAGATGTTTTTGAGTCTAACGGTTTTTTGAAGATCATACGGACAGGTGATATATATTCTGGTAGTGTACCTGCAACGGCAAGTGTAGGCGTAGTAACGGTGGTGATAACATGACGGGACAAATTATTCAGATGCCTAACGGCACACAGTGGAAACCCTCCACGAGTTCTGACATGGTTCATTGTGTAAACTGTGACAATGCAGTTGACACGCCCGAGGAGATTGCATCTTACCCAGACGGAAATTGTCCTGATTGCAATCAGTCTTGGACAGGGGCAGAGCGGCGCAGTACTAAAATAGTAGTTACTATGCCAGAACAGATATTAGGCGAGTCCTAATGGAGATGGCATCTCTTTGGAGTATCGGGCTTACTGCCGGGGTAGGGTTTATTGCGTGGTGGGCTAAAGCTCAACATGATGAGCTTCGCCGTGTTCAGATACTCCTGAACCGGACCCGCGAGGAGATGGCTAAAGAATATGTAACAAAAACCGATAGTTCTGAAGTTCTCTCGCAGATTATGAACAAATTCGACCGCCTAGAGGAAAAAATAGATAGATTGATGGAAAAATGAAACGTCTCGTACTTACACTTCTACTGATCGGAAGCGCAGCCGCAGCGCAAGACAGTGACGTAGTGAAGAGCGAAAGTACGGTCACAAGCAGCGGTACAATGGACACAACGGTCAATTCGCCGCCTCCGTCTGCTATCTCTCCGCAAATATCTGCAAGCAATAGCGATCTTTGCACGGTTGGCGTAGCTGGGGCTGTACAGACGCAGATACTTGGTATTTCCGCTGGCCGTACTGTGCGCGGCATGAACTGCGAAAAACTGAAGAACGCCAAAACCATGTACGACATGGGCATGAAAGTGGCGGCGGTGTCTGTGATGTGCCAAGATGAGCGTGTGTTTGACGCGATGATGAACGCTGGAACCCCATGCCCCAAGGATGGCTTGATTGGCGATGCAGCCAAAACCGCTTGGGAGATGGAAGCCAACAAAGACCCTGCGCCAGAAATGCAGCGTGGGGCTATAGAAGGTTTGATTGATGCACAAGACTCCAAAACTATTGGGATCGGCGCTGTGCTGGGCGCTCTGGGTCTCCTGCTGCTACTCTGATCCCTATGTGTTTGGGGTGACAGGCAATGCCGCTGCAAGCGGTCTGTCTTGGTCTATGGGGTCGGTTCTTCCCTCACAGGATGGGCTAGACGTAAACGGCCTGATTTACAGATACAGCACTATCAAAAACGCCGACGATGCAATGAAGGTGCATATCCGTAATGGCAATGCCGATGGCACGGGTTACACGTTTAGCGAGACTGACGATTGGTCTGGCGTTCCCGGAAACACAATCACCAAACAGTTTTCTTTGCCCTATGTACCGGCGGCTCTCTGGGGCGATGGCTCAATTGATGTCGAAGGTACAGGCGAAGTTGTTGATCCTGTTGTGATTTATAGCTACCGCTTTGATCCGTGCTACGATCCTCAGATCGACCCCAACTGTCCGGGCTATGTCAAACCTGCGCCGCCTGTCATTGAGGTTGAGGTATATGATGCGCTGGAAGATGAGTCTGTAGCTGAGGTTTTAGAAGATGAGACCGACTTTAAATACGATGAGGACGGCAATCTAATTGTAGAAGGGGATGAAGAGGAAGAGGAGACCCGCTTGGAAATGGGCCTCATGGCATCGGCCAACGCGCTGACTCTTACTCAAGCTCAAGGTCAATCTGATCTAATAAACCAGATCAATTTGCAAACCAATATCGCCATGTATTATAATACAAGTATCTCAGGGGGAGCTTATGGGGATGTCAATATTTTGACAGAGGTTGATTTGCAAGATAACAAAAAGGCACTGAGAAACAACTTGGCACAACAATTGCTCCACGAGCAAATGGTCCAAAGCCAATATGGAGATTGACATGAAATATCTAGCCCTTGTCATGTGTTGTACAGCCGTGCCTGCACTTGCAAACAACGTGAACATCAACGGAACTGTTCAGGCTCGCTGCGTTATTACAACGGATACTGTCGGTGTGTACGGCAACCCTACTGCCGACAAGCTGACCACCGCCGCTGCGAGTGCAGGTGTTGTGCCTGTTGTCCGATACGATGTGGCACTGGCCGACTATTACACCGCAAAGATTACGCATCCGACATCCTTTAGTTCGTCGCCTTCACTTAATGACACTGTGACTTGGACCGGATCAACCTCAGTCCACCAAACCTCTGTTTCGGGCATGTCAGCTTACGAATCAGCAAAAACGGTTGTGGGCAGCACCACAAATTTCGGCCTGACTCTTGCGGGATCAACGTGGTTCAAGACTGAGAGCGAAGCGGTTTACGGCGTCAGCAAACCCTTCCCCGGCGGCACATACACGGCTCTAGTTGTGGCAGAGTGCATTGCTAATTAGAGCCTGCATATCTCTTTGTCTTGCTGCACCAGTGGCAGCGCATGATATGACACCTGCATACCCAGAGGTTCGACCGTCTCACGTTGCTGGCGTAGTTCGCGCTGATATGTCTTTGTTTAACGCTCGTAACGATGTAAAGTATTATCAAGTTGAGGTGTTTGATGAGGCTTGGGGAAACATAAAATTCTCGTCACCAAACCGCATAATGAAGGTAGACCACGAAGAACGTAAAGATTTTGCAGTTTACATTCGCAAGGCTGACATGGATCGGGCGGTTTACCTTTGCACTACGTCAAAGATCGTAAAAGATCGTGGCGATAAGCCAATGGTCGCAAGCAAGATATGCTCGAGGCTTGATGGTGGCAGGCCATGAGGTTGCTCTGGGGCATATATGGTGTCTTCTGCATTGCGGTTTCAATTTGGTTTATATCCGCGATCCAAGCTAGATCGGATAGTAGCTCCCTCGCCGTGCAGCTTCCAAACCCACCCATGAACTATCAGTCAGATAGGTTCCGTGCAGGCAACTTAGATTGCAGCAATGCCATTGGCGGCGGCACGACCTTGGAGTGGGGCGTTACAGGTGTGGTCAACAACGATGGCAATGTTGGTCAGGGCAAAGACATCGGGCTTTATGCTCGTATTGTTATCCCGCTGGACAAACCGCGTCAGTCGTATAAACTGCGATGATCTCTATCAACTAGAGTTGACGCAAAGGCGTTTAGAAGTGCAGATGCTTCGCGCTGAGTTGCAGGCTTTACAGGATTTACAGAACAGCCAAACCAACTCAGACGGCGATATGGAGTTTGAGAATTGACTGACTTAACAGAAGTTGCAGATGACATCGACGGTCTAGCTGACCGTGAGTTTAAGGCTGGCGGCTTTAAATTTACCTTTGCTTCGGTTGCTGCAATTTTTGCATTTATATCCACAATTGTCGGCGGTTTGTACGGCGGCTTTGTACTCTATCAAAAGATCGAAGAGGTCGCCGGTCTTGATCTTGGTGCATATCAGCAACAGATGGAGGTCATGGACGCAAAGGTTTCCGGCATGGCTGAGAAAGTCGAAGAGGCTGTTGAATACTCTAGAGACATTAAAAACGGTCTTAAAGATGATCTGTTGAGAATTGAACAGCAGGTAGACCGAATTGACGGAACGGTACGATCTATTGAGGATCGTGTTGATATATCTGTTAGAAGTCTTGAAACAGAAGTCCGCAGACTTATTGCTGAAAACATGTCCGACATTCGCGCTATGATAGACGCCGCTGACGTTAGGTTTGAAAATCAAAGGGAACGTGTTAGAAGTAGTCAAGACGCGGACATGAAAGAACTTGAAGACCGCCTGACGAATAAACTTCAGCGGGCTCTGGACAACCCTTTAGCCGACTAGGAGATACTCATGGAAGAATATGATCTTAATGGGAATGGCAAGTTAGACCCAGAAGAAAAAGCGATCATGCTTGAAGACCGCCGCCGCAAAATGGAGGACGCTGACGCGAAGCGCGATGCGCAACGTAAGATGGCGTGGTTCTCTTTGACGGGTATGTTGGTCTCCCGTTTGGCGTGGTGCTGACAGAATACATGGAGCTTCCACAGGCTAGTGAGATGTTGGCAAGCATGAGCAACATTTACTATGTGTCTATTGCCGCAATCGTGGCGGCTTACTACGGCTTTACAAATATGGGCAAAGGCGGATGAGATGCGGGCTGCAATTGAGGCCACGGTTATGGCTCTAATTTTGGCGGCGTTTCTATATGGGTTTTTACACAGCGATGGTGTTTTTACTATGCTAGGGAATTTAAAATGATCGGTCAACTTTTAGGTCCAATTACCAATATTGTCGGTAGGCATTGTCCAAGGCAAGATGGAACAGAAGGCCGCTGAAACAAAAGCCAAGGTCGCCAAGGCGGAAGCCCAAGCGCAGATAATGCTGTCACAGGCTACGTCAGAGGCCGACTGGGAAAAGGTCATGGCCGAAGGGTTCCCGTGATAGCTGGAAAGACGAATGGCTCACAATTCTGTTCTCTGTGCCGCTGGTGCTTGCCTTTTGCGGTGAGTGGGGTCGTGATATAGTCGCCGATGGTTTCATTGCACTCAATGCCATGCCGGACTATTATAGGTATACGTTGGGAGCCATCGTCAGCGCCAGCTTCGGTATCCGGGGTGCAACTAAATTCTTTGGGAAGAAGTGATATGACAATTACACCTGATGAACTACGGGCAATGATCCCGACAAACGATGAAGTAGATACTTGGTGCGAAGAGTTGAACAAGGCACTCCCTAAGTATGACATCAACACGCCGCAACGCATCGCAAGTTTTATCTCGCAGTGTGCGCACGAGAGCCGAGACTTTACGGCGCTTGAAGAAAACCTCAACTATTCTGAGGGTGCATTGAACCGTGTGTTTGGACGCTATTTTGGCGAAGGTAAGCGCAACGCTGCCGAATATGCCCGCAACCCAGAGAAGATCGCCAACTATGTATACATGGACGAGTACCGTTCCAAGCGCGGTGCATTAGGGAATACGCAGCCGGGTGATGGTTGGCGCTTCCGGGGCAAAGGGCTCAAGCAACTTACTGGGCGTAACAACGTCACGGGTTTCGCCAACGATTACGACATGACACCAGAAGAAGCATCTGAGTGGTTGGAGACAAAAGAAGGTGCATTGGCATCGGCTTTGTGGTTCTGGGACACAAACAAACTAAACGCCATTGCTGATACCGGTGACGTAAAGGCAACAACCAAGCGGATTAACGGTGGTGATATTGGTCTGGCAGACCGACAATCACGCTACAACGTGGCGATGCAGGCTCTTACTGGGGATATACCACCTCGTGCAGCCCCAACCAAAACCCTGCGTGTTGGCAGCAAGGGAAGCGACGTTAAACAGATGCAGGCTAAACTTGGCATTGTCGCTGACGGTGTATTCGGTCCGGGTACAGCCAAGGCGGTTAAAGCGTGGCAGGGAGCAAATGGCCTGACCCCTGACGGAGTTATTGGCCCTAAGAGCCTAGCGATTATGTTTGCCTGATGCCGATACGCCCCATAGAACCTAAAGACGTACCGGGAGTTATCGACCTCGGGTTCTGGATGCACCAAGAGAGTGTATATCGGCATTTTAACTACGACCCAAACAAGTGTGGTCGGATGGTCTATCACTTTATGACTAACCCCGACACACACTTCGCCTACGTCGGCACCCATAACGGTATCCTTAATAGTGTACTTCTTGGGTCTATCGGCGAGCATTATTTTGGTACGGACTTGATAGCCTCCGACACACTGTGGTATGTCTCCCCACAAAGCAGAGGTTCCCGAGTAGGACTGCAGCTGTTACGAGCCTTCGAAAAGTGGGCAAAAGAGCGTGACGCCGCGGAGATTTACATGGGCATTTCGAGTGGTCTGAGCGCCGATAAGACCGGAGCCATGCTACAGAAGCTAGGGTATGATGTTGTGGGTGGAAATTATAAGCAACGTGTAGTACAATAGTTTAACCGGTTAACGAGAAGGGTCTTCATATGTGTGGTGGCGGTGTAGGATCAGCAAACGATTCCAGCAATGATGACGAACAAGGCTCTGGCAACAGCTTCCAAGAGACCATGGCAAACATCTTTACACCGGGTGACGGCATGTCTTACGTGGACGGCGTGCTGACAGAGGACAGGTCTGCTACAGACCCTAGCCGTGCAAAGTTTTACGACTATAGCCCCGGTAATGACACCGATGACGGCCCCGGTTATGCTAACATTATGGTGGGCGGAGAGCCGCGGAAAATCCGTAGGGACGCTAACGACTCGTACAAACAGAACTACGCCTCCGCTCTTCTCGGTGCAGCTACCGGCGGACTTCCCGGCCTTGTCGGAAGTATAGTTACAAATAAGATAACCGGCGGTGCGCAGGGTCAAGCACTATTGAACACTGCGGACACTGCAGGGAAAGCGGTTAGCGGCCTTAAAGGTCTCTTTACCGAGCCAGAGTTTGCCAACGCTGAAGAAGAAGCGGTATACCGCGAAAAGCAAAAAGCGCGCCAAGCCACGATGCTGACGTCGATGATGGAGGATGCCAGCAAAAACGACAATGATGCCCCCGCACAGACAGTGTCGTTGGCACCTGCCCCTACACCTCCTCTTACTAATGGACTTCCAGCGATATCGGACATGAGTCAAGCGGCATCGCAAGGTGCGTTTGAACCTATCCCTAACCCTGATTATGACCCTAGCGACCCGTTATCCCCACGCTTCTTACTTAACCCGACCTACGAACAGCTTCGCGCTTACAGAGATAGCCAGTCTGTGGCGATGGGTATGGCCGAAGGCGGTGAAGTGGGCGGTAACGAAAAGACTATGATCGCCGATGCAGTCAGTGCCGTAAAAGGTGAGATGTCTCAAGAGGAGTCAGCGGTTGTATTGGGTCAGTTTTTAGCCGCTTATGGCGAAGATGCTCTTCGGGACTTGGTAGACAAGGTGCAGTCTGGTGAGCTGGACGACACAGTAGACCGTTTTGCAAACGGTGAAGCGGGTGAAGTCAACGGACCCGGCGATGGTTCCGGCGTAGACGATAAAGTTCCTGCGTCCCTTGAAGGTCAGCAAGACGTGTTACTTGCCGATGGAGAGTTTGTACTGCGCAAAAAGACCGCAGATGCACTAGAAAAGAAGTACGGCGGCGGTTTCCTAGATGCCGTAAACCAAGCCGAAAACGATGCACCGCGCACTATGCGTGAGTACATGGCGAAGACAGCGTAAGGAGCTAATCCATGTGTGGTGGTAGCAAGACAGTATATAATACTACAGAGACTCAAAGCGTGGCAAACGCCGACTTGCCCGCATGGGCGAAACCCTACTTTGAACGTAACATTGGGCGCGCAGAGGCAGAGTTTTCTAAACCTTATGAGGCTTATACAGGGCAGCGTTTAGCAGGAACCGATCCTAACGTCGCTAGATCGCGCGAAATGGTGGAGGGCATTGCTGGTTCTGGCATGCCCGGGTTAGAACTAGCTCAAGATTACACTGTTGCAGGTATGGACCGTGCCGCAGAGCTTGGACAATATGGGCCGGGGCAATTCTCTGCGTTTGAATATACTCAACCGCAAACATTTACGGGCGATGCGGTATCTCAGTACATGTCTCCGTATCAACAGAACGTATTAGATGTACAAAAAGATAGAGCAGTTAGAGATTTTAACCGTTTACAGTCCGCTCGCGATGCTCAAGCAGTAAAAGCGGGTGCGTTTGGTGGCTCCCGCCAAGCAGTGCAGCAAGGCCTAGCCGAAGAAAGTCTCTTAGATCGGATGTCCGCAATTGACGCTACTGGGCAGCAAAAAGCATTCGAAGCTGCGTCAAAACAGTTCGGTGCCGATAGAGCCGCACAAATGACCGCAGAGCAACGCCGCGCCGCTGAACTTGGACGGGTGCAAACAGGCCAAGAAGCAGCCAGCCAGTTCGGCGCAGGCCAAGGACTTGCAGCCCTCGAAGCTGGGACCGCGCTTGGTGCAGAGCTTTCTCGTCTGGGCGAGCTGTCTCGTCAGACGGACATCCAAGACACACAGCTACTTGAAGGCGTTGGTCAGGCTAGACAAGCGGAAGAACAAGCCGCTCTTGATCTGGACTATCAAAACTTCCTTGAGCAGCAGGGCTACACCCGCGAGCAAATCGGCAATATGACTGGTATTCTCTCAGGTATGCCTATCGCTGCAACGGGCACAACTTCTGCGTTCGGTACTCAGACGACCCCGACACAGCAGCCCGGTGCGTTCCAACAAGCGGTTGGTGCCGGACTTTCTGGACTATCTCTATATAAGGCGTTCAGCTG
>FUIF01025284.1_pt1 | contig 11914 bp, 12 predicted proteins | sample 1003461 | NCBI WGS metagenome assembly FUIF01 (sample SAMEA80401918, study PRJEB19352) | marine metagenome
TGTTCAAGGTGAAAGATTTGATCATCGACTCTACCAACCTTATAACCTAAGGTCTCAAATCTATAGACTCTTTCATTGTCCTCGTAACCATAAGAGACAAACTCTTCATTCTCCATACCACCTTCAATGTAAGACTTACGATTGAAGAACTGAGCCCACCCATGATCTGAGGTGGACTGTTCGTTATGCTCTCCTTCACTAAGAACTTCCCACTTGTATCCAGACTCAATAAACTTACTCATCAACTCTGGATACAGTTGAACTTTTTGTTGCCACTCACCTTGACCGTAAGGATAGACAAGATCATATCCCCGATTCAGGACCATGTTATATGCCTGAAGATAACTGTTGATTGGGAAGATGACATCAGTATCATAATTGACAACGACATCAGTCTTACTTTCAAGCAGCATATCATTGAGAATCCTAGTCCTATGAAAGATAGGTTCTTCACTCTCCTCAAAGAGAAGAGTGATAGGAGACAGGTCAGGGACTAGTTTCTCCAATTCAGGTGCAGCATATTGTTGAAACTTTGAATCAGTATCAACCTCTTGTATTATAACATTCGTCTTGAAATTATTCAAGAGGTAACTGAGACTAAGGATAATATTTCTCAATCTATCTTGACTCTCAATCCTAAGAGGCATGATAAACGTCGCATTACTTAAGTCATTCATCTGGATAAGTTCTACTGTTTTCGTGTTTAGTGGTTACATACTCCAATTCTTTATCATTTGCTTCCCAGTTTCCTTCTTCATGTTCACAAACAATATTCATATTCAAGTTAGCAGAAACCCGATAGTCACCCTCACGACTTGACACTAGAATATCTTCTAAGATGACAGGCATTTTATTCCTCATACGCATACGATGATAGAAATCTGTATCCATCAACATACTACATTTGGGATCAAACATTTCTGCTGATTCTCGTCTCATAGAGACAATAGAGGGTCCGCCCATAAAGTTCTGACCCTCCAGGAGATGCTCCGACCAACGAGGGACCATCGGACGATAAAAGTTTTTACCATCAGATGTATGATTAAATCCAGTAACAATCCAACCAGCCCCCGTGCTGTCATGGCACTCAGCGATGAGTTCCAATGCTTTGTTACTGACAAAAAGATCATCCGAAAACATGATCTTTATGTAGTCACCCGTACAATGTGCAATAGCAACGTTTGTATTTGCTGGTCCATTGCCACGGTTATAGAAGTTACGAACATATCTGATTCGCATCTTCCTTGAATACTTTTTCACACAGATTTAAAATCTTATCATCTTTGGAATGATCTGCGATAACAACTTCATAGTCTTGTAGTGTCTGTGCAAGAATAGACTGGAGCAGTTCTTCTAAAAAAACCGCTCCAGTCCCACTTGCTTCATACGTTGGAATTGCAATTGAAAACTTCATTTGTACGCTTCTCCGATGCGTCTTGCCATATTGAGAAATGTACTCTTCTCCCCAGTCTTGAATGCATCAGACATGGAGAGTAGAAGGAAGTCGATTACTGCCTCTAGGACATGCTCTCTACCCCTCTCTACATTAAAGACAGAGTGTCTTCCATCACCATCAGTGTATGGATGATGCCAATCACCATTTGGAATGTGCTTCTCTGTCTTAAACTCTTTCTTAAGATAGCAAGCATTTTCTACTTCGTCAAATCTTGCTTCTGTCTCAGGATCATCAGAGCAAATAAAGAACTTCTTATCAGAGTTTTTTCTACAGATGTGAATCCATTTGTCAACATCAAACGATTCAATATTCACAAAGTCAGTCATGCGAATATGAATACCATAGTATCCACCATCAAGTTCATTCTCCTTCAAGAATGAAGCAAGTTTAAGCATGATCTTTTGATCATATTGAATTTGACGAATTGTTTTATCAACTTCTGCGTCTGGAATCCAATCATACATCAGAGGAGTGTAGTAGAACACATCCTTCTCTCTTTCATTAATCCACTGTCTGAATGAGTTGACATCCATGCCCCCAGGATCGGTGCATGTTTTTCCAAAAAAACCCATGTGCTGATCACTCACAGACAAAAAGTCATAATTATCAGCAAGATCATAGTAATGAGAAAGGCGGTGATGTTCTACTTCAAAGGAAGGTCTGGCAAAAATATCAGGGAACAAGGCACGACACATGTTAGTGCTTGGCCAACTTACTTTTGGTTGAAGACCAGCAAGTCTGGCAAGAGTGAGACCACCAATGAGCCCACTCAACCTATTACCAAAACTACCATCACAGCATACATGAAAGTGACGCATCACTCAACCTCCTCACGAATATCATTGAGAATAAATGTATCCTCAGGTGTCTTGAAGTATCCACAAACAGTATTGCGATCTTCAAAAACTTGATCCCAGTCAGTGATGTTATTAATGAAGTCTACTTTCTGTTTGATTTGAACAACAGTCAGACCCCAAGATTCAGGATGATGCTCAACACGAATATTATCATCTTCAAATACAAATGCTTTACTACCAGCAGACTGCTCAAACGCATCTTCAATCTGGAAGAAACGACCAACACCTTCCTCTGGACGTGCCCATTTAATATCTTTTTCTTTAACTTCAGGGTGCCAAGTCAGGTCATGCATCCCAGTAGGCCAGTTAGTATCGTGGAAAACGATATAACCACCTTCTTTGATATGAGGATACCAATGATACAGTTCACTTAAGACTTGTGGAGCAACGTGAATAGAATCTACAAACAGAAGATCAACTTCACCATACTCTTCAGTGTCCCAACACTTACCTACACTAGAACTATCGCCTTGAATCATGAAGTAGTTGGGATACTGCCACAAACCAAACGTAGTGCGACCAAATTGTGTGTCAACACCATAGACTTTGTTGTTTTTTTCAACAGCATCCATGGTCATAATGAGAGAAGATACTCCATAGTCAACTCCTAGGTCAACAAAAGTATTATTCTCACCTAGTTTTTGGATCACTCGATCCAAGTGGAAGATATTTGTTCCTAGGTTACTAAACCTAAACTCCTCTTCAGTAGAGAAGTTCCATCCACCATATTTTCCATCGCGGATTTCAGCGCCAAGCGTAAGAGTTTCCATATCAGAAGCCAATTTTTTCGTTTTCAGAGAAGGGGAAATGATTTAATGTCAGGTAATTATGAAGAACCGACTTGTATTTTGAATTCTTGAGTTCAGGAGTTAAAGATAAAAACTCCTGGACGACATATTTATCCAGGTATGGATAGCGTGTCTCTAGACCATAAGATCCAGCAACATGTTCTTCTTTAGCAATGTAAGTTTCTTGAGAGCTACCATAGAAAGATGCCCATGGGAAGATAGTAGATAGATCATCAGGATAAAGACCCCCAAAGTTGCTATGTGCATACTTTTTTTGACCATTGAATCCATAGTCAGAGAAGATTTCATCAGCACCAGACCCAGAAAGATATACTTTCCTGTTGTCCTTCTTTGCCTTGAGGCAGATGTATGCTAAAGAACCTGCACCATGATCATTAACAATCGTGGTTCCATACTCATTGTAATCAGACGATGAGGAATGGATAGTATTGTTAAATGGTTCAACGTAACTGGCAATATGATTTACCAGTGGAGCACGTTTGTGTTCAGGAAGAGTGGAGATGTCATGAATAAATTCTTTCTTATACAGAGAGTTCCTATCCATAAGAACATCCATGTTCTCCGTACCTGTCAGACTATATGCTTTATGTGGAACATTCTGCTTAAGAAGTTCACATGCAATAGCCCCACTATCATATCCACTAGAGAGACCAATGAACAATTGTTCTCTTAGGTTTGCAGTTCTCTTTCTGATTGACTCAGCAAAAGCAGCATTCCAATCATCAAACGTATTCTTGTTTTGATCTAGTTTAAATTTATAGACAGTGCCAACGTCTTTGGTTTCAAAAGTGTCTAGGTCGATTAACATCCTAGTGTTGGCAGGAACCTTCTCAGGTTTCTTAAATCCAAGACGAAGAAGAGAACTTTCATAGGAAGCGATGCCAATATCACCATCTTCTCTAGCAATCCATATTGGTTTGGTAGAGAATGTATCGGTGGTGACAAGAATCTTTCTGTTTGCATAGTCTACTAGACAGATAGCAAACTCACCATCAACATGCATAGGAAAGAAAAATCCATACTGAAGATACCTAGGAATGATTGATTCACCATCACTAGAGTAGTTGTCAGCATTATAGATCTCACCATTGTAAACACAAACAATCTGTCGTTCTTGATTTACAAATGGTTGTGGTTTAAACTCACCAGTAATACTGAGGATATTGTGGACGAATGTATGATCTCCCACCTCAGTAATCGTAGTCTTATCAGGACCACGCTTTTCCATGTACTCGTTTACATAATGAAAATCTGAAGCATCTCTGTTTGTGAATAGAAAACTACACATTTCTCAAGTGTGTCGATGTTGTACATTGTGGCAGAATCTCGTTCTCCCAAAGACCATTGGCCTTCCCTGGCATTATAGCAGGTTTGATGTCATTTTTCCATAGCACATATGGGAGACTCAATTGATCTCTAGAAGAGAACATACAGATCTGTTCCCACCAGAGTAACATTGCTTCTTGAATTTTTCTACTGTTACGCTGCACTCTGCATGGTAGTTCATAGAGTCCATTATTACTTGGATACTTTTCATATCCAAAGTAAAAATCCATTTGTTCCTGTACTAGATTATGATGATCAAAATTAACCTGCTTGATCAACTCTCCCTCTTCTGCTACACAGTTTCTTTCAGGATGTTTGAAGAGAGCAATATCAGAATCATTTAGATATGTATTAACGATTTGAGTTGGATCCATGGCAACTTGATGAGTTGAGTCGATCCAAATATAATAGTCATATCCAGGTACAAACAAGTGAGGAAGGATCTTATAGATCTTTGCGTTTCTCCTATTACCAAAAGATGGGTCAGAAGAAAACTGGAATGCCAGCTGACGGTTCCAGATCCCCCCTTGACCCATCTTTGATTCATCAACAAAAGCATAATAGTCTGCACTGTAATGTCCAGGAAAATCTTTCGTTGGTTCTGCTAACTCATTTGCTCCAATCGATGCAGTAAGGATTGCAATACTCATAGTCTAATCCAATTACGATCAGCATTTACTAGATCCTTTGTATCATGCTTATCGTATGCAGGACCAAACCACATCTGTGGAGAAACAAGTTTACGGGTGCGATCTTTCTGAAGAAATCCACCCCACCAAGAAAGACTACTGTTGGCGGTAATACCACCATCACACAGTGTCATCAGGCAGAGATCAACAAACGGCAGAAGAGCCCCATCCTCATGAGTGTCAGTGCTTTCAGAGAACATAAACCTATCAGGAGCAAAGAACTCTTGCTCTTTACACCACTCAATAGAATCAGAGAATACAATAACAGGAACATCCTCAGGAAACTCCTTCAGTGCTTCTTCATAATACTCAAGAGGTTGAACAGGATGCTGATCCTGAAGATTCACATACGCCCATTTGAATCCACGCTTGTCGGCCAGGTTTGGATCACCACGGCGAACATGAAGAAAGATGGGACGTTCATCAAGACTATCAATCATCTCTTTACATGGTTCAAGATATCCTTTCTTAAATTCAAAGTCTTGACGGATTTCATTCTCAATATGACGGAAGTACATATCCGTTTGAAAGAATCCATAAAGATTTGCATTGTCAGGACAACGCTCAAACAATTCTTGATTGAAATGAAACTGACCTTCCTGAACATATTGTTTAGAAGGATGCATTCCAATGTTATGCCCACCAACATTAGTTAGTTTGAAGCATTCATGAATCCCATAGTTATCGATCGTTTCAATATCACCAGGAGGAATAGTATATCCATAGTCATGATATGCTGCAATGCCTTTCAGAGCAGCATACTGGAACATCTGGTTTCCCAACCTGCCGTTATTACCTAGTCCATTAAATCCTAACATTTTTCATCTCCGTGAATACTTTTTCAATGCCCTCTCTCAAGGTAGGTTTTTGGTTTCCACCAGTCTAGGATGTATGGATCTGCTTCATTTTTCTTGTCCAGTTGAACACTATCCACAGTCTCTGCGGGTTGATACTTCACATCCTTTCCAATACTCTTGAAACAATCAGTGATGATACTAGCCACCTCATTGATTGTATCATAATTATGTGTAGTGACGTGGAGTTTATCTTGCGTCTTCAAGTCAGCATAGTTAAGCATGATGATCTCTAGTGCTTCACAACAATCTTCTGCATACAAGAACTGCCTAGACTCAGTTCCATCAGTTAACATCTGTACTGTGTCACCCTCAAATCCTTTGCTAATAAAGTCAGTGATCACATGTGACTTTTCAGGGTCATGTTCGATACCATAAACATTCCAGAAGTGAACAATGAGACCTTTCATTGCCTCAGTGTACAGTTCTCCAACACGTTTCATCACACCGTATGGAGAGTAACTCATGTTGCTCATTTGAGATGACGCAAACACATAAGGAACATTATATCGATGAAGTTCACCAAAAGCATTTGCCATCAGTCTGGCATTGTTGTTGATGAAATCGTAAGTGTGTTGATACTTCTGTAGATATCTGGATCCACCAACGTCAAACGCTAAGAAGAAACAGAAGTCTGTATCATTTAGGGCATCAGTGAGGTTGATGTTTGGAATCCTAGTCATGTCCTGACTATCATGATTCACAATATCAAACTCAACAACGATGTGTCCTTTCCCACGAAGATATTCGGTCAGGTATGCTCCGACCTGACCACTTGAACCTAAAATTGTAACCTTCATTTGTTTGTCCATCTGCTCTTGAATCCAATGATAGGTGTAACGAATACCCTCCTCAAGGGTCATCGTATACTCCCAACCAAGTTTTTCTTTAATGAGATCATTGTTAGAGTTACGACCACGAACACCCAAAGGACCATCGATATGCTTCCTAACAATAGTCTTACCAGCAACCTTGGCAGCAGTTTCAGCAAGAGTATTAATAGTGACCATCTCTTCAGAACCAATGTTCACAGGTCCAAGGAAGTCAGACTCCATCAGGCGACGGGTAGCTTCGATACACTCATCAATATAGAGGAAGGAACGAGTCTGTTCACCATCTCCCCAGATCTCAACCTCTCCACCATCAGCAGCTTCAGCAACCTTACGGCACATGGCAGCAGGAGACTTCTCTTTACCACCACACCAAGTTCCTTCAGGACCAAAGATGTTATGGAATCGGGCAATACGAACATCGATACCATGATTACGATTGTATGTCAGATACAGACGCTCAGAGAACAGTTTCTCCCAACCATATTCGGAGTCAGGACCAGCAGGATAAGCATCACTTTCCCTCAGTCCAGGACAATTGGTCTCTTCCTGAGCGTACTCAGGATACATGCAAGCACTACTACTGTAAAAGATCTTGGTCTTATTTACTTTCTTCTGATCATTCAAACGTTGTTGGCAACGAAGGATATTAAGATTGATAGTAGCAGAGTTAAACATCACCTCAGAGTCATTCTCTCCAGAGAAGATGTATCCAGCACCACCCATGTCAGCAGCATACTGATAGATTTCATCGAAAGGTTCCTTCATAGTCTCAGGAGTTGAGTAATAGAAGTTACCTTGATACCCAGAAAACTTAGTGACACGTTCTACCAAGTGAATGTCAGTCAAGTCTCCAGTAATAAACTCATCTGCAGCAGTTTGAGAATACTCAGGACGTTTGGTATCAACACCACGTACCCAATATCCCTCTGCTTTGAGACGACGAACCATGTGGCCACCGATGAATCCACCAGCACCACATACCAAAGCAGTCTTTTGTCGTTCAGCCATTGTTGTTCCTAATAAAAGTTTCAATAAAAGTTCTTACTCGTGCATGAAAGTCCCAGTATGCCTTGGACCTTTCATAATTTTCTTGAATAGCATCTTGCTTCTCATCATAAAATGATTCGTCAAGATTGTCAAGTATATTCTTGAGATCTTCAATGGTATCAAACGTTATGATACCATCTGTGTTGAAATATTCTCCGATGTTGGGAGCGCCCCACAAAATCGGAACTGTCTTAGACGCGAAACAATCAATTGTCTTTTCAGTAATCCAATTGTTTGTCTTCTCGTTTTCGATAGTTATGTGGTATTTAGCAGTCTCAAACAAAAAGTTTTTGCTATGAATACGAGGAGGAGATTTGTGTTTGATGACAGAGAATCCATTCAAATCCTCAGCATCTTGTAGTCCATCCCACACCTGCTGTCTAAGTTTATGCCCTGGAGCATAGGACTTATCGCTGGTGATGAAGGAACAATGTTTTTGTTTGTTTGGTGTGTATGTATCTGAATCAATCCAGCAAGATCCAAATATAAAGTGATAAGCATTGGGAAGTTTGAGTAGCTCTTCATCCCAGGTTAGAATAACATCCCAAAGTTCATGATTAATTTTGATACTATCATGTATATTCAGGATGGACCGTGGTTCAATTTGAACAAGAACATTTAGATCTGCTTCAGACCTATATCCAATATCATCATAGGCAATATGAACCTTTTTTTCATACTGCCCTTCAGATTTTAGACCACCAGTAGTAGATACATCAAACAACATTGTCTTCGATCGCGTCAAACAACCTAGCAATCATTCGTTTGTCTACAAAATGACTGTTACCCATATAGACACCGTTGTTATGAGCGATATCCACATTGAAAAGTCCGTCTTGCTTTGCAGTTGTTATGGAATAACCCTTAAGGAAAGGGTGACGGAGAAGATTGCCACTAACAATTGGGCGACTTTCTACACCAGAGCAATTAAGAACTGTCTTGACACGAATAGAAGTGTCATGATCCTTTGCAACCAGTGGGAAACAAAAACTACTATTTGTTTCATAGTCCAGTGCTGGCACATAAAACAAATCATCAAGGCATTGTAATCTGTCTATGAAATAATCATAGTTCTCACGACGGGTAGCAATCATTTTATCCAGTCTCTTCAATTGTGAACTACCCAGAACGGCACATACCTCATGATTGCGGAAGTTATATCCATCAGTCACGAACATAAACTTCTCATCAACGTCCTTGTATTGATTTTTGTAGATGTCAAACCTATCTGGAGATGCTTCTCTAGCGAGTCCATGGCTGCGCTTCATACGCATCAATTCATATAGAGAAGGACTATTGGTTGATACCATACCACCCTCAATAGTGGTCATGTGGTGTCCAAAGTAGAAACTAAAAGTAGATCCAATAGAGTTGCTACCTACTTTTTCAAAATCAAGATCAAGACAACCATGTGATTCACATACATCATCAAGGATGTATGCATTAGGAAACATGCTCTCAATTATTTCATTGTCTCCAGGGAAACCAAGCAAATGAGAGACAAAAATAACCTTAATATCTGGATGTACATCTTTGATGTAGTCTAGATCTGCGATATCAAAACTAAAGTTTTCAAGATTGATGTCACAGAAGATAGGTTGCAGACCCAGTTGAATGACTGGTGCTACATTTGTCATCCAAGTACAAGCGGGGACAAGAACTTTATCACCATCTTCAAGACAATAATTTTCTTTGACAGCAGCGAGCAAGAGATAATTTGCTGTGCTACCAGAGGAGACAAACAAAGAGTGATCGGCACCAAGCCACTCACTCCATTCCTTTTCAAATTTCTTAACTCTAGGTCCATTCGTGAGTCTAGAAGTTGTTAGAATAAACTTTGCCATCTTCAAACGATCTTTAAACGTGATCGTATCTTTCATCAAAGGCCAGTCAAGATTCATTTGTTTGTCTCCATTACTTTAAAGTAATCATAAGTTAGTTTGATACCAGTTTCAAGGTCTGTTCGTGCTCTCCATCCTAGTTGATCTAGTTTGTCAACGCACAAGACTTTCTTTGGCATTCCATCTGGTTTACTGGTGTCCCAGATAATATCGCCCTCATATTCTACCACATTTTTTACGATGTCTGCAAGGTCCTTGATCGTAATACCAGTGCCCCATCCAACATTGATAACTTCTGCTTCATTATAGTTCTCCATGATATGAATACATGCCTCTGCCAAGTCTTCAACATAGATGAATTCTCTGATAGAAGTGCCAGCACCCCAGCACTGAACTTCACTCAGTTTTCTTTCCTTGGCATCATGAAATCTACTAATCAAAGAACCAATAACGTGCCCAGTCTCTTTACTGAAATTGTCCTTTGGACCATACACATTACAAGGATTGACTGAAATGTAGTTGCATCCATACTGCTTTCGATATGCCTCACACAGTTTCACTCCTGCAATCTTGGCAACAGCATAGTATTGATTGGTGGGTTCCAAGGAACCAGTGAGAAGATATTCTTCTTTGATTGGTTGAACAGAGTTTCTGGGGAAGATGCATGATGAAGCAAGGAACATGAGTTTCTTCACATGATACTTATGTGCTGCCTCAATAACATTATTCTGAATCCTGAGATTATCTAGTAGGAATGGAACAGGATTTTTGATATTGTCATTGATGCCGCCGCATTTAGCAGCAGCCAAGAAAACATGATCTGGTTTTTCTTTCTTAAAAAATTCATTAACTGCATCACGATCGAGAAGATCTAATTCAATTCTTGATTTGAATACAACATTCTTGTATCCATTCTCTCTCAGAACTCTAGTGATAGCAGATCCAACTAGACCATTATGACCTGCTACATATATTTTTTCATTCTTCATAGACATATTTTCCATACCCCTCATTTTCTAATAGTTCTTCTCTACGAGCAATTGTAATGTCTCTGCAAACCATTTCTCCTACAAGATCTTTGAAAGAATACTCTGGTTCCCAACCAAGTTCCCTTCTTGCTTTACTAGAATCCCCAAGAAGAGTATCCACTTCAGCATCGCGGAAGTAACGAGGACTGATTTTAACAATGACTTTGCCAGTATTATCATCAATACCAACTTCATCCATGCCTTCACCTTCCCAACGTAGATTCATGCCCAGATATTCTGCAGAAAGTTCTACAAAATAACGAACACTATACTGTTGCATAGTAGAGATCACATAGTCTTCTGGTTTTTCTTGCTGAAGCATCATCCACATAGCGCGGACATAATCTTTTGCATGTCCCCAATCACGTTTTGCCTCTAGATTGCCCAGTTGAAGGGTCTCTAATCTACCAAGAGAGACTCGGCATAGATCACGGGTAATCTTACGGGTCACAAACGTCTCACCACGTCGGAAAGACTCATGATTAAACAAGATTCCAGAGCAAGCATAGATGCCGTAGGACTCACGATAGTTCTTTGTAATCCAGTGTGCATATAGTTTTGCCACACCATAAGGAGAGCGTGGATAGAACGGAGTCGTTTCACTCTGCAATTCATCCTGCACCAAACCATACATCTCGGAAGTTGATGCTTGATAAAACCGAACCTTATGGGTCAGACCCAGCAGGTTGATGGCTTCCAGGATACGGAGAGTGCCAATAGCATCGCTGTTAGCAGTGTATTCTGGCGTCTCAAATGACACTTTGACGTGGCTTTGAGCGCCAAGATTGTAGATCTCATCTGGTTGAATCAGTTGAATCAATCGGATGATGTTGGTGGAGTCGGTAAGATCACCGAAGTGTAGGTGGAAATGAGGATTCTTACTGAAGAGATGATTGACACGATCAGTATTGAATGTTGAACTTCTACGCTTGATTCCGTGAACCTCATATCCATTTTCAAGGAGTAGTTCTGCTAAGTACGATCCATCTTGACCCGTAATTCCAGTAATAAGTGCTCTTTTCATATCAGACTGTTAACAAAAGATCAGGAGTGTTGGCAAAATTATTGTAAGGAGTGAATGATTCTAGTATACCATCGTCAGGTATCTTAATGCAATATCCATGTAAATATTCTCCTCCATCATCATCACGACCAAGATTACAATAGATGTTAT
>FUIF01004946.1_pt1 | contig 11908 bp, 21 predicted proteins | sample 1003461 | NCBI WGS metagenome assembly FUIF01 (sample SAMEA80401918, study PRJEB19352) | marine metagenome
GTTGCCACTGTCATCACCACGATTAGCAATGCCCAAAAGGTTGACGCCACGCCAGCAGCTAGCGCGGATCAGAGTTGAGCCGAAACTGCCCGGCGCCCAGGACATTCAGGCGATGAGCAATCGCCAAATCGTGATGGACGAGCTTTACCACTTGGCAGGTCGTGACAACCCAGAGCACGGGTTGCATGGGACCTACACCGGGCTTTGGGAAGAGCTGCCAGCGACGTTCCCATAAAAAAAGACCCGGTGCCACCCGGGTCAGACCGCTTCTCCCTCGCACTTCAGGTTATGGACAAAGCCGAGTTAATCAAGGCACTACAGAAAGACTTAGCAGTTGTGCGGAGCATCCGCACGGAGCTGAAGGCGCTTGAGGCGAGGGAAGAGCAGGGCTATTCAATGCTGGACTGCCAGCGGATGCACCGACTGGAGACGTTGGCGCGTCAGTCGCACGAGCAGCTGCTTGAGGCGTACTACGACGAAACGGCGTGGTGAGGTGGTACGTATTCCGCTGCCGAGTCATTCGGAGGTGAGCACTCTTCGGGGCGCTCCTGGTGATGAGTTGACTAGGCACCTCTGTTGCGTGCGGCCCGCCCCTGGCACCGCACCTGTCAAGTAATTGACAGCACGATTCCACCTTGGTGGTCTAACGGCAAATCAACAAAGGATGAGTGAGGGGCCTTCGGGCCCCTTTCTTATTGGGCGCGAGCCGTCGAAGCCCAAATTGCTACAGCTTGTAGCGGTTCCCTGATCTACCCCTATGCACCCCTAGACATAGGTGCCATCATTGGCTCGCCTCGCAACCAGCCATGTACGGGCAGACCTGCGAAACCTGCAAATTCTGGCTTCGGATCGTCAACCTCAGCACCGTCACTGGTGGCGAGTGTCGCCGCTACCCAATCCCGCAACCTGAAACGTCACCCGCGTATTGGTGTGGGGAGTGGCAGCCGCGGCCTAAAGCCACTGAGCCCGTTCTGCCGACCTTTGCCGAATGAACGCCACTGACACCGCTCAAGCGCTGCGCGAATCTCGCCAGCTTGCCAACACCCTCCTGGCCCGCGGCGGAAACGAGACCTGCAACGCGCATCCGTCTGCATGGCTTGGCAACTGCAACTCCTCAAAGAACTCGCTGCCGAAGAGGCACCATCAGGACTCGTCTGATCATGAAAATCCTTGCTTCCCTCGCAATGCTCGCCGGCATTACCGGCATCGGCTTTTATGCCGTCAGCAGCTCGCTAGACGACATGACCCGCATTGACTGCCAAGCAGGCATTCAGCGCGCCTGCGACCAACTAGCCAAGAAATGACGACAAAACTGCCTTGCCCCAAATGCGGCGGCAACCAAGTGCGCGTCATTCAGACCCTCAAGGCTTGCCTTAACCGTCAACCCAATACGAAGCTTCGGCTGCTGCCAGATGCAGGCATCACCAAAGGAATCAAACGCCGGCGCAATTGCGTTGCCTGCAACTGCCTTTTCAACACCATTGAAATTGACGTTGACGAGCTAAGCACGTTTCTTGCGGCCAACAGCTTCCTCAAAGCTCAGCTTCGCCTTGAAAAACAAAAGGTCAGCCAGCTACAGGCCGAACTAAAACGCGCCGAATTTATCAATGCTTAGCAGTCTCGACTATCACGCAGACGGCGCCATCGGGTCGTCGATGCTCAAGGATGCACTGCGTTCAGGGCATCACTACTACATGAAGTGGGAAAGCGCTGAAAGGCCTCTGCCTGAATCCAAGTCCTATTTCAGGCGTGGGGAGATTATCCACACCGCTGTGCTTGAGCCTGAGCGCTTCGTGTCCCATTACGAAGTCTGCGCTGCTCGCAATACCAAGATTGGCAAAGAGGAAGAGAAGGCGATTAGGGCCCAAGGCAAAGAGCCCATCACCCACAGCGAGTGGGCATTGGCTCAGAGCATCGTTCAGTCAGTCCGCAACAACGTTGACGCCAGCTACCTGCTGCGCACGGGCAAGGCTGAGCAGTCGTTTTTTTGGAATGATTTAGAGACTGACTTGCGCTGCAAGTGCCGCCCTGATTGGCATGACGGACATTCGATGATTATCGACCTGAAGACCACCAGCTCGCTGGCGTCGCCATCGGAGTTTGCGCGCACGGTTGCCAACTTCAAATACCACCTCTCAGCTGCGCATTACTTGGAAGGGGTCAAGGGTGCTCAGCGCTTTATCTTCCTCGTGGTTGAGGTTGAGTACCCGTACAACGTCGGGATCTACGAGCTTGACGACGACAGCTTGGCCGAAGGCCTGAAGCTGCAGCAGAAGGCTCTCAGACGAATCAAGGCATGGCGGCAGATGGACCCGCCCTGGCCTGGATACAGCCAAGGCGTTCAACCCATCCGCCTGCCTGAATACGCCTTTACCGACAACCCCGTTTTCCTATGACCGAACAGCTCAAAGAACTTCCCAAGGCGTTGTGCAGTTTCTACGCCCAGCTGCCGACGATCCACGAAGACGGCCGCGCTAATTACGGCAAGTATGCAACCCTGCCCGGCATCTTGAGCGTCCTGTTGCCTGCCTTGCGCAACAACGGCCTGGTTGTCGTGCAGACATTTGAAGAGGGCGAGGATCGGCCGATCTTGGTGACTAGCCTTTTGCATACAAGCGGCGAGCGGATCGATAGCCGGTTGCCCCTAATTACGGACACGTCCCGCAACCAAATGCACTCGGTTGCAGGGGCCTGTACTTATTACCGGCGCTATGCCTTACTCGCGATTCTTGGCATTGCCCCTGGGGTTTCTGATGATGACGCTGGCGCTGCGGATCTTGATCCACAGCCCATCGCTAAACCAGCAGCAGCAAAACCCAAGGGTCAACTGCAGCCAGCAAGGCAGTTCAGCCAAGGCAATAATCCTGAGCCGATGGCCAAGTCGGCAACCAAGGTCATCAATGGGGTCAAGACAGAGGAAGCAGCAAAAGAAACCCGCACCAAGCTCACCGCCTACAAAAACACTGGCGAGCTAAGCGAAACCGAATGCGAGCACCTGCTCAAGCTGCTTACTGAACGCGAAAAGCTGATCGCCAAATGACGGACACCTCAAGCCCGTACCTGACTGAGCGACAGCTAGCCAAGCGCTACGGATTATGGCCGGCACCGTGGCCAACTGGCGCCGCATCTCACGCAAGGGCAAACCTATAGGGCCGCGTGGTACGAGATGCCACGATTGGCCATCCCAGCTGGTGAACCGCGCATTCGTTACCGCCTCGCGGATGTGCTGGCTTTTGAAGAGGCAAACAACATCACCCCCCTCACCTGAAATGGCAGACGTTGCATTCAACGCCCGGTTCCGCATCACCAAAAATCAGAACCGCACTAACGACCGCTCACCTGAGCACAACTTGGCTGTTGACTTCACCCCAACTGAGGCAATGGCCGCGGCTACTTGGTTGATGAGCATGGCCGAGCAGGCTGAAGCTCAAGGCACCAAGGTGCGCGTATATCGCAGCAAGGACGATTATGAGGAAGTCACAGGATTCACCCTGTGGGGTGGCCTTTGGGGTAACTCCGGCGCATTCTCTCCGCTAAAACCGAAGAGCAGCGAACCAACGTTCTAATGTCCCACGAAGATGCGGTGGCTCTGTTTGAGAGCTATTGGGCAGCTAGCCACCCCTTCATTCCTATCAACAAACAAGCCAAGGAATCACACGTTGCTTTTGCAATGTGGGTGTTTTCGCATGACGCGCTGAAGGATTTCAAGTTCGACAGCGTGACTGGCGAGATTGGCTGACCCTGCTACGGTTTTCCCGTCATCTCGAAACCATGTCCAGCGACAGCTTCCAAAATTATCTCAACGAAATTGGCCGCGAAGTTCTGCTTCGCGCTGATGAGGAAATTGAGCTGTCGCGCCATATCAAGCGCTATTTAGAGCTGAAAGACAAGGAAGGCGAGCTGACAAAGCAGGAACAACGTGTGATCAAGCGCGGGCTAAAGGCAAGGGATCGCCTGATCCGTTGCAACCTGCGTTTGGTCGTCATGGTCGCCAAAAAGTACAGGAACCGGCTCAAAGGTGGCGGCCTTGAAATGATGGACCTTGTGCAGGAAGGCACTGTTGGTCTTGCTAGGGCCGCTGAGCTTTATGACGGAACTAAGGGCTACAAGTTCAGTACCTATGCGTACTGGTGGATTCGGCAGGGGATGACCCGAGCCATTTTCAACTTAGATAAATTGATTCGCGTCCCTCAGCACCAGACGGAGCTGTTAAATAAAGCAATGCAGATCCAACGCGAGTATCTGCAAGAACACGGCCACCAGCCCAGCATTGACGAGTGGTGCCAAGCGCTCAACACCACCAAGGAAACCTTGCTGCTAGTAATGCAGCGCTCAACGCCTCACCTCAGCCTTAACGAGATGTGCGGCGAGGATGGCTCGCCACTGATTGACCTGATTGCGGATGAACGCACCCCAGCTGATAATTGGGAAGACATTGGCCAAGTGGAGCAATACGAGCAGCTGAAGCTGGCCTTTTTTCGTCTGACGGAAAATGAAAGGGATATTGTCTTTAAACGGTTTGGGTTCAACGGCCACGATGAAACGACCTTCACCAATATCGGCAAGGACTACGGAGTGACTCGCGAAGCGGCCCGCCAAACCTTTGTGAAGGGCTCGAACAAGATCAAGCTGTTTTTGAACGAGACCCGCAGCCCCTTTTCAGTTGCGGCCTAAAAGGCGTTTCCACCAAGGCCGCAGGCTTGCCACGTCATCAGCCAAGGCCAGCTTGATCTCAAGTTCTGAGATGTAGCGCACGCCTTGGGAGATGAGCTTTTGCTGGTAGGCCGCTTGGCGTGCCAGCTGCGCGCATAACTTTGTCACCTCTTCGTGGTCATCAGTGGCAAGGATTTGTCTAGCCTGATGTTCAAGAGCCAACTCTTCCTGCAAGCTGAACTCAACTAGCATCCATTGGCCGCAATGTGACATGACTTTTTTGGATGGATATTGTAAAGGTAGCAATGACATGACACCACCAAAAATTGAGCGCGTAAAGATAAACGGAGACTATTTCTGGAGGGTCTCAGTCATGGGAATGGAAATGCTGCACAAGCAAGACTGGCAAGCAGTTTGGCACTACGAACAGGCGTGCCGGTTTTACGGGTTTGCTACTGACGACGCCCAAAACTCAGATCATTGATAATCATGGCCCAGCCATTGCCAGGGCCTTCCACTTCCCAGCGCGTCAGGAAGTCATCCCAGTCGTAGCGCACGGCAAAGCCATTGCTGTTGATTAGCTGGCCGGTGCCCATGTCGTATTCGCCGCGGGGGTCATGCACGACGAAGTGACTGCCCTCTTTCACGCCGATGATGACGACCCAATGCCCAAAGCCTTCAGGTGGTCTGCCGGTGGTGATGTCGCCGCGATGCAGGAACCCAGCCGCGACGGGGCGCCCAGCGCGCACCTCTTCCAAAAGCAGCTCCGCTGAGCCGTCTTGGACGAAATCAACGTCTGCACCTACCTCAGACATTGCTTTTAGGTGGCTCTCGACCTCCTCCGTCGGGCCATATTTCGACCTAACTCGGAAGTATTCCCATTGATCAGCGACAAGCGCGTAGGTGCCGGCCATCATCGCCATCGCTGACGTGAAGCACTGGTTTTCGCCGCTAGGCAGCTCTAGCTGATTGAAATAGGGAACATAGTTCCATTCAGTCTGATCCTTGCCAGAGGCTTTCCATAGCTCAAACCACTCGGCGTCGTGCCGCAGCAGTTGCTCTGGCATATCTTCCTGCAGCTTTTGAATGGCCGCTAGCTGATGGGGTTGGCCACTAAACCGTGCGAAAAACTGATTTAGCTGAAGGACCATCGGCAGCAACCAATCAAGCACGATCAGTCTTTACCTGGCCACAGCGCTTTTTCAACCCATTCGACCATGTTGTCATCAACGCGGTTTTCGGTGGTTTTGGCGTAAGCGCGCAGCAGGTCAACGACGAGCTCTTAACGCCGTCAGTTTCATGAAGCTGAAGAGGATGGGGCGAAGTACAGCAAGCATGGGTTTGCCCTTTTGCAAAAAGTCTAAGCCTGATCTTTTTGTCCTTCCAATCGTGCTATTGCTCGCTCTGCTGCGTTGAGACGGCCAAAGATTTCAACGCGATCAGCGCGCAAGTCTTTATGCAGCTCTTCTAACTGGCCTGCGATGTTGTCTACGCTGGCACTAAGGCGAACCAAGCAATCGCGATCTTGAGCGCTGCGCTTGCTATAGCCATTCAGGCTGAACAACAGGCCTGACAGAGCGGCTCCGGTTACAGCAGCCGCTAGTTCAACCACGTCCAGTCAAAGCTCTAACCCATCATGGCGAACGAAGACAAGCAAGACCAAGAGTCGCATTCGCGCCTTGGCGATGTAGTGAAGGTCACACTGCTTGGGTGGTCTATGGCAATTCTCACGGCAAATTATTTAGGCGTCTTCCAGCAATCACTAGACCCCACCTACCCCGCATCAATTCTCTCGGGAACGGCTGCGAGCTTTGGATTGGCTGTCGGTAGCAACCGCAAGAAAAAGGAGGAAACTAGAGTGCAGGACAAAGACGCCCAGAAATGAAAAGGCTTCTCGCTTTCGCCGCAATCATCGCCGCGGCCCCCGTCGCAGCGCAAACTGTGACGCCCACTTGGTCGTCAGGCTCCATGCAAAGCACCACGACCACAACCCAGACTGTCACTGAGACAATCCAGCACCAGATCTACGGGTCGGCGTTAGAGACTTATAGCGGCGAAAACGTCACCCCAAGCGCAGCCGACATCACCAACAGCACGACTACATGGGACGTTCACACCGCTGGGGATCCGTTCAGCTTGGAGATCACCACCAGGGCGGCCGACACGTTGATCGAGCAAATCGACATCGACCGCACCATCGAAACCGATTCCACCACCACCTCGCTAAGTGTGTTCTCGCAATAGCGCTGGCGACGCCTGCGGCGGCTGAGACAACAAACAACTCGTCGCCGCGTGCTGCTGCCACCAGCAACAACACAAACCAGAGCGTCCAGTTCAACAACAACGGCGCCCCAAGCAGGCAGCACTTTGGTGCTGGTCACAGCTGCAATGGGGCGACCTTGGTCATGACGCCGTTCTATTTAGAGGGGCACTCGGACCCGATGCCGGGTGATGATTACAACCGGATGCAGAACACGGGGGCGCAATTGTCTATAAATGTGCCGCTCGATGGCTCCATCACGGAGATGTGTAAGGAGCTAGCCCGCAAACGGATTGACGCTGAACAGCACAAGCTGGAGAAGGACAAGCTCGACTATCACTTGGTCAGGGCACTGAAGTGCGCCGAGCTGTACGGCAAGGGGTTCATGATCCACCCCGAAGCGGATCTTGCCTATATGTGCTCCGATGTCGTCTCAATCGACGTTTACCGCAATTCGCTGCCGGTCACTCGTGGTGGTGACTGAAGACGCGCTTGATGCCGAACTGAAATGCCGCTTTCAGTGGTTTGACTAGCTGCTGAGCGGCAAGCGTGGCGCCAACTGATGCCATCGCTGCTGCACCAGCCGTCACCGTCGCAACGGTCAACACCTCAGCGCTTGGCAACGCAAACTGCAGAGGCGTCCCAGGTACAGCGACCGTCGTGGTCTGCTCCTGTACCGTCTCGATCTCAGGTGGGTTCAGCAGGTTGTCGATTGTCTTCTGTTGTGCGTTGATGTTGCTGTTTAGTTGCTGAATCTGCTTTTGAAGCCCCTTCACAGCATCGCGAGCGGCTGGGTCAACCGCCTTCGGAGGTTTCGGCGGCGGCTTCGGTTCGACCTTTGGCGGAATCAACAACGGGTGCGATGGCGCCGGAAATACCGGCACCGCAATTTGCATCCGCGGAAGATCTATCGCGCCAGGCAGCTCAATAGAAGGCAGCGCCAAAGGTTCCATTGACAGGCGATCAAATCACCGTGCGAGTCTGAAAATTAGGGTCAGTCTCGTCAAGGTGACATTCTGGACCAAAGCCAGTTGCCTTGACCTCTTCGCTCAACTGCTGAGGTTGGCCCACAACCTTAGTGGCTTGTCAGTCTCAAAGCCCTTCAGCCATTCACGCAAGCGATCGCCGGTCGGGGTCTTAGGCGGCCACGCTGCAAATTTGAGCATGGCTTTGCGGTCCTTAAACCACATCGACACGTCAGGTTTCCAAGCAATAAAAAATGCCCCGTTCCAAGGTCATACGTTCTGGTAATACGCAGCCCTGGGGCCTCAAACTGGTCAACCTTCATCAGCTAACAAGCGGTTGATGTACCAACGGGCTTTCAGCAAGTCTTCATGACCGTTCTTCAGATCAGTGCGCCACAAGTACTTGAGCGCCGATCCACGACAAAACGCACGAAAACCGTCAGGCCCTAAGGCTGCCTCAATCGCGTCAATGCACTCAATCGCCCCTTGCGTGTAATGCGCAGGATGGTTGACTGCCTCTTGCGTCAAGGATTTCACGCTCTGCAGCGTAGGGGGGCTCTGCATGGAACTTTTGTAAGTCGTCAAGATACGGCACAAGCCACCGATCAACCGGAAAGCAATACTCCCAGTTATCTGGCGAAGGCAGCCCAGCACAACGACACGCCACAGGGCTGCAACGTAGTTGCGGGTCACAATTGCCTGCTCGTACCACTGCACAAAAAAGGGCCGCCGTAGCGACCCTCGGGGGTGGTATGAGGCCCTCAGTATGGCATCAGTTGAAGCGAAACTTCGAGCGACTTTCAGACCGTAGGCAGTGTCGCCACCGTCAAACTTGCCGGCGCTGACTTCCGAATACAGCGACATGCGCTCTGACACCTTGCCCGACACACCAGCCTTGCCGGTCACGCCCCACACGGTGTCACCCATGCCGGTAGCCATCGAAGGGCCTGCCTGAATGTAAAAGGGGCCATCTTCCACCCCAATATGCAGATCAAGCACACCGCCGGCGTTGGCGGACTTAACCCAACCCTGGTTGAACTCCGGGTTTGCGTAAACCTGAGGTTTGGCCTCTGCTTCAGGAGCAACAGCAACAGCCATTGCAGTGCAGGCCAAAGCAGCAAAAGCGGTCTTGATCATGTGAATAGAAAACCGTGGCCAAATCCTACCGCGTTAAATATGAACCCAATTGCAAAACTGTCTTTCAAAAACAAAACCCCAACCGAGTTGGCGTCGGCCGGGGTCTTGCGTTCCACCCTGCGAAGCAGGACTTTAATCCTACCTCCTTATGGATTGCCTAAGTCCAAAAACCGCACATCGTCATGATCTACAGGGTCAGGCCTGCCTTGGCAGATGGCCACAGCGCGTCTGTAATACCAGCAATCTGTTTTACCCGCAGCCTCTAGCGCAATCTTGATCTTGCGCCAGTTGTCGCGGGTGTGCCGATCCATCTGCCGTGCTTAGGTAAGAAATGCCATGCGCGACAGGCTGCAATGCAGTAAGAATCCGCCCCAATGTGACGTAATCGTCGGCATAAAGCGGATTGCCTGTCATGTTGCGCTGGTATCGGCGCACAGCGGTGAAAATCAATTTCAGCTCGTGATGGCTGAAATTAAGCACGACCCTGCCGCGATACCTCTTGGCATTCTGCTTTGGCCGGGAATTTTTTGATGAGCCTTGACGGGTTTTCTTAGGTTTTCCGCCTTGGAACTTGAGCCCCATTGCGGTTTTTGATTTGGCTGCCATGGCTAAGAATCAAACCTGCCTAAACGGCTGAGTTGGTGGAGTGAAGTTAGCGGTGTACCGTGCAACGCCTTTAGTGACGCGAACATCTTGAAGGTAGCCGTTCAAATATCTATTATTCGTGTCGCCACCGACATGCAAGTTGCTTGTGTTGGCAACTAGTGCATTTGAATTTGTGCCCAGCGCTGTTCCAGTTCCATTTACATACCCAGTAAAACTGCTGCCATTTCTCACCACGGCAACATGAACCCACTGACTAGCAGAAAAAGAACCAAATTGAGTACCACCAATTACATTCCAAGACGTTCCAGTTGAGCTTGCGTAAAACGCAAATTTTCCAGATGTGCTAGTGCCTAAAACAAACGGCCCATAGGCTGCAGTGCTTGTTCTTTTATTGATAAAGTTAAATATGGTGGTTGCACTATTAAAATATGCCCAGCATTCTATTGTAAAGTCACCAGATCCAAAATCAAAATCACTGCTATTGGGAACGCTTAGATAATCACCCGTACCATCAAACGCCAAGCTTGACCCGTTCCACTTGCTTTGGGTGGTACTGACTTGAGCGTCACCATTGACAGTGATCGCTTTTGTATCAAGCTTTTGTCTAGAAGATCCGTGCCGTCCAACAGCAGCGACACTGAGCTGAAGTACGGATCAGCATCCTGGGAGGTGTTCGCTAGCTTGATTTTATATCCGGTTGGCTTAGACAGCACCACCTTCCCGCTAGTAGAAATCGGGCTCATGTTATTGCAGCTCCTATATCTGTCATAAGGGTAGAGACGCGAGCGTCAAGCAGGGCGAGATTTAGGCTTTCACCGATGGAGTAGAAGGAAAGGCGGGCGTTAGTCGGTACAACCCGACCAAACACAAAAAGATTTGAATTGAACGGTGTAGCAGAACTAAGGCTATAAGTTGTAGAAGTAGAACCTTTTCGCGCAACTGCGCTGGTCGAGATGCTTCTAGAAGTGCCGTAAAACCCGCTAGTAAATGTCCCGGTAAGACCCTGGCTTGAGGATGAGTTGTTTCTAAAAGAGCTGGTAGTCGAAGTTCTATACAAGTAGGAATCGCCTGCTTGGTTCAAAGCAGAACAGCTGATCAACACACTGTTATTGCTAACGCTATCAGCATAAATAGCAATATGCTTGCTGTTTTGAGGGTCAGCGTTGTTGTTGCGGTTGCTGTCTAGCCATTTGTTGCTTCCATTGCCAACCAAACCAGTCTCCCTGTCATAGTCACCGGAGACAAAGTTGTTGTTAGTAGGAGCCGTGCCCTTTAGCGGCACTAACGCACCACTCAAGGTTCTAGCCCCAGCAAGGATGCAGGACGACTTGATGGCGTCCCAGATCCCGTCCAGTTTGCAGCCGACCACGAAATCGTTGATCGCCAACGCCACGTCGCCTTCGATGGCCTCGGTGTCAGCGGCCTCGACAGCTGCAATATACGTTTGTGCGTCCGGGTCGGTGACTCCGTTAAAACCCGGAGACCAGACCAGACTCATGCCGCCTCCTCAGCCGGTGCCAGGGGGGCCCACGTTCCGTTGCCTTCTTCATCAACACTGTATTCATAGACAGTGCTGGTTACAGGATCAGTCCACTGATCACCATCCGCCCAGGGAACAACAGTCTCTTCGCCTGTAACAGCGTCAGTAGTGACGCCATTGTTTGCCGGATAAACAACAACGTAAGGCAGTGCGTCAGCTCCGGTGTAGTCAGGGTTCCCGCGACCATCAACCAGAAATCGTGGCTGGATCGTTACGACACCTTGGTGATAGCTGCCAACTCCGTACAGCTCTGCCCGTTGACGAACGGATTCTTGGATCGAACCCTGAAAGTATTCGGCGGCGCTAGTTGCTGCCGTACCACCACCATTGCTGACCGCGAGATACTCCGCCTCAATCGCAGGGAGCAGCTCATCAGGAATTTCAATAGTGAATTGAGCCATGGTTAAAAGCCTCAGGCGGTGGTGGATTTGATGACGGCGAAGCGATCACGATGGCTTCTGACAGGCTACTGGCTGTGAGATTTCTGACATTGATACTGGCTGAACCTGCAGCGGACTGCGAGTTCAACATGTAGGCGCCTGCCGTTCCAGCGCTCAGGTGATTCAAGATCAGGATGTCACCAGCAGCGATAGAAGAGTTGGTCAGTGTGAATGTCACCGTGGTATCCGACGCAAGAGCTGCGCCGTTCATGGTGATTTGACCCGTCGGCTTGTTCAGCGTCACAGCCGTCGATTTGTTTGTGGCTTGCGTAACTGAGCCGCCATCACTGCCATAACCAAACGATTT
>FUIF01002882.1_pt1 | contig 11894 bp, 13 predicted proteins | sample 1003461 | NCBI WGS metagenome assembly FUIF01 (sample SAMEA80401918, study PRJEB19352) | marine metagenome
CCGCTTGGTATCGGTGCATCTTTAATTAAATAATAACTTGTTCCGCCATTCTTAACCGTTGCATCTACCGTTACGGCAGAAGTAGATTTATTAGCAAAACGCATACCAATTATTGCGTCATCACTATTAGCGGCAGCTCTTATTTCCGTTGCAGAAGTCCCTACATTTTGTTTTAAAACTCTTTCAAAATCTTGAGCCATTTATTTTACTCCTTTGTTTTACTTATAATGCTATTGCCATCGCAACAGCAAATCCAGCACTAGCAGCACTTGAATTTGCGTCAACTAAGGTAACTATCCTAGACAACGCTGCTTTTCTATTAGTACCACCTGCCCCATCATCTACAATAATTAAATCTGATGTTGTAAGATCTGCACCTATATCAGTTCCACCGTCAATATCAATAGCGGCTAACGGTAAAGTTCCACTATCTCCTGTTCCTACCAAAGTTCCGGTAGCGGTTGGTAATGTAATAACTGCACTACTAGCCGCCGAATGTGGTGCTGCTTGTAGTGTTTGTGCATGGGCGTTAGATGATTCACAATAAAATTTTACTTTTGCTACGTTACCTGTTCCGGTTCTTATATCAATCAAACCGTCCGAAACAGAAACCCCTCCGGAACTTCCGTCACCGTCTAATAAAACTTTACCTGAACCATTTGGGGCTACCGATATATTTCCATTAGAAACAGAAACTATTTCCGAAATAACAGGCGAAGTTAAAGTTTTATTTGTTAATGTTTGAACGCCGTTTAATGTTACGTCACCTACATTAGACGGTTGAACAATAGTAAATACAATATTAACCGAACCAATAGAACCAGAATTATCTGTTGTGCAAAGATAAATTTTATCTGCATTTGTAGAACCCTCTTGAATAATTACTAATTGTCCGGCTAATTCTGCAACGGTATCGTAGTCAGAATTTCTTGTAGCCGTACCACTAGCAACAACGTCATAAATACCATTTTGAGTAGCGTCCGTTTGATTCTTAACTAATACTTTGTCATTGGTAGATAATGTTATACCGTCTAACGTATCGCCATTTTGTAAATCGTTTGACAAATCTACATTGGCAGTAGTAGCTACTCTAGTTATAATTCTTGTTTTTAATCCTGTAACTAAATTATCTACATAATTTTTAGTAGCTGCGTCCGAACTTGAAGACGGTGCACCTAATCCGGTAATTGTTCCACCTGATATTGATACACTATTAGCCGCTTGTGTTGATATAGTTCCAAGTCCTAAAGAAGCCCTAGCCGTTGAACCTGTTTCCGCAACCCATGTTGAGCCACTCCCTACGATAAAGTTACCGTCCGTAGTAGCTAGATTTCCGATTGCCGTTAAATTAGCATTAGAAGCTCCTTTTGCATCTAATTGATCTTGAATATTAGAACTTACACCATTTAAATAACCAAATTCAGTATTTGAAATAGTTCCGTCATGTATTTTAGTTGCATCAATAGCTGCACTTGCGTTTATATCTGCATTTACAATAGCACCGTCATTTATTTTTGCTGATGTTATTGCACTATCAGCTATTTTTGCTGACGTAATTTGGCTATCTGCAATATGTGCTGTATCAATAGAACCGTCAACGTAATGTTCTGAATTTATAGAATCATCTGCTATTTTTGTTCCGTCTATTGCATCAGCCGCAACCTTTGCTGTTGTTACGTTGCTATCTGCAATTTTAGCTGTAGTAATTTGTGAATCTGCTATGTGTGCTGTATCAATACTTCCATCAACATAATGTTCTGAATTTATACTATCGTCCGCTATCTTAGTTCCATCAACAGCGTCCGCTGCTATTTTAGCAGTTGTTACTGAACCGTCTGCAAGTGAAGAAGTTGAAATTACACCTTCCGGTATTGAAGAATTAGTTTTTGATAAAGCACCAATATAAACATTATCTATCGTTTCATTAGCAAGTGAACCGCTATCCCAAGTTACATTAACCGTAGTATTTGTTGAAAAAGAAGAACTAGCAATCGTACCGTAAATAGTTCCAGGTGTTGTGGCCGTTAGTTTTATTCTTCTTCCTGCATGATAAACCGAAGTTACGTTAACACCGGCTATCGTAAAAGAAGTTGCCGAAGCATAAGCTGCAGTATAACTAGCGTCCCCATCTCCATATTCTACCCACTGCGAATCATTAAACCAATCTCTAGTATTTTTCATTAATGCTCTAATTGCATTATTTAAATTACTAGGAAGCATACCCTCTGCGGTAGATATACTATTTAATGAAGTGTTGTTTGCTTGTGTTGTTGAATAATCTTTTATATTAGTTGGCATCTAATCTCCTAAAAACCATGCGAAAGCCTTATCGCTTTCTTTGTTTCTATCATTTATTAAAGTATTGATAGCTTCTTCAATTTGTCTTTGAAAGAACTCTTGAGTTTCAAAACTATATCTAACATTATCTATATCAGTTTTTTCCGTCATCTCAATCCAATTCTTGTTGCAATTACATCAACGCCTTGTGCATGTTTCCAAACAGAACCGGCAGGTGTTGTAACTTTAATTTTAAAATATCTTCCAGATTGTCTTACAGGATTGTCCCCACTTGTAACCATACTTGAAGAAGACGATTCTGTAACATTATCGGCTAATCTTTCCCTACTTTTTATTGTTACGGTTGAAGTTGCGTCAACAATAGGCCTTACATTGGTAATACTACTTCTATGACCTGGAAACAACTCCATTTCCCTTGTTTCTATTGTTCCTTGATTTTCAGTACCGGAAAAAATAGCTGCTTTAAAATTATTATCTATTGCCCCTAAATATAATTGTCCGCCATTCCAAAAGTCAGTATCCAAAGCAATATTAATAGAATCTAAGTTTTCCGAAATAATATCCATAAGTTCAACGGTATATGCACCTACAAATTGTGAAAATATTGTACTAGCATTAGCGTCTGCCGTTGACCATTTTTGCGTAGCATAATTATAAATAATTACTTTATCACAAATACCGGTAGTGTTAGCCGTATTACTAGCGGACGGATATAACCACATAGCAAGTTGATTAAATGGGTCAACCGCCGCACAAATTCTATCGGTATATGCTTTGTTTAAATCTACGTCAAAAAATCTATTTACCTTTTCTGCACCAATAGGAATTATTTGATCACCATTTATTTCAAAAAATCCATCGTCAGCGTAGAAAAACACTCTACGATTATCTTGACATACGGTTCTACCTAATACAGCACCTCTATTTGGCGAAATAACAGATAATCTGAACACAGTAGCACCCCCTACATAGTCCATACGAATTATTTGATTTTGTCTGAACACATAACCAATCTCTCCAGATGTTATATGAACTATTTGTCCACCGGAGCCTGGTAAATCTTGTAAATCCGACTGTTTTGTACCAGATTGCCAAGTTGATAAATCATTTATTCCAGACCATTGAATACGATTAGAATTATTTGTGTGATTACCTGTAACGAAAAAATCCCTTACGACACCTGAAACTTTAAATACCGGTACGGTTCCAGAAGTTGCAATAGAAGATAAGTTAGCAAAGTTAGTTGAAGTACCCATTAAATAATATTGTGCTGCATCTTTACCGTTACTAGCAACTACATATTGGCCAAATTGTGTAAAAGTAAAATAATCTGTATCGCCACCTGTTAAACTACTTTTTCTTGAAGTAAATGTTCCGCCGTCTAGTTGGTATATATCGGTATTCTTAGCTACAAAATTAAATACATTGTTAGAATTATCTCTAAATGAACCGGCACCTCTACTGTTTGCACCTATATTGTTAGAAGAATAATTTACTAATGATGGAAATCTTTTATAAGAAGTTTGAGCAAAATAAACATTGTTAGCTACGTTTGCACCTGGATTTAAATATTCCGGTTGGTCTGGAAGCCATTCGCCAAAAGGTATTTGCATTTTACTCCTATTGGTTGTTGTTACTTACCGCAATAAAATTATCATTAAAAGAACCGGCTACGGTTACATCTGATCTTTGTTGTAATGGTGCAGAACCATATTGATCTTCTCTATCGTTTCTTTCTAGTCTTTCCATCGCCGTTTCATACATTCTTTGCCATTGTTGTAATCTTTGTGGGTCAACACCTCCTAAAAAGTTAGCCGCATGATACAAAGAACCATATAAATAAATTGCAGGGTGGTTGGTTAAAATAAAATTAGAAGTGTTTGAATCGGATAATGCTGAAAATCTTTGATAATAATTTAAATATCCTGTGTATGCCGAAGAAGGTGTAGGGGCAAATCTAAAAGTATCGCCAAGTATTGTATAGGTAGAGGGTTGCCCTGAACTTGAACCACCTTTAATCTGATCCATTTGTGCAGGTGTAATATATTTCAAAGCATACTTAATTCCGCCGTTTAAAATATAAAAATCCCTTACTTGTAAAAAATCTGATGGTATAGATTCCGTTTCCGAATCAATAGTAATAGTTGTTTGTGCAACCATTTTTCTTATTCTTAATTTAGAATTAAAATCGGCTTCTGTTAAAACAACAAAATCTTCGGAAATTTCTGAAGTTAAATCACTTCTATTTAACCAATTAGCAATAGCCGTTTTTAATTCTGAATAACTTGATAATGCCATTACAATCTACCCTCCGCAGTTCTAAAATACTTAAATTCACTACTATTTAATTTTTTTTTCATAATTTGTTTTTGTACTTCTTTTGGTAAAGCGAACCAATTATTAGTACCATTGTACTCATTAGCCCAAACTTGTAAAGCTAAAGTTGGTATAGAAGCAACTCTTTTTAAATCTCTACTTTTAGAATAACCGTCATTAAGATTATAAAGATTTTTATTATGTTTAATATGTGAATCTATATTAACTTCTTCTTTTACTACGATTTGTTTGTCTTGATCGTCTAATAGAATAGTTTCTTTTTTTAATCCGTCTATTTGAACATCTTTTTTCATCTTCCTTGACCTTTGTATCTTAGTAGTTTTTTGTTTCTTTTTTCATGTTTGTTTAAATCTTTTTTGTGCCTACCAGGTCTTTTTTTTGGTTTTGGTCTAGGTACAAAATGAACAAACTTTCTTTTGGCCACTACGCACTCATTTCAGTAACATATACATTCGTAGATGATCCATGAAATACTGCAATCTTTTCGCCAGGTGAAACTTTTAATACTTCAACTTCTCCAGATGGTAGCAAAGCAGATGTTGCACTTGCCGTTGGGGAAGCACCTAAAACAAAATGACAATTCGCATCTCCAACTATTCTTATATATTCGGTTTGTGCACCAAATGCAGAAGAAGCCGTTGAAGAATTATTTGTATTAAGTTTCTGTGTAGTTCCAGGTCTTAACGCATAATTATAACTCATATTTTCTCCTTAATTATTGTAGGGGGGAAGTACCGCTAGGCAAGATCCCCCCATAAACTTATTATCTTCTTATAACGAATGTAACAAGTAATTTTTTACTTCCAGTAGAACCACCGTCTGTAATCATTTCAATAGTTCCATCTTCTTCAACTCTATTCAATGCTGTTGGTGTAGAACTATCTACAGTTCCAGCAGCCGAACCTGAGTGAGCAACTGTTATACCACCATTGGTTACAGCTGTTCCGCCTATTTCAAAAGATATAGCTGCGTTTCCTCCAGATATTGCACCTTGTAAAGCGGTAATAATTTTTACAATTTTACCACCGTCCGGCACTGCAACAAATGTAGAAGAAGCAGTTGATATATCTTCTATTTCAGCAGTTAAAAAATAATCGTTTAAAGTTCTCATTTTTTACTCCGTTGTTGTTCCGTCTATAACCTTTTTAAGACTTCAACATTGGGTTGATTGCATGGGGCGTATTCAATGCAAGGTTACACCCCACACAATTTTATTATTATGAAGTAGTTAAGTCTGTAACTAATCCGTTTGCTTTTTCGTTTCTTGCCACAAGAGTATATTCTGCAACTAAAAATCTCTGATCTGCATCTTTTGTTTGTGCAGGAGTTTGTAGAGCAAAATCTCTTAGGAAAGCAACAGCCCACATATCCATTTCAAGAACTAATGCGTCTTGGCCTTTTTTAGCAGCCGTACTATTAGCACCTCTAATAAATCTGTTAGGGGCAACTTGAAGCGTACCAAAATCTGATTCGTACACATCAATAGAAGTAATTAATCTTCTATCTTCAGCAGAATCAAATCTAGTTGAACCACCTGTAAATCCAGATAGTTTTTGTTTATTGAAAGCACCAACCATAATCATATTAGGGTTTCCACCTTCGTTAAAACAACTTCTCAAAACGCCTTTTAACTGATCTTCAGTAAAAGCTCTTTGAGTACCATCTGTTCTGATAGCACCGTTTCCGGCACCTGATCCACCAGATCCAGCGTCAACATTAGTTTCAATCCAAGTTTGGCAACCGCCTAATTTTCTAGCAGTTGTTGCGTCACCTGCAGCTTTTGCAACATTAGATAAAAGAGCTGTTTCCATATCTCTTTTTAATTCTTTTGCTGCTTTTGCAACTTGATAAGCTAATTCGTTAGCTCTACCAGCTGAAGTAACTGCTTCGTTTGTTCCAGAAACTTGCACACCTTTTGTTGAAATTTGAGTGTGGTTTTCTTCTTTAGTTGTTGCTGACATTGTTCCGTAAGTAATATCAGCTCCCTCAACGGCTGCGTTTGCAGCAACTGCTGCTAAAGCATCTGTTTGCCATTGGTGAGTTGTGTTGGTTGCTTTTTCTTTAGCAATCCCAGACATAAAAGGTGTTTCAGTTGGGGAAATCGAATAAATGATGTCCGCCAAATCTTCTCTTATGCCGACTGTTTGGTAAGTTTGAAATACAGCCATTTTCTTCTCCTATTTGTTAAGTTGTTAAATGTAACGAAGAAGTAAATCGGTAGCGTCTTTAGGGCTTCCAGATTTCTTCAACGAATTAAATTTATTCAACCTAGCTTGAGAATTTAGTTCTTCTTTTGTTGCTTTTACGCCTGATTTAACAACTTTAGACGGTTTGACTTTTTTATTAACTAAAGTTGGTTTCAACTTTTTGTTATTTTGATAATTCATAGCTTCAACTATAATATCAAACTGTCTTGAATCATAAATTGAACTTATTTCGGTTTGATTAAATCCTTTGCCCAATAAATAATTCGTCATATTTTGTCTAAGAGCATGGCCTTTAACTGGGTCGTAAAGTTCAGGATATTTTAAACTTATCCTTTTCTTTTCTTCCGCAACCGCATTATTAAATTGTGCAGTTTGATGTTCCTTTAATTTTCGTTGTGCAGAAGCGATAGTATCTCTTCTTCTACGAATCTTACGGTCTATCTTTGCCGCTTCGGTTGGGTCTTCTTCCCATAATTGGTCAAGTTCCTTAGAACTCATATCGTTGTTTATTTCAGCATTCAAAGTCAACACTAGCGAATTTAAATCGTCTAACTTAGTTGAATACTGGTTTTTCAAACGATCTTCTTCCGACTTTAGCTCTCTTTTTGATAAAGCTAATTCTTCTGTTTTTCGTCTGTAATCGGCATCCTTTTGATAACCTGCTTTTAATTCTTCAAGGTCAACATCAATCCTTTCACCATTTACGATTACTTGGTGTAGATCGGTTTCTTGTTCTTCAATAGCATTTTCTACTGGAGCTTCTTGTTCTACAGGAGCTTCTTGAATTTCTTCTTGTTGAGCTTCTGGTTGTTGTTGAACTTCTTGATTATCTTCGGCTTTCGCTTCCGGTTCTTTTGATTCAACAGGCGTTGCTTCTTGTTGAGGTTTAATAGTTGCCGTATTAGGGTCTAATATTCCCTCAATAGATTTTGCAGCACCTTGTACTGAAAAATTATTCAGTAATGGGTTTGTATCTGACATAAAGTCATCTCCTATTGTTAAGCTGTCTTATGACTTGGCTTATTTTTAACCTTATTTGGTTAAAATTTTTTTTCTTTTTCGGTTTTGCGAAAAATTTCTAATTGTTTTTCCGCCAATTTACCGGTTTCAAGAATAGTTTTTAAATGTTGTTCTACTTTGCTAACAACATTATAAGCAATCCAGAGTTTTTCCCTAGTATCGCTTTCTTTAGCACCTGTTTTATCCAACAATGCTTCAGAATAAATTTTTTTAAGTTCGTCTATTGACTCTTGAAAAAGTTTATTCTCCAGTATTTGTTTCGCTTGGTTAGATCGGCTGACTTCCTCTTCCCTGAGCGACTGGTCTTTCGTTTCCATTTAATCCTTGTACTTGCTGCGATAGCACTTTAGCAGATTTTTGGGCTTGTTCAAGTATCTTGCTATTTCCGGCTACCATTAATTTATCTAAATCGGCATCTGCTTTTATTTTTGCCGTATCAATTTGTGTATTGTACTTCAATGCCATTTCTTTCATTTTAGTTTCAAAATCTAATTGCATTTCTTGATTTTTTTGCATTAATTCTTGTCTTTCTAATTCAAGTTCGGCAATTTTACGTTTTTCTTCCGATTCAATTCTAGTAAATTCTATTTTTTCAATAGGTGTCAACGGCGGTGGTTGTGGTGGTGGCATTTGTTGTTTGCCAATATCAGGATTTACGAAATAAGCGTCCACATTTTTTAGTCCTGCGTTTTCAATTATGTTAGATAATGTGTTATACATATTCTTCAAAGTCACCATTGGCATTTCTTTACCGCCTTGAAGATTAAATGCTTGTAATTGTCTTTCTAAAATGTTGTTTAACATCATTATTTGTTGTTCTTTTGAACCTGTACCAAGTCCAACAACAATATTTATATTGAATTTGTCTTTCCATTCCGTAGGTTTAACCGGAATATAAGTATTATTCATTTCAACGATTTGTTGTTTGTCTTGATATTTAACCATCAATTCAAAAATTTTTCTAAATAAATCTTTTACGCCGGTTTCAGCAAATACTCTTGCTATCAATTCCGACCTCATTTGCGTTTGTGTCATTAACGCATTAACACCTGTTGCAGTTTTAGCATTTAAGGTATTGGGGTCTAATCCTTGAACTTGTTTAGAAATCCCTGTCCTTACTTCTCTAACACTATCAAGGTATGACAATAAAGGAAAGGCTTGTTGTGAAATTGGTTGAGCTTGTAATGCCTGCATAACTTGGTTTGGTGGTTGTTTAGTTCTAACAACACCGCCTGGTCTAGTAGTCAATAAATCGTCCATGTTGACCATTCCGTCATTATGGCAACCCTATTATTATTTGTAAGATACATATTATCTAAAAGTTGACGCATAACGGTAGATTTCATTAATTGAATGTCTTCTACTAATTCCGAAATACTTCTTCCGTAAAATCTATGCGGCATCGGTATTGGTGTTATTGTAACAAAAGGAACATTATCGCATGGCATATTTTCTAAAATAAAATGTCCGTCTTCTCCGGCACAAATTACTTTTCTAAGTTCGGCAATACCGTCATTATCATAATCGTATCTAATGTAAGTTTCAAATACTTGGATTTTTTCCGTAGATTTGTCCGTAGGCGTATCTAAATTATAACTTTCTATGTTTCTTGTTCTTGCTACGTCTTCGGTATTAAAATTTTGGTCTTGTGAAGCCGGTAAATTATTTATTGTTTCTTCGTCAAAACCCATTTCAATTAATTGGCTTCTTGACATATAAACTTTGTGGGCAACAAAATCAGAATCTTTTATAGTTTTAGCTTTTCTTTCAATTAAAAATTCTTCCGGCGGAACACTTTCAATTTTTACTTGGCCTTTCTTTCTAATTCTTTTAATTTTACAATTATATAAAACCGGATCTGGAAATTCCACATTTGAAATATCTATACCTTGTGCTTCGGCTTGTTCCTTTGCCATTTTTTGTTGTTCTTTAACAACTTCGTCAACCAATACTTCTTCTTCAACAACTTCTATTTCATCTTTGGTATCGTTTAACGCTTCTTTTTCAGCCGGTGTTAAATTTCTATAAGTCTCATGTTCTATTGTTTCGCTTTCGTCCCAATAAACTTTTAAGAAACCATTTTTTTCAATTAAGGCATCTTTGAAAAAATTATATAACAATGAAAAACCATCATTTTGTTTGTAGAACACATGATTTAAATATGCGGTAGCTTGTTCGCTCAACGCAACGTCTTCGGCGGTAACCGGATCGCAACGCACAACTTTATCGGAAGCGGTAAAAACCCTAAGTAGGTTTGGCAAGATACTTTCTATCGTATCGGAAACGTCCGTTGATACTACTTGTGAACGTCCGTCTATTTCCGTTCCAAGTTTATCGCCTAAATAATATTCAATAGATTTTCTTCTTTGCGAAGAAAGTTCGCCACCTAAGTAGCCTATGGAATTTCTTATTTGGCTTCCTAATATACCTTGTAATTCTATGTCTTGAATTTCTTTATCTTTTTTTGCCATATTAAACTATGTAACTTGTATTGACGCTAATTGGTTTTTGCCAATTACTTCTTTCAATCGGTTCGGTTATAGCACCGTATCTGAAACTATCGCAAAAATGTGATGCCCAGTTGTGTAGGGGTTTGTTCCTAAAACAATTATTTTTTTCATCCCATCGTTTACAGTAGCTTTTTAACGCTTCTACTAATTTTTTGCAATTACTTTTATGAAAATAACATTTTGGCAAAAGACGTCTAACTTGTTCAATACCGTCTTCAATAGATAGTTTAGGTGCTATTTCAAATTCCATTCCCATCTCCCTTGCTGTTTCCCATCTTGATTTGTTAGTTCCTATTTCCCTTACCCTAATATCATGGGGGGCGATATGTTTTGAATAAGTGTAGGGTTTATCGTCTATAACATTAAAATAATGCTCTAATCCCTCACTAGAATTTTCGTAACAATCCACAATCCTAATTTCACCGTTGCTACGCCTTTGGGCAAATATAATTACGGTGGAGTCATTCATGCCCAAATCCCACCAAGTTTCGACCGGTAAATTTTCGTCTATTTCAAAGTCTTTTATCTTATCTTCCTTTTCAAGTTCTTCAATTATATTGCCAAAATAAGAACCGCTTATTCCGGCTTGGAATGAACATTCAAATTCTTGTTCGTAGGATTCCGGCGACATTGCAAGTTTGGCTGCCTCTAATTCTTCCTTTGGTATTATCTTTGTTTGACTAGCTTTAAATACGCATGTGAACCAATCCTTTTGTGTCTTAGCTTTCTCATGTAAATCAAAAAACCAATTACGACCCATTGGCGTACCGATAAAAATAGCAAAGCCCCTACGGTCGGATAAGCAAGGCCTTAGTATCGTATCAAATAAATCAGGGCTAATATTTTGTGTTTCGTCCACAATAATACCGTCAAAGTATTGTCCCCTAATAGCCGAACTATTTTCCGCTCCAATAATTTGAATACGGCTATTGTTGACCGAAAAATCTACCCTTAGTTCTGATTCGTTAAACTTAGTACCTGGAATCGCAGAAGAAAATTGTTTTAGATAGTCCCAAGCGGTACTTTTTCCTTGCAATCTATATGGCGAAATAAAGGCGTATCTTGGATAGGGGTTTTTGTTTGTCAAGGCCGCCTTTATTAAATGGTTTATAGCGAAAACGGTTTTACCGCCTCTTCTATGAACAATCACAACATTAAATCGGTTCATATCGCATTTTTGATGCAAAAATTTTTGGATTTCCCTAGGTGAGTATGGGATTACAATTTGTTTCATTTTAAAACAAAACCCCCCTAATGTAATGTTGTATTAGGGTAAAAGTCTTCTTGTTGCATAAATTGATCTTTTAAAAATTCCGAAAAATCTTTAGCTTCCGAATCGTCTTTGAAACCTTGAAAGTGTGAAACTACAACCGGTTGATTGGTTTTAGTATCTTTCATAATAAAGATTATTGTTTTTAATATGTAATCATCCATTTATTTGTATATACCACCCATTTATTTTTATCAAACGCCGGTCGGCAAAAAAGGGACGCCGGTCGCTCAAAACCCCCCAGATTTTTTA
>FUIF01016424.1_pt1 | contig 11886 bp, 10 predicted proteins | sample 1003461 | NCBI WGS metagenome assembly FUIF01 (sample SAMEA80401918, study PRJEB19352) | marine metagenome
TTCCCAGATCAACTGGAACTTACTCTGAATGCCCGGAGGCAAGTCCTCTTGAGCGAGGACCGTACCGTCCGGTGTGTTGATGCGGAGTTTGTAGGATCCGAGAATGAAACACCTCCTTACTTTACTGCGGGGTATTTTTGGTTATTGAGCATTCGTAAGTTTGAAAGTTCGTCGGTGTGTACGGGAATTTTTTCAGATTCCCAACTACCGTCGTCGTGTGTGATTTTCTTGAAACGTTTGTTGTCCGCTCGCTCAAACGGTGCAGGCATTCGGTAATTTCGCTCGTATCCGAGTTCTTCGAGGAAATCCCAAAACGCAATCCAATTGCCGAGGTCTTTGTAGTCCGCTCGAATAGCTTGGAGGAATTGGCTAACGGTGTCGCGGTTTTCGTTGTAGAGATCTACAAAAGGCGTGACTTTGTCGCCTTCCTTTTTGTCTCCCCAAGGAAGTCCCCAAGAGTTAGCGCAGGTCGCTCCGTAGCCTACTGCTTTGGAACGCTCATCTTCGAGCGGTAGGTTGCAAAACGTGCAACGATTCATCAGCTTGGCGCACCGTACTGCTAGTCTTACGGGATCTTTGAATAGTGCGTCGATGAACTTTTGATCCGTTTCGGAAACCTTCCGCTCGTTTCCGTGATCATCCTTCCCCGCCCAAAATTCGCCGTTGGTGCTAATGAGTCCAATGAATGACTCGTCGCCAACGGGATCGTGTGTTTCAGGGTGAACGTCTCCGCCTTTGATGGCAATGTTGCTGGGTTTGCTAAGATTTTTGATATTGGTCATGTAGACCTTGTATCGTCGTGTTTTACCGTGGAATCGAAGCATCGGGTTCTTGCGGCCCATGCCTATTGCCCAAGTGAAATGATCAGCTAGAAATGTTCTCGCCCGTAGCCCGGTAGAATAGCCTAATGCTTGGCGTTCTGCGTTCTTCTTGACTTTATTGGCTAGTGTGTGCAGCCAATAAAGAGTCCAATGATCCTCGCCGTGGGCTTCGAGAACAAGCTTCAAAGCGTCCTCGTCGCTCATAGTTACTTGAATAGGTTTCTTGTCGTTGTTGTGAATTGTTCTGGTCATGTCTAATTCCTTTGTGGGTTTCGACTTTCCAAAAAACTAACTACTCAAAACATAAAGCAGATCACTCCCATAGTCAACATCAATTGCCGGAAAAATTTAGTTTTAATGCGATCATATTGATATTGGTCGCGAAGTTTCGCCCACACAAAGCCGCCCATCGATGACGAATTAAACATCGACCGAGCGGTTGCGATAGCTACATCGTAGTAGGCGTAGATAGGATCAGCAGCACCCTTGTAGCCTTTGAACTGAACGTAGAGTGTTTGGTTAGCTTTGTCATATTTGATTCCTTTCACGTTGCTCGAAATCACCCGGACCCATTTCCCGGTTTTAGCCCAATCTAGAGCGTTCACGCGAGACCTTCGGTCAACGCGTGTGGGAAGAGCGCGGTAGTCACGACTAGATCGGACTTTCACTCGCTTTTTCTTTTGGGCTTTTTTCTTAGCTTGCATCGCCTTGTATTTGGCGAATCCGGCCAATCCTTTCAAAAATTGATTGATAGCCTTTCCCAACATTAGCACTCCCTTAGTAATAGTTGCCCTTTGGTGAGAGGGCTTTCCTCACCAGAATCTGTGCGGCGTAACTCGTAAAAATACGTTCTCGGTTTCAATCCACTTGTGTCAGCAGACGTGATGTCGACCGCGATAGTCCCTTGTCCGGAATCGGTCACATTGATCCCGGACAAGTTGTTCAATCCTGATGATACGAATTTTTCGATCACACCGCTAGTGGAATCCGAATGCGTTTTGACGCGAAACCGAAGAGACCACCCGCCGATAGGCGTAGCGGGTTCGATCGCTACGCCTACCACAGCGTCTTGTTCTTTATAAAGCGTAAAATTTTTAAAAACTGGCATTATACAACCTCCTCGACGCCGCCTAAACTTTGAAGTAATGGAAGCGCAACAGACCCTTCGTAAACTGGATTCCCGTTAACTTCAGGTACGCGATAAAGCAAAGACCCGTTGAACGTCGGCCATCTGTAGGGAAATTGAAACACTCTACGGTAATACTCAATTTGTGCGTCTTTGTTAAACATCTGTGATTCCATCCACGCCAACGCATCGAACCCAGTACCGTGTGGGTGTGGATATTTATTCAGTGCGTATTTGTCGTATGCGAGATAGTTGATTAAATGGATTCGATTTTGGTTTTCACACAATTCATAGAGCGAAAACGGCCAGTACGCACCTACAGACGGATCGAACGTGAATTTTGACCCATCCGTGTCTGTGATCTCTGTTAGAATGTGGCCGTCTGTGAATCCGTTCAGTTTTCGATCTGTAACCGCGCCCACGACCTCAACAGAGTATTCAGGAAAGTATTGCCCGCAAAACAACTTAACGACCCACGCGAGATCACCGCACATCGCTTGTGGTTTTTGTGTTTTGGTTTCGTTGATTAATTCCGTTGTGCTTCGTTCCGTGTCTTGCACTCCGTAGGTCAAAAGAAAATTGATCGACTCGAGATCCTTCTCTAATGATGGCGTTTCCGACCGGCTTGGCACAATCTTGAATTGATTCCCTCCGGGTTGATAGGAGCCGTTGGTTTGGGGATATTGCCCATTAGGAAACCAGATCCGAACGACACAAGATTCATTTGGCGTGATGAATGACTCTTGGGCTAGAGACGTAGGATTCGCATTTGCGAAGAAATATTTCGTGTCCGGCTCAACCACCAAATCAGACGGCAGAGGCGTGCTTCCGACTGTATCGGGTATGACCTGAATAGGTTCATACCCTTCTTCGGTGAATGCTGTCACGATTAGACCACGGTTGCTTCTATCGATTGAGTTCGAGGGAATCATAATACACCTTTTTTGATGAGTAGTTCAATCAACTCTTCTTTTGGGACGTTTTTGAGTTTATCTAGTTTTCGTTGCTTTCTTTTTCTACGTTCTTCGTTCGCATTGAACGTCCTCAAGAACTTTCAACTTTTGCTTTCAGTTCATCCGTCACACTTTCCATGTAAACGATTTCGTACGGATGTTTCTCTTGGTTGTGCTTTCGCACTGTTTTGAAAGGAATGTTCCGCTTTTCTAATTCCTCCGCGATCAGCATTACGTCAGTGTCAATTAGTTCATCACCCATCCGGTTGCCCCCGCTTGGTAGAGAGAAGAGTTTCCAATATCCCCGAAGAAAGTCGCGTTGTTCACTGTGTTTGGCAATTCCATTAATTGGATGAAATGATAACCCGCTCCGGGCTTTCCGTTATACAGAGCAGTTGCGATTAAAGGCGTTAAGTTGTTCGGGTTCGTCGATGGGAACACATCTGCATCTGATCCGGTCGACACACCATCAATATCCATACCTACGGAAACCGTACCCGCTGAGATACTTGTCAATTGATGGAAATCCAAGTGTACTGCCGAATCGTTTCTTGTGCGGACCATCTCAATGCGGTTCCCGCTTGTGAGATTGAGCAATTGCCAAGTCGGTCCCGCCGCCGCCGTTACGGTCCACGAATTAGTCGCTTCAACACGTTTCAAACTACGTTGTGTCTGATCGTGCCAATTCGATACGAGACGAGTTGCAGGTCCGTCCCAGATGCGCCCCGATCCGACGTAGATTGTTCCCATCATTCGGATTTCGGGGAAGCCGGAAAAATGGATAAGTCCATTGGTCTCTTGTAATAATTCTTGCCTGTCCGTCGTCGTACCCCATTGTAGCGTACGGATTCCCCATTGACCACCAGACCAAAGCACGCCAACATCGTTCGTGGTGTTTGCTGTCATGGACGCCGCCGTGACACTTAACGTTCCCGAAAAATGACGTAGGATTACCGACCCTGATTGATTGACGGCGATGGCGTTGCCTACATTGGAATCGTCATCCAATCCTTGATCAAAAGGCACGACGTAAAGGTTGGTACTCGGTGAGGCGTTATCAGAATATAACTCCCCCGATCTGTGGGATAGTCGTGCTTGTAGGATGTTCGTAAAGTAATCATTGGGCGTGTTAGTCCATTGAACGGTTGTCCCGTTATAGATAGGGACTTGCCCACTCGTTGACGGTGTGATTTGGACATAACCGCCTCCCGAAGCAATCGAAATAGAACCCGTTCCTGATGCTCCCGGAAGCCCTCCAACGGAGGGCACATCTTGCCACTGCAAACCCCACACACCACCGGAAAATACAGGCGTGACGTATTGCCCCGAACAACTCCCAGATTGGTTGATTGGAAGTGTTGTCAGCGATCCAGAATGAACCGGATCACCTACAAACAGATCACCACCACTCGTGAGGTTCCCGCGATTGTTTACAGTCGTCGTGATGGATTGATTTCCGATGGCAGTACCAACGGCAAATCCACCAACGTATTTTACATTACAGACGAATATCCCGCTAGTGTCTCCGCGTCCGAGTCCTTGTCCCACCACATGACCCGATGATGATTCAATAAAGAAATCAGGGATGCGGCCTGATGCACCGCCACGGAAAAAGAATCCCGGAACACCAACACCCGCCCCGTTTGTTGAATCGGTAGAGATCCGGAACGTAGCTTGTGCGGGTGCTTCCGAACCGTTTTGTGAGTAATTGATCCCTAGACCAATCTCGGAACGTCGTGTGTCGCTTGGATCACCTCGACCGTAAAGAAATTCGCAATAGTCACCACTTGCGGGAGTCCCGGTCAAAGCTAGAGCAATTCCGCTGTTGAATGCACCAGATACGGATTGACCGTCTTGACTCATAATGAGTTGGTTATACTCTACGTTTCCGTTTGTTCCAGATCCGTACGCGAACATAAAAAGGCGATTGCGTACGGTCTTCGTTCCACCTAGGAATTGATAACCAGAATTGACGACACCGACTTGGTTTTCCCCCGCATCAAATACGGTGAGATTGACGGAACCCGTTCCGCTTAATCCGTTCGTGAAATGGACACCTTGTCGATTGTCAGCTTCAATCGACAAGGTGTTTGCTACCGTGTTTCCTGATAAAGTATTGAGAGTTGCGATACCGGAACCCGCACCACCTCCACCGCCAGCACCTTCAACGTTAGCGCCGTAAACACGACCACCACCGCTTGTGGCGTATCCAAGGAACTGACTATGGTAGTTCAGACCACTCGTAAGCGTCCCGCCGTTCCGATCCGAAATCCAAACAAGATCGCTATCATCTTGGAATAAGGAACCCGAACCGTTGTAACGTTGGATGCGCCCCGATTGGTATTTGACACCGTTTATTGTGATACTTCCCGATGACAGCACGTTCACGGTTTGGCTTTGAAGTAACTTGATCGAGTTTACGCCGCCCGACGTATTCGCATTAGGCGTAGCGTAGTTGTTCGCGTCCAGTTCGACGAAGTTGACAGCGTACGTTTGGTTTGGTGTTTGATGAACGACCGTGGCCGCTGCGTCGTGACTTCCAGCTACGGTTCCGTCAATGGGACGCCTTGCGACACCGACCGTGGTTCCTCCACTCGTTCCCTCAAAGAGAATCGTCTCATTATCAATTGTTGCTTTCCAACGTCTGTCCGTTGGAAAGAAGTTGATATGATCGAACGTTGCCGTCGTCGCGTCGAACGCCATTGACTCGGCGAGTTCGGTTTGGATTGTTGTCCCGGAAGATTGGCCATCCCGCCACGTTTGAGCGACGGGATGACCTCCGCCACCTAAGACGACGGGGGATTGTCCTGACGCTTTCGGAGTTGCCGTTTGAAATTGTTCTTTTGAGTAGGTCCACGGACTCCGGAAAACTCGCGTCGTGACTTGTCGCGAAAATGCCGAATACGTCCAGACAATATCATGGAGACCTTCCGGCGACCATGCAAAAATCCCCGGATAAACCTCGTCCAAACCCGTGATGGTGCGTTCTTCCCAATAGTCATTTGCAAGTTGGAGTGCCAACGCGGTGAGTCCCGACGAATTAGACGGCGTGGCGTCGGATTCACTATCTAGTAACGCTTTGGCGGTTGTGGTGATGAAATGAGATCCCGCGCCACTAATCCCACTAGAATACACCGGACCCGATTGAATCGGGACGGTGACTTGGAACACTCCACCCGGTGATCGAGTGAAACGTGATGTCTGTTGCTGACCTCTGTTTCGGTCGTTGACATAATGTGGGATAGGCGCGTTTTGATCGACGTAGGTCGGGAAGTTGACGATGATCTCTTTGGGCGCTATGGAGTTCTTGGTTGTGTTGAGGTCGTTGGCGTTGTTACGCTCGAAGCGTTGGAACATGTCTCCGCCCGCGTACCGTTCCAGCACCTCGATAAGCGGTCGGTTTAGCGCAACGGTTGTGTCAGATTCCTCGTGGGTCATTAAGTTGATGACGCCATCGAGGGTGCGCACAACAGTGCGTCCTGTGTTGTATGCGATGGCGTCGAGTAGTATAGCCGCATTTTCGGAGCTGGCCCATAGTTGTGAATCGGGTTCGGGAACGCCGTAAACGTCTTCCGGTGTCGATAGGAATTCAATGTCTTCGCCTAAAGCAGTCGCAACTTCGGCGAGCAAGTCTTCCCACGTTGTGGTTCCATCGGGTTTCAAGGTGACGTGTTTTTGCTGCCAATCGTACCGCGTATCAACCAATACAACCGCGTACAAACCATCTCTTTTAATGCCCGCTGTGCCGTCCTCCCCTAATAGTCGAGGTGGAAGCATGGCCATTTGCGTGGAGATTGTGTAGTTGGCGGAGACTTGACCCGCGTTTAGATTAGAACGCGGCGCGCCTACCATTTTGAACGTTGCTAAAGCTCGCCCTCCTTGCGTAGCCGTAACAACGTCCCGCACCATCGCTGATGTCATCAACCCGACGAAAACACCGTATCGTGTTGCGTTTGTCGGGTAATAAAACTTATTGAACCCGATCAAATCGGGACGTGGTTGATGAGCTTCTGACCACGGCAGGTCTTGAAGATTAGCTGTGGTCGGGTTCTCTTCTGAAATGATTTGAGACAGCTCGGTGCGAATCATTCGGTCGAGCTGTTCGGTCAATTCACCGTCCGGTTGGTACTTGCGGGGAAAATAAGTAGCTAGATTTTCATCGTGGTAAGATTCTTCTTCCGGTTTCATCCGAGGAATCTTAGCAAAATCTAACAGAAACGGAATGCCCGCATACGAAAGCTCAAAACTCATCGTTATCCAATTAGTGAATCAGGAATAGAGGGTGTAGACGATGATGGAAACAACAAATCTTCTGTAATTATGTCAGGGAATAACCTTGCGAGCAACGTTTGAAATGTTGCAAGCGTCCCACCCGCTCCTCTGCTATTGGTGATTATTGCTTCTGCTCGTGTGTTAATCGCGAACGGAACAGCACCCGAATGCACCGAGAAATACGGACCGCTTGTGTAAAGTTGCTCCATCAATCCTAACCCCGCCCGATCCATGTAAACACTTTCCCCCGTATCCAACGCTTCATCAAAGAAATATCGTATGAAGTACGTCGTTGGTAGAATTGTCGGAGTGTTGATCTCGAGCTTGTACGGCGTGTAGACTGTAGTGAGTGTCGTGCAATCGACCACAAGCTCGTTAGCGTTGCCCGCCGCATCGTTGATGATCGTGTTATTAGAATCTACTAATTGGATTCGGAGCTGACCTTGCGTTGGGATGTTCGCCTTCGTTCGTAGCCAAATGCAAAACGAGTACTTAGACGACACTTCTAACTCACCGCTCGTTCCATCCGTTCCGTCATTGAATTCTTGCTTGAATTCGATCAATTGGATGCCGTCCCCGTCGACCCGCAACGCGCTCAAACCATCGTACACGAGCGTCGTCTCTTCGTTGATATCCGTCCCGCCCGTTCCCGTCACAATGGTGTAGTTGTCGGGGAGGTCGTTCGTCCAATCCTCGAAGTCCGAGTTAGTCAGAATGTTGCCGCCTGAATTGTCTTGCGATCCGTCAATGGCGGAAAGCGTTATCGTCCCATCCGATCCTAATGGCCAGTTGAATGCGAAGACGTTCTGCTCTTGGCCGGTTCCGGTCAACAGGATTGCTTCTTGTCCAGCGGTTGCGGTTCCGTTGTATGAATCCGTTTGCACGACCGCTGTGACAATCTCCGCAAAGGCATTTTCCAAGGACCGCACATCAAGTGGTCGCGTCGTCGATGAAAACAGAACTCCGTCGCCCGTTCCCGTCCAATCGGAGTCGGTGCTTCCCACGGTCATCTCAAGTACCGTAGCGCCTTCTTGCTCCGCTTGCCGGATGATCTCGCGTAGAGATGCGAGAGTGTTTTGACTTTGGAGCGTTTGGTTTTGTTGTGGATTATCATCGAAGATTAGTCGATTGATGTACGCACTTGCCACGTTCTGCATGATCGACCCACCGGTTTGGCCGGTTGAATCGAGGATGCTGATGTAATTCTCACCGAGTACTGCACGGACTTCTTCTGCTTGATTCGCAGTCGTAGTCAATTGTGGGGCAAGCCCGATGCTCTGATCAACTAAGTTGGTTTGTTGGTTGGTGAGGTAATCATCGGTTTCTTTGATCACGTTACCAATCTTCCCAATAACTGTGGGGAAGTTACCCGGTCCATCTGCGAATGATATAGTCATTGATCACGCCGTTGTTAGTAAACCGCTTCTAAGATCTTGCGAACTAATTCTGCGTTGAATTATGTCGCGCAGCCACGGTGGTCTTGGGAATTTTACGTCATTCGTGGTTCGGGCACTTGGTCGTAAATGACCATAGACGTAGGTTCCCGAAATTCGGTAAGAAGGCGTAACGCCGTCTGCCGCAACACGAAGCATCGCGGGTTCAATAATTTCATCTAACAATTCCCAATTCGGGTCGGCTAAATTTGGGTTGGGAATCAGAGGCTTGAGAAAGTCGCGTTTTGCTGTCCAATCCGCAATGAATAACAACGTTGGGCTTGCCATCCGTACAAAAGCAACTGAAGCGCCTCGGAACCCCAACGCCGACGCAATCGGAAGCATGTATTTGTGCTGGTCTTTTTTCATACCGACACCGGATTTGGTAATCCGTGTAAATCGCACGCTGATCGTTGGTGTCCTCTGCTTGGTAAAGTGCGAGATTATCCTCAAGCCCGACAGCTTGGTTGTTGATCAACCTCGCGCCGAAAAGCTTTTCACCCGGATCTCTATTGAAGAAGGAAAAACCCGCCATGTTAACTCTCCACTACGACTCCGGCTTTTCCGATGTCAACGCCTCGACTGAGGTTATCACGCCCTCCCGGAACCGGTCCGACCACCGTGTTTGTGATTGCAGGATCATAGTACCGCGCAGCTTCAAGAATGATCCCCGCTGATCCACGGATCGGGTAGGGTGGTTTTTGCCCGTTTCGTGTGATTCCCATCACACTGAAATCAGTCATCGACCGTAAATCCCATGCAACACCTCTTTGACTACGACCGGCATTTGTGTTTACGGTTGCTCGCATCAGCACCTCGACTTTGTTCTCGAAGATGTCGCATTGAACGACTGCCGATTTGAGAATCGCGTTGAAGGGTCCGTTTTCCCCAACGCCTGCGAGCGCTCGACCCCTTTGATTGAGTTTCCGTCGTCCGATCCGAATTGCTTCCGATAAGAGTTGATCTTGATCGGTGATGCGATCTCCCTCCATCGTCAATCGCACTTCGATCTGTCTTTGCGGTCCTTGTCGGGGTGCCGATTCGATATATGTCCCGCGAGCTTTGTGCGCCGGTGCGGGCGGGCGTCGGTAGACCTCTTGATCCGTGATTCGGTATTGGATGCCCAACCCACTAGGATCAATCGTGTATGAGGCGTTTTCGCGAAGGAACCCATTCGGCACTCGGATCGCACACATCTGCTGTCTGATCTCGTCGGCCATTTTCCCGTTCACATTATCGGAACGGATCATGAATTTACCGCTTCGCGTGATCCGACTGTAGTTCTTTGAGTCGATATCAACAGTTTCGGTCCAACGATTGAATAGGACATTTGCTCCCGATTTGACCCGATAGCCATTGCCCAAAGCTTCGTTGAATTCTTGATTTTCGACAAAGACAAACTCGATTGAATAATCCATTATGAACAGATTGTTCGTGAGCATTGATAGATTGCAGAATTGCGGTTTAGGACCGTTCTGTGCGTCCACCGTTCCCGCGTTCGCGAATTGATACGGAACGATGTCGACGCCGTTAAATTCGATTCGGAGACGTTTGCGAGGTTGCATCAACCGCTGCCTCACGATACTCATAATCGTTGCCGGATTAGTCGTGAGTGGGTTTCCGTCCCCATCGATCAAATCCGTTGCGAGATATCGCAAGTACCGAGACGAGATCATGCAATTCACGTTGATTCGGAAGCGTGTCGCATAGTTGTCGACTTGCCCTTCCGAATCGTAAAGCGACGTCTGTTCAAAAGTCGTGAAGTCCGAATAGGGGAGCTTCACGCCGTTGTAGGTGATTTAAGCTCATTTATTGAAACCTCTTCGGTCGATCTTCCCAACTAGCTCCATCCTCTTCTTCTGCTACGCGGTCCATCCATTCGTTCAGACCTTCGCCAATTTCCGGTGCATCAGGAAGCAATCCTAAAGTCGCTACGTCCAAAGCTTCATTTTTCAGTTTTTCGAGACCGAAACCAATGTAATTACCGACGTTAGCGAGGAAATTCTCAATAGGTTGTGTCTTAGCTGCCCATCGCATTTTTTCATCTGATAGCATTTTCGCGGATTCTGCTCGCGCGTCCCCTGCTTGCTTGCCTAGCCACATTTCTTGTGCTTGTCGTTCCACTTGGACCGCTCGCATTTCGCCGCTGAACTCCGCGAATTGCATATTTGCTTGGTGTAGGCTGTCGGTCCATTTCTTGAGTCGATCCAAGGACTTGAATAATTGTTGCCCGAATTTGGTTACGGGTTCGACGGTCTTGCCCATTGGTCCCGCAAGGTTTGCTGCCGATTCCATCGCCTTGAACGCCGACTCCCCTTTGTTCTCGAACGAACCCGGCGACACCATGTTTTTTCCTTCTTGGCCGATTCTGCTCGCATGAAACTGCATTTCTTCCATGCGTTTTTGCATCTTGCCTAGCGTTTTCTCAATAATGCGAGCTATCGCTTGGGGGTCGCCAGATGCTGCACCTATCGCGTCGGGGACCATCTCCATTTTCTCGCCGAGTGTTGATCCATCAGGAAGTTCTTTACCTCCCCCGATGGAGCTTAAAAGCTCAGGAATCCCACCACCGCCTTGTCCGCCTTGACCAGCGAGCAAAGCGGCCATTCCGCCTAATAGCTCCTCGGTTCCACCATCTTCGCCGACAAACCCACTAATGGCGCTCTGCGCACCATCCGTAAGTTTCCGCCCTAGATCACTCAATATCGTAGCGATCTTTTCGAGCAAGCTTACTTGGGCGGTTTCCGCTTCGACTTCGGTTTCTTGATTTTCCTGTTGTGGGGATGTCCCTTGCCCGCCTAATAGGTTGCCGAGCTTTTCCAAGATACGCGACAACACATCGAGCGACCCATCCTCAATCGGGTCGTCCAAGTCGTCATAGTCTGGTTCCTCGACCATTAGTCCCTCGTTGCTGTGCTAGTTTGTGCTGGGCGCGTCGTAGTCGCGCTTCAGACTCGCTTGTGCTGGTTGCTCGGAAGTAGTCGAGTCCGGGAACCACCACTCCGAGTCCGATTTGGATGGCGTTGACGATTGGCTCTGTTCGTTGGTGGAGTCGTCGCTCTCTTGTGAGTTCGAGTCCAACGAATTCACTGTAGGTTGGCTTTCTGCCAAACCAGACGCAAAACCCGCCCATGTCGTCAAGTAAGTCGGAGATTGCTTCCGCTTTTTTTTACGCCCGCAAAGAAGCTGATTAACTCCTCAAACGTCTCAAACAATTCCGCTTCGGTCAATCCGCCATCATCATCGAGCGGGCGCGTACCAAAGAGCTTGTGCAACCGCTC
>FUIF01015372.1_pt1 | contig 11877 bp, 23 predicted proteins | sample 1003461 | NCBI WGS metagenome assembly FUIF01 (sample SAMEA80401918, study PRJEB19352) | marine metagenome
AGGTGGTATCCTTTACTCCGCTTGGAGTGCACATCAAAACACGATTTATTTGTTGGAGAAGTTGCAATGATCTCTTACAAAGATAGAACCTTCTGCCCCTACTTCGAGGATTGTAAGTGGGCTAAGGAGTGTCACAGACCCCTAACTCCAGAGGTTAAACAAGCTGCAGAGGAGTGGTGGGGTTCCCCGGAGGCTCCTATATCGGTGTACCTTGAGAAACCAGATTGCCACGAGGAGAAGTAGAATGACTGATTTTGATCCAGATTGGAAACATGGACATGTTACTAGAGATGGTCGCAAAGCAAGGATTATTTGTACAGATAAGAAAGGACCTTCCCCTATTGTGGCGGTTCTACCTAGGAACGGTATGGAGGATGTAGAAGACACCTATTGCTACCTTTCTAACGGACGTTGGATGAAGGAAACAGTTAATTCGGAAGACCTCCTTAACGCTCCAACCCCTATGCGGAAGGGGTATATCAATATCTACAAAAAGACAACTCGCGATGGATTTTGGACAGGTAGCATATTTGAAACAGAAAAAGAGGCTATTCAGTATTCTTACTCCGATACTGATTTTATCAAAACAATTGAAATAGAGTTCCCTGATGCCTGAAGACCAAATAGCCCTACTGATTATTGCGTGTGGAGTGGTGTTGACTATTTTTGTACTTTTGTTGAGGTAGTAACCCCTTGTTAAGAAGTTGGTGCTAGGTTGTAGACATAGAAGGAGTAAAACAGTGACTAAAGACAATGATAGAGAAAAGCAACGGCTCGCTATGTTCATCAACAATCGAGCTACCATGAGGACCGAAGCTGATAAGAAAGTTTCGGAGATTAGAAAGAAGTTGAGTAAGAAGAAAGGACGTAAGAAATGATTTATAAAATCTACACAATAAAACTTCTAAAGGGAATTATTGGCTATGCGGATAGTTGGGATAGAGCCATTAATATGTCAAAGTCTCACGCTAAGAAGTACGGTAACGGTCTGCGTATGTACACAATAGAAGAGTATCTTACAGGGGATATTGACATGAAGCCTTGTAATGTTATTCAACTAGGAGCGTAAGAAATGACTAGCCCTTACTTAGAGAATACGCCTCGCTCTTTGCAAGAGGTGTTTACAGAGAAGTACAACAATGCTAAGAAGTCTGCGGAAGTAGAACGAGTAAAGTTTTTGGAGCGGTTTGCAGAAAGATGGGACTTAGAGGTTCCTGGGAGAAACAATGAAAGTAATACTAAACAGGTCTGAAGGTTCCTTTGGGCTAAGCGTACTGGCTAAGGATCTGTACGTTATTCGAGCTGGATTACACCAACACCCCTTATTTGTCCTTTACAGGGAGCTAATAGGGTACTATAACAAACTAGATCGGCATGATCCCCACCTAGTAGCAGTAGTGGAAGAGCTGGGGGAGAATGCTAACAGTCTTTACTCAAAATTAAAGGTTGTTGAGGTAGACTGCCCTAGTGATTACGAGATAGAGGAGTTTGACGGATATGAGTTCATTAAGTGATACAGTAGTTCCTGTCTTATCCGCTTTGGATAGATCAGAGGTGGAGTTAGAGCGGAGACTAGATGCTCTTACCCGAGTAACCCAAAGTATTATCGAAACCCTTGAATCAATCGAGATTAATCAGTCTAAACAGATCTACGATTTGGAGACTGAAGTAGCTGTTCTGAAGGAAGCAATTAGAGATGTTAAATAAGGATCACTTTGGATACAATATGGCTGGAGGAGAGTTCGGGGGAGTTCCCGGACCTCTTAACGGCTGGCCCAAGATCGCTAGAGACGTTAGCGACGGCAAAGGGTTGCGCAACATAAACGGTTACACCTACAACTCCCTAGACTACTGGAAGAAAGCTATAGACGATGGAGCTACTATCCTCCGCTTTCCCGTACGGATTGAGCGGATATTTGACTACAAAGACCTAGAAGCTATCGGGGAGCGCATCCAGCTTTGCCGAAAGAACCGGGTAAAGGTTATTGTAGACCTCCACAATTACAACAAGGTCTCTTCTAAGGTAGGGTTGGACCGCATCAACATCCTAAAGAACCAACATGCCATTGACTTGACTATGGCGGCTATTCGTCTGCTTGATGGCTTGGACCCTACCTTTATTACAATGAATGAGCCTATCAACGATAACCCCTTTGATAATGCCAAGCTGCAGCGTAAGTTCGCTAGCGCAATGGAGAGCCCTGTACGCTGGATGTATTCCGGAGTAGGGTATAGTAGCGCTCACCAGTGGTATGATAATCGCAACAACGAAGCACTTACCGTAGGTGGGTTCAAGGTTGTTGACGCTCACGCTTATCCTACACCAAATAACAACGACAGTGATAGCGATAAGCCCCTTAGCCCGAAGCAGTTTAAAGCTAGGTTAGATGTTGTGACCAACTGGGCTCGGTTGAATGGATTTAGGGTCTTCTTTGGAGAGATTGGTGTTCGGGAAGTAGATACCGAGCTATTCGAGTTTGTGAAGGATTACGTAGCTTCTAACGATGAGGTGTTAGGTGTTACCTTCTGGGCTAGGGGAGAGTGGTGGCCTACGTACCACTTGAACGCAGATTGGATGAAGTTTGATTAAGGAGCGCAATTGTGGGCACTAAGTCGGATAATGTACAGGATTGTGAACGTCTCAAACGAGAGAACGCTGAGATGTTGGTAGTTTTAGAGACAGTAGATGAGCTGTTTTATGACGGCTTGTTCATCGACTTTCGTGAGAATTATTGGGATAGGCGGAGGCGCAAGGCAGTGGAGACCCAGGTTAGTGACCTCCTCGCCAAGATCAAGGGAGGTGAGAATGACTGATTTTGACCCAAATTGGAAGTGGGGCCACATCACCCGCGATGGGCGTAAGGCAAGGATTATTTGTACGGATAAGGCAAGTGAATATCCTATTGTGGCGTTGATTAGACAAGATCACGGTTCGTATGAAGAGTACAGCGTCTCATGTAATGCTGAAGGGAGGGTCTATAAGTACGAAAAAAGTAACCAAGACCTCATCAACACACCTGCGCCCCGCAAAAAGGTGTGGGTGAACTTGTTTTACGTGCCGGACATTGACATGATTGATGCGGGTAGAACGTGGCCCAGTAAAGAAAAGGCTCTTGAAGAAGCAACTAAAGATTGTGTTGCCACTATCCAAGTGGAAATCCCCGAAGAGTAACCCTTTGTTAAGAAGTTGGTGCTATATTCTGAGAATAATCAGCAACGAAGGAGCTACCAAATGTCAAATGAACTTAGCTTTGAAGAAATTAGAGAGTTTGTAGAAGATGGTCACGGGGACCTGTTGGTGTTCTTTGAAGACCGCTGCTACAATGTAGAGGATCTGGATTGCTGCGATTGCTGCGGTAAGCCTGTAGAGAGTCATGTATCTCTTAGCGACGACGGTATTTGCGTTGACTGCGACGTTGAAGATAGTTATGTTGATGATGTAAACTTTGAATGGAGAACCTCTAGAGGTTGTTAGGAGAACCAGTATGAAGAAACTAAGTAAACAAGATCTTATAGATAATGCTAGAGAGTACTACGAGAAAGGTAAACTAGGGGCTCAAGATCCTGATGTGGAGAACTGCGAATACATTTCTGAAAATGGATTTAGGTGCGCAATAGGGGCTAGTCTTAATGAAGGACAAATAAAGGAGGTGTTAAACAATGAGTGGAACGGTCAGTCTGTAGAAACTTTAATCGAAAAGGAGGTGTTTAAAACCTCTGCTCCTGTGTTTGCTAAAAAACTCCAGTATGCTCACGATAACTGGGTAGGTGATTGTGTCTACTATGTAACTGAGGAAGAAGCAAAATACGCGAAAGGAAAGCTCGAAGCTGAGTTTAGAAAACTTATAGGATTAGATTAGGTGTCAAATGGAAAATTCCTCTATCATACTTCTTGCCCTTCTTGCGGTAGTCGTGATAACCTCGCTGTATACGATAACGACACTTCATTCTGTTTTGGGTGCCGTACGTACTATTCGCAGCATTCAAGCGGCTCACAGTCAAATGATATTCGATCTACTCCTAGGGAACACAGAACATTGGCAAAAGAACTTTTTAAAGGACGAACCGTTGCCCTCGATGACCGGGGGATCTCCCAACAAACATGCAGGCACTACGGAGTAACAGTAGGGGTTAAGGACAAGAAACCTGCAGCCCACTTCTACCCCTACTTCGAGGATGGAGTACACGTAGGGAATAAGGTGCGCTACCTAGCTGAGAAGGACTTCCGGGTTAAGGGACGGTTAAGTGGTCTCTTTGGTCAACAAACCTTCCCCAAAGGGTGTGCTAAATATATCACACTCACGGAAGGGGAGCTAGATGCTCTAAGTGTCTACCAACTCCAAGGGAGCAAGTTCCCGGCGGTATCAGTACCCAATGGGGCTCAAGCTGCCGTTAAAGCAGTAAAGACTAATCTGGAGTACCTGGAGGCATTCGAACGGGTATACATCTGCTTCGACAACGATGAACCGGGAATTAAAGCCGCTAAGGCTGTAGCCCCTATTCTAAGTCCCGGTAAGGCGTATATAGTCCACCTAGAGGAAGGGTTTAAAGACCCTAACGATTACCTCGTAGCGAATAAAGTAGAGCGGTTTAATAACCTTTGGTGGAAAGCAGAGCTATTTACCCCGGAAGGTATTGTATCCAGTAGCGCCTTAAAGGATAGGATTAGGAATAGAACTAAAGAACCCTCCGTTCCGTACCCTTGGGTAGGTTTAAACGCTAAGACATATGGTATCCGCAAAGGAGAAATGGTTATTGTTACTGCTCAAACGGGGGTAGGTAAGACTGCCTTGCTTAGAGAGATTGAATACCAGATCCTCCAGGAAGATCCAGAAACTAAAGTAGGGACCTTGTTCCTAGAAGAGACGGTAGAGGATAGTGGGTTAGGGCTGATGAGCATAGAGGCTAATAAGCCCCTCCACTTACCGGATTGCAAATACACTGAAGAGGAGTACAACAGTGCAGAGCGCATTCTTGATAATAATAGGGTCTATTTCTATAACTCTTTCGGTTCTACTAGCATCGATGCAATTATCTCTAGAGTTAGATACTATGCAAAAGGTCTGGACTGTAAGTACATTATTCTCGACCATCTTTCTATTATCGTTAGTGATCAATCTCATGGTGATGAACGCAAAGCTCTCGATGAAATTGTCACGAAGCTAAAGACCCTTACCATTGAACTAGGGATAGCTCTTATTGCAGTAGTCCACCTTAACCGAGAAGGTAACATTAGAAGCACGGCTGCTATTGAACAGCTAGCTAATATTGTGATAAGACTTGAACGAGACGTTAAAGACGAAGACGAAGTTGTAAGGAACACTACCCAAGTTATCGTAGAGAAGAACAGATACGCTGGTAAAACAGGACCAGCTACCCAGCTTTACTACGATGAAAATACCGGCAGGTTAGATGAGCTATGAGAAAGGAACAAGACAATGGATATAAGTTTTTCAATTTTTGACTACTGGGGAAGGTATGGAAACGGAGATTTAAATGACTCATCTCTGTTTAAAGCTTTAGAAAAGCTACCTTCACCTAGAAAAGAAGGGCCTTGGTTAGCTGGTGGAGCTGTTCGTAGATTTTTACAGGGAAAGGAATTAGATAGTGACTTTGATTTCTTTTTCAAAACAGAAGAACAAAGAAAGTCTTTTGAGGCTAACTTCAAAGCTACAGATGTTGTAAGCAAAAATGATTTTAATACGACTTACCTTGTTGATGGTCTGAAAGTACAGGCTATTCACATTAAGTACTTTAATGACGTATCGAATCTTTTAAACAGTTTCGATTTTTCTTTATGTAAGTTTGTTTTTGATGGGTCTCGTATCCACGCAGGACAATGGGCTCTATGGGATGTTGCTAACAATAAGCTAGTTCCAGAAAACATAACATATGCTACTTCTTCTTTGCGTAGAGTTTTAAAGTATACATCTCAAGGCTATACAGTATGTAACGGAGGATTGGCTACTATTCTTCAACAGGTAATCAATGACCCTTCTATTGTTCAGCAAGACATAGAGTATATCGATTAATGAGAAAGCGTACTGTAGTAGCTGACATTGAGACCAATGGGCTCTACAATAAGGAAGGGAGCCCTACAAAGGTCTGGTGCATTGTCTGCAAAGATGTAGACACTGAGGAAGTGTTTAAGTTCTATCAAGACAGCCTGGACCAGTTCAAAGAGTTTGCTAAAGGGGTAGCGCACTGGATCGGCCACAACTTCCTAGCTTATGACCGTAGAGTGCTACTGGACTTCTTTGAGTTAGATTTAAAGGTCCCTCAAATAACAGACACCCTTATCCTGTCACAAATAGAAGACCCTGTCCGCAAGGGTAAGCATAGTCTGGAGCGTTGGGGTGAAGTATTCGGTAGAGCTAAGCCAAAACAAGAGCAGTGGGACGTTTGGGATGATAATATGCTACACCGCTGTGTTGAGGATGTAGAGATCAACTTTCTGCTCTATAAACACCTGGTAGAGCGACTTAGGAGCTACTCAGCTTACAGTATCCGACTAGAACACAACGTCAACCACATCTTAAACGAGACTAAGCGAATTGGCTGGAAACTGGACGTAGACAAGGTTACGCAGCTCTATACTACGTGCTCTTCTAGGGTCCAAGAGATTGAAGCTACCTTTGACACAGATGAATGGCCCAAGCTTCCTAGACTAGATCGGGAAGTTAAGTACAAAGTTAAAAAGGACGGCTCAGTTTACAACACTACTAAGAAACCTCTACAAGGCCAAGAGCCTGTAGGAGACTATTCCCTAGTAGAATGGCGGCAGTTTAACCCTGCTTCTCCTGTTGTAGTCCGGGAGTTCCTAGACTTCTTCGGTTGGCAACCCATAGAGAAAACTAAGGCGGGCAACTGGGCCCTAAGCGAGGAGAACTTTAAGACCATTCCCGATAGTGCGCCCAAAGCTGCTCATTCTCTTAAAGACTTCTTAGTCCTTAACAGTAGAGCCAAGACTATTGGAAATTGGCTTGACAATACTTGGAAAGATGGTAGAGTACACGGAGACATTATCTGTCCAGGAGCAGCTAGCCATAGGGCAGCCCACAGGAACCCAAACACAGCTAACCCTCCTAGCGCTAGTGCACCGTATTACGGGAAGGAGTGTCGGGAAAGCTGGATGGTAGATAAAGGTAGAAAATTAGTAGGGATTGATATTGACGGGGTACAGGCTCGGATACTATCAGAGATATTGGATGATGAAGAATTTACGGCTAAGAGCTTAGGAGAGAAACCAAACGATATCCATACAGCTAACGCTACAGCTCTAGACACGACTAGGGACAAAGCTAAGAGGTTCTACTATGCTTGGATACTGGGTTGTAGAGCAGCTAAGGCAGGACAAATACTAGGTAGGTCTGTAAGCGGCGGTAAGAAGGCTCTAACGCAGTTTATCGAAGCTAACCCGGCTATGAAGAAGGTAGAGGGGTTACGAAAAAGGTGGGCTAAGGTAGGTAAGTATAAAGCTAAGGATGGGCGTTGGATTAAGATACCTAGTCAGCACAAGAGTTTGGCGTTTGTCTTGCAGGGTGAAGAAGCTATTATTTGTAGGGTTGCTTTGGTTCAATGGTACTTAAGAAAGAACAAGGAAGGCTTGGACGCGGATCTAGTTGGATGGATACACGACGAATTCCAGATTGATGTACTAGAGGAACACGCCCAAAGAGCTGGAGAGTTGATGGTAGAGTGTATTGAATACGCAGGTAAGAAACTAGGGTATAAGATCCCTATGACTGGTGAATACAAGATTGCTAACGATTGGAGTGGAACACACTAATGGAAACGATTAAGATGAAGTTATGTCGCCGCCACAAGGAGTATAGAGCTTTTTCTATCGATAGTTATCCTCCTGTTGAATGGGAATACATTAAACAGATCGAGGTAGAGGTACGTGAGAAGGAGACGCTCTACATTTATAGACATTTAAAGGATACTTATAATTACATTACTTACCTACACCCCGTTTGTAACGTAGATTTAGAATTTGTTACAAAAGTAGAAATTGAGGAATAACCTTATGAAAAAGATTAAGATGAGCGTTTACCGAAACCCAGAGGACGAAAACGACTACTGCGCTTGGCACGATAGCCCGGTCAAGTACCAACATTGGGAGTACCTTAGACAGATTGAGGTAGAGGTACCTGAGAAGAAGAAACTGTACGTCTATAAAGATATACATACCGGAAATTACCGCATATACGTACAAACTTCCATTAATCCATATTTAGAATTTGTTACAAAAGTAGAAATTGAAGAATAACCTAGAAACCAAAGGAGAATAGAATGTTATTAAAAGGTAAAGTATATTGGGCTAGACTTACTAAGCCTAACGATATGTCAGGTAAGTACGAGCTGGACTTAGGTCACCTCTCTAAAAAGGATATTGCTAAGATTGAAGCAGAAGGTGTTGAAGTCAAGACCGACACTACAGACCAGGACGACCCTAATTACAAGGGTGATTTTGTTAAGCTAAAGGCTAGCAGTGAAGACAAGGACGGCAATAAGCGTAAACCGCCCAAGGTCGTAGACGCTAAGAAGAATAAACTACCCCGCGAAGTTGTAGCTTCTCTAGGTAACGGAAGTGTCTGTATTGTCCAGGTTAACCCATACGAGTGGACTTACAAAAAGAGTACTGGTGTATCTCTTGGATTGAACACGGTACAAGTGTTAGAGTACGTAGAGTACTCAGGAGATGCTGAGTTGTCCGAAGAAGAAGGTTACGTCTACGAGGGTAACGGAGACGATGAACCGGAACAAGATCTTATTGACGATGACTTCGACGACGATGAGATCCCTTTCTAAATGCTCTGGGAACCCAAGGTACGTCATGCACTTATTGACGGGGACATCGTAGCTTACCGCTGCTCTGCGGCTGTAGACAAAGAAAATGGCCCCCAAGAAGCAGCGTATGGCGCTACTAAGAAATTTCTCTTGGACTTGAGGGAGGACTTGCAACTAGACGATTGCACTGTCTTCCTCTCCCGTCCTGGAAACGATCTTAGAAGGGCACAGGATAGGCTCTACAAAGCTAACCGGAAGGGAATGGAAAAGCCTAGACATCTTCTAGCTACTAAGGCTTACCTGCGTAAAACCTGGGAAGCTGTCTTTTCTCTACACGGAGATGAAGCAGACGATGCTCTAGGGATACACCAAACTGAGGAAACTCTGCTTTGTACCATTGATAAAGACCTTGACCAAATCCCTGGTTGGCATTATAATTGGATGCACGGCAAAATCTACTACCTATCGGAAGATAAAGCAGCTAGGTTTGTTTGGTATCAGATGTTAATCGGGGATACTGCAGACAACATTAAGGGGTTACATAGGGTAGGGCCTATTAAGACTGCAGAGTGGCTAGATGGGGTACCTACGGCAGAGCTACCCCAAGAAGTCTACAATATCTACAAGGAGCACGAACGAACTGATTTAGAGTTTGACATAAACTACAAGTTATTAAAGATACGCCAGTCAACCAACTGGCAAGAGAACTGGCAAGACCTGGAAGGGATAGAACGATGGTAGATGATAGAGCACTTTTCTTGGCTACGGAGCCCTATGAGCCTCCAATGGAAGTATTCTTGATTAAACACTGGGCAGCAAGCGGGGAGATTGAAGAGACCAAACGAATGGGCTACGCTACCCTTATGGGTGATGCTTTTAGCCTGTACGTTAAGATCGGGGATAGTACTGTACTAGATTTCTGTATCCCAATGGACCGTATCTACAGCGTTGAACGGATCGGCCAATAGTGTGGCGTATGTTAAGCGTAGTAAAGCAGTGGATATCCTGTGTATTGGGGATAGCCATTCTCACCCAGATTTTGCCAATGACAGGTACGATTGGTTAAGCGAGTATATTAAAGACACTAGACCCGACGTTGTCGTTGACATTGGAGATAGCGCGGATATGGCTGCTCTTTGTCAGTACGATAAGGGTAAGCGTTGCGCAGAGGGGCGTAGGTACGAAGATGACATTACAGCCTACCAAGACTCAAATGAGCGGACTTGGGGCTTCCTGAAGCGTACTCGCCGCTACAATCCTCGGAGAGTAAAGACCCTTGGGAACCACGAGCACCGAATAGACCGGGCTACTCAAGAGGCTCCAGAGCTGTACGGTAAGCTGTCTATGTCGGATCTGGACCAAGAGAAGTACTGGGAAGTTTACCCCTTTCTAGAGGCTGCTACTATCAATGGGGTAAGATTTGCCCACTACATGCCCTCCGGTACAATGGCTAGGCCCATCGGAGGGGAACACTTAGGGGCTGCTCTGCTTAAGAAGAACTTTGTTTCTTGTGTAGTAGGCCATACCCACACCTTCGACTATAGTGTTAGACATACTCCCGATGGAGACCCGGTTATAGGTCTTGGTATTGGCTGCTACTTTGACTACTGGGCTGAGTATGCGGGACCAGCTAACCTAATGTACTATCGGGGTTTAGTTCGATTAAATAATGTAGAGAACGGTAACTACGATGTTGAGCAGATTAGCTTGGATAGGTTGCGAAAGGCTTATGGTTGATCCAGAATGCATTCGGGAGTTTCTACTAACTAGATACTCTGATGAAGTTGAAGAGCTTCTGTACGTTATGGAGGAGTTCTTCAATCGGGAGCAAATGTTAGAGTTTGCTGAATACCTTGGCTTTGTAACCCCGGAGAAGGTGTGCGATGAAGATGTTTAAAATCGTAGCTGCAGAGTGGTTCGATGTAGACTTTGTCGAAGCAGACACTCCTGAAGAAGCTATAGCTATCTTCCTAGAGTTTAGGAACTACGAAGACATAGAAGATTACTTATTTAACACCTCCTTTAAAGACGTTTGGGCGGTAGAAACAGAGGAAGAAGAATGAAAGACCTAGTATTTTTCTTAGTAATATTTATTAGCACCCCGGAAGGGAAGGTAGAAGCCCCTATCAAGATCATGCCGGATTACCAAACATGTATGGAGCAAGGACGATATTGGGTAGATAAGTTTAACGATAAAAAACCAGAGAACCTCCACCACTTCTTCTGCTATCGGTACCAAATCTCTTACGATATCCCTGTATCAGAAAGCAAATAATTAATGGCTTGGCGCAGTAACGAAAATCCAATGTTTCGGAGTAAATTCTCCGATGATGTATTCAGATTAAGGTACAAGAACGAGGTTTGTAACACATGGGCGGACACCGCTACTACTGTTGTAAATGGGGTGTGTTATAACGATGATGGCGAACCCCTCCTGGATCAAGACGATATTGAAGCACTTATTAGGTACATTCACGATCTCAAATTTATACCGGGCGGTAGATATCTTTATTACGCTGGCTTGCCTGCTCGTTTTTGGAATAACTGCTACCTCCTTAGATCCGAGTTTGATACCCGAGAGGATTGGGCAGATCTTAGCTGGAGAGCTGAGCGGTGTTTAATGACTGGAGGAGGAATTGGAAATGATTACAGTGTCTATCGCGGCAGTAACACTCCTCTTAACCGTAGTGGGGGCGTTTCTAGCGGGCCAATCCCGAAAATGGAGATGGTCAACGAAATCGGAAGACACGTTATTCAAGGCGGGAGTAGGCGTTCTGCTATCTACGCTAGTCTTCTTCACAGTCATGCTGATATTGATAGCTTTATTAGGGCCAAAGACTGGGACGCCATACCCGTCGAAGGTACTGAGTATTCCGTTGGAGATCTTAAGCGATTAGACTTCAACTACAAAGCGCCATTAGATATGACTAACATATCTACCAACTACAATACTGCGTGGTTGATGGAGGTACTTGAAGGAGGTGACGGTGGTGAAGTATTCAAACAGAACTGCGCCCAGGCAATGCGAACCGGGGAGCCCGGCTTTAGCTTCAACTTCTTTAGTAAAGAGAATGAAACGCTTAG
>FUIF01005962.1_pt1 | contig 11872 bp, 20 predicted proteins | sample 1003461 | NCBI WGS metagenome assembly FUIF01 (sample SAMEA80401918, study PRJEB19352) | marine metagenome
TTCCTCACCGCTTCGCGCCAGGGTTTCACCCGCTTGCAACTTTCCCGGAGGTTCCCATACTTGCCCAGAACCTTGCTCCCTTGTGGGGCTGGTTCTATGCCTTCCACAAGGATCGCGTAGCGCATTTTCGGGGAATGGGTGGCGGGCTTGCTCAGGGCCCGCCGGACGTGGCCCCGGCTTATCTCTCAAACCGAAGCGCCCAAAATTTAAGCCATGGGATTTATTCCGCAAGGCATGCCGTTTACGGCTCTGCCCAACGCCCTGAGGGGCAAACTCCAGCCAAACCAGCTGGCGGTGCTTTGGGTGATCCAAAGCTACGCCGGCGCAACCTTGAAAGTTGGCCCAGCCTGCAGACGATCGCGAACGGCGCTTGCGTCAGTGTGCGCACCGCGCGTTCAGTGATCGGCCAGCTGATTTCTCTGGGTTTTCTGCAGCGGTCCTATCGCATCGATGAACAGGGCAGCCAAAGCTCCAGCCTGTACCGCGTCAACATTGCGCACCTGGCAAACCAGCCTGATCTGGGCGACCTACCCCCCGGCACCATTGCCGCCTATATAGATACAAATGAAATAAATACACTGAACAAAGAAATAACTGTTGGATCCAAAGCCAAGCGCCGAAAAACCCCGGATTACTCCGCCGAGTTCCTCGGCTTTTGGATCAGCTATCAAAAAATTCCAAAACGTGCCTCTGGTCAGTCCAAGCCCAAAGCCTGGGCAGAGTGGCAAAAGCTCCCCAAGGCCACCCAGCAGGCCCTAGAGCGTGCCCTTCGCCTTGCCGTGAAGGAACAGGCCGCAACGGAGCTAAAGGGCGGCTTTGCTGCCGCGTTCCCTGATTGCTTCCGCTGGCTTCGGGATGGACGCTTTGAAGTCACTTGGAAACTGCCACAAGCCAACCAGCCTGCCCGGTAAATGCGCGGCATCCTCTGCCCACGGGCGCTGACCCGTTCTAAATTGCCACCGCTCAATGGCTTCTCATAAGCGCTCTGCCTCGAGCAGATCCAACGATTTTCTGGCCCCTCGCGTCCAGTGCTTTGCCTGTTACGACACAGGCATAGTCAGCAACTCTGACGGTTTGATCTGGTCCGTGGTGCCTGATTACGACATCGACCTAAACACCGGCAAGCGATGCGGCGGGTCAGATCTCGCCATCATCTGCCACTGCACCGCGGCTTATGAATCGCAGGACTACCAAACCAACGTCACCCGTAGCGGTTACCGCACATCCGACGCCGTTAAGTCCGTCGAAACCAACGGTTACAACCAACAGCTGGGCATCCTGATCAGTAAAGAGCACACCCGCGAAATCCACCGCGCCCGTCGCATGTCCTGGGAGATCACATGCCGCAACATGCAAGAGCTGCGAAAAAATGCTGCAGACGGCGAAAAACCCGCCCTCCCGGCATACATTGAAAATGTGCGCGCCCAACTGCTGGACGCAAAAAACCTCCTGCCCGCCGTTTGACTAGATGAACCTGATAACTGTTCGGCAGCGTCCCGTAGTGGATCGCCTGCTAAAGCTTTGCGACGAAACCGGCGCAGTCATGGCCGCTGTCCAAGACAACAGCGTTGACGAACGGGTGAGAGTTCCCGAGCAGGCACTAACAAAACTCAAGAGCTTGCGCAAGCAAATCAACTTTGTGATTTCAAGCAACGACTAAAAAAACACCCCAGGGGGGGGGTAAAACTCCCCTCCAAGCTCGCAAAAACCAAACCACAGCCCATGCCCCGCGTATCCCTAACCCTTGAAGACCACCAAATTGCCGCGCTCGACGAACTAGCGGAGCAGCAAAACTGCACCCGCTCCGACATCTTGCGCTCATGCCTCGCCAGTGATGGCAAGCTTACGCCGCAAAAGTTCAACCGTGCAGCTGCCGCCGTCCAACATGCTTTTGGCGGTTTCCTCTCACGCGATCAAGCGACTCACATCACAGCAGTCGCCCTAAACTCGCTTCATCAGAGCTAGCCGCTCGCGCTAACCTCAGCCCATGGGGCACAAGTCAACTAACGCCGAAATTGAGCAGCGCGTAAGAGCTGTTTACGGGCTCTTGGTGAAGTCCTATAGCCGTTTTCAGATTTTGCAATACGCGTCCGAACAGTGGGACGTGAGCGACAGAACTGCCGACATTTACATTCAACGAGCCCGCCAGTTAATCCAGCAAGACTCAGAGATTGAGCGACCCCAATGGCTGGCCGCGGCGATTGCTCGGCTTGTTGAATATGAAAAGCGGGCCGGTTCTGATGACCGCCAACTGCTCACTGCAATTAAGGCGCTAGAGACTCAGGCCAAGCTTTTGCGCTTTGACATGTCCTGATGTCCCTGCTTTCTGGGATCTGCGAGGAAGGCCGCCTGCTCGCGTTTGCTGAGCCTGCCAACGATCAAAGCACTGCCGAACTGCTGGAGCGAATCCGCAATGATCTGCACCCAGGGCAGCGAGCTTTTTTTGATGATGACTCAACCCAAATCCTTGGCCTTTCTGCAGGCTATGGCGCAGGTAAGACGCGGGCCCTAGCGGCCAAAAGCTTGGCTTTAGCCGCGGCCAACCAAGGGTTCATCGGTTGCGTGATGGAGCCCACGGGCCCGCTAGTCCGCGACATTTGGCAAACAGACTTCGAGGATTTTTTAGAGAGCTATGAGATCCCGTACACCTTCCGCGCGTCGCCGTTGCCGGAGTATGTCCTGCACCTAGCGGGAGGCGACACCAAGATTCTCTGCCGGTCGTTTGAATCGTGGACCCGGATCATCGGTTTGAACCTTGCCTGGGTTTTGGCTGATGAGGTGGACGTGGTAGCGCCCAGCATCGCTAACAAAGCGTTTCCCAAAATCCTTGGCCGTTTACGTTCTGGCAATGTCCGCCAGTTTTGCGCCGCATCTACGCCCGAGGGTTTCCGCTGGATGTGGAACACCTTTGGCACAGAGGAGGCGCAGAAACGCAGCGACCGAAAACTCATTAAAATGCGGACGGCAGACAATCCACATCTGCCCCAAGACTTCATCGAGCGGCTGCAAGCCAACTACGACCCAAGCCTGCTCAAGGCGTATTTGCTGGGCGAGTTCTGCAATTTAACGACCGGCCAGGTTTACGACCGCTTCAGCAGAGAAAAGCACGTAACCACAGCCACCCCGAACATCAGCGCCGAACCCCTACGCGTGGGCGTTGACTTCAACATTGGCAACATGTCAGCCGCAATCGCTGTCCGTCTTGGGAACTCACTTCATCTGGTCGATGAGATCAGCGGAGCCCATGACACCGATGCCTTGGCCCAAGAGATCCGCCAGCGATACCCAGACCATCGCGTTTTTGTTTACCCTGACGCATCAGGCGGAGCGCGCTCTACTAATGCCAGCCGAACCGACATCCAGATTCTGGAGTCGTACGGCTTTTCCAATCAGTCATCAGCCAGCAATCCACCCGTTAGAGATCGCGTGGCAGCTGTGCAGGCGCTTCTGGAAAATGGGAGGGGGGAGGTCCGGCTTCAAATAACGGCAACTTGTAAACGCTCCATTGAATGTTTGGAGCTGCAGAGCTACAACGAACGCGGCGAGCCTGACAAAGATGCGGGCTATGACCACATGAACGACGCTCTGGGTTATTTGATCTGGCGCGAGTTCAACCCCTTGCACGCCCGTGCAGGTCGAGGCACTGGCATTCGCCTCTATTAAACTTCAGCTATCGGACGGGGTAAGGCGTTGTACTCAGGATTCACCAGCGGCCGAAAGAGAGTTGGCACTGCCACAAAGGTCAACGATCCCAACACCGCTTGGGTGAACATGGAGCCGCATTGGCTCTTGATTGAGACCCTATTGCAGGGCACCTATGGGATAAGAAAGAAGCACCGAAAATATCTACCGCAAGAGCCAAGAGAACTAGATGAGGCTTACGACAACCGCCTGATTCGTTCTGTTCTCGCGCCGTTCTATGTGCGGCTTGAGCGGATGTTGGCCGGCATGTTGACACGCAAGCCGGTGCGGCTGAATGACGTGTCCGACATGATTCGGGAGCAGCTGTTCGACGTTGATCTTGAAGGCAACGACCTAAACGTCTGGACCTACGAAACCGCCAAGAAGTGTATCCGTTATGGCCACGTTGGCGTCTTGGTTGACGCGCCGCAGGCTGGGCAGAACGGCCGCCCTTACTGGATTTCATATACGCCTCGCCAGATTCTCGGGTGGAGAGCTGAGGTCAAAGACGGCAAGCAGGTTTTAACGCAGCTGCGGTTGCTTGAGCAGACTGTCGTGCCGGATGGGCTGTACGGCGAAAAAGAGATCGAGCAGGTCCGGGTGCTAACCCTGGAGCGTTTGAGCTGCACCGCAAGAATAAGCAAGGCGCGTTTGAGGTCATCGAGGAAGGCACCACCAGCCTGAGCGAGATCCCGTTTTCTGTGGCTTACTCCAACCGCGTCAACCTGCTGGAGTCGCGGCCGCCGCTGGATGACATCGCAGAGCTGAACCTCAAGCAGTACCAAGTCCAGAGCGACCTAGACAATCAGCTCCACATCAGCGCGGTCCCGATGCTGGCCATCTATGGATTCCCGCAGTCAGCCGAGGAAATCACCGCAGGGCCAGGAGAAGCCATGGCGCTTCCGGCCGACGCAAAGGCGCAATACATCGAGCCAGAGGGCAACAGCTACGACGCGCAGTTCCGCCGTCTTGACCAGATCGCTAGCCAGATTAATGAGTTGGGCATGGCCGCGGTTTTGGGCCAGAAGCTAAGCGCAGAAACTGCCGAGGCCAAGCGCATCGACCGCAGCCAAGGCGACTCAGCGATGATGGTGGTGGCCCAGCAAATGCAGGATATGATCGACAACTGCCTGGTCTTTCATGGGCAGTACCTGCAGGACACCAACCCCGGCAGCAGCTTTGTCAATCGGGACTTTCTTTCGGCGCGCTTGAGCCGCAGGAGATCCAAGCGCTGCTGCAGCTTTACACCGCCGGCACGATCACACAGAAGACGCTCTTGGATCAGCTGGCAGAGGGTGAAGTGCTGGGCGATGACTTCGACGTGGAGGAAGACTGGAGGCAACCGAGGCCGGTGGCTTGATCGACTCCGAACCTGCCCCGGTGCCTGAGTCTTCAGAAATGCCAGAGCCTGAAGAACAGCCCGAGGAAGCTGAGTAAAGATGAGAGAGTTCCTAACGCGGATGTGGCACCTGATGCACAAAGGCAAACCAGTGCAAACGCTTTATTACGTGGAGGAACAACTGCGCGGGACAAACTTTGCGGTGGTGCGCGTCAGCTGGAAACAAGAGGGCAAGGTGATCGCCGTGGTCGAACGCAAGATTCAACCGGGCACTGAGATGGCCGACGAGTTTTCGGAGTTCGTCGAGGAGGCGTTATCAGTGGGCAATGATGTGGCGGTCATCTGCTGCGAGCCTGCCAGCAGCTTTGGCTTCATTGAGTAATGGGCACGCCGGCTGCTTTCTATAACAACGCGGTTGACCTGAATCGCTATTCAAACAAGGTCGCGCGGCAAATCATCCGAACCTATAACGATGTGATTCTCGACGCCGTGGCACAGCTTGCGGTGCTGGACGATATGAACGCGCCGATGCGGGCTGCACGGTTGCGGGCGATTTTGGCGGACCTTAAGCAGTCGCTAGACGGTTGGACTGGAGACGCCACGGCCTTGTCAATCCGTGAGCTGCAAGGCTTGGCGGTTTTGCAAAGCGAGTTTGTGGAGGAAGAACTGCGTAAGGCGTTGCCGCTGGCTGCGCGCGATCAGATCCGCAGCGTTCAGATCAGCCCAGGCTTTGCTCAGGCGGTAGCGGTGACTGATCCGACAGCGATCAATGTGGTGGCGTTGAGCGATGACCTGCAGGCGGCCGTTACGGGAGCACCGGCCACGTTTCAGCTGACTGCTGCTCAGGGTGCCACTGTGACGCTGCCAAACGGCAAGGTCTTGGAAAAATCATTTAGGGGCTTGGCTGAGTCAAATGCAGAGATGTTTGGGCGCGTTGTTCGCACTGGCCTGATCCAAGGCAAGTCAATCCAGAGGATGAGCCGCGAGTTAAAAGGCCGGCTGCGGTTTGGGCAGCCTGGCAGCGCCCGGCAGATTGCCTTAGCTGGCGGTGAGGTGACAAAGCTGGCGAATCATCAAACGCTGGCGCTTGTGCGCACCTCTGTGAATCAGGTGGCTAATGCTGCAAGTCAGGCAAGCTACAAGGCCAACCAAGATGTGACCAAAAAATACGAATATGCCGCGACGTTGGACAACCGGACTAGCGCGATTTGCCGCGCGTTGGATGGCCGCGTTTTTGAGTACGGCAAAGGCCCAACACCGCCGCAGCATTTCAACTGTCGATCGACAACGGTGCCAATCATTGATTACGAGGGTTTGGGCGTAGAACCGCCAAGCGGAGGCGACATAATCGACGAACGCAAAACTTACGGCGAGTGGCTGGCTGAGCAGACGGCCGAGCGTAAGGCTGACATTCTTGGCGGTAAAAGCAGGGCCAAGATCTTTGACAAGTTCGCCGCAAAGATTGGCCCGATGGAGCAATCCGCCGTTTTGTTCGTGAGGATGGTTCAGAGATGAGCTTGGCCGATTTAGAGAGGCGCTTAAAAAGAACCCAGGGGGGTGGTTAGACTGAAGCTGCAGACTGCGGTTCCAAGCTGATGCACCCGAAATTTATTTTCACCAAGCAAGGCGAGGAACCTGCAAAGGCCGCCGCGTGTGAAGCGCCTAAGCCAGCGGTTAAAAAGCGCACCACCCGCAAGTCAGCCACTAAGGAGGCGAAGTGATGCCGTACCACAAGGCACTAAGAAGGCTCAAAAGCCTAAGGACAAGAAAAAAGGCGGCAAGAAAAAGTAATGGCCCGCAAGATGCGGCGGACCCCAAAGGACAAAAAAACGGGCCTGCCCAAAAAGTACCTATCGGGAGCTAAGAACCGCGCAGCCAAAGCGCGTGAGATCAAGCGCACCGCCGCGGCCTACAAGGCTGGCGAGTTTATCGACATCAAGGCCGTAAGCAAATCCCGCACCGAGCAAGATGGCACGAAAAAGAAAGCCACTAAGCGCCGCAACCGTAAAAACCTCAAAGAAAAGGCTGAGAAGTCTCGTTTTTTCTACGGCGAGCTAGCGGCGGTTTACCGCAAAGGCCAGGGCGCTTACCTGTCAAGCGGCTCGCGAAATGTTCCGATGGCTGCCTGGGCCATGGGCCGCGTTAACAGCTACATGCGCGGCGACAAAGCGCGGACAGCTGATGCGGCGATATATGCCCGCTACAACAAGAAGCGATGAAGCTCACGACTCGCCAGAAAAATGCCCTAAAGCGGCACCAAGAGGCGCATGGGCACACCAAGGCCCACATGGACTTCATGAAGCGCAAAATGCGCGAGGGCATGAGCTTCACGAAAGCCCACCGCCTAGCCATGACCAAAAAAGGCAAATGAGCATCAAGCGCGGTGGCCACGAGTTCGAGGGCTACGACAAACCAATCAGAACGCCAGGGCATAGCAGCGGCAAATCTCACGCCGTTGTTGTTCGTGTTGACGGAAAACCCAAGCTGATCAGGTTTGGCGCTCAGGGAGCAGACACAAAGCGGCCGCGCAAAGGTGAAACAGAAGCCGACAAAGCAAAGCGCCGAGCGTTCAAAGCACGCCACGCCAAGAACATCGCCAAGGGCAAAACGAGTGCCGCATATTGGGCGAACCGCGTAAAGTGGTCGTGAAAATCAAGCCTACGGCTGTTTCATGTCTGACGAAAACACTTTGGAGATTACGTCTCCAGAAGTTCAACCCAACCCCGAACTTGACCAGCTCAAGCAAAGCATCGAAGCGCTAGAGCGCAAAAATCACGAGCTGATTGGCAAGCTCAAAAAAGCAAAGACAGTTCCCGAGGGCGTCAACGTCCAAGAGCTGATCGACTTCAAAAACAAGGTAGATCAGAACAAGCTCGAATCAGAGGGCAAGTACACAGAAGCCCGCCAAGCCCTGGAGCAGCAGTTTAGGGAAGCAACTGCAGAGAAAGACAAGCGGATTGCTGAGCTTGAGGCGCGAGTGCGCGAGCTGGAGCTAATCACGCCCGCAGTTTCTGCCCTGGCTGATGTTGTTCACGACCCGGACCTGATCCTTAAAACCAAGCTGAGCAGCGATCAGATCGCCCGCGAAGCTGATGGCACTGTTGTGGTGGTCGATGGCTACCAGCGCACGCCTGTGGGCGAGTGGGCCAAGTCTCTGCCGTCATGGATGCAGAAGCAGCCCAAACCACAGGGCAGCGGCGCACCGTCTGGCCGTTCTTCCGGTGATATTCCTGCAGGAATTAACAACCCGTTTTCGCCCGACAATTTCAACCTCACCGAGCAATCGCGGCTATATCGGACCGACCGTGATTTATACGATCGCTTGAAAGCTGCCGCAAAACGGTAAGATGCAAAGTAAGGCGAAGCTACGCGGAGCCGTTCGGGTTACGCCCACACCGTAAAACCAATTCAAACGAGGATCTGTCATGGCGACTCTTCGCTCTGACATCATCATCCCCGAGGTATTTACGCCGTACGTCATCGAGCAAACTACCCAGCGTGATGCCTTTTTGGCTAGCGGTGTGGTTCAGCCCATGGCCGAGCTAAATGCCGCCGAGGATGGTGGTGATTATGTCCAAGTGCCTTTCTACAAGGCCAACCTGTCAGGCGATTTTGAGCGTCTGACTGATAGCACTTCGCTGACCCCCGGCAAGATCGAAGCTGACAAGCAAGTTGCGTCGTTCTGCACCGTGGTCGCGCTTTCGAGTCCCGCGATCTGGCTGCTCTGGCTGCCGGCTCTGACCCGATGGCCGCAATCGGTAACAAGATTGCTGATTACGTTGCCAACCAGCGTCAAAAGGATCTGCTGTCCTGCCTGGCTGGCATCTTTGGTGCCGTTGGTGACACCAGCTCCGCATCCTTCGCTGCTTTGGCTGTTGATGGTGCTTCTGGCGATAGCCCGAGCCAACTGACTGCCCGTCAGGTTGTCGAAGGTCAGTCCCTGCTGGGCGATCAAGGCGACAAGCTGGCCGCAATCTGCGTTCACCCCAAGGTTTATTACGACCTGAAGGAACGCCGTGCGCTTGATTTCGTCTACGACAACAACGGTCAACCTGATGGCAGCGCCACTCAGGGTTCGTTGGCTGCTGCTTTCGGTGACGTTGCTGTTCCCACCTTCATGGGGATGCGCGTGATCGTGTCTGCTGATGTGCAGACCGCCGGCTCTGGTGCTACCACCGAATATGCCAGCTACATGTTCACCCAAGGCGCCATTGGCTCCGGTGAGCAGCTCGGCCTTCAGACCGAGACCGACCGTGACATCCTCGCTAAGAGCGATGCCATGTCGATTGATCTGCACTACGTTTACCACCCAATCGGTTCGTCGTTCTCCACTTCCGTTTCCAACCCCACTCGGGCACAACTGGAAACCGTGGGCAACTGGACCAAGGTTTACGAGACCAACAACATTGGCATCGTGCGGATTACCACCACCAGCGCACTGGATTGAGGAGGTAACTAACCATGGCATCTGTTTTTGAAGCAACCGCTGGTCTAGCCATTGGCTACACCTCCGGTTCCTCGGTCACTCAAGCGACCAACAAAGCAACCGGCGTAACCATTAACGCTGCTGCCGGTGCAATCACCATGGACGACGCTGCCTTGGCAGCGGGCGTTGAGGTGTCTTTCGCTGTCACCAATGACAAGGTGACTGCCTCCGATGTGGTTGTCGTCAACCATGCTTCGGGTGGCACTGCTGGCTCTTACTTGGTGCAAGCCAACACCCTTGCTGCTGGATCCTTTGCGATCACTGTGAGCAACGTGTCGGGCGGCTCCCTGGGTGAAGCCATCGTGCTCAACTTTGTTGTGCTCAAGGGCGCAACCTCCTGATGGGTCTGTTCGCTTTCAGGCGAGCTAAAGAGCGTGAGGCTGCTGCGAAAGCGGTGGCCTCTGCTTCTGAGCCAGCCCAAACCAAGACACCAAGAAAACGCAAGCGAGTGAAAGCTGATGGCGGTAACGATCACGGCAACAGCCGGCAGCGCGAGCGCGAACAGTTACATCACGCTCAGTGACGCAAATTTCATCGTTGATGGTTTCGTCGAAGACGATGACGTGACCGCGTGGGGTTCAGCCACGGATGACCAGAAGAATCGTGCGCTTTATACCGCTGCCCAACGGATCGACCGTGAGCGGTTTTTAGGCGCAAGAGCAGACGACGAGCAGGCGATGCAGTGGCCACGCACTGGCGTGCGCAAGCCTGACACTTATGTAAATACTTACGCCACCGGCTTCCCCTTTCGGATCTCTGAGGATTATTTCACCGACAGCGAGATCCCGGAGCAGATCAGAAAGGCGCAGGTTGTTCTAGCTGTTTACCTGCACAACAATAAAGACGGGATTGGGCTGAGCGGCTTGAGGATTACAAGCACCTTCAGATCGGCAGCATTGTTGTAACGCCTGCCAAGACCGGATCGATTGGCGCCGACCGCGTGCCACCGCTTTTTGAACAGTATCTGACGGGCCTTAGAATTAGTGGACCAGGCAACATTGCAATCAAACGGAGCTGACCATGTACGCAGACCTCTCAGGCGGCTTCGAGTTCATCTCTGACACCGATGCGCATACCGGCAGGTTTTCTAAGATCTATTTCAAGGAAGACACTGTGATTAGTGCCATCACCGTTAAGAACGCATCGGGCAACAGCTTGGCCGGTGAGACGTTCGTGGCTGACACCTACATTTGCGGGATCATCACCAGCATTACACTGACTAGCGGCGCGTGCCTTGCTATAACCTCTGATGGCTCTGGTCGATTCCCTCCGCAAGGCCACCAAAAAAGCCATCGACAAGTTCGGCGGTGATGTAACGGTTCGGATCGTGACGGTTGGCGCTTACAACACAGCAACTGGCACGGCAGGCGAAAGCAACGACGACACCACCATCAAGGGTGTTTTGCAGGAAATCAAAGAGGAGCGAGTGAGCGACCTTGTGGAAGCCCACGAGAAAAAGCTGACCATCGCGGCATCAGCTGTTACGACTAAGCCCGGTACAAAAGACAAGATCGTGATCAGCAGCGTGGTCTACAAGATCGTCAGGGTCAAGACGATTGAGCAAGACAACACGGCAATTACTTACGAGCTGTTTCTGAAGGAGTAGCCATGGCAGGCCGTCTTGGTAAAAGTATCGACATCGGAAACATTGGCAAATACTTTGACAGGCAGGTTGTGCGCAAGGTTGTTGCTGCTACAACTTTGGAATGGCAAAAGCGGGTGATCAATGAGACCCCAGTGGACACCGGCCGGTTGAGGAATGATTGGCGCGTCAATATCAAGCCGTTTGTAGGTGAGATCACTAACCGCGTTGAGTATGCGGATGCCGTCATTTACGGAGTCAATATGCCGCCCTCTTGGCTCAACGCTACGCCGTCTGGCTGGCGGACCTTGACGCCGAGCCCAACAGGTAACAGGGTGAACAGGGCTACCCGGCAGGGCTACCCGGATTTGATCGGCAAAGAGGTTTCTCGGTCTTATCTTGTCAAACTTTTGAGGCGCCTCTGATGCCTGCGGCCAACCTAAACACGATTCGCCAAACGATCGAAGCACGACTGGCCGATGAGCTGGATGACTCACCGGCGATTGACATAGCGTTTGGCAATGTTTCTTTCACGCCCACTGCTGACACTTCCTGGGTGCAGTGCCTGGTGACTTATGGGGAAAACGAATACCTGAGCCACGGCGGGACCACCAACAGCCAAAACCTGATCGTTGGCCTCCTGACGATCAACATCTTTACGGCTACTGGTGTGGGCTCCGGCGCGAATTATGTTATCGCTAAGCGGATTCGTGACCTATACAATAGGGCTATCGTATCGGGGGTTTACTTCGATGCAGTCAACGGGCCCTCACTGGTGGCTAGA
>FUIF01013770.1_pt1 | contig 11841 bp, 20 predicted proteins | sample 1003461 | NCBI WGS metagenome assembly FUIF01 (sample SAMEA80401918, study PRJEB19352) | marine metagenome
AAATACATAGCATAAACTGGAGACTTTTAAACAAAGCAGGAGTAGATTCTTATAAGAACGATAACTATGGGTTAACCTTTGATGGAAGTGAGTATATAGATACAAATGATAATACTTTATTATCTACAAATGATTGGTCTATTTCTGTATGGTTTAAATGGAGTACTTTACAGTCAGGTAACAATAAAGCAATAATTTCAACAAGACAAGGTAGTGTTTCATTAGCAAGTGGTTTTGATTTATATTTAACTAATAATGATACTATTTTAAGAGCAAGAACTTACAGTAATGGAGTAGGTGCTGAAGTTATTATTACTTTAGCAGATGAAGGAATGACAACAGACGTTTGGTATCACGCTTCTATTGTTTATGGCTCTGGTACTTTAACTTTTAAAATTAATAATGGTAATATTTTTTCTGGTTCATCAACTGGAAACTATACTGCAAGTACAAATAATTTTTTAATAGGTAAATGGGCACACGGAGCTAATTATCACAATGGCTCTATTTCAGAAGTAGCCATCTTTGACTATGCTTTAAGTTCTACACAAATAAGCACTTTATACGGTAGCAGTTCTTTAGGTTCTGCTAATCCTATGGCTTTAAAACCTCAACCTGTGGCTTACTATCCTTTAGGAGACAATAGTGCTTCTAATCCACTTACACAACCAAATGAAGCGGTAGAAGATGCAAGCGTTTTTGAGTTCGCACAAAGTAATTCATATCCACAAACTATAGATTTTGGAAACCCTTTTTCTACTAGTAATAAAATAACTTTTGCAATTTGGTTTAATTCTACAACTACTGTAGGAAGTGATACTGGTTATACAATATTAAGTAGAGGAAATATTAGCTCTTCTAACGGCTGTTTTATTTTAATGGTTAGAAATAATAATGAGTTTCAATGTTGGTTTTATGATGACTCTGGAACTAGTCCAAACCCTTTGCTTGGAACTGGAACTAATTTTACTAATTATAACGATGGAAATTGGCATCATATAGCTATAACAATTGATGGTACATTAGCTCAACCTGCTTTAAAAATGTATTTAGATGGCGTGCTTGCTTCTAGTGCAACTTCTCCTAATACAGGTATAAATCAACCAGCTGCTTCTGTAAATCAATTGTTACTAGGTCAAAGACAGTACACATATAGTACACTAGGTGCAAAATATTCTAATTTATGTACTTTTGACGATGTACTTGAATTAACAGGTACTCAATCAATAACATCACTATATAATAACGGTGTGCCTCCAGATATTAGTAATTATAATAATTTAACTGGATGGTGGGAATTAAATCAATCAGCAAATTGGGAAGCAGATAGTTCAGGTAACTGGCAAATACCAGATGCAGTTTCAGCATATCCACAAAGTTTTGATTTTGATGGGAGTAGTGATGTAATTAATATAAATAATGATTCTGATTTTAATTTAGGAACTTCTTTTACTATAAGTGGATGGTTTAATTTTTCTTCTAATAAATATCAAGGATTAATTAGTTTTGACAATAGTTCACCAAGAGGTTGGTTTTTATTTCAATTTAGTGATAATTCAATAAAATTATTTGATGGCACTACTTCTTTTACCTTAAAAAGTTCATATACAACTACAGACAAATGGGATAGTTTTATAGTAACTTATGATGGAACAGATTTAGTTTTCTATATAAATGGGCTACAAGAAAGCACACAGGCAGTATCAGTTAATTTACAAACTAATGGAAATGATGGGCAAATAGGAAATAATCAATTCACTACAGGAAGATTCTTAAATGGTAAGGCAAGTAATATTCAACTATTTAACACAGCACTACCAGCAACAGGCACAGATTCAGTAGAAACACTATACAACAACGGAGTACCCCTAACAACTGCTATAGCTTCAGATAACTTAAAATTGTGGGCAAAACTTGACAACACAGCTACATTCTCAACTAATTGGAGTGTACCAGACGCTTCAGGAAATGGCAACACAGGTACAAGTTCAGGTATGACAGAACAAAATTTAGTAAACAATAATGTTTCTGTATTAAATGGTGAAAGTTCAGGTATGACTTCAGCAAATCTTGTGCTTTCAGACCTTTCAAAATCTATACCTTATGATAGTTACAGTTTTGAATTTGATTCAGCAAGTAATGACTATATAACAACACCGTTATTTAATAGTTTAAATGGTTTATCTGAAATGAGTGTTAGTTTTTGGATGAAGCCAATAAACACCAGTCAAGTAGCCATATTATTAAGCAACCCAAATTCTTTAACAGGTTCTGGGAATTTTCAATTTGCAATTGGTATAGTTTCAAATGATGTAAGATTTTTAGAAGGCACTAACAGCAAATTTATTAGAACAAGCACAGCACCTATAACGTATTCAGAATGGAACCATATTGTAATATCTTATTCAGCACCATCTGCTGATATTTATGTAAATGGTGTTGCACAAGCAACAGTACCAAATGGAACACCAGCAGCTTTAGGGAATGCAGATGAAGGTTTATACATAGGTAAAGATAGAAATGGTTTCTGGAATGTATTTGATGGTTTTATGAGCAATATTTCAATATTTAATGAAGCTATTACATCTACAGAAGTTCTAAAACTGTATGCAAATGGTGTGCCTCAAGACCTTACAACTTTCACACCAGCACCTATTGCATTTTATCCTTTAGGAAGTAATAGCTTTTGGAATGGTAGCCAATGGACAGTTAGAGATATGATTGGCTCAAATGATGGAACAGGGCAGAACATAGGCGTAGATGGTTTAGTAGGAGATGCACCAAGAAGTGAAGCAAATGGAACAGGCACAAATATGGATGTGCCAAGTAATTTAGTGGGAACTACAAAATACAGTAGTAACAATAGTTGGAGTATTAATATGAGCAGCACAGCAAGAGTAGAAGATACACCATAGAAAAATATTTATTAAATTAGTAAACAAAAAAAAAATGGCAACATACATTAAAATAGAGATTGATACAATGACTGCACTTGTGGACTTTAGCCAAGTAAATACAACAAGTTCACAAACAATGCGAAGAAACGTAGCAAACACAGAAGCGTTAATTAGCTATGATGTAGAACCTTCATTTATTTCAAATGGTAGGTTAACACCATTAGCAACATTAAATCACGCAGAAGCATTAGCATTACTTGCTACACCTGAATGGACACCAGCAGAACCTGAATAAAATGAGAGGTAGTGTTTTAAAAATAGCAAAGCCTAAAAAGAAACGGCCTGGAGTACACAGTAAGAAGCGTAACTCAAACAGCAAGAAGTCACGCAACTATAAAAAGAAATACGTTGGACAAGGTAAATAATATAAAAATGGATGACCATAATTTGTTGTTAATTATAAGCGGGCTTGCTACAGCATTAGGCTTAAAGGAGGTATGGGGTATTATAAAGACAAAGCTACACCTAAACGCTAAAAAAGAAGAAAGAGCTGACCATATACAATTTAAAGTAATTGAAGAGCTAAAGAATAAAATAGAAACTCTTGAGGGTAAGATTGATTCTTTAATTAAGGAAAATACTATGTTAAGGGAAAAGCTCGCAAGGATGGAAGAAAGGCTTTTAGTATCTGCTAAAAAGAGAGTTAACAAGCGTAGAGATGAAACTAACTAAAAATCTATCTCTTCAAGAAATGCTAAAGAGTAGAACGGCCACAAGGTTAGGCTTATCTAATTCACCAAACGAGGAACACGTTAAAAATATGCAAGCTTTAGCAGAAAACATTTTCCAACCCCTTAGAGACTATTTTGGAGTCCCTTTACATATATCCTCAGGTTATCGCTCAGAGGCTCTAAATAAGGCTATAGGAGGGAGTAAAAGCTCTCAACATTGTAAAGGTGAAGCGATGGACATAGATAGAGATGGTTATTCACAGCCAGACAACGCACAAATATTTGAGTATATAAAAAACAATTTAGATTTTGACCAAATGATTTGGGAGTTTGGTACACAAAAGAACCCTGAATGGGTACACGTTAGTCATAAAAGAGACGGTAAAAACAGAGCGGAGTTGCTCGTAGCATATAAAACAAGTTATGGAAAAACAAAATACAGACAATTCTAAGAGATTTAAGGACACTAAAGTAGGTAAGTTTTTTAAAGATAAAGCTCCACATTTACTTGACTTAGTTGGGGATATATTGCCAGACTCTGGTGGTTTAGGCGTGGTCAAGAACATCTTACAAAAAGATGAAACTATAGACCCAGAGACTAAGGAAATGCTACATAATCACTTAGTAGAGGCGTATAAGTTGGAAGTATCTGACAGAAACTCAGCAAGACTTAGAGAGACGAGAATGATGAAAGCTGGAGCTGTGGATTGGATGTTTAATGTGACAGGATTGACTGGTCTATTTTGCTTTGTTTTTTTAGTTTATGCCATAGTGTATATAAATGTTCCAGACAATAACGAAAAAATATTTATACATTTAATCGGAATCTGTGAGGGAATCGTCCTTAGTATTTTCGGCTACTTTTTTGGAAGCTCCTTAAGAAAAAATTAATATATTTAAGCACTTTCTAAAAAGTGAGAAATAAAAAACATCATAATCACAGATATAAAGACACAGGCAATCCACGCTATAGACTAACAAAGGATGAAGCGGATTTAGTAAAGTCCTATAGAAGAGCGACAGAAGAGTGTGAAAACGAAGGAGTAAACCCTAAAGACCTACATAGCTACTGGATAAAGAACAAAAACGCTTCCCTTTACATAAAGCCTGAAAAACAAAAAGACGAGCTTAATAAAATTATTAAAGAGTTTATAAAAGAAGCTAAAAACTACTCCCCTAAATATCCTAAGATTGACAGACCTAAATTAAAAGAAGGTCATTTATTATTTGTTTCACCTTCTGATTTGCACATAGGTAAGCTCTGTAGGAGTTTTGTAAGTGGTGAGGAGTATAACAACCAGATTGCAGTTTATAGGTGCTTAGAAGGGATTAATTCTTGTTTGCAAAAAAGCTCAGGTTTTCCTGTTGACCAAATAGTACTGCTGTTTAGTGGTGACTTATTACACATAGACAACTTTGAAGGAACTACTACAAAAGGGACTCGTCAAGATACAGACGGACTTTTAAGCGACCATTTCCAAATAGCTAAGCGTTTAATGGTTGAAATAGTAGAAAAGCTTTTGACTGTTAGTAGAGTCCATATAATGTACACCCCTGGAAACCACGACAACTTAACAGGATGGCTTTTAGCTGAACTATTGTCTGTATGGTTTAGACATAATAAAGATGTAAGCTTTGACATAAGCCTACAGAAAAGAAAGTATTTTACTTATCATAATTCTTTGATAGGTTCTACTCACGGAGATAAAATAAACTATAATCAACTGCCTTTAGTAGTAGCTGACGAAGCTGAGGACTGGGGTAAGGTTAAATATAGATATTTATTTACTCAACACATACACCACAAACAGACTAAGCAAGTTCCAGGTTTGCACATAGAGAGCTTGATGTCACCTTCTGAAGCCGACAACTGGCACGCTTCAATGGGTTATCAGTCATCTAACAACAAAGCTATAGAGGCTTATCTGTTTTCTAAAACTAATGGGATGAGCTGTAGGTTTACACATCTATTTTAACTTTTTTTTTTATTTATTTCTTTGTAGTTTGGTAAATGTGTGTATATTTGTACACATAAAACTACACACAATGGAAAGAAAAAACTTTATTTTATTAATGTTATTTATGTTGTCATCAATGTTTATTTCTTATAAGCTGGTGGTAACTTTAATTTTAAATGCTTAATTATGGGTAAACGGATAAACGTATATGTTGAGTCAGAGAAAATAGACTTAATATATAAATTTCAGGAAAAGGTAAAAGAAAACGGTAGGGCTTCCAGTTCTAAGGTTATTGTTGAATTTATGGAAAAGTATGTTTATGGAAGCTGAACAACACTATAGAAATGTACAAAGTTTGTGGGAACAACATCACCACGAATATAGAGCTTTACATCAAATACTTAGAATAATAGTTAAAAAAAGCTAATCTAAACAAAACTATTTTATGTCATACAGAATTATCTAATAATGACAAAGAAATACATCGTAATAGGTTTGACGATTTAGTAAGCAGATGTAACATTATAGACGACCTTTGGAAGCGTCTTGACTATAATTACGACTCAAAAAGAATACACAAAATAAAAACAATCTTAAAAGCAATTAGAAACTATGACAAGGAAAGAGCAACTCAATAAGCTTTTTGTAGATTATAATCTCTACGAAGAGGACACTTTTAAACATCAGCACTATCACATAATCACAAGGTCAGGTATTGATAAGATACAAGCAAAAGCTGGTATTAAAATTAAATACGATTTAAAACACTTTAATCCAGATTTAAAAAGCTGTGTTATACAAGCCACAGGCACTCTTAATGATATTACTATAGAGACATTTGGCGAAGCGTCACCAGCTAACAATAGAAACGCCTATCCTGTAGCAATAGCAGAAAAGCGAGCTATGAGCAGAATAGTTCTTAAATTGACAGGTCTTTATTCTCTTGGCGTATTTGGTGAAGATGAATCTGACGACTTTAAAAAGTAAGCTATGAGTATAATAGATAATATAAAAGACGAGTGTAAGAAAGCACTTGCAGAAAGACAAAACTTAAAAGAATCATCAAAGCAATTTGATAAAATTTATAAACAATGGACACAAAAAAAAGAGCGTTAAGCTACTCAAGTTTGAGTGCTTTTAGTAAGTCGCCTAATCACTTACTGCAATATTGGAAAGGCTCAGAGCCTACTCCCACACAACTACAAGGCCAACTAATACACAAGTTAATCTTAGAACCTGAAACTTTTAGAGATGACTTTGTAGTGTTTGAGGGTAAAGTTAGACGAGGTAAAGAATGGGAAGCCTTTTCAGAAGCTAACCAAGACAGGAAAATATTAAGTATAAGGGAATACAATGAAGCAGAAGCAGTATTTCATAAAGTCAAAAACAATAAATACTTAAAAGACTTGTTAAGACGTTCTGTAGCTGTAGAGAAAGAGATTACTTGGACTAACCAAGGTCTTGACTTTCGTGGCTTTGTTGACATAGTAGGCGAAGATTTTATAGCAGATATTAAAACCACTACAGATGCAGGGCCTAAATTTATAAAAGACGTATATTACTTTAATTATGACCTTCAGGCGGCTATGTATTGTCAAGTCTATAATGTTGACTATTATATAATTGCTATCGAAAAGACTGCTCCTTACAATGTACAGGTCTATAGATTAGGGCCTCAGACAATGGATGACGGGAAAAAGAAGTATGATAGATTAGTAGAAAAGTTTTTAGCCTGGGATGGAAAACCTATGGGCTATTTTAATCACATAGTAGAGATATGAAACACAAAGAACCATATTGGTCTACAAAACCAAATACATTAGAACAAGATATAATTAATAAAAAAATAATTAATTTATATTTAAAAGGTTATTCATATAGGCAAATTCAATCATTTACAGATGTACCTTATAGTAAATCTTATATATGTAATTTAATTAAAAAATATAAAAACAAATAATAATGACAGATACAAGAATAAAAAATACTTTTGAAATATCAGATATGTCAAAACGACTTAAAAAAAAGCTTGTAAAACAGATATATAGACTTTGTGAGAAACAATACAGAAAAGGCGTTCAACAAGGAATACATTTTTATGCTGAAAAAAGAATTGATTTAGATATGGCTGATAAATTTAGATTTGACGGGGCTATGTCAAATTATAAATATGCAGTCAGTCCTCTTTTTTATAATAATAAAATATACAAAAATAAACCTTATAAAAATAGATTTAAATATGACATTTATATAGGAGAGACAGCAGCAAGTGATTTTGACGAATTAAGGTTTTTATTGAGAGAAGTTAATAACAAATAAAAAAAAACAACAATGAAAGAAAAAACAATATATGTTGGCTCTGGTAAGACTATGAGCGACAAGTGGCTAAAGGTTACTATTAACCCAGATAAACTTAAGGACTATATAGAGGACTATAAAGGTAATAAGTTTGTAAGATTAAGTATAAACATTAAGGACGAAGCTGACCAGTTTGGGAAAGACGTTTCTGTAAGTGTAGATACTTGGAAACCTGAAGAAAAACCTGTACAAAAAGTTGTACAACAAATAGAGTCAGATGATGACTTACCTTTTTAGATATTATGAAGTCGTTAAAAGGTTCAAAAGATTGGGATTTGAATTCCAGAGTTATACAAGATTTACTAATTGAAGGACATTCTCTTAAAGAGATTTCTAAAATAGTAGAGCTTTCAATTATGAATATTTCAAGGAATTACAAACCAATAAAAACTAAAGAATATTACGAAGAGGTCTGTGAAGAGACCTCTCCGTCTTATCTTGGTGACTACCGTTGGGAAGCACTATCTAAAGAAGAAATAGAGGCTTATAATAAATATGAATCTAAAAATAAAGCATACTATGACTGAAAAAGAAAAGGTAGAAAAAACTATAAAATATCTTAATAAAACTTACGGCTGGGAGCTATACAAAACAGAAAACGAGTTTTGTCATTGGGATGCTCAAAGTGCTAATATTATAGTAGAATTAAAGTTTAGAAAAGATTTCTATATAGATAAATATTTACAGGTAGATAAATTTTTAAGCTTATTAATGGCTGCTGACTTTTATGACAGGATGCTTTACTACATAGTAATAGATGAAGAGGTTAGTATATTTAATTTAAGAGACCTAAAAGATGAGCTACTTAAATCTAAAATACACATACAGCAAGCTCCTTATTCTACAGAATTTAAAGACAGAACAAAAAAAGTAGATAAATATTTTTATATTTTAGAACCCAAACACAAAACAAAATTATGACAGATACTTATTGGTTTAAGTTTTATCCGAGTGAATGGCTCACAGGAACAATAAACTTTGTAAGCAAACCAGCACAAGCAGATTTTATTTTTTTAAAATGTCACTACTTCACTCGCGGCTGTAAGATGACCTTAGAACAAATGAAAAAACTCATTCCTGAAAGTTACCAGGAGCTACTTGATGAGAACATAGTTAAGCTAAATGGCTCTAATGTTGAGATTAAATACCTTGACGAGGCGTATAAGGAACGCAAAAAGAGAAGTAGTATAAACAGTCGCAACGGTAAAAAAGGAGGTCTTAAAAAGAAACAAGGTAACAGCTTAGAGCAAAGAGAGTCAGAGTTCTACTTAAAACTAATAGAGGAAAATGGGAATCTTAAGTGACGGCTACGGCTTAGATTATGTAATGAACTATAAAAATGGCAAGATTAAAAAAGGTCTTGGCATAGGAATAAAGCCACTTGATGAGGTTCTTAGATATAAGCAAGGTCAAATGGTTATGGTTTCAGGATTTCCAAATGTAGGTAAAACTTACTTTCTTATGTGGTATTTACTTTGTCATTCATTAATAAACAATTTAAAATGGGTTATCTGGTCAGGCGAAAACACACCAGAACAGCTTAAGATTGGTCTTATTCAAATGATAACACAGAGCAAATTAGAGAACTTAAACGAGGGTAATATAAAAACCCTACTGCAAAAAATAGATTATTATTTTAAATTTGTAGATAATACAAAACTTTATACTGCCCAAGAGCTTCTAAATATCTTTAATAAGACAGATTCTGATGGTTGTTTAATAGACCCCTTTACAGGTCTTAATAGTGATAGAGGAGGCAGAGTTTCACAATTTGACAGAAACTATTTATTCTGTAATACCGTAAGAGAGTTTTGTAATAAAACTAAAAAGACTGTGTATATAAACACCCACCCAATAAGCGAAGCAGCAAGGCGAGTATATAAAGACGGACACCCTTTAGCTCCTTATGTAATGGCTCCAAAAAGCTCAGATGTTGAGGGGGGAATGAGTTTTGTAAACAGGACGGATGATTTTATAACCATTCACAGAATTACAAACCCACCCTACACTATGGAATAATACTTTTGTACACGTTCAAAAAGTGAAAAACACTATGACAGGAGGGGGAATAACACCACTTGACGAGCCTATTACTTTTGAATATACTTATAATACTTTCACTTGTGGAGGTGTAAACCCTATAAAAGACTTAATAAATGGATGAATTAGACGTACTAATACGAAAAAACAAGCTTGATATTATGATAATAGAAGCTTCACACAGATACGAAAAGAACAAAACAAAAAAACTTAAAGAAGGATTGGAAACACTAACAGACATATTAACACTTATTCACGAACTACAAGATGAGATAAGGTCATTTAATAAAATGGTAGCTAAACTTAAATACGAGAACGCTGTAGCATATAAAGACAACGCTTTACTTAAGACACAGTTTGCTAAGTATAAGGAGGATTTAATAAAAGCAGAAAACGAAAAAAGATAATTATGTTTGAAGAATTATACTACTATTTTTTTTATAAGTTGCTTTGCCTCATTTGTGACTGGCTGCTTATTTACTTTATTTTGTAATAAAATTATTGATAACTTTATAGACAATGAAAAATAAAATTATTGATTTATTTGCTGCCACTCTTGGCTTGATGTTAGCTCCTATTTGGTTACCTATGACTTTACTATTATACTTTATTAAATGGCTAAAAAAAGGACGTTAAACGAATTAAGACAGACTAAGGAGTATTATAAGCACCCTTATGATTCTGGAATGTCTGTACTCAAAAAAAATTAAAGGACTTATAAAGAAGTTTCCTAATAACGCAGATTTAGGAGCAGAAATAAAAAAACTATTTTTATGAACGCAAATCAAAAAGGCAAACGCTTCGAAAGGGAAGTTTGTAAAATAATAAATAACAAATTTGATAGTAATGTTATACGCACCCCTCAAAGCGGTGGCCTGAGCATTAAAGGAGACATTATAGACATAAACCCAGACTCTCCACTCTATGACTATCACTGGGAATGTAAGAACCAAGAAAAGCTTAACATTTGGAAAGCATTAGCACAAGCAAGAGCAGACAAGCCAATGGGTAAGATTCCCGTAGTTGTGATGACACGCAACTTTGAAAACAATTATGCTTGTTTAGAATTAGAGGACTTTTTAAACTTAATAAAAACCATAGAAGATTTAAAAAATGACTAATATTTTTGACATAGGCATTGCACATCAAAAAATAATTAGGGACAAAAAAGCTAAATCTGACAAATATAATTTATTTGGTGAATATTGGAAAAAAATAGATAAATCCTTAGATAATTCTGTAGTAAAACCTATTAGCTTAAAAAGTGCAAAAAAAATTGTTGAAGAGTATGAGTGGCTTGGATGTATGCCAGCGATTTCTTTATTTTCTTTTGGAATATATTTTGACGGAGTTTGCGGTGGTGTAGTTGTTTTTAGTCCTGAATATATTGAAAATCTTGGCAAATGGGATAAGTATGATTATACTAATAAAATTATTTTATTAAGTAGAGGTGTATGTTTACATTGGACTCCAATAAATACAAATAGCAAGTTAATAATGTCATCTATAAAAATGTTGCCTAAAAAATATAAAATTATAACTGCAACGACAGACCATTTAGCTGGTGAAATAGGCACAATATATCAAGCTTGTAATTTTTTATACGTTGGAAGTATGAGAGACAGTAACCCAAATGTAAACAGTAAAAATGGTGATAGAGATGCTTGGCTAATAAATGGTAAATTATATGGCTCAAGAGCATTAAGAATGAAATATGGAACAACTAAAATAGATGTACTTTTAAAGCATAATCCAAATGTCAAAAAAATAAAACAAAATAGTAAACACAGATATTTTTATTTTATTGGTTCAAAAAAAAGAAAAAAAAATTAAAAAGAAAAACTAAAAGGAAGAAAA
>FUIF01001378.1_pt1 | contig 11838 bp, 5 predicted proteins | sample 1003461 | NCBI WGS metagenome assembly FUIF01 (sample SAMEA80401918, study PRJEB19352) | marine metagenome
AAGGCAGTTTAGTAGCAATGCTATTAGTTGTTGTGGTAGCAAAGTTAGCGTCATCATTTAGCGCAGCTGCCAACTCGTTAAGAGTGTCAAGTGTGCCAGGAGCGCTATCAACTACACCTGCAACTTCACTATCAACATAAGCTTTAGTAGCAGCATGAAGGTTAGAACTAGGAGCACCAGACAAAGTTAGTGCGCCAGTCAAAGTACCGCCAGCAAGTGGCAGTTTAGTGTCTACATAGGCTTTAGAAGTTGCTTCTGTAGTAGCACTAGGTGTAGTTGGAAGACCAGTAATTGTATTGCTGTTGACATCCAAGTCACCACCAAGCTGCGGTGTCACATCAGACAGCAGGTTAAAGGCAATAGAGCCTTCTGGGATGGTAACGAAACCAGCCTCTTGATCAACCTCAAAGAACGGGTCATCAGTCTGGTTACCGCCAATCTTAAACTTACCATTATGGTCAGTTGTAGCAGTCCAGATCTTACCACCGTTGCTTTCAGTAATCTGTTTAGTATCATTAGGTACACCACCGTTTTCAGGCAATGCACGGTAATCAGTACCAGAACCAACATACTCCATAGTGTGACCACTAGAAGCAATCTGTGATCTCAGGAAGAATTGTACAGCTAGATTATCTGCAACTGCACCATTAAGACCAAGGTTGTTGCTACGGTTGTTTGGATTAGGACGGCTAATTTTAACAGTCCAGCCACTACCACCTTCAGAGTCAGTACGTGCTGTAGCTGACAAAATAGGATAAGTAACGCTATTAACTGTAACTAGCATGTTGCTAGCAGGACGGTTTGCATCACCAAACCAGCCAGTACCAGAAACCGGTTGGTTAATGTTAAAGGTAAGATCACCAGAAGATGCCGCCCCATCAACATTAGATGTAAAGATTGCTGCAGTAGATTTACCATCAGCAACCAATGCTTGGTCACCAAAGTCAGTCGTCGAGGCAGCTAGGTTAGCCTGACCACCGTTAAGGCACTTAATGTGATACTTGTTAAAGAATGCATAGCTAGAGGTGCACTGTGCATAACCGTTGTTAGTAACAAGGATACCAGGACCATTCAAGCCAACGTGTGTATAGCTGTCAGCAACAATAGAACGCAACGGGCTAGTAGTTGCAGGAACAGAACCGTCAATCAGCAGACCACCACCAGTAGGAGCAGAGTCATTATCACCAGCACCACCACCCGCTGGGGTGATTACGTTGATGTTAGCGTTGTTAATCTCTGAGTCAGAGAAGTTAGTACAGTTCTGGATGTATGGTGATTTAGTAATAGTACAGCCAGGATAGAACGCAACGTTCCAACCTTGAGTACTGGGCAGTGTAGCATCGACACTGTTACCTGTACCTGTACCAGCTTTCATACCAGTAAAGGTTAGGTTTTGCAGGAATGAACCGGTGTTAACACGGAACATCACACTGTTTTGTGTTGCAACTGTTGGGTGTACAATACAGCTACGTAGTGCAGTACCAATAATAGAAACGTTAGCTTTGGTAATATCAATCGGGCATGCCTCTTGATACACACCAGGGGCTACTACAACAACACTACCATCACCATAAGTAGAGTCACCGTTGATCTGTGTAACTGCCGCTTTAATTGTTTTCTTAGGGCGGCTGATACGGTGACCATCATTACTGTCACTACCTGCAGTAGCGTCAACGTAGACAACCTTAGGTTGGTTTGTAAATGTACCGCCAGATGTGATAGCCTGCCAGTTAGTACCATCCCAAACAGACAAGGTTTTGTCATCAGCAATGTCTACCCAAATACGTCCCTTACCAATACCAGCAGTAGTGGTAGGTGTAGCGTCTTGAACAAAGTTTTCAAAACGACGGATAGCTGCAACAGAGGTAAATACTTTATCATCAGAGCCGCCGTTGTCATAGTCGGCAGTCTGGTCAGCTAGTTTGATCTGGTCAGCGTCTTTGATCTTGTCAAAGTCTACACTGTTGTCAGTTAGACCAATCGTAATCTGACCGCTGCCAGGGCTGTTATCTGTAATGCTAATACCATCTGCTCCAGCAACGTCACCAGTCAGTGCAGCGTCAATCTTAGCATCAATACGTGCGTCAGTAGCTTGTGTAGTTGCTACTTGATCGTTATCAGAGTCCCATGTCTCCGTAGAGTAAACAGTTTCGTCAAACTTATTCCAATAATAGTTCTTGAGGTAAGCGTCTACATCATCAGGGATGCCAGCACAGTTTGCCTCTTGAATAGCATAACGAAGCTGTTCAAAGTTCTTATTGAGATCATCAGACCGAATAGCTGATCCAGGGTTGAACAATGCACGAATGTCGTCAACCTTAGTGATCCGGCGGATTTTAACGTTGTCAACAGTGGGCTCACCTGGATCAGTCGGAGAGGTGGGAGAAGGCGGCGCAGTACCGGTAAACTCCACAATGGTGGGGTTAGCATCAGTAATACGCCAGGGTAGGTGGAATCAGTCGTGAGCTTCTCGTCGTATTCTTTTGTTGTTACGTTCCAGAAATAAACGTGAATTTCAGATTTAAAAATGTACGGGAAATCAAAAGAGAATTGTGTCTTTGACCCGTTACCGGCTTGAATTGTTTGTACGTCAGAGCACGACATAATTAGTTAATTACCTACGAATGTTTAGTGGTTCTTCAAGACCAAGAGTTTGTGCCCGATCTTGTTCCTGTTGTTCATAACGAGACGTAAGAAGACGTTGTTGATATTCAGGATTCAACCGTCGATAAGCCTCTTGCTCGGCAAACTTTTGTGCCATCCGAAGACGACCGTGGATGTTATGCCATTTTTTAATATCAGCTTCATTACCGGATTGACGAAGCTTTTCAAAAGATTCTAGGGATTCCCAATCCTTAACACTCTTCATAACCTGCTGAATACCACGTTGGAAGTGACCATCCTCACCCATCAACCTAAACAATTCAGATTGAATTTCAGGAGGTACTTTGACACCATCCTTAGTTTAAAGGTAGTTACTTACGTCATATTCAATATGATGCAAGAATGCTTCTTCAGGGCTTTGTCCATCATGGATAGGGATAGCAGTGTATGCATTCCATGCACGTTGCATGAATCCATAGCTGTTTGCTTTCTTACCGCTGACAGGGCTGTAAATAACAGGGGCAGCTGTGGTACCAAGGATACCCTCAGCAAAACGGTTACGGTTACCCATATAGGCAAACATATCATTTTCTACAATACGTAGACCATCGGTAAATACTTTACTCCATTCACCGCGTTGACCAGCCAAAGGACCAAGACCATTAATAAATCCAGCACTCCATCTGTTTATAGCACCTTCATTACCGCTAAGCATCTCAAGCATTGGGCGAACAGTAGACAGACCAGTGTTGTCAGTAATAGAAGCACTCAACACAAAACCAAGTTTAGGACCAAAATCTTCTAGACCTGGTGCACCAAGTGTATCGAAGTTATCGATAACATTAACAGTAGCTGCCATCCAGTCAGCAATAGGACCAAGGAAGTTGTAAGAATAATACTTACCATCTAGTCCTTTAATACTACGGGGTTTCCAGTTACTATTCCTAACACGTGAGGCTTGTGTTTCCTTGTCGTAGTGACCATCACCAGTAATACGATCATCTTGGAAGAAAGACCAGACACCAGCAACAGCTGCTGTACCTAGAGCTTTACGACCCATAGCTTCGTATTTAAGGTCAGTCACACGATTAGCTTTAGCCAGGGCTGACATGTTTTCAATGTCAATACCACGAGTAGTCAAGATGTGATCAATAAACTCTTCGTTACCTAGCAGCTGTTTAAGAGGTGTAAACGCTAGCTCATTGTAATCTTTTTGGAAAGGTGCAAATGGAGCATATTTACCAAACATAGTAATGCGGTTAGCGCCAGTGGTGGGGAACATTAGGAAGGGTTTCATGAAAGACACATGCTTTGCAAACTCATCTATGTTCTTAACCAACGGTGAGTCAAGGTTCAAAGCAAGTTCGTTGTTAGTCCAGCGAGCTGCTTCATCCTTAATCAAACCATTCTTATCAAACATCTTTTTGTAATGCTTTTCTACCACAGGAGCCAAGGCTTTCCTGGTAAGAGGAGTGCCTGCATCAACAGCTTCTTCCATAGCTCTAAAATAAGCTTCAGAGTGAGCGGTCATAGCACCAGTAAATCCGTCAGTTGTGATCAAACCATTAGGTCCAAATCGAACAACAGGGTCTTTTGAGAAAGCAAGTTGTGATTCCATCTGCTGTACAATGTAGCTCAAACCCCAATTACCTTCAGCTTCACGACTTTTGGCAACTTCTCTAAGAAGATCCATGTCGTTTTCTTGCTTAAGCAAAAGGTCTCTACGAGTTACAGGTGCAATGTCATCTACATTTTTAGAAGCTTTACCGTAGATCTGACCCATGTAGTTATACGCCCGCCTCATTGAGTCGTTCATAGCACCATATGCAAGGTAACCTCTTTGCAGAGATTTAAAATCACCATGCATCATAGCACCAAGGAAATGCGTAGTAGGCTTAGAAATAAGACCACCCATACCACCAATAACTGCTTGCATTGGTGTCTTAAATGCAGACAAGTAGGAAGCGTAGATGTTAGACCACATACCAGTCAGTAGTTTGTTATCTACTTCAGGGTTAGGATCAAGGATAGCTTTACCAAGGTTAATGGATTTATCAAAGATAAACTGGTTAAGCTCTTTAATAGTGCTAACCTTACCATCAGTCATCTCATAAGCCATCAAGAACTGCTTCATCAGCTGAGGTTTTACTTCAGCAATAGAAGCCAAGGTCTTGCCAAATTTTTCAGATTTGTCAAAAAGAGTTTTACTCAGTTGGCTAGCACCACTGATAGTTTCTTCATTGTAACCAGTGATGTTTTTAAAACCGTTCCGTGCCAGTGTAATCAGATCAAGCTTCCGGGTTTTGTAATAATCAGCAGAGCCAGACAACTGTACAAGATACTTCATCAGGTCAATGACCTTTTCTTGAGCAACCTCAACAGCAGCAGTACCTTCCATTAGGCGAGCACCTTCTGCCAAATCGGAAACACGTCCAGACAAAGAACCGGCAAGCAGAGAATGAGCACGGGTAACATCCATAGATGTAATATCATCACCAAAACCACGGATAGCTTTCGAGATAATACCGAACCCTTCTTCGCTCAACACTTCTTTGCCAGTATCATCCTGACTAATAAACGGTCGAATAATACGGTCAACGTCGCCACGACTCATACGTGGATCAAACAGGTCAGCTGTAATGTTAAGAGTGTCATCGATCTGGTCATCCAGCTGATCTTCCAGCCCTTACCTTCCATACCAATATCACCAGCTTCATTAAGCTGCCGTGCAAGACCAAGTACAACATCGTCAACATTACCTTCGCCACTCAGTCCATACTTAATAGCAGGCTCAGAAATGACACTACCAATACGACCGTCTACACTATCTAGGTTTCGAGTAATACGAGATTGATCGACACTAGCACCAACGATGCCAAAGTCATCTACAGTACGAACACCAGTTTCGGTGTAGTCGTACATATCATGTACACCTTTCATAGGCTGATCGATTTGAGGTGACTTGTACATATTGTACTGACCAACCTCATCCAAAGCCTCGTCCAGGCGAACCATGCCAAGCTCAACGGATTCTTCTACAGTATTAGCAACAGCTGGTTTGTTAGTTTCAAGCCACTTACGTGCAGCTTTAGAGTTACCTACCAAGCGGTTTGTTTGAACCTGTGCACCAACTTCACCAAGCATGGCGGCTCCCATCTTCCACATGGATCCTGCCAGGACTTGTACAGTACCTAGACCAATATCTTGGAAGAGGTTTTTACGACGTTTGTCATCAGGAGAATCACCGTCTAGCGTAGCAAGAGAGTCAGGGATAAAATCATATTGAGGAGGAAGTGCCTTCTTAGCCATGCCAAGTAGGTTATCACCTTCTTCATACTGTTCGCTAATTGAACCAACAGCAAGACTACCGCCAACCTCAGCTGCCCGGTCACCCAGGAAACGCATGAAAGGTGTGTTACCAATAGTCCAACCTGCACGGGCTTTACCTGCTGCAGTCAGTGCTTTAATACCTTTAGTAGCAATACCAGTAGGTAAAAGGAGCGCAGCAAGGTCTCTTCCTGTTTGAGCTATTTCATTTTCGTATTTAGGACGCTTAGGAATGTCTGTCCTAAATACAAAGTTTACAAGGTCTGTACCAAAATCAAGAACAGAATCCACTGCAATCCTGTCAAACTCACCACCTGTTTTTCTCATGGCGTCTAGATCGACACCACCGTCTTCAGTCCGAAACGGACTTGCCCCTTCCGTAGTAGGAGCTGGGGGTTCCTCTGGCGTTTGTGTGACTTCCGTAGAAGCGGGTAGTTGTGTCTGAGTTACTGCTTGAGCTTCGTTTGCAACTGCTTGATTAGCAGCTTCTTCTGTCAACTCAAGCTCTCCCTCATCTACCCTAAACGACTCTAGGGGATCATATTCCATAATTTAGTTTCTAAGAATCAATGGATGTTGTAGTATAGCTGGATCACCGCTATACTTGTAAAGTGCACCGGCAAACTTTTTACCGTGGTTAATCATTTCATTAACAACTCGTTCCCACTCTTTTAAATCTGCTTCAGTTTTAACCCAATCAGGAGTTTCGCCAGCTGACCACATGTTATAAGTACCAGGACCACCGTTGTATGCCATAGCAGCGACGATAGGGTCGTTATTATACTGCTGTTTCAAGCTAGCATAATACGCAGTACCGTAGGCGATGTTAGCCTCAACACTAGGGTTTCCGCCATGTTGAGCATAGAACTCAGGATGAGCAGATCTGTTAATCATCATCGGACCTTCTGAAGTACCGTTGTAGCTAACAGACATCCCTTTGTCATTAAGGTTGGCGGTATTATGATTGCTTTCAATTTCACCCATTGCAGAGTTTTCGGCTGGTGAAATACCAGATTGTTCTGCACTAGATCGGTAGATCTCACGAAGAGTTGCAGGAACCAAGCCTTCATTCCAACCAGTACCGATAGCTGCTGTACCCATGCCGTGACCAACGTTATCACGATTTACACTGCGGAATCTCGATATCAAAGCTTGAGCTTTGGGTGAGTAGTTACCAGTAATCTGCAAAGACGGCGGGGGTTTGATTTCAGGTTTACCTTTCACATCGGCAATCTTCTGCATGATCTCCATAGGAGATGCCTTTAATTTTTCAGCAAGCATCTCAACCCGTGCCGGGAATGCATACCCAGGACGAGCCATATCAGCAATGTTTTTGTCAAAGGCGATATCAGTAAGAATCATGTTAGGGTCGGAGAAGACATCTTGCAGCTGACCAGCGGCAAGTTTCTTGCCAAATTCTGTATCTGCTTGATCAAGGGTATCAGCAATTTCTCTAGCTGTTTTTGTGTATAGTTGAGGGTATTCGTAAAAACCAGTGTTAGGGTTGTACCTACGATAGAAAGGTGAACTTTCATCGTTATGACCTTGTTCAATCAAACGACCAGCATTTGTCGCTGCATCATCGATTGATGCTCCATCTGCTACACCATTCCTTACAAGCTGTTCAAAGTTTTTTTGCAACCTTTGTGAATCGTTATAGCTGCTAACAGTTGATGCAGGGTACTGACCAAATGAATCTTTTTTAGAATTCAACTTACCAACAATTTCATGCATCGCTTTATAACGATCGTTGCGCATGAATGGATCTTGATCGTCAAGAGATTTCTGCAACTCGTTACCAAGTTTAGGATCAACCTCAAAGACCTTATCTACAAGATCTTGGTTCAGCATCTTGCGAGCTTGGAAGTCTTTAGCTGTAGTAATCAAACCAGAGTTGTAACCACCTTTACTAGCATCACCTGCACCCCTCAATTTACGGAGCCATTCAGGCATACCTTGTACATCATCTTTAAATGATTCGGCAGCTGCAGCAAGGTCTTCAGGCGAGTTGTTACCATCAACAACGATGTGACGATGCCAGGCTTTAGACTCTTCCTGATAATTTTGTCTATCAGTAGTAGCTTGACCTGTATTCCACTGCCTGCGTTTTTCTTCCCTAGCATTCATAATAGCTAGACCACGTGACTCGTTAGTACCAGGGTTTTTAGAATCTCCAGTATAGTAGGGTTTACCATCTTCACGTAAAGATGCAGACATCCATTGACCATCTGAAAGTATAAACTCACCCTTAGAATTCATAGCCGTAGCTTGCTTTTGAAACCACTCTTGAGCTTGAGCATGTGTACCAGAAGCAGCGTAGACTCTACGGTATGATGTAGACAATTCAATAGCAGTCGGGTTAACTGCAACAGCATTTGATGCTGCTTCTATAGTCTGTGCTCTATAGGCGTCTGTAGCTTATCAGTAACACCTTGGATAAGAGTCCCATCAGCAGCGGCTTTAGCTTCAATAGCACCAGCTAACAATTCTGGTGAAAATCTATCTAAATTATGCTCTTTTTTAAATGCTTTCCAAGCTTCCCTTGCAGCTGCATCTGCAGCGGCTGGATCAGACAGTGCTTCTGGATTGTTTTCAGCAATATGCTTAGCTCTAAAAGATGGGTATTTAAGAGCAGTCAGTGCTTTAAAGTTTTTCTGAAGATAACGGACAGAACCAGTTACACCGTTAGCAAGGTTTAGTTGAATATAATACTCAGGTACACCCATCTCTCGTAAGAGTTGTGTGTTCCCTACAATCTTTTCTATACCAATCTCTTCTTCATCTGTAACCGCATTTAACTTTACAGAAGCTGGATTAAACGGACCTTTTTCTTCAATATCAGTTTCAACCCGTTGCTCAACTTCTTCTTCTCTTTTTTTAAGAGCAGCATCTTGAGCTTTTTTAGCTGTCGCGCTGATGTTAACAATACTATCCATAAAGGCGTCCATAGCCTTAGTGCTTTGAGCAAGGTTGTATTGTTCAGCCTCAGCGTTATATCGTGATTGTTGGATCTCTGTTCTTATGTTTTGATCCTGGATTCTGTAATCTCGATCACGGACACCTTGATAGTAGGCGGCGTTGTCCTTCATGTCCTGAAGGGCACGTTGGTCGTTCTCCCGAATGGATTCCTGACGTGCCCGCATACCTTCTAGAATGCGTTGATTTTCTTCACGCATCCTGTTGATGTTAGCATTGCTAACTGAAATGGGGGAAAACCCCCTGGCGCGTGCTGCGCCGGAAAACTTTCGTGCCATAGTTTAATTATTCAAAAGCACCAATAACGCTAGCAGCATTACTAATACCGCTAAGAAGTGGTGCAAGTGTACTTTGTCTTTGAACAGGTGGTACTGCCCCAGGCAGAACCTCAGCAGGTTCAATAAACGTACGTTCAGGACCAAGCTCAGGTTTAATAAGAGCAGGCAGTCGCTCAGGTTTAATCATAAGATTAGCCTTAGCTTGCATGTCAGCACCGTATTTCTGCAGTGCATTATCCATCAAACCACGTTGCAACTCTTCTGTACTGCTAACCAACGTAGCACGCAAGACAGCCAGATCTCTACCAGTTTGAGCATTAGCAGATTGCATAGCTTTACTTCTAGAAACACCAGCTTGTAGCATAGCTACTTGTCCTTGAGCTTGAAGCTGTTCTACTAACGTACCTTGCTTTTCAAATGCAGCAGCATCTAATGTTTCATTGTAAGCTGCCATTTGAGAATCTTTGGCAGATTGATATGCCATATTATTATAGACAAGCTGTTGCCCATAATTCTCTACAGACTTACCGTATTGCTTTACATCTTGCAGATAACGGAAGTCCTGCACATCTTGCTGATATTTATGATTCTTGAGTGCCATCTCATACTGGAACTCTCGTGCAGCATAGTAATCATTTTTCTCTGCCTCGAACGTAGCCTGATTATACTCGTTAGTAATCTTGGCTTGTTCTTCGTTTAACTTTTTTTGTTCTTGGTATCGTTTTTCAGCAAGCTTATTAGCTTTACTAGCAGAACGGGAGCCAAAAATACCACCAAGAATAGAAGCACCGGCTCCAATTGCAGCCCATGGCATAATTAAGCCCTCCTATAGAATCGTGGGGAATAGTTACCTTCCACATCATTGACACCAACGATACAGGGTATGGAAAATCACTTGTCACTTTTAATTCAAAATTAGTATTACGTTGATGGATGGGGACAATAAATTGCCTCTCCGATTTAACAGGGTTAGTGTCAGCTGAGTAGCGGTCACCATCTGTTGTATGCTCTACAGGCTTCCATTCATTAGAACCATCAGCCTTGACTTTAAACCTGACGGAACCTGTTCTACCAACAGAGAACTTAATCCTGGAAACAGTCAGGGTAGCAGTAAAGTCAGTTTCGTTAGCTTCAGGACGGTAGTAAATTTTAGGCAACTCAACTTCAAAGTCATAACCATAACCTACAATAATGCCGTCAGCATAATCTGTAAACTTACCCTTAACCTCAAAGTATTTATAACCTGTACCAGTCTCAACACGTTCTAATGCTGATGCATAGTAACCGTCATCTGAATCAATAACTGAATCAGTGCCTACATCTGCTGTAGGGACAGCTAGATACATCACCGCCTTTTTATCATCAATAGGTGTGTAAGGTACGTAGATCTTAGTAATGTCATTTGTCTCGTCATACACCACAGCCTCTACAGAAGCGTGGGGTTTGACAGGACGTGTTGCCATATCTAGACAAGGGCTCCCAGTCATGCTAGTAGAGGTTGCTACAACATCACCAGTCGGGATCTCGTCTAGTGTAACCTTACCGATCGTGTATTCATCTTCGTGCTGAGATACAACGGTGACATCATCATCGATAATATCAGCAGCTTGGATTGTACCAGGCAGTTGCCACTTAACCCATGCTTGGAATAGATCTTTTTCTCCGTTGTTATAGAATCTGTAGAGATAGATATATGACGACTGAGTGTCAGTCAACATGACCACAGAGTTCTGCGGGCTGACTGTAAGAGCATCGACTGTATCAGGAATCCATTCCAGCACAACCTTACTGATGTCTACCACCAGGGGGCTCTGCTCAATCTCTCGAAGTTGAAGGGTAAACAACTTAGAATACCCAGGCACTCTGTTAACAAATGCAGCTGTAGTACCTACGTCAACAGGTGAAATATCAGATGACATCTCATAATTAGAGATAGACCTAATCACCGTTGTCTTAGGTGTCATCGTGGTTGCACTGGCAGAGTACACCTGAAACTGCTGACGAGCACTAAATAGCAGCAAACCCTGCGGAGAAGGTAGCACGTCATTCAGGACCACAGGACGGACACTAGCTACGTTCAAATCAATAGGATCTGAATCAACTTGAGTCAGTGCTGATTTAACAAAGAAGTTAAATGAATCGTTAGCAACACCAAGGAAGATATTATCCTCTGATAGTAAACCAAACCTGTTGTTATAGAAGAAGGTAGACGTAACTTTATGACCAATAAAAGACGGGTCAGCATTGCTGTTGTCATCACCTACCTGCCTAGCAGTCCAGGGGATTGGTTTGAAGTTAAAGGTAGTAGCACCTGTATTCTCTAGCTGGAAAGGCATGGTAGCCGCATCCAGACCTGGGGATACATCTCTAGCAATAGTTTCTTTCCAGAAACCCTTACCACGTGTACCGTTAAATGCTTCAAACTCCAAGTAATAATCATCATCAGCAGAGTTTGTGTTCCGCACTTTTACATGATGACCGTTGTAAGATTCGGTAGGTAGATCAGCAGATGAACCTACACTGTCTTGGAACACTTCAATACCGACGTTACCCAGACCACCCTTAGCTTCAATAGTAAAGGCTGTAGCAGCTCCAGTAGGGGCTGTGTAGTCTGTAACGACAGCGTTGGTACCTGCAGTACGTTTGATGACCA
>FUIF01012488.1_pt1 | contig 11836 bp, 19 predicted proteins | sample 1003461 | NCBI WGS metagenome assembly FUIF01 (sample SAMEA80401918, study PRJEB19352) | marine metagenome
GCTGTTGGCTTTGGTCGTAAAATTAAAAATTTAATTGAGAGCGAGGATTTTAAAGATGTTTTCCCGAATGTTAGTCTGGCTACAGACGCTAAAGCGAGTGGTCGTTGGAGTACCAATGGCGGTGGTGAATATTATGCGGTGGGTGTGGGCGGCGCTTTGGCGGGTCGCGGCGCGGATTTGGCGATTATTGACGACCCCGTTTCGGAACAAGACGCGTTAAGTGTTACTGCATTAGATAACATTTACGAGTGGTACACATCTGGTCCCAGACAGCGTTTACAGCCCGGTGGTGCGATTATTATCGTTATGACCCGTTGGAGTATTCGTGATCTGACTGCTAAGGTTTTAAGCAAGCAGAGTGAAAAAGGTGCTGATAAGTGGGAGATTGTAGAGTTCCCCGCTATCATGCCGTCTGGCGACCCGTTGTGGCCCGAATACTGGACACTTGATGAACTTGAGGGCGTTAAGGCGTCTATTCCTGTTGCTAAGTGGAACGCTCAGTATATGCAGAACCCTACTGCTGAAGAGGGTGCGATTATTAAGCGTGAGTGGTGGAACATGTGGGAAGACGAAGACCCACCCGCTTGCAGCTATATTATCCAGAGCTATGACACTGCGTTTAGTAAGTCTGACAGGGCTGACTACAGTGCGATTACGACTTGGGGTATATTTCATAATGATGAGACACGAGAAGATCATATCATCCTTTTGGACGCTGAAAGAGGGCGCTGGGAGTTTCCAGAACTAAAAGAAGAAGCGTTAAAATCTTACAAATTATATGAGCCTGACATGGTTTTAGTGGAGCAAAAAGCGAGTGGAATGCCATTAACTCAAGAGCTTCGCAGAATGGGTATTCCTGTAACACCATTTACTCCGAGCCGCGGTGCTGATAAGTTTACTCGTATGCACGCCTGTGCGCCTGTGTTTGAAAGTGGCATGGTGTGGGCTCCTGAGACGAATTTCTCAGATGAAGTTATGGAAGAATGTGCGGCATTTCCCAATGGTGAACATGATGACTTGGCGGATTCGATGACTCAGGCTATACTACGGTTTAGACAGGGTGGTTTTATCACCACTCCGAGTGATTATGACGATGAAGAAGAGGCCGCGTTTATGCGGCGTAAACGCGAATATTATTAGGAGGCTTTTATGGCTGATCAAAAACAAGCAATTATGAAGGCTCTGAAGCAAGCTATGGGCGGTGCGCCGATGAGTTCACCACGCCCTAAGATGCGTCCAAGAGGTATGGATGCTACTCCAGAAGAGATTGCGGCTTTAGAACGCGGCAACCGTATTCAAATGATGGAAGGCCGTGAAAACGAAGAAATTCGTAAAGGCGAAGACGCTCTTTCGAAAAGGGCTGAAAAAGCCAAAATGCTTGAAATGATGATGAGGCGAATGAAGAAGTCTCCTGCTGGCATGATGAAGGGCGGCAAGGTCATGAAGTATGAAGATGGCGGCGCTGTAAAAAGTAAAAAGGTTAAGAAACCAAAAATGGGCTGTGTCATGAAGGGTCGCGGCGGCAAATATAAAGGACAAAGCTAATGCCAAATATGTCAAAAAAGTATAAAGGATTTTCAAAGTTACCTGAAGCGGTTCAGCAAAAGATGGACCCTGAAGCGGCTATGAAGTATATGGAAGGTGGCGCTGTTAAAAAGTATATGGGCGGCGGTGCTGTTAAGAAATATGGTCATGGTGGCAACGTTGAGAAAGACGGCGTTATGTATGAGCATGACCCAGAGCCTCAAAAGGCTTCCACAAAAGGTGGTACTGGTGGCGGTCATTCCCGCGGTGGCGGTGCTGCTATTAGCGGAACCAGATTTTCTGGAGTAAAATAATGGCTAAAATCATCATTAACATTGATATGGAAGAACTGAAGTCTGGCGTTAATCAACTCGTTGATGATGATATGTACGAAGATGATATGATGGAGGAAGAGATTTCTTGCCCTCTATCAACTCAAGATTCGTCTATTAACGATGAAAATCGTGAGTCTGCGATTAAAGACCAAGATTACGGTGCTGCTGAAGGTGACAAGAACGTATGTGGGACATGCGCTTATTATGACATTCGCGCTTCTGTTTTGGATTGCATTGATAACGGAATAGGAATGAAAGAAGACGTTCCTGTGGGTTACTGCACGGAATTAGATTTCACATGTATGGCTGATAATGTCTGTAACTTGTGGAAAAAAGGTGGCCCTATCACGGATTTTGACAATATTAACACTCTTGAGCCGATTGAGGGTAACGAGAGGGACATTTTCTAATGGCTATTGAGCAAGGTTTAGGTGCTGGCGGCACTCCCGAAGAACCAGTGGTTGAAGATACAACTCGTATGCAGGAAATACCTGAGCTTCCAGCGACTCCGGGGATTACTGAATTTGATGATGGCAGTGCCGTTGTTGGTGAATACGAGGAAGAAGGTGAGCCTGTAGCTGACGTTCCTTTTGATGGAAACCTTGCAGACGTTATTGAGGAAGATGAGCTTATGTCTATATCTTCCGATATTGTTAACGCGATTGAAGATGACTTTGCGGCGCGTCAAGACTGGGAAGATACATACAAAAAGGGACTAGAGTTTCTTGGTATGAAGACTGAAGAGCGCAGTGAGCCTTTTGAGGGTTCTTCTGGCGTTATTCATCCTTTGCTTGCTGAAAGTGTTACGCAGTTCCAAGCGCAGGCTTATCGTGAGTTATTGCCAGCAACTGGACCTGTTCGTACCGCCGTTGTTGGCGCACAGAATGAAATGCTTGTTAAGCAGTCTGAGCGCGTCAAAGACTATATGAATTATATGATTACATATGAAATGGAAGAGTACGATCCTGAGTTGGATCAGATGCTGTTTTATTTACCTGTAATTGGATCGACATTTAAAAAGGTTTACTTTGACCCGCTCAAAGGGCGTGCGGTCAGTAAGTTTATTCATGCTGAAGATGTGATTGTGCCTTACGGCTCTACTGATCTTATGTCTTCTCCGCGAATCACGCATCGTTTGAATATGGATTCGAATGATGTTCGCAAGCTACAGCTTGTAGGATTTTACAAAGACATCGAACTTCCAAGTTCTTCTAACTATGACGAAGCGTCTATGGGTGAAGTCGAGGAGTCTATTGATGACATTCAAGGCGTACATCCATCTGGACCGTCTGAGGATATAACTCTTTATGAGGTTCATACGTCCTTAGACATTGAAGGTTTCGAGGACATGGGTGAGGACGGCGAGCCTACTGGTCTGCGCCTTCCTTATATCGTCACAATCATTGCCGATTCTGGTGATGTACTATCCGTTCGTAGGAGCTACGAGGAAACCGATCCGATGAAACGTGCGAAGCAATACTTCGTGCATTACAAGTTTCTTCCGGGTCTTGGTTTTTATGGCCTTGGCTTAACACATATGATTGGTGGTTTAGCCCAAGCATCTACGTCTATTTTGCGTCAATTGATTGATGCAGGAACGCTCTCCAACTTACCAGCAGGCTTTAAAGCCCGTGGTGCTCGTATTCGTGACGAAGATTCTCCCCTTCAACCGGGCGAGTTCCGCGATATTGATGTAGTTGGAGGCACCCTGCAAGGCTCATTGATGCCCCTCCCCTTCAAGGAGCCTTCAGGGACGCTTTATAACCTTCTAGGAACGCTTGTGGATGCTGGACGTAGGTTCGCATCTATGGCTGACATGAAGGTCGGTGAGATGAGCGGTGAGACGCCAGTGGGAACCACGATGGCGATCATGGAGCGTGGGACAAAGGTTATGTCTGCGATCCATAAGCGTTTGCATTATTCTCAAAAGATTGAGTTTAAATTGCTTTCGAGGATATTCGCCGAAACCATTCAGGCTTACCCATATCCTGCTGATATGCAGATGGGTCCAGAAATATTCGTACAGGACTTTGACTCTCGCGTTGACGTTCTTCCTGTGTCTGATCCGAACATATTCTCTATGTCTCAGCGTATTGCGTTGGCACAAACAGAATTGCAAATGGTTCAGTCAAACCCACAGATACATGGCGGTCCACAGGGGTTGTATCAAGCGTACCGTAAAATGTACGAGGCTCTTGGCGTAACTAACATTGATGGCATCTTGCCACCACCTCCTCCACCCCCTCCTCCTGTGAACCCATCGAAGGAAAACCAAAACGCTCTTATGGGCGCTCCTTTGCAGGCATTCCCACAGCAAGACCACGAGGCTCATATAGAGGCTCACATGGCGGTTATGTCTACTCCAGCTATGCAACTTAACCCTAATGCTATTATGGCGCTACAAGGCCACATACAGGAGCACATAGGACTACTTGCAGAGGCACAGGCACAACAGGAAGTTATGAGCCAGATTCCACCAGAGCAAATGCAGATGATGCAACAGCAAGCGATGATGCAGCCACCACCACCTCCGGGTCAACCTCCTATGGACCCACAGCAACAAATGATGCAGCAAATACAGCCTCAAGTTGATGCGATGGCGGCTCAAATCATTGCTGATCTAACTGAAGAGCTTGTTCAGGCCATGACGCCAGAAGAGCAAGGCGATCCTTTGGTAGACATAAGAAACCAAGAGCTTCAACTGAAGGCCGCAGACTTACAGCGCAAGCAAGAAGAGTTTGATGCGAAACAGGCATTCAATGAAGAGAAAGAGCGCAGTGACGTACTCATAGCACAACAGCGTATTGATGTGTCCGAAGCCGCTCTGGACGATAAAACCAGAATTGCTGAAGAGAGGTTACAAACACAACGTGACATTGCCTCTCTAAACGCAATGAGCAAAGGATAGTATTATGACATCAACTGTTAGAGCAAAAATGGCGCAACAGGAAAAAGAGAAGAAGGTAGCCCAAAGGCTATCTGAAACTCCTGTGGAAATGGTAAGGGCGCGTAATAAAGATGGACACTTCATCAAGGATGACCCAACAACACCAAGAAAACGAAGCGTGGGTTAGAAAAGACCAAAAGCTAAAGAAAAAACCAGCCGACAAAAGAAAAAGCCGCCGACAAAAAAGTCTAAGTAGGTTTAGTAAAGCGGCAAGACCCCAGAAGTTCCAAGGAATTTTCTGACTTTCTGGTATTTGTACTTGTGTTTCCCGTACATTAGCATACTGTATGTTGTATGGACGCACTTAATCTTGCAGAATATTTATACAAAAGCATACGCGAGCGCGATGTGCGTCTTAAAGATAAGCTCGCGGATGGTTCGATACAAACTTTTGAAGAGTATCGGTACATCGTAGGTGAAATACGCGGCATGGCCTACGTTGAAGATGAACTTAAAGCCGCGATGAAAGGCATAGAGTACGCAGATGACTAGCAAGTTATTTGTGCCTGATCACGTTGCGAAGGCAGCGCAAAAGGCCATAAAAGAAAACCCAGCAATGCCAAAGCCTATTGAAAATGCTTTTGGCAAAAGCTCAGAAAACAAAAACGAAGATGATCCGTCACAGATGGAGTCTTCATCACTTGAGAGATTGCCACAGCCGACAGGCTATCGCGTTCTTATCATACCCTACTATCCTAGTGAGAAAACAAAAGGCGGAATTATTGTTCCAGACGCTGTTCGAGAGCGTGAATCCTTTGCTACCGTAGCGGCTTATGTCGTTAAGTTAGGCCCCGATGCTTATGCAGACACCCAGAAGTTCCCAAATGGTCCTTGGTGCAATGAGAAAGATTGGGTTCTTATAGGAAGATATAGTGGAAATAGGTTCAAAGTGGAAGGTCTTGAGGTTCGTATCATAAATGACGATAATATTATTGCTACGATTCTTGACCCCAAGGACATTTCGTATGTATAAGGTAAGGGAGAACAAGGAAAATGGCTATGGCTGAAGATATTCGTGAAGACGAAGATTTTGAAAATGGCGCATCTGTTGAAGTTGAAGATGACAACGGTGACGATGAATATGAGGTTTCTGCATCGGATAGTGATGGACGAAGAAACCCGAACAAATGTTCGTAAAAAATCTAATGGCGACGATGAGCTAGAAAATTACAGCGAATCTGTCCAACGTCGAATTAATCAATTAACTGCGAAACGCAAGCAGGCTTCCGAAGAGGCCCAAGCCGCGGTTCAGTATGCTCAGAACATGCAGCAAGAAAACGCTCAGATGAAGCAGCGTTTGCAGCAAATGAGTGTGGGATATAATTCCGAAACTGAAAATCGCTTAAAAGCTCAAGAAGTTCAAGCAACTCGTGCTTATACTGAGGCCAGTGAAGCTGGAGATTATGAAAAAGCCGCGAAAGCGCAACAAGCATTGTCTCAAATTGCTGTAGCTAAAGAAAAAGTTCGAGTTCAGAAAGTTCAGTTGCAACGCCAACAGCAGGCCGCGAAGCAGGCTCCTCGGCAACAGCAACAACCACAACCACAACAACAAGCGCAGGCACAACAGGCTCCACAGCCCCGTGATCCTAAACTTGATGGGTGGCTGGAGAAGAATTCTTGGTTTGGAAATGACCGCATCATGACGCGTGCGGCACAAGCAATCCATGAACAACTTGTTTTGGAAGAGGATTTCGATCCTACGTCAGACGATTATTACAAAGAAATCGACTCTCGTATGCGTAGAGAAATGCCCCAAAAATTTAATCGGGAAAGACGGTCCAACGCTCAGACTGTTGCTCCTGCGTCCAATGGACGGTCAGTAAAATCAGGGCGGAAAAAATCGGTTGAATTAACACCGGGTCAAGTGGCGTTTGCGAAAAAGATGAGGATTCCTCTGGATAAGTACGCAAAAGAAGTCGCAAAAATTGGAAATCGGAGAGAATAAAATGGCAGACAGGACACCACGCGAATCAAACACGCGGGATCGCGCAGAGCGCGTTCAAGAATGGCGACCCGGCTCTGCTCTGGAAGCTCCCGAACCACCTATCGGTTATAAACACCGTTGGATACGCGAATCTGTAATGGAATTCGACGATAAAACAAACGTTCATAAAAAACGGCAAGAAGGCTGGGACCTCGTTCGCGCTGAAGAGTATCCCGATTATTTAGGGCCTGTAGTAGATGAGGGACGCAACGCTGGCACTATCGGTGTTGGTGGTCTTGTTCTCGCTCGTATCCCTGTCGAAATGGCTGATCAGCGGAATAAACATTATCAAGGTGTTTCAAAAAATCAATTGGATGCAGTGGATCGTGACTGGATGCGTGAAAACAACCCAGCCATGCCGAAGCTAAGTCCTCAACGTAAATCTTCCGTTTCTTTCGGACAGAAAGGACGCGGAAACTCTGAAGGAGAGTAAAGATGTCTAATCAAGACGCTGCTTTCGGCCTTCGCCCTGTCAAAACGAGCACTAGCTCGCAGAGACAAAATCGGTATCGTATCGCTTCTGGATATGGTACGGGTATTTTCCAAGGGGACTTAGTTATAGTCGCCACTAACGGAACTATCACTCGTGCTCCAGCAGGCGCTACCAATCTGATTTTGGGCGTATTTAACGGCTGTTCATATGTAGACCCAAATGGCAATATTGTTTATTCAAACTATTGGCCTGCAAGTGCAACTGGGACAGACATTTTCGCAAATGTCATCGACGACCCAAGTGCGACTTTCGAAATCCAAGCTGACGCTGCATTCCCTGTAGCTGATTTGTTTGGCAATTTCGACATTGTTGACGCAACAGCAGGAAGTACCGTAAGTGGTAATTCTCGCACTGAAATTGATGTCACAACTGGCGCAACTACTGCTGGTCTGCCACTCAAGGCCATCGACATTTCTCAAGACCCTGAGAATAGCGATGTATCATCGGCGAACACTAACGTGATCGTTAAAATCAACAACCACTTGTTCAGTGCTGGCACTGACGGTCTAGCATAAGGAGATTAAGTTATGGCTATTTCACGTTCACAACTGGTCAAAGAGCTAGAACCGGGCCTCAATGCGCTGTTCGGTATGGAGTATGATCGCTACGAAGGCGAACATGCTGAAATCTTTGACACAGAAACTTCAGACCGTGCGTTTGAAGAAGAGGTCATGCTCGTCGGATTTGGGAATGCTCCCACAAAATCCGAAGGGTCTGGCGTCGAATTCGACAATGCAAATGAAGCATACACTGCTCGTTATTCACACGAAACAGTTGCGCTTGCATTCGCTTTGACGGAAGAGGCTATCGAAGATAACCTGTATGACCGTCTTGGTGCTCGCTATACGAAGGCGCTTGCGCGTTCTATGGCTCACACTAAGCAGGTTAAAGCGGCGTCAGTATTAAACAACGCGTTTAATGCTAACTTCTCTGGTGGTGACGGTGTTGAGCTTTGTTCAACAGCACACCCACTTGCAGGTGGCGGAACTTTCCGCAACGAACCATCAACAGCGGCTGATCTCAACGAAACTTCGTTGGAAAATGCGTTGATTGATATTTCAACCTTCGTAGATGAGCGTAACATGATTATTGCTCTGCGCGGCACAAAAATGATTATTCCACCACAACTGCAATTCGTTGCAGATCGTTTGTTGGAATCAACATTGCGTGTTGGCACAGCCGATAATGATGTAAACGCAATTCGTAACATGGGTATGCTTCCAGAGGGTTACACTGTTAACCACTTCTTGACAGACCCAGATGCGTTTTTCATCAAAACTGATGCTCCAAATGGCTTCAAACACTTTGAACGCTCACCAATGCGTACAAACATGGAAGCTGATTTTGACACAGGCAACATGCGCTTTAAAGCTCGTGAGCGTTATAGCTTCGGCTATTCCGATCCACGCGCTGTATTCGGTTCTCCGGGTGCATAAAGTGTGTTACAGTTAGAGAGGTAGTTCATACCTCAATCCTAACTTGGGGGGGTCACTTCGGTGGCCCCTTTCTTTTTTTAAAACTTGGTGTATCTTGATACTGAACAATACTGTTCATATAAATCTATATATTCTTGTGTCCTTGCAAGCACAGGAAGTTGACCTCGGACACGAGAGGAGAAAAACATGGCAACCACACATTTTTCAGGCCCAGTGCAATCGACAAACGGTTTTGAAGTTCCAGTTGTAACAACTGCTAACCTTCCAGCCTTTGCCGACACAACTGTAGGCACAGTTTACATCGTAAGTGACAACGGCGCAGGTAATAACGAGTATTGCTTGGTTATCAACACAGGTGCTGCTTGGGTTACTGCTGTTGGCGCTGCACTATCTTGATAGGAGGCTAACATGGCAGGTCCAGTAAAGGCATATAATTGGGCGCAGGGTACATCTGCGGCTGTTGTTGGCCCTGCTCGTTCTCGCATTCGTCAAATTGTAATTTATGCAGCCGCAGCGGGTGCTTTTACAATTAAAGATGGTAGCGGTTCGGGCGATACACTGATTACGCAAACTTTCCCAGTAGGAATGCACCATTTAAACATTCCTGCTGATGGTATTCTCGCTACAAGCGGTGCGTATGTTAGTGCTTTCACGGGGTCAAGCAACGAACTGACAGTATTTTTGTCTTAAAAGATGGTGGGAGAGTATTCTATTCTCCCATCTAAAAGTTTGATAGGTGATTAATGCCTCGTAAAAAGAAAATTCAATACGCAAAACCACTGGTAAAGGCGGGAATTACCGTAAGACCAAATCAGGTGCTGGCATGACCAAAAAAGGTGTTGCCGCGTATAAAAAAGCGAATCCCGGCTCTAAGTTAAAAACTGCTGTGACTGGTAAGGTCAAAAAGGGCAGTAAAGCGGCAAAGCGGCGCAAATCTTATTGCGCACGTTCGGCTGGGCAAATGAAAAAGTTTCCAAAGGCGGCAAAAGACCCAAATAGCCGATTGAGACAAGCAAGAAAACGGTGGAAGTGTTAAATGGCTATAAGCCGTTCACAGATGGGGCAGCAAATTACAAAGCCGCCTATGAAGAGGAAGAAAAATGCCAAAGGACGCGTGCTACAAAAAGGTAAAAGCAAGGTACAAGGTGTTCCCAAGCGCATACGCAAGCGGCGCAATCGCAAAGTGCCGAAAAGTCGGCGCTAAGAACTGGGGAAACAGCAAGAAAAAGCCTGTAAAGAAGGCTATGGGAGGCGTTATTGAGCCTTCTAACGAGTTTCGCAAACGTCCAGTGCGCCGAATGGTAAAAGGCGGCGAAGTAGTCGCAAATGGTTGCGGAAAAGTAATGTCCAGCCGCCGCAAAGTGACAAAGAAAAGCTGATGGCTGTTAGAAAAACAAAAAGGGCGCGGCTTTAAAGCGTTGGTTTAAAGAAGACTGGAAAGATGTGCGTACAGGCAAGGCTTGTGGTCGCAAAAAAGGTGAAAAACGTGGAACACCTTACTGTCGCCCAAGCAAGCGCGTAAGCTCAAAGACCCCGAAGACAGCTTCGGAGATGACAGCGAGCGAAAAGCGTAGTAGAGTGGCACAAAAGAAGCGAATTGGGCAACCCGCGGGTAAACCTCGGAGGGTAAAAGCTCTGAAAAGGAAGAAGAAATGACAATATCAGGCTCAACAGACTTTGAATTAGACGTAGCTGACTACGTTGAAGAGGCTTTTGAGCGTTGCGGCTTGGAAGTTCGCACTGGATATGACTTAAAAACAGCAAAAAGGTCCATGAACCTTATGTTTGCTGACTGGGCTAACCGTGGCCTCAATCAATGGACTATAGCTGAAAAGAACCTGACAGTTGTTCAGGGAGATGGCACTTATGACCTTGGAACCTCTACAATAGACATATTATCGCTTGTTGTACGTCGAGATGGCACAGATTACGCCTTAGACCGCATAAGTAGGGATGAATACTTAAATATCCCAACAAAGTCCACAACAGGTCGCCCAACGCAGTATTTTGTTGATAGATTGATAAATCCTGTCCTGAAAATGTGGCCTTTGCCCGATAATAGCACTGATGTGGTGTATTATAACGCCTTAATACGCCTAGATGATGCCGATACTTACACAAATACAGTGCAAGTTCCCTTCCGTTTTTACCCTGCTTTAGCGGCTGGTTTGGCCTATTATATAAGCATAAAACGCGCTCCAGACCGCTCTCAACTCCTAAAAACGGTGTATGAAGAGGAAATAGGTCGAGCAATGGATGAAGATAGAGATCGCGCATCCTTTAGAGTCGCTCCTGATTTGAGGAATTACCGTTATGTCTAAGTATGCCACAGGAAAGTGGGCATATGGCATATCTGATCGCTCTGGCTTCAGATATAGGCTCAGAGACATGCGTAAGGAGTGGAACGGGCTTCTTGTGGGCAAGGATGAGTGGGAGGCAAAGCAACCACAGTTAGAGCCTCTTCGCGCCACTCCTGACCCTCAAGCACTGCGCAATCCACGGCCTGAACAGAACATTCCGCAACAAGACAATATACAATGGGGCTGGAATCCGGTAGGAATGGCATACGATGGGGGGTTAACCCCAAATAATTTAGTTGCTACTGGTTCTGTCGGTAGCGTTACGGTGAATATATCATGAGCTTTACATACGCACAATTAAAGACCGCGATTCAGGATTACACTGAAAACACAGAAACAACTTTTGTGAACAGTCTTGATATTTTCATTAAAAACACTGAAGAGCGCATACTCAAAATAGCTCAGTTAGATAGTGAAGCTGGTCCACATACTGGGACAATTACCTTTAGAGCAAGTGATGGTGTTAATATTTTACCTTATGTTTCTAGTTTTACTCTTACATTTACAGCCCCTACTCCTGGATGGGATTCATATTCTCTTACAGGCGATACACTTAGACAAGGTTCTTTATTTAGAAGATATATGGGATCAGTTGTTGAAATGAGTGGTAATGGAAGATATGCTGCAGTTTCAAACGGTATGGATCCATATAGCAATAGTACCGTGCAAATTTGGCATGATACAGATGGTAATGGTAGTTGGACTTATCAAACACAATATTCGGAAGGAAGTAGTACCGACTTGGGGTCTGATATGA
>FUIF01009205.1_pt1 | contig 11823 bp, 13 predicted proteins | sample 1003461 | NCBI WGS metagenome assembly FUIF01 (sample SAMEA80401918, study PRJEB19352) | marine metagenome
TGAGGGCAAGGCGCCGGTAGCAGCACTGCGCAGCGTCTTCGAGCAGTTCCGCGCCTGGCTGGTCAGCATCTATCGCAGCGTGAAGGCGCTGCGGTCGCCGCTGACGCCCGAGATCCGGCGCGTGATGGACCGGCTCATCGCCACCGACGATGATATCGCGCTCGCCGCTAAGGAACAGTCCGTCGCGCCGCTCCTGACCGATGGCACCGACATGACCGCTTCCGAGTTTGAGGCCTATCAGCGCCTGACGGCTGATGCGCGTATCGAAGCCCGCGGTCAGCTGCTCGACAAAACGGTGCGCGATATCCGTGCCCGCAATACTAAGCGGTACAAGGATCTGGCTGCTGAGCTCCGCGAAGAGATTGAAGCGAGCGTTGCCGACCGGCCCGTCTTCCTTGCTATCACCGCGATGCGAGACACGCCGATCGACCGGCGCTGGGTCGTTGACTATATGGGCGACGAAACTGCCGAGGCTCTACCGCGCGGCGGTCGGCCGATCATGCGCAACGGCGGCATTCACCCGGACACGGTCGCCGAGCAGGCCGGTTTTCCGACAGGCCGCGACATGATCGAGGCGATCATCGAGATGGAAATTGCCCACCGCATGGCGCGGGAAGAGGGCGACCAGCGCACGATGCGCAACCGCGTCATCGACGAGGAACTCGATGCGATGATGCGCGAGCGGTACGGCGAGCCCCCTTACCGACGGCAGCATCGAGCGCGAGGCGATCGCTGCAGTACATAATGATCTGCAGGGTGAGGTCATCTCCGCCGAGGTCCGCGTGCTCGGCCGGAAAGCGGGACAGCCCCCGACGCCATATAGCGCGGCGAAAGACTGGGCGCGCCAGAAGATCCGCAGCGGGATGGTCAGCGTCGAAGCGATGCCGGGCGCGCTCCAGCGCTACGCCAGAGCCAGCAAGATGGCCGCGCGGACCGCAGAGGCTGCCTATCTCGACCGCGACATTGAGGGCGCATTTCGCGCGAAACAACAGCAGATGCTCAACAATGCGCTCTATTCCGAGGCGAAGAAGGCACATGAAGAGGTCGAGGCGGCGCGCGTCCGGCTCAACAATATCGCATCGAAGCGGGTGATGAAGTCGGTCGACCAGGACTATCTGGAGCAGGCGCACGCGCTGCTTGAGGCAGTCGACATCAAGCGTCGGTCGCAGAAGGGGATCAACCGCCAGGGCAAGTGGGAGGAATGGTCCTCGCAGCGCCAGGCGGAGGGCTATGACATCGTCGTGCCAGCATCGTTCGAGGCGACGATCGGCAAGAACAACTGGACCCGGCTCACTGTCGAGCAGCTTCTCGGCCTCGATGAGGCGGTGCGCCAGATCATCCATCTCGGCCGCCTGAAGCGCGAATTGCAGGACGGGCAGGAAAAAACGCGAATTCGAGGCCACCGTCACCGACGCGGTGCAGGCTGTCGCCAAACTGCCACAGCGTGCGCCGAGCGATCTCATGGAGCCGTCGCGATGGGATGCCATCAAGTCCAAGGTCGCCGCGGCCGATGCTGCCCTGCTCAAGATGGAGACGGTCTTCGACTGGCTCGACAGCAAAGACAGCAACGGGATCTTCAACCGCATCGTCTTCCGGCCCCTCGTCGATGCCCAGGAGAATGAACGGCTGCGTATGGCCGACATCCTCGGCCGGCTGCGCGCCGCGCTAGAAAAGGTCGACAAGAAGACGCTGAAAAGCTGGTCGGACAAGATCACCGCGCCCGAGCTTCTGAACCGCGAAACTGGCAATCCCTTTGTCATGACGCGCGAGATGGTCGTGTCGATCGCGCTCAACACCGGCAACCGCGGGAACTTCGACAAGCTCCTCGGCGGCTATGGCTGGTCGGAATTGGGCGTTACCGCGATGCTCGACCGTGTGATGACCGAGCAGGAATGGACCTATGTCCAGGAGGTTTGGGACATCATTAACAGCCTGTGGCCCGACATCGAGGCGATGGAGAAGCGCGTCAACGATATCGCGCCGGAGAAGATCGAGGCGCGGCCGGTGCAGACGAAATGGGGCGTGCTGAACGGTGGATATTATCCCGTCGTCTACGATCCGCGCCGCAACTACGAATCGGAAAGCTATGCCGCGAAGAGCGATAGCCTGTTCGAGGGGATCTATACCCGCGCCACGACGCCAAAGGGCTTCACGAAAGAGCGCACCAATGTCGAGCGCCCGATCCATCTGAGCCTTGGCGTCATTCACCGGCACGTCGGCGAGGTCATCCACGACCTGACGCACCGCGAGGCGATCATGCAGGCCGACAAGTTCCTACAGGCGCGGCCGGTGATGAAAGCGGTCGACGACAGCCTCGGGCCCGAGATCCGCAAGCTGTTCCGGCCGTGGCTCCAGCGCATCGCCAACGAATGGGCCTATGACCGCGCCGGGCAGGCGGGCATCGAGGGCTTCATCAAGAAGGCGCGCCTCAACGCAACGATCGTCGGCATGGGTTTCCGGGCGAGCACCATCCTGCTCCAGGCGGCCGGTTATTCGAATAGCTTCGAGCGCATCGGCGCGCGCTGGGTGCTCCCGCGCATGAAAGACGTCGGCAACCCCGAGGCGTGGAATTTCGTGCTCGACAAGTCGAAAGAGGTCCGCGCCCGTATGGACACGCTCGACCGCGACATTCGCGACAACGTCCGCAAGGCGGCTGGGCAGCGCAATCTAAGCGTGGTCAAGAAGTTCGCGTTTCATGGCATCGGTTACATGGACCGCGTCGTCGTCATCCCGTCGTGGCTCGGCGCTTATGACAAGGCGATCGCCGAGGGCATGGACGAAACCGACGCGATCTATTCCGCCGACAAGGCCGTGCGCCAGTCGCAGGGCGCCGGCGCCGCGAAGGATCTCGCGGCCATCCAGTCCGGCCGGGGCACGTTCGGCGAAGCGGGCAAGCTGCTGACCATGTTCTATAGCTTCATGTCGGCGTTCTATCAGCGTCAGCGCACCTTCGGCCGCGACGTGCGCTATGCGAAGCTATCCGACGCGCCAGGCCTGATCGCGCGCGCATGGTGGCTGTTCGTCGTGCCGCCGCTGCTTTCGGAGTTCCTCGCCGGTCGCACGCCGGGCGACGATGACGATGAGAGCTGGGCCGAATGGGCCATCTCGTCGATGATCTTCCAGATCTTCGGGCCGATTCCGGTGCTGCGCGATGTCGGCCCGCCGCTGTGGGCGAAGGCCAGCGATCGGCCGTCCTTCGGATATCGGTTCACGCCGGCGCAGGGCGGCGTCGAAAGCATCCTCAATGTCGGCTCGGATCTCGGAAAGATCGCGCGCGGCGAAGAAACCAAGCGGGCGACGCGCAACGCGATCGAGACGACGGGATATTTCACCGGGCTGACCACGGGGCAGATGGCCGTCGCGGCGCAGTTTCTGGTCGATGTCGGCTATGGCGACGCCGATCCGGACGGCATCGGGGAATGGTGGCGCGGGCTCACGACCGGCAAGACGGAATAGCGCGCCCGATTCAAGCTGTTTTGGCGATCGCATAGCCCTGCCTGACACCTCAGGCATGGGCGCACCGGATGGCAATCAACACGACGAATAGCTTCAGCGGTCCTTTTCTGACCAATGGAGCGACAAAGGTCTTCCCGTTCACCTTCACCGCGCCGAGCGCTGCCGAAGTGTCGGTGCTGCTGCGCGCGGCCAATGGCGTGGAGACGGCGGGCGCTGGCTTTGTCGTCACGGTCAATCCGAACGGCGGCGGGTCTGTCACCTTCGCGGTCGCCCCCGCGGCTGGCTCGCAGCTGCTCATCCTGCTCAATCCCTACTTCACCCAGCAGATCGAGTTCGAGAACGGGTCGGCATGGCTCGCCGAGCCGGTGAATGAGCAGGCCGACCGCTCGGCGCTACGCGACCAGGTGCTGAAACGCGACATCGGCCGCGCGCTGCTCGTGCCCGTCGGGACGCCTGGCGCCGTGATGCCGTCGCTTCAAAGCATCCGGGGCAAGTTCCTGTCGGTCAACGCCGATGACGAATTCTATGGCGCCGATGGGACTGGCGCCGATGGCGCGATGCGCAGCGACCTCGCCAGCACGACCGCGGGCAAGGGCGCCGCGCTGGTCGCGCGCGAGGATGGCGAGAGCGTCGAGACGTCGCTAACCGCGATCGAGGGGAGCCTGGGCGGCATCGTCGCCCTGGGCCAGTTCAACCGGCTGCTATCGAAGCTGGACAGCGACAGCGCCGACGCGAATGTCGTGATCCTCTCTGACAGCACCGGCGATGCCGTCGATGAATGGCCTTATCTTCTCTTCGGCGGGCGCGTGGCGAATGCCTATCCCGCCTGGACGATCAAGATCCGCTATTGGGTCGGCGCGGCTTATGCCGCCGCGGTGACGCTGCAGAACGGCACCGGTGTGCACACGCTGACCGTTTACGCCGGCGCGATCGCCGGCACGGTCGCAAGCCGATTCGCAGGCGAGGATTTCGCAGCTGGCGTGTCGGCCCCGAATCCCGATGTCGTGATCCTCTCCTACGGCCACAACGGCGATATTCAGGGGCTGGGCCCCTATACCTCGGCGACGATCCGGCAGCTGTCCTTCTTCAACGGGATTGCCGATCGCCTCGACAAGGATCTGCCGAATGTCCCAGTCGTGATGATCGGGCAGAACCCGTCGACCAACAACAACGGCACGAATCCCGCTGGGACCGACGACGGTTTCATGCGCCGGCGCCTCGATCTTCTCCGCCCCCTGGCGCAGCGCCACCTGTGGGGCTTCATCAACGTTCACGACGCCTTTCTTCAGGCGGGCGTGGCGCTGGCGACGCTGCTGCTCGACAACACGCATCCCAATCCGACGGGGTCGCAGCTGTGGGCCGACACGGTCTGGGGCGTCATGCGCGCAAGCCGGGGTGCGCAGGGCACCGGCGGTGCGAAAAGCCCTGTCCTTCTCAAGGCATGGCGCAACTTCGACGCTTTCGACACCTGGTCGAAGGGCAATATCACGCTCACCGAGCAGACGACGGCCGGGCGCTTCCAGACCGCGGGCGAGTCCGCGACGGCAACCATCACCGATAATACCGGACTGGGCTACATCTACACCGTCGCCCTGGGCGCAGCGGATATCGCGCTGGTGCGCGGGCGCTATGTGACCTTCGCTGTATGGATGCGCATCCCGGCCGCGTCGGCGCCGAACGCGGGCCGCATCGACCTCGTCGACGGCGTCAGCCCGACCGCGACCAGCGCCGGGGCGACCAAGGGCAATGATTTCGTGCTGTTCACTGCGACCATGTTGGTCGCGCCGACCGCCAACTCGCTGACCATCAACCTCTATTCCGCCGACGCCGGCACCGCTCCCAACCCGGCGAGCGTCGTCGACCTCGATCGCGCGTCGCTGGCGCTCGGCGTCGAGCCGGTTGATCCGGTGATGGCGTGAGGGACGGCGACATCATCGACGCGATCGCAAGCGCCGAGCCCCTCGGCCGGATCATCGGCGGCCTGATGCTGACCGGCGCCGCGCTGCTGATGATTGCCTGCATTTATGCGGCCGCGCTCTTCCGCAATGCGCCGCCCTCGGACGACGACTGATGACGGAGCCGACGAACGACGCTGATCCGGTGATGGCTCGCGTCATCGCCCGCCAGCTATTTCAGACGTGGAAGGAAGAGCAGGCCCTCGATGCCAAGGAAACCCGGCGCTGGCTGGGTGGTAGCGCGCCGGCATGGATCGCGATGGTGGTGACCATCCTGACGGCCGCCTTCGTCGGCGGTGTGGTTCGCGCCGAGATATCCGACGCGACCGACACCATCGAAAAGCATGAGCAGCGCCTCGACGCCAACGACACGAAGATTGCGGACATCAAAGAACGCCTCGTCCGCATCGAAACGAAGATCGATCAGATCAGGAGCGACCGATGACCCTCCAATTCAATCACGACGCCTTCATGATCCAGCTGCGCAAGCGCATGAAGGACGGCAAGGTCCCGGCCGATATCTATAACGCGATCGTCGCCGCCGTGAACGCGTCCCAAGCGGGCGGCGCCGCGCCCACAACGCCGCCGCTCACCGCCGCGGGTGATCCGAAATGGATCGATGCCGCCCGCGAGCAGATGGGCCAGAAGGAAATCGCAGGCGCCAAGCACAACAGTCGCATCGTCGAATGGTTCAAGGTGGCGAAGGCCAGCTGGTTCAAGGATGACGAAACGCCGTGGTGCGGCGCCTTCGCCGCCTATTGCATGATCGCGGCCGGACAGCAGATTCCGGAAAAGGGCGAGGCGGTGCGCGCCAAGGCCTGGGCGACTTGGGGCAAAGACACTCCGCCGCGCGTCGGCGCCGTTGCCGTGTTCGGCCGGGAGGGCGGCGGGCACGTCGGCTTTGTTGTAGGGGAGAATGCGACGAGCCTCTATATTCTGGGCGGCAACCAGTCGAACGCGGTCAACATCATGCCGATCGCGAAGTCCCGCCTGATCGCCATGCGCTGGCCCGCAGCGCTAGCCCTGTCCGAGCAGCGCCTGCCGCAGATGAGCGGCGGGACCGTCTCCACAAACGAGCGCTGACATGCTGGGCGCCGTCCAGAAGCTGCTGAAAGATCTGCTCTACGCGCGGGGCAATGAGGCGCTCGACATCGCCCGCCTCTCCGCGCTCGGGTCGAGCATCGCCTATTGGGTCGGCGTCTTCCTCGTGCTGCATCAGACGGGGAAATTTGACCCGGTCGAGGTCGGCACGGGCTGGGGGCTGCTCTGCGCCGGCAACGGCGGCTGGGTCTATGCGCGGCAGTCGAAGGAACCGCCGCCGTCCGACACGATCACGACGACGGCCACGATCGAGAAGGTCGAGCGCGCCGCCCCCGCGCCTGACGCGGAAATGACCTGATGTCGTTTCTTGCATACGCCTTGGAGCCCCACCTCGGCCGTTTCGCTCGCTTCGCCTTGCCAATCGCCTGGGCGCTGGCGATCGCCACCCTCGGCGTGTCCTGGCTGCTGTTCGGCTGGATCTTCCTGTGACCGAGTTTCGCGCCCGGATCCGTGCGGTGCGGCCGAAGGCGGTCGGAAACATTGTCGTGCTGCCGACGCCGATCGACCGGGACGGCGAGAATTTGCGCGGCGCGATGATCAGTCACGCGAAGATGATCGCGGACAACAAGGGCGAAATGGACGGCTTTCTTGTCATCGGGCTTTGGGCCGACGGCAGACGATCGCTCGGATTTCGGATTCCTCAGCGCATCCCGCGCGAGCTTCTGCCCGCATATTTCGCCGAGATCCTGCGCACTGACTGCGTCACCGAATGGCAGGCCGAGCGGACCTTCGATCAACGATTTGAATGGAGAGAATGATGCCGCTGATCCCGATCCTCGGCCCGTGGCTTCTTCGTCGTCTCGCCACGCGCCTTGGCGAAAAGTGGGCCACCCTCGCCGCAGCGGTAATCTCGTTTGCGATCGTCGCCGCGCTGCTCTTCGGCGGCGCGTGGTGGATTCGCATCGACGGCTGGAACGACGGCCGTGCGGCGCTGGTCGCCGAGCAGGCGAAAGCCAAGGCGGCGGCCGACGCGGTGCAACGCGAGCGCGAGCGCCAGGCGGAACAGGATCGCCGCGATGAATTGACCGCCGGCGTCGCGACTGACGCGGCCCAGCAAAAGGAAATCTCCGATGCCACGAAAAACCTTCCCGATGCTCACCCTTCCGATCGTTCTCGCAGCCGTATCTGTGTCGAGTTGCGGCAACAGGCCCGACGCAAATCCGAGCCTGCGCCTGACTGCTGACAGTTTCGAGCGTGCCGACCGGCCGGAGATGACGCGCGAGGCACTGGAGAGCGAGGTCGCGAAAGAGCTCGTCGACGACGCCCGCGATCAATGGGAAAGGATGTCGCGCGGCGCCTCGATGCCGCGTGCCGGATGATGCAAAAGGTTGCCGTTGCCGATCTGCGCTGCCGGCCGGCTACCGCTGAGTGGGAATAGCCCGGCTCTCGATGCTTACCAGCGGACCGAGGTGCAACCGTCGACCTCGACCGAACTGCTCCCAGGTCGCAAGTCCACCGCTCACCGCCGCATCGCCGGCGGCGTCATAGCTAGGCCTCCAGCGACCTTTCCGCGAGCCGCACCGCCAGCGATATTCAAGAGCCGGTCCGCGGCGCCAGGCGAATCGATTTTGCGTCATCGCGGCACCTTATAGAACATTCAGCGAACAGCACGACAAGTTTGCATCGTGCCCTTGACGTCCACAGAGTTCCCCCACTATGCGAGAAGCAGCAGAAACCTGTGGGCTCAAAACCGTGCCCCGTGGGGGAACAGTCTTTGATTTCATTGAAGATTGTGCTTTCACGGCGAAAACACGGGTTCGAGTCCCGTAGGGGTCACCACGGTCAAGCGAGCGGTCGGCTCGCCTTCCTTCGAAAATTCCCGACCATGCGGCCCCTTCGTCTAGCGGTCAGGACGCCGCCCTCTCACGGCGAAAACACGGGTTCGATTCCCGTAGGGGTCACCAACACTCTTAAGAGTGTTTTCATTCTGCGGACTTAGCACGAAATCACTGATTTTTCAACGGCCCGGTGGTACAAACGGGTGGTACAAAATGAGATTTCGAATGTCGCGTCCCCATAAACATCCCAAGAGCTCTATTCCGTGGTTCCGAATCTCAGTCCCGAAGGATTTGCGGGGGAAGATCGGCAAATCTGAGATCAAGCAATCGCTCGGCACCAATGACCCGAATGAAGCCCAGATTCAGCTCGCTCGCTTGACTGCGGAATGGAAATCTCGCTTTCAAGCTTTGCGAAATGAAACGGTGGCGGACGATCTCGCGCGTGCTCCCGAGCTCGTGGACGAATTTTTGAAGCAGCTAGCGGATCGCCGACATGGAGACCTGGACGGCGCAATCTACGCGCTTCAAAAGCTGATCGCCGTCAGGGCGCTTACCGCGTGGGGTCCAAGCGAATATTATGGCCGGGGAGCAAATGTCGCCTTAGGTTACGATCCCGATCCTTCCATGTGGGAAAATTGGGAGACTGACCCTGACCCGTTGGCGGACCTCATTCCAGAAGATGAACGCAATGCCCTGATCGAGCCCGAGGCACGGTTGCTCATCGTGCCTTCCACAGTTGAGAACGGCAATGACCAGCGGAAAGTCGAAAGCGCGATGCGCATGGCAAAGTGCGATGCGGTCATGGTGCACATTGTTCCGGGCGCCGGTGGATCGCGAGATGTCATGTTCACGATTGCGCGTCATCGATGCGTGCCCGGCTGGCTTCCTGAATACGCATCTCGCGTGTTGGATGGAGCACTCTATTTCACGCCGATCTTCGAGCCTTTCCGTCCGCTTTTTTAAGCTGACAAACAAGGGACTGTTGTCATCGTCGGACTCCGACGGAATGAACTACGATGAGTGCTGAATACACCAGCACCGCGCTGCTTGAAGCAGGCCTTCGCGCCTTCTTTCGATTGGCAGGAGAATGGCGTCTGAGCGAAGCCGAGCAGCTGATCCTGCTCGGCTCGGTTACAACTTCTGAACTGTCAAAATGGCGGCAGGGTGAGATTGGCTCAGCGACCACCGACACGCTCGAACGCATTTCCTATCTGCTAGGGATCTACAAGGCGATCCACACCCTACTGCCCAATCCGGTTCGAGCGAACGCGTGGATCAGGACGGCCAACACGGCACCGATGTTTCACGGGACAAGTGCACTAGATCGGATGCTCATTGGCAAAGCGACCGATCTGCATGCGGTGCGAGCCTATCTTGATGAACAGCTAGGATAGGAGCGCTCTGATGAAGATACCGCCGCGCCGCCGAAAAACAGCATATTCGTCACTTCGCCGTATAGCCAACCGGATTGGTGTGCGATTCACTGCCCGGCGGACTAACAGTGACGAACCAGGTCTGGATCCGCCAGTCGAACCTCCCACTTGGGAATAGCGTGGCCCGTCCGCGGTTGGGGCGCTTCCTGAAGGCATAAATCGGCGCACAATTGCAATGTTCAGCGGACCGACGGCGAAGGCCCGCCACAAGGAATGAACCGAGATGCTATTTACTACTTCCTTCGGTTTCGCCAGCACAGCGATGCAAGTCGTTGAAGGGTTCGATTTAACTGGCAAGAAGGCCATCGTTACGGGTGGCGGTGCCGGGATTGGTATTGCAACCGCGCGGGCGCTTGCAGCAGCAGGCGCCGCGGTAACATTGGCAGTCCGGCGGCCAGCGGCCACCGAGAGCATTGCGGAGGAGCTTCGGCGCGATACCGGTAACGACGCAATAGAAGTGCGGTCGCTCGACCTTGCCGACCTTCAGTCGGTGAAAGGCTTTACGAGCGAATGGGACGGGCCGCTGCACATCCTCGTCCACAACGCCGGTATCATGGCGACCCCGGAGCTTCTAAAAACACCGCAGGGCCACGAATTGCAGTTCGGGACAAACTATCTCGGTCACTTCGCGTTGGCTTACTGGTTGCGTGCCGCGCTTGCCGCTGCCGGCGGCGCCCGCGTCGTTTCACTCAGCTCGAGCGGGCATTGGTTCAGCCCCGTCGTCTTCGACGACCTCACATTCGATTTCATCCCCTACACGCCCATCGGCGCCTATGGCCAATCGAAGTCAGCTTGCGCATTGCTAGCCGTCGCGATTACGCGTCATTGGGCAGACGATGGCATTGTCTCAAATGCCCTCAACCCCGGCGCCATCGCCACTGGTCTCCAACAGCATACTGGCGGCCTCCGGACCCCGGTCGAAATCCGCAAGAGCGTCGAGCAGGGAGCCGCGACATCGGTCCTGCTCGCCGCGTCGCCACTCCTGGAGAGTGTGAGCGGACTCTATTTCGAGGATTGTAACGAGGCGCCGCGCATCAAGGCGCGACCTACTGACTTCAGTGGCGGCATCGCGGACTATGCTCTGGACACCGGCAATGCCGAACGCCTTTGGCAGAGATCGCTGGAGTTTATCACCTGAACTGCGGGGAGGGAGGAAAGCAATCCTGTTTCCGGCCGCATCATAAGTGCAGGGATATGACAAATGTCGACCGAGGAAGACCGGAGCAAATGGCTGTGGATTTATCGAGCCGGCCTTCACGGCCTCTGTCCCCGCTGCGGCCAGGCCAAAATGTTCAGACGATGGCTGAAGATTGTCGATCGTTGCCCGAACTGCGGGCTCGATTATGATTTTGCCGCCCCGGACGACGGACCAGCCTTCTTCTCGCTCTGCTTCATAGCTTTTCCGCTGCTCTTCCTAGTCGTCTGGTTCGAGGTCGCGCTGCACCCTCCCTGGTGGGTTCACCTGATCGTCTCGGGCCCGCTGATGATCATTCCATGCGTCCTCGCGCTGCAGCCGATCAAAGGGTGGCTGGTTGCATCCCAATATGTGAACAAAGCGCAGGAAGCCGGCACCGACGCGCTGTGGGAAAAACTGAACGCCCGCGCTAAGGACATGCGGAAACCGGATGACGCCTGACCTGCTGTCGAGCCACCGCCAATCGTTTGCTCCAGATACTATTGGCCGTTAGCGGTCAGGCGGCTTTTTAGTGGTTCAATACGCACTTCCGCCATTCAATGGAAATCATGGCTTTGTATGCGAAGCGGTGCGTCCCGCGAATCCGGTCCGCCGCCGTTCCGCGCGCCGTCCCCGCGGCCCGGCGCAATGGACACATCGCCCTGCGCGATCGAGCGCAACATGGCGTCATGATCGACGATCCGGTCGCAGATTATGTGAATGACCTCGCCTTCCTTCTGGAGCCGTCCGCGCATTGCGATCATCGAAGCCGACATGATGGGCCGCCGGTAAATCTCGAAACGGTCTGGCCAGAGGATGCCGTTCGCGATACCGGTCTCATCCTCGATCGTCACGAACAGCACCCCCTTTGCGGATCCCGGGCGCTGGCGCACGAGAATGACGCCCGCTACCTCGATATTGCGCCC
>FUIF01005151.1_pt1 | contig 11820 bp, 20 predicted proteins | sample 1003461 | NCBI WGS metagenome assembly FUIF01 (sample SAMEA80401918, study PRJEB19352) | marine metagenome
TTTTGCGTTTGGATGAATCCATCGACCAGCTTGGCCGCCTTGTCCGCCTCTAGCCCGTAAGCATTAAGGACAGAGGTCGTGGCATCTCCAACAGTGTTGATGTCGCTAAATCCACCTGTCGCGCCTTGCTAGCGGCCTTCAGAATCTTGGAAGCGTCAGCTGCGTTGTTAAAACCAGCAGATGCGACGTCATAAGCGGCAGCCGTCAAATCCAAAACACTGGCTTGACCTGATAGCTCACGCTTACGCCTTGCAATCGGCCTCGCAGTTCCTCACTGTTGACCCCTAGGGATCGAACCTTTGCCTCAGCAAAGTCTTGCTGCCTGAGAACGTTAAAAACTTGCCCAAGGCTTGCAGCACCAGCAACGACAGCAGTGATTGGGCCGAGAGCTGCACTCAATGCCGCGCCAAGGCCGCGAGCGCCTACAGCAGCCGCCTGGGCACCACTACCAAACGCCTTGAATCCAGTGCCTGCTGCGCGAGTTGACCCCCTGCATTTTTTACCGCGACCTCAAGGCTTTGAACCTTTTTGGTCAATCGTGCAACGTCACGATTCGCGTCTTTGGTTTCGACCCTAAACCTGAGGACGGATTCAGCCACAAGCCACCCGGCGATAGCTCAATGTTACCGCCGTCTGTGCTTTGCGCGTTCCATTGCTTTTTCTTCCTCTTCTCCCTTCAACGAGTAAAACGCTGCGAAATGCACAAGCTCCGCATCGGTAAGTTCCGTGCGAAGCCTGCTGACTGTCATCCCAAGTTCGCAGGCCAAGAAGAACTCAAAGTAAGCCCACTTGTCCTGCTTCAGTCGTTTTTTGCGTCGTCAATGTCGCCGCTGTCGTCTGCCAAGCCAAACAAGAACAACTCAATTTCATTCAGCACAGATTCCGGCAGCTGCCGTTGCAGCTTGTTTGCATCTGCAGCCGCGAAAGCCTTGGTGCCGTCCTCCAGCTCCGCCATCTGACACAGCATTTGTGTGCTGATGTCCAACGCCTCTTCACTCCCCGCAAGGGCTGCGGCCTTTTTGCGGTCTGCGCGGGTGATTGGCTTGAAGTACAGATCGACGATCTTTTTGCCGTCTGCGTTCTTGAGTTCAAACTTGCGGCGCTGGTTGAGGTCAAAAGCCCCAACCAGCAGATCTACAGTGCGATTTGCAGCAGGCATTTAGACAACAAATTTGTCATCCAAACTATAGCCTCATCACTCAAGGTTAGAAGTGATGGTGCTGCTGGTGATGAAATTGCAAGTGGCGATAACAAGTTCCCCAACAGTGGAAGTGATCTCCATGTCGGTAATGATTCCGCCAAATGCAACCGAATCGCTGCCGCTGCTGCTGCCAGTTGTAAACAGCTCAAACGATGCGTCTGCCGTGTCGGGTGACTTGATGATGTCCTCAATCAAACCAGCCTGGCCGGTTGCGTCAGGGTCATAAACCAGCTCAACGGTGCCAGAACCGCTGATCATGCTGCCGACAAACTGCCGGAAGGTGTTGCCATGGACGGTGGTGTCCAGGGTTTCTTTAGTGATTGAAAGGCTCCAGCTGCGGGTGCCAACACAGTGGCAAGGCTGCCGCTGCCGGTCTCAAATTGGACTGAGCCAGATTCGCCGCGGATGGTGGCCATGGTCAGAGTTCCTCGATAAATTCAAAGGTCACACGGACCTGAGTTTGGAAGTAACCCTCGGGAGTAGGCGTAGCCGAAACCTCTGGGCCAGATGGAGCGTCGAAGAAAACCCCCGACACGATAACTCGATTATACAAATCTCGAATCCGTTTACCAATCACAAGGTTGGCACCAGGGCCAACGCCTTTGGGTGAAAAAATGTTCATGACGAGTATGCCAACAATCCGGTTGTAGCCACTGGTCGTCAGGCCATGCCCTAAGTATTCGTTTGCCCCAAAGGTCGTCAGGCATTGAACCCAGCTGCTGTTGGGAGTCGGGGTGTACGGCATGTTGTGAAACACCACCGGGATAACCGGGCTCCCTGCCAGCTCTGTGGCCAGCCTGGCTTCGATAACCGAACGAATGGTGTTTAGGTCTGCAGCTGCCATTTATGGCCTCCGAAGGATTTTCTGGAACTCGCCCTGAGCCCAGGACTCAAGCTCCTTGGCAATCAGATCAGGGAACCCAGGCTTGGTGCCCTGCCTCGTTCTGTATTTGTCTTTCCATGACGGCGGCAACGCGGTCCCGTAAATGTTGGGCTCGGCGTACACCACGTTGTTGATCACGGAGCCTGTTGGATTTTTGTCGCCAGGCAATGGCGTCTCGCTTTTCCAGCCATTCCGCAGCACGCCAGTTTCACCCACAGGCGTGGCCACCTTCAACCGGCCCTCTGCCTCCAACGTGGCCGCGGCAACAACGATCCGCACGCTTTCGTACAAGTAGTCGGGGATGTCGCCTAGCGGGATCTCTTTGGCCATCGCTATGCCCTCAAGACGAACTCATACAGCAGGTCTACACCGTTTAGTTCCTCAACCCTGATGGTGATCACCTGATGCACCACGGTGCTGATGACGATCTTGTCCTTATTGTCCGGCCGCGATGCAAACTCAGACGCGGGAACCGTCAGGATCTTGTCGCCCGCCTGAATCAACTCATTGACCTCACGCAGGGTCACATCGCTCAGCGTGCCCGTGTGCTCGGTGTCGGTGTTGGTCTCTGCAACCGTGCCGGTTGTGGTGTTGTATGCGCCTGCGGCAACGCTGCGAAACGTCACCTCTGTGCCCACCTTGGTGAAGGCCTTAGGCAGTGCCTTTGCAATCAGATCACCAAGGGCCATTGATCAGGCCTTGTAGAGGAACAGACCGCCGCCACTGGCGCAGGTGATTGACGTAAACCTGATGTAGATCTCAGTACCAGCCGCAACAGCCATGCTGCTCAGCGCGTTGCCTGAGACCTGCTCAGCGGTCATCGCGCTGATTGTGGTGGCCTTGTAGGCAACCAAACCGACGAAATCGCCAGTATGGGCCTGGTCATCTGAGACGTGCTCGTAAGCAACAACGTCGTAACTCATGCCCATGATCAGCTCCGCTTGATTGCAATGTTACCTGGGCCAGAAATCCTTAGCCCGGTCAGATAACGCTCAACAATCGGTGGGATCCGATCAGCGCCGACAGCACCAAAGAAGTTGGGTGTGATGTTGATGGAGCCAACCTGCAGGTTTTGAAAATCTTCCAAACCGCTCAGGCCAAGACCATCGACATTGTTGTGCAGGTAAACGGCCAGCTCCACCTGGGCCCGCTTGACCTGATCTGGGATTTCGGTGGTCGTGTAGTAATCAACGACCGACCGGAACGCAAAGCCGAAGCTATACACCGGGGTGTAGCTGTCAGGCTTGCGGACACCATCACGGGGCCACTGCAGGGCCTGCGTGTTGGTTGCCCTTGCGCCTAAGAACCGCTCACGGTCCAGGCGTTGCGTGGCAGTAGCCAGCGCACGGTTGCGGGTGTCATCGGTGCCCGTGCCCCACTTGGCAACGTCTGTGCTGGACACCATGGCATCCACCAGATCGTTGGCGTCACTCAGCGTTATGTAGCTGTTGGCGCTTGCGCCGCCCACCGTTGCGTCGATTGTTACTGCCATTGGCCTCCTTTACCGGGGCTTTCTTGGATTCTGGCTGCTCTTGTGAAGGAAGAGAGGCCGCCTCCTGAGAAGCGGCCAGTCTTTCCCTCATACGCCGGAAAGCGTATAGAGCCATCAGTGAGCGCCCGAAGGCATGGAGTAGATGGTGATCGCCTCTGAGCCGCTGTCAACAGCAGTCACTTCGCCGATGAACTCCCGAGTGGCAGCAGCAGCAGCAGTGTTGGTGTTGTCAGAGTGCAGGGTTACACCCGTACCACCCACGAGGGTCATTGCATGGGTGGCAGATGCCTCGTTCCGCAGGATGAGACGGAAAGAGGAGCCAACCTTGCAACCCACGATTTCAGCCACGATGGCCGCCGCAGTTGCGGTGGTCACGTTGCGGGCTGCGCTGGGGGTCATGCGGACGATGGAGTCCACACACTGAGCAGCGGTGAGGGTGGTTGCTTCGTTACTTGCAGCAACGACGGTGATACCGGAGGTTTCCCGCGCAAAAGTCGGGGACTCAAGTTCAAAAATTGAAGCCATGGTTAGTTACCTCCGTCAATCGTGGTTAGAAACAACGGTCGCCCGGACGATTCCCACGTTTTTGGTCTCATAAACCAGCGACCAGTTGGAAGCGGTTTCGAGCTGCGTGCGAGTCGGGTTGGTTGTAGTTACGCCCCACTTAATACCGATCGGGTGATACAGGTAGTGGAGGTCGAAACTGACGGCCGATGACTTCGCAAGAATGTCACGGTCAGTTTCAGTACGGAGCGAAGATTGCTCACCAGTGCCGACAGCGCCGGGGGTGAACATATAAACCGCATACTCCGTAGAAGAACCAGAGCCAGCGGTTGGGATGTCATCTGACACCACAACACGCATACCCATGTATTCGGCCACAACAGGGTTGCCGAAAGTGTTGCTCATGTCGCCACCGGACTGAGTTGTGGTGGTGCCACGAACGTCAGAGGTGTCGATATAGCGCAGGGCGTTGCGCTCTTCCAAGTCGAAGTATGTAGAGCTGTGCATGGCAATCACGCTCAGCTTGTCGCCCTGGTCGCCCAGCAGTGCGCGGGCACGGGAGACGGTACGGCTGGAAAGCACCGCGGGGCTGTCGCCGGATTCAGAGTCCAACGCCAGGTTGAACAGCGCGGAGCTGCTGGTGTTGGCGTTCAGTGAACCGAAAGCACCTTGCAGGCAGGAGATGAGATCTTTCTGCTTTTGGTGCGCGATGTAAGCACCCAGCTTGTTGCCGATTGCGGCTTGCAGGTCGGTGCCTGCTGCCAGGGTGGCAAGATCGCGTGTCTCGAAGCTCGCGCCCGGTGGAGCACAACGCCAATTTGCTTATCAGCAGAAACCTTGCCGGGGGTCAGTGATGTGCTGTCGCTCATCACCTCAAAGTCACCCGTCAGGTTGGCTTTGATGTTTGGGATGTTGACGAAATCGCCGCCATCCTCCGAAGCATTAAGGGCTGCGAGAGGAGCAACAACGCCAGACTGCAGGAACTTGTCCTGGTTGGTTGTTTGCTCTTCAACGTAGCCCGTAAAAATTTCGGGGATGATAATGTCCGACCTTCTGGTGGCCATAACTTTCCGAATGGGTTTACAGGTAGTTCGGGCGCAGCCTAAGTCTCGCGGCGCAGCTTTGAGACTGTTGTTGAAATCTTACCTTGCGTTGTATTGCTCCGCAGCTCTGCGATAAGCCTTCCAACGGTCAGCACCTTCACGGTCATAAATCTCATGCTGAATGTCCTGACGGCCCTGTGCAAATAGCTTGACCGTTTCAGGGTCTAGGCCCGATGTGCTGGGTGTTGCCCGTGCAGTAGCGCACCGCTGCCACTGGGGGCTGGCTCCTTCAGGATGTAGCGCCGCTCCTCTGAAAACTTGCTGCGAGCCCAGTCCTGGATGCCGACAGGCAGCGGACCGCCGTCATCGACCATCGGCCTGCCATCTTCAATCTTAATTTTGCGCGGGTCGATGAAGTTGTTCAGCACCAAGTCAGGGTCGTGAACCACCTCACTTAGGGCCGCAATCGCCGGGTTAATCAGCTCAAGGTTGCGGACCTTTTCTTCCAGCTCGCTGATGCGCTGGTCCTTTTGCTCCAGCACCTCTTTGAACTGCTGCTGCTTAGCGGTCAAGGCCTCGTCGTACTTGCCCTGGCTCTCCAGCTGCTTTTGCTCTGTGCGTTGCTTGAACTCCAGCAGCTCTTGCACATCGGTGCCAGGCGGCAAAGACGACAGGCGGCCTTCAAGATCTGCAAACTTCTTCTTTTCGTTCAGCAGTTCTTTGTTCTTGGCATCCATTGCGTCGATGCGCTGCATCAAACGCTGGATTTCTTGGCTTTGATCTTGTTGATCAGGCGCAGCGTCTCAACGTTTACCTCTTCAGGCATGTGTAACCCGCAGTTAATTGCACGCCAAATTTACTACCAAAGAAAACGATTCGCCCAGTAAGCACCAGAAGTTGGACCGCGGCGAATGTTTTGTGCGTGGCGTTTCTTCCAGTTACTGCGTTTAGCTGCGTCGGCTTTGCTTTCGCCTTTACGCTTTGGGAAACGATCGGCACCCTGCAGGCCGAACCGAATCAGGCGGTCACGGCCGTTTTCCTTGATAACAACCGCCGCCGCATATTTCGGATGGTCAGGGGTCATCTTAGGTTTGCCATAGCCCTGGAACCGGCCGCCCTGGGGGTGGTCAATGCTCATTTCGATGCCTTCCGCATTTTGTTGTACTTGCGGTAGATAGCAGCATCTGCGGCTCTTGCCTCACCTTTACCGGACATGTAGCTGTTGACGCGGGCATGGGCCCGACTGGTTTTGGGTGACACCCGGCCGTGATCCGCTGGACAGAAACGCTGCCTGCCCTTTCTTGAAGACCTCTTTCAGCTCTGCCAGATAAACCGACTGTTGTCGGCCTTCTCCTTCAATGAGCCGCCGCTACCTTTTTTTGCGGCTGGTTTTCTTTTTCTTGGTGCCACCTTGTTTGGACCTCGCTCGGTTTACGGCTTCGATGTCAATTTTTTCGCCTCGCTTGTAGGCGTCAGCGGTGCGCTTGATCTCACGGGCCTGGGCGGCACGGTTCTTGGCACCAGACAGGTACTTCTTAGGCAGGCCAGTGGCCTTGTCCTTTGGTGGCCGCCGCTTTTTGGCCATTACTTTTTCTTGCCTCCCTTCTTCTTCTTCTTAGGTGGTCGGCCGACTTGCGAACCGTAGGTGCCGGGGCCTTTGGGCATGGGAGGGCAGCAGATAGGGCCAGCCTAAGTCAGGCTCTTGCCTCGGCCAAGATCTCTAGCTGCTCTGGTGTTTGAACCAGGCTGGCGAAGACTTCAAACAGTTCTGCGATGTAAGGCTTTTCCTCAGCAGTTGCGTTGTCGTATAGATCCCGCAAAGCCCGTACACGAACGCCAGAAAACCTGTCTGTGCGTGCCAGGTCGAGAGCTTCAGTCAGGGTTGGGGTCAGATTCATTTAGCTAGAAACTCAAAGAGGCTCTTGCGGACACGGTTGTAAAGCTCTGGCCGCATCTCCTTCAGCTTTTCTGGCTGCAGGACGAAGGCCACAAAACCTTCCGCAAAGGCTTCTCGATCATTAGTGCCACTGTATTCGGTGAGCTTGCGTTTAGCCCGTAGCCTGATGCCCAGCCTGTCATCGCTGGTCTCGTCCATGTATTGAACAACGTGGCCGACCTCGTGAATCAGCGTAGACATTGTTGCCGAAGCGTCTCTGGTGGCGTTGTGGCTAAAGCTCCATGGGAGGTCGCCTTTTTCAATGTCGTCTAGTTTTTGCTTTACGCGGCTCTGGAGTTGTTTTGCGTTGAACTTGCCTTGGGCTAGCTGCTCTCCACCTTTTACAGACACAAAGTTGTAGCCCTTGAACGCATGACCATTTGCGTTGGCGGACGGCTGCATAAATTTTTTTAAGTATCTCTGAATTTGTTTTTCGTAAAGAGCCGAAATTTCTTCGCCATCCAATTTTCTGCGTAGGGCATGACCCACGATGTCCGCCCCTCGGCCTGAGCGCCGCTCTAAAACCGTCCGCCTGAAGGTTGCGTTTTTGGCGAACACCTCAAAGTTTTCAGCGGCCGACATCTTGCCGGTCATCAAAACTGTCGAATCGCTTCTCTCTAAAAACTCGATCATCGCTTTTGCATTACGTCCAGACTCACCAGGGAGGTCAGCCAACTGCTGCAGTGCCTCCTCAAGGTCTTTGCTTTTCAAGCCTGCCTGACGGGTGCCGCTTGAAATGGGCATGTGCCGTTCAACAAGCCCAGAAACGCTGCCAACGCTTTGGGGCTGGTACGTCTTGGCCGCTTTCGCTGCTTTTGCTTGCGCTGCAGCTGTCCGCTCTGCCTCAAATCGTTTTTCTTCATCGGCAATTTTGCGCCTTAGATACCCTTTACGCTCGACCAACTTTCTGTATCGGTTGCCAGCCCGCAGCTGGATGTCGTCTAAATCATCTTCTAAAGAATCCAAAACATCTAAAATCTTTTTATCTTTTGTTTGCTTGTATTGAGCTTCTAGTTTTTTGATGCGCTCGCTGATATTCTTGTATTTAGCATTGTTTGCGAGTAAGTATTCCGTCTTGAACGGTGGATTTTTGTCCAGGCGTTCTATTTGTTTGTTGATGAGGCTTAGCTGAGCATCAGTTGACAGCGGAGGTTTTGGCTTTCGCTTTGGAGCTGCTGGTTTTTTGGTCTGCGTGATCTTGTCGGGCTTGCCGTAACGCTGCTGCAGCTGCTGCAGGCTCACCTCTGTGCCATCGGTCCGCATGAACCGCTTCATCGCCCCATCAGGCCATAGCGATCAGCTAGTCGGTTGAAGTAACGGGCCTTTTGCCTGCCTGCTGCTGTGTCCCGACCACCATTCAGCATCCGCGCTTGAGCCGCACTTGGCTCGAACTTCGACTTGCGGCCTGACTTGGTTGTGCCACGCAGGTCATAAATGTGCTGCGCTGCGCTCACGTTGACCGGCACCCGGCCACCATCAGGATCCCTGCTGTTGGGCCTCGATTCAGTCGTCGGTCGGTAGCCTGGGTGTTAGGTGGCGTGCTCAGCCCTAGCCCCTCGTAATCAATAATCGGAATGGTCGTGGACCTGCAGTTGAAATGCGGTGGGTTGGCTGGTGTTGGACCCTTGCCGTATTCGTAGACCGACTGATCAAGGTTGCGGCAGATCGGTGATGTCCGGTTGTCCAGCGTTGCAACCCAGCGGTATCTCTTGGTTATGTCTGGGTTTGCCTTGTAGACCTGCTGGCTGGCTGCGTTGGCCGTTGCATTGACGCTGGTTCGCACCAACGTCCGCACCTGATGCTTCGCCATCTTCCAAGCGTTGCCGGTCTGAGCTAGTGCCACCTGTCGCGGGGTCAGGGCCTCGGTTGAAAACCCCAGCTCGCCATATAACGATCTGGCGATGCTCGCCGTGCTCTCGCCAGTGAGCAGGCCATCAAGCACCGCACGGGAGAACAGCTCGCCTTGCCGTTCTGCAACCCACGAAACGCTTTTTTTACACTTGTGCCATCGGGCATCCGGATAATCGCGCCCTGCCTGGCCGTCAGCTTCATCAGTGCGCCTGGGCCTTTCACTGCCTCCTCGATGTTTTGCTGCAGCAGATTGGTGCCAACGTCAAGCGGGTCGGCAGAAACCACCGATTTGGCGAACGACTCAGTGACCTCAACGGTCCGCACTGAAGTCTTCATGCCTGCAGGAACTGCCCGCTGCAGCTCGCCTGTGGCAAACGCAACTTCAACATCAGCCAGGCCGTCCAGCTGCTTAATCAGATCCTCAACGCTGCTGTTTGACCATGACCGCATTGAGTCCAGGTTCTGCTGGATTAAAGCCCGCATCCGTGCAGCCTTGAACTGCGGTTTTTTGCTGCTGGGCATCTTGTCGATGCGCTCCAGCTCCCGCACCGCTTTGACAATCTGCCGCCGGTAGGACTCCAGCAGCTTGTTGGCCACGGTGTTGCTGAAACGATTCAGATCCAGCGCCTTGCGGTAGTAAGACGTGGGGATGCCTGCGACACCGCCGTCTTTGATGCTCTGCTCAAGTAAGCGGCGCTGACCGCTTGTAGGCGTGGCAGTCACAGATCCTCAAGGCCCAGCTGATCCGGCTCACATTCGATGTGTACCGAAACGTCGCAGCCCTCACGCAGGGCCGTGCCAACAACGGCTGAAAACTTGGCGGTGTTCACGATTGAATCGAAGCTGTCCCGCAGCTTGGTTTCCTGCACCCGGCAGATCTTGCCGCCTCGATACCAAGTTGCCGGACAATGCCAAAAACCTTGCCCTTACATTCGCCCTGGAAAACGTAGAGCTTCCGCTGCCGGTCTTCGCTCCTATTCCTGAACATCAGGCTCCTCCTCTACCTCCTCATCTTGGCCCTCATCTTCCAGGCTTTCCGGCCCTTCCTCCTGTTCTTCAGGTTCCGGTTCCTGCGTGCCTGAAAGACCGCCCATCTCAGTTGCCTCAACTTCCGCCTCAACATCGAAGTCATCACCAAGCACCTCGCCTTCGCTGAGCTGCTGCAACAGCGTTTCTTGCGTGATAGTGCCTGCGGTGAACAGCTGCAGCAGGGCTTGGATGTCCTGAGGCTGCAGACGCTGGCCAAGGAAGTCGCGGTTAATGAAGCTGCTACCGGCCTGCCGTTCGCCCAGGTAGGCGGCATGGAAGCGCAGGCAGTTGTCGATCAGATCCTGCATTTGCTGGCTGATCACCTGCATTACTGAATCGCCCTGGCTGCGGTCGATCCGCTTTGACTCAGCCGTTTCGGCGCTCAGCTTTTGACCCAGCACAGCGGCCAGGCCCAGGGTGTTGATCTGGTCAGCGATCTGATCCAGCCTGCGGAACTGTGCATCGAAGCCGTCGCTGGGGGGCGACACGAACTCGACCTTTGATTCCGAGGGCAAGGCCAAGCTTCGCCAGGGCCTGCAGTGATCTCCTCTGCGCTGGCTGGGTAGCCGTAGATAGCGAGGAAAGGAACGCTGCTGATGTGGAGCTGATTGTCCAAATCACTTTGGATCTGGTACGCCTTTAGGTTCAGCTCTGCGATGTCCTCCAGTGGTGGCCGCGACTCCAGAAAGCCGTAGCGGTTGGCGTAGGCAACAGCAAACGGAATTTCATTTAGCCCCGTAGTGCCTTCATCGACCACCTCGAACTCACCTGAATCTTTGCGGCGGTGGATCTCAAACGCCCCAGGGGTCAGCACACGCACCTGCTCAACCGTGCGTTCCCCGTATTTGCCTTCTGCTTCGACAACGGTTTCAAGCAACCGCAGCTGGGTGAGCTTCAGGGTGCCGTCGGTCTGCTCAGTTCTCCAGCCAAGGATTTCGCGGGGCGTATAGGTGACCCAATAGGGCCGACCGCTTGCGATTGACCTGGGGGCATCAACAAGAACACCGACGTGCCCGTAACGCAACATCTTTTGCGCGGTGTTGAACGTGAACAACGTGATGTCGTTGCCTGCCAGATCAACGTCGAACAGCTGTTCGTTGATGCGATCAGGAACGTCAATCAACCGCACTGGCTTACGGGTCAACATCCCGGCCAGCATTTTTTCGATCCTGCTGAGAAAAGGGGGCAAGTGCTACGGCTCAGTCTGTTTTCGTAGCTTTCGTCGTTTTCTCGCAGCTCTTGGAACAGGTATTTGCGTTGTTTAGAACGCAGGTGGCTGGTGCCTTGAATTAAGTCCTCAATGAGCACCCAGTGCTCACTCATATCCTGCCAAGCTTTATTAGGCGCAAAAACATCGTCAGCGGGGGCGATGGTTTGCCGGTTAAAAGCGATTGACGAATACACGGCAGCCCCTGGCCCTTTCAGTCGATGTTAATAGACACGAATTCCGGTGCCACGCCCCGCCCGAGCGTGCAGCGGGTTGTATAGAGCCCAGACGGCATAACCCAGAGCATCCGTTAGGTGGTCATAACCACCTTCTTTGTCCGGTTGCTCAGGGTTGCGTTCTGAATAGCCCTGCAGCTCCAGGCACTCGATCATCCTTTCGCACTTCTCAAGCACCTGGAGCCTGACTTCACCCTTCCCGTTCTCCAGCAGAGCTTGAACAGCAGCCACCCGATCGCGGATGAGAGGGTTGGATTTACCGGCAACGACGGAGAGACCGGCCATACGCAGAAGCTCGATGTCAGTTGTCGCGGCATTAGTGCTGCGGTTTCCGCCTGAGCTGTCAGGGTAGACATATACAGGAACTTGTAAGTGAGCTGATCTTTCCTTAATGGCCTTTGCCATTGCGTCGGTGTCATGGGCTTTCACTTCGTCGAT
>FUIF01014508.1_pt1 | contig 11811 bp, 26 predicted proteins | sample 1003461 | NCBI WGS metagenome assembly FUIF01 (sample SAMEA80401918, study PRJEB19352) | marine metagenome
GCTATACCTATCATATCAGGTGGTTACAAAGTAGTGAGGATGGACTGATGCCAAGATATAAAATAAGTTTCGAACCATACGACACACCTAGATATGTGTATTGGGTTGATGCTTCCGATGAACAGGAAGCTGAAAGCTTGGGAAGAGATGAGTTTAAAATGGACATTGGATATGACAAGGCAAAAGACTTTAGTCTTGTTGGAGTAGAAGAGGAGGTTGATGAAGATGACGATGACTGAGTACCAAGTAAGTGTTCACTACAGTGAAGGCACTGTCTTATATCTTGAGGCAGATAGTCCTGAACAAGCAAAAGAAAAAGCTGAATCAATACTACTGGATAATGCTAGTGTAGATTACCCAAAGGAGTATGCACCCAACGTGGTACACAGAGAATACATGGTAGTAGATTGTGAAGAATGGCAAGGAGGATAGACTGATGCAATTTAACTGTAATATACAGATGGATAATGATGCTTTCGTAGGCACTGAGCCTTTGACGCATCCACTTCTTGAAGTATCTAGGATACTCAACAAACTATCTAAGAACTTACATGATGCGTATGTGGATGGTGAAACATATTTCGATGGCTATCTGAGAGACATAAACGGTAACAAAGTTGGTTACTATAGAGTGGAGAAGACTGATGCAGATTGACTATCAATACGAAGTACAAGATGAACTACCACTTGACCATGAGCCTAGCTTAAATTACTGGGCTAAACTCAGAGCAACACAAGAAATGGAGGATGGATGCTATACTAATTGGGATCATGCATATGAAATGGAGTGGCATTATCTGGATGCTGAATATAATTACGAAATACTTAGACCATAAAGGAGGACACAATGCCTGAGTATAAAGTAACTGCCACGATGGACGTGGGATACGAAGCTATTATCGAAGCCGATACTGAAGAGGAAGCCTGGGCGATAGCACGTGGTGACAGAATATCAGACCCTGACTGGGAGAAGACAGACGATGGACACGACTGGACATTGGAAAACATTTGGGAGGTTAAAAGTGCCTAGATATATTATAGTAACGGAGACACTGTGTGGTGATAGCTACGAGTGGACAACAGATGAAGATGGCAACGAGGCTATCTATACATACGAGAGTGAGGAAGCTGCTGAGAAAGAGTTAGCTGATGACATTGCAGCTATCAATCAGGATAGAGATCCAGAAGATCATGTGCATAGAGAGGAATACTTTATCCAAGAGTACACTGGTAACGAAACAGAGGAGGGTAGAGGCAATGATTCCTGATGATATATTAGATTACTGGCTTGGCGATGCAACAAGCAAACAAGCTAGGATTAATCTACGACATGAGTGCAAACACGATCCAGAATTAGAGAAAAATATTTTGGACTACTGGAAGGAGCATAACGATGCTACCTGATGAAATGGAAGCTGAGAAAAACAGAAAGATAATCGTTGCTCAAGCTGACGAGATAGATATATTAAAGAACAATATCAAAGAGTTACAAGAACAACTTAATGCTGCACATAGGAGGATTGCTTCACTCAATGAGGACTGGAGTGATATGCGTGACAAACTAGACGTAGCAATGCAAGCAAGAGACAATGCTTACGATGACATATCTGAATTGATAAAGGAGGACTTGGAATGCAGATAAATGAACAGACTAAACAAATGATACGAGAGATCGTAGTAGAACTATTCAAAGAGGTAGCATCCAAGCAAACGTTTGGAGTCAGCGATGACGTGCTAATGTTAGATGAACACCTACATGATTGGGTAGGTAGAAAGATTGACAAGTACAAAGTAAAAGTGTACGGTGCAACATTGGAAGAGAGGTACTAATGCAACCACAAAACATGAACGCTCACCAACGTGTGAAGTATGAACCAACAAGAATCAAACGAGGCAGACAGTGCAGACTATTTGGTGTGGACTTCCACAGTGTAGCAGAAGCTGCTCGATACTGGAAGATATCATACTCATGGGCTAAAGAACAGATTGATGAACGTCAAAACATGAACAGCTTACCCAAGAGATACATACACAAAGGTAAGTACAGAGGAAGATGGAGGACTAAGCATGGAATGGCTAATACTAATTCTGCTAACGCAGGGTAACCCTATTGTTCTAGATCACAAACCATTTGACACGGAGGATAATTGTGTGGCATGGGTAAGTGACTTGAGCAATGTACAAGAATTAGCAATGGAGGTAATTGCTGAAGTTGGTTTCAACAACCCAGTGACAGGAGTATACTGTATCACTAATCAAGAGAGGAAGACTTATGAGACTATACAAAAACTCTGAAGGTGTATGGGCAGGTACACAAGCTGATGCACGTAAGATATGCGGCAAGACTTATAGCACTGTCGATGTACCAACCGACAAGCCTAACCTATTGAAGTTCCTTAACCTCAATCAGGTTGGCTCCTATACTAGTAACGATAAGCAAGATACTATCACAGGAGAGATTGATACCTCAAACAGGAGTGCAATGTCTTGGATACGATGGAGCCACGATCATATGTGCAGAGGACAGTATGAAGAAGCAAAAGAAATGTTAAGAAAAGGATTGGAGTTAGCTTTAAATGATAGAACTACTACTAGCGATGGTTGAGGAACAGAATCCTATCCACAAGTACTGCATGTCCAAGCATGATCATTGGACTGGCAGAGCAGCGTGTGTCCAAGAGTTACGACACGCCCAACGCAAGATGGAAGTAGAAGAACTACGACAGTTCCTGAAAGAAAACCCACATTACAGATACCCAGGCATGGCTTTACCCAACGGAAAGATAAAACCTCTTGACGTTTGCTGGGGTTCTGATAAAACTTATTACATAGGAAGTGACAAACAGAAGAGGAGTAAGTGCTAATGTCATATCAAGTATGGGTTGATAACATATGTTATTACACATTAACAACTTTATGGGAGGCTAAACGTAAACAGAAGATTTACAAAAAGGCTTTCTCATGGGCAAACGTAGAGATAAGGAGGAAAGAACATGGTAGCTGTAGCTAAAGTATTACCGATACACCAACTCATCAAACAAACACAACGTAGGAAAGATGATTACGAATGGGAAGGTGACTTCGAGAAAGCACTACTGGAAGGTGAGTACTTGAAGATGTTAAAAGAAGATGAAGCAAAAGGAATAACATGGTATCCCAACTTTTAGGTGCGTCACTGCCCCTGGCATTTGCACTAGCATATTTTATTGGTTTTATTTATTTATGGTATTCTACATGCAAGAGGAGACTGAGGATGGAGAGAATCCGAATACGCCTTTCGATGATGTTACACATTGGGTGGGTAACCTACCTAGTAAGGATACTCATAGCACTGAGCGTCCTGCTAAACGTTATTCTTGGTGGCAGACTCAATCAAACATTCTCCGCAAGAACTGGGAATGGAAACGGAACGGAAAGATTAATATAGTGCGACCATTAGACACATTGTTAGGAGATGGACATTGTAGTAGAGCATGGTCATACTGGAAAGTAAGGAGGAAATGGTAATATGAATATACCGAAGCCGAATACCACATTAGAAGGAGTGGTCACCTTCTACTTAACCTCAGATGTTTTTCGTAGGTTATCTGGTTCTTCACAGAAGGACTATGAAACACACTTACAAGCTGCTCTGGACACTGAGGTTGAAGGTAAACAGCTTCGGTTGTATCGCTGTAAGAACTTGAAGGTTCGACACATGACTCAGGCGTATGAGCAATGGTTGAATGTTGGTATTCGATCTGCCAACTACAGACGTAGTGTCCTTTCTACTGCGTGGAAACATGCCATGCGTTATGATGTTATGATTCACAACCCAATCTCTTTGGTACAAACTGTGTCTGAGAAACCAAGGAGAGTTCACTGGACTCGTGAACAAGTGTCAATCTTTCTTGACACAGCTTACAGCGACTTTCGATGGCGCAGCATTGGACTGATAGTTCATATGGCATACGATTGGGGTCAACGTGTAGGAGACATTAGGCTGCTTACATGGAATAGTTTAGACTTAAACCAATGTCGTATTGATATGACTCAAAGCAAACGAAATGCAGAGGTTCACCTCCCAATCTCTCAAGGTTTGTGTTCAATGCTGCGTCAGCAGAAGGAAGACTTTGGGTTTCAAGATTATGTAGCACCAAGAATAAAACCACGAGCAGGAGCATATACACCTTATGACAAAGAAGAAATATCGTTACACATCAATAAGATACTGGAAGAAGCTAATCTACCTAAAGAACTTACGGCTATGGATTTACGTAGGACAGCGGTCACAGAAATGATGGAAGGTGGTGTTGACTTAGCAGGTATCATGCAAGTTACAGGTCACCAGAACACAGCATCAGTCAAGCCTTACATGGTGAACACATTCAGTGGTGCAAGCAAGGCACTATCAGCGAGAGGTAAGCAAGATGAAGATGCGTGATTTTATAAATGGTTTAAACCTCAAGGATGGCGAGAGACACAGAGGTGATTGTCCTGAGTGTCGAGGTAAGAATACATTTACAGTAGCCAATATATTTGGAGAGATAAAGTACAACTGTTTTAAACTAGGCTGCAGAGTGGGTGGTATTTATGACACAGACATGACAGCAGCAGAGATATTCCTACGCATGAGTGAGCAACAGTTTCAACGTGCGTATACAAACATAAAGAAAGAGAAAGAAAGTATGGAGATACCTGAGTATGTTGTTACACCAAAGGCACAACACACTTTACATCAACGCTTTGTAAGGCGATGGGGTATAGCGTTGGGCGATACTATGTATGATGTAAAGGATGAACGTGTTGTCTTTCCTATCAAGTATAATGGCAGGATAATTGATGCCATAGGTAGAGCAGTAGGTAAGAAGCAGACACCAAAGTGGTATCGCTACACAGGTGAGGCTGACTACTACACTGTAGGTAATGGTAAAACATTGCTGATAGTTGAAGATGTATTATCAGCTATCATAGCTACACAAGAACTACCTTACATCACAGCTATGGCTATCCTGGGTACAAGCCTGAGTCCTAAACATATGGAGAAGATAAGTGAGTACAGCAGAGTTATCATAGCACTTGACCCTGATGCCATAGGTAAGACAGTAGAGTATCGCAGAGAGATAGAGTTGTGGACAGGTAACAAGACCACCGCTATGAATTTACTGGATGATATAAAGTATAAGATGCCAGAAGACATTGACAAACTAAAGGAGTTATGTAATGAAGTTAGCAGTAACCATTGACGTGGATGGAGATATAATGTATGTACCTGAAGGTACTGTGTTTACAAACTTCCCAAAGCCTAAGTTGTTTGACAACATGGAGGATGCGGAAGAGGAACGTGCCAAGTGGAACACTGGTATAATAGTAAACTACGAGACAGGTAGATGTGTTGGTAAGATAAGATCATTTACAGATGCAGAGAGAGCGAGAGCAGAGGAAAGAGCGAGGATAAACAGCAATGATGGAATTAGCACTAGTAAAGACTCTACTCAATAGAGAGTTTTATGATGAACATAAAGGTGTGCGTTGTCCTGAACGTATCTTCAGTAAAGATGTACGTAAGATAAAGCAAGCACTTGATACAGCGATGGAGGCATACGAAGGTGACCTAAGTGTGTCTGACTTACAGGCTGTGTTCAATCGTGTCAACGCAAGCATGACCACCGCTACTCGAACTGCTTATGAAGATTTGTTTAAGCGTATTGAGATAGCTGAACCTATCAAGAATGAAATAGCAGAGGATACATTGTCACAGTTATTCCAACAACATGTTGGTGATCGTGTGGCTAACTTGGGCTTTGACTTTGTGAATGGTACAGAGAATAGCCTTGAACCTTTACGTCAACTATTAGAGGAATACAAAGATGACTTTACTCCAAATCTTCGTGTCGAGTGGGATGATCACAGTCTTGATACTGTCCTTGATGCAACGGCACTTGAATCGAAATGGACATTTAATATACCCAGTCTGGCTCGTAGGGTGGAGGGTATCAGTGGTGGTCATCTTGTTCTGGTTGGTGCTAGGCCTAATACTGGCAAAACTTCTTTTCACGCCTCTATACTAGCAGGTGCAGGTGGCTTTGCACATCAAGGTGCTAAGTGTATTGTACTGTGTAATGAAGAAGCATACACACGTGTAGCTGCACGATACATCAGTGCATCAACTCTCATGACTATCAAGGAAGTAAGAGACAACAAAGCACTTGCTGCTAGTAGATACAACTCTATCAAAGATAATATACAATTCAAAGATAGTACTGGCAAAGGTATGGATTGGGTAGAGTCTGTTGTTAAGTATGAAAGACCTGATGTTGTTATACTAGACATGGGTGACAAGTTTGCTGACATCAAATCAGAACGATCAGACATTACACTCAAGGCAGCAGCTATCCATGCACGTAACATAGCGAAGCAGTATGACTGTGCTGTGATATGGATGTCTCAACTATCAGCAGAAGCAGAAGGTAGATCAGATCTTAACCAAGCTATGATGGAAGGTAGTAAAACAGGTAAGGCTGCTGAAGCTGACCTGATGGTACTCATTGGCAAGACAGCGCAAGTAGAAGGAGAAGAGGAAGACCCAATACGGTATCTCAACATCGCAAAGAATAAACTGAATGGCTATCAAGGTAAAATAACTTGTCAGCTTGACGGTGCAAGATCGTTGTATTCAGCATGAGGCTAGTACTAGACGTAGAAAATACTATCACCAAGCGTGATGATAAGATACACGGTGATCCATTTGAGCCTAGCAATCACTTGGTTCAAGTGGGTATGCTAGATGCTGATGATCCTAAACCTACACTTACTATCAAGACACTAGATCACAATGAAGCTACAGACTTCACAGGTTTTCAAAGACTAGAGGTACAGTGGAACTTAGACAACACTGATTTACTTATCATGCACAACGCACAGCACGACTTGATGTGGCTGTGGGAGTGTGGCTTCAAGTATGACGGTGCTATCTATGACACCATGCTTGCTGAGTATATCTTAGATCGTGGGCAGCGAAACGGACTAAGCCTGGCTGCTTGTGCAGAACGTAGACAACTAGAGGTACAGAAAGATGATACACTCAAGAAATATTTTAAGGAAGGTAAGAACACAAACGAGATACCATTGGCTGAACTCTGTCATTATCTTGAGCATGACTTGCTTACTACTTGCGAGTTGTTCCATTCTCAAGAAGCAGACTTCGCCAAGCCAGAAGCAAAGTCTCTCGATACAGTCAAAAGAGTTACCTTCAATACCTGCAGAACCCTTACCGAAATCTATATGGCAGGATTCAAAGTCGATCTTCAAGAGTTGGAACGAGTAACAAAGGAGTATGAAAATGAGAAAGCAGAAATCGAAACAAGACTGCAAAAGAAAGTCCGTAAGTTTATGGGAGATACACCGATCAATCTTCGCTCGCCAGAACAGAAGTCGCAGGTCTTGTTCTCCAGAAAAATACATGACAAAAAGGAATGGGCTGATCTCTTCAACTTCACACACACGAAAGAAGAGTTTAAGGATGCCGTTGAAAAGAACTCGTCACCTATCTACAGGACTACGGCATACACCTGCGAAAGTTGCAAAGGAGAAGGTAAAGTATACCGACTTAAAAAAGATGGAACGAAGTTTGCAAGACCTAATAAGTGCAAGGATTGTGATGCACAAGGGTACAAACTAAAGAATGGTAAACAGATTGCAGGTTTATTATTTACTGCACCCAACAAGAACTGGGTCAGTGCTAACGGATTCAACACAGGAAAGGATGAACTAGATGTACTTTCTGCAACTGCTAAAAACAATAGAATGGACGAGGCTTTTGATTTCATTTCTGACCTTAAACGTCATAATGCTGTCTCTTCTTATCTATCTTCTTTTGTCAACGGAATACGGACGTATACTAAGAACACAGGATTCCTGCACGTTGGACTTACTCAGCATATTACAGCCACTGGACGTTTCAGTGGAAGAAATCCCAACATGCAAAACATGCCAAGAGGAGGTACTTTCCCAGTAAAGAAAGTATTTGTATCAAGATTTGACAATGGATTAATAATGGAGGCCGACTTTGCACAACTCGAATTTAGGACAGCAGCGTTCTTGGCACAGGATGAAACAGCGATGGAAGAAATCGCAACTGGTTTCGATGTACATGCTTACACAGCAAAAGTTATCACTGATGCAGGACAACCAACGTCACGCCAAGAAGCTAAAGAACACACGTTTGCACCGCTCTTTGGAGCAAGCGGTTATGGACGCACGAAAGCTGAAGCAACCTACTACACCCACTTCAACGATAAATACAAAGGCATAGCCAAGTGGCATAAGAAGTTAGGTGACGAGGCACTACGCTTCATGAAGATAACAAACGTATCTGGTAGGCAGTATGCTTTTCCTGATGTGACAAGACGTAGCAGTGGTGTACCAACGCACTTCACTATGATAAAGAACTATCCAGTGCAAGGCTTTGCTACTGGTGATGTAGTGCCAGTGGTACTCAATGAAATGCATGAACGTTTACGACATATGAAGTCGTGTTTAGTTAATACTGTACATGATTCTATGGTAGTAGATGTACATCCAGACGAGAAAGACTTAGTGTTGTCTATGGTCTGGACACTTAACCAAGATTTGAATAACATAATAGAGGAGACATATGGAATTGACATGAATGTGCCAATGCTTTTAGAAGCAAAAATAGGAAAGAATTGGCTTGACACAGTTGATATTTAGTGTATAACTAAGATCTCTTTGACTCTATAGAAAAGGATATAGAATGAGTACAGAACTAGCAATAGCAACAGAACGTGGACAATCAATGGCTGAACTTATGGGTGTATCTTCTGCACCTGCCACTGAGTCTACGCCAAGCATATCACGTTTGGGTCTGCAGCAAATGCAACCTATCATGGGTGAAGTAGAACTCAATGGTAAAATGATTAAGACTGAAGTAGTACCTATCGGTGCATTCAAGCTAACTACTGGCGATGAAACAGTATATAGTGAGACTGCTACCATACGTGTCTTTGCCCAACGCAAACAGTTACAGCGTTGGAACAGTGACACAGAAGAAATGGAAAAGTCTGTAATGGCTAACTCCACTAATGCTGACCTCAAGGATAGCACTGGTGGTCTTAACTTAGGCAGACCTGCAGGGTACATAGAGGACTTTGATTCTCTGCCTGAAGAAACTAAGCAGCTTATACGTTCAGTAAAGCTTGTCACTGTTTTCTATGGCACTGTTACATTTAGTAATCCTATAAATGAAAAGGGTGAGCCTGTAGGTGCAGTCGAGTCCGTACCATTTGTAATGGATATAAAAAATCGTGACAGTTTAAAGAGCCTCAATGGTGTTCTTGGTGTGTTAAAGAAAAAGAACATGCTACCCATCATGTCTACTATCAACCTAGAAGGTGTTACTGGTAGTGTAGCCAGTGGTGCTAAGTTTGGTAAGATCAGTGCGTCCTTGGGTGATGCTGTGGAGTTAGTCTCTTCAGACAACGACATGCTCAAAGACTTCTTAGAACTTATTGAGTACAGCAACGGCAAGATCTTAGACCTGCATCATGAACGTGCTAAAGGTCATTCTGATGAAGATGAAGAACTTGTTGAAGGTATACTTAACAATGAGTTTGTTGAGGTGGACGAGTAATGAACCACCCTGCTGAACTACAAGTCTTTAGCTTTCTGCAAAAGGCTATGTCTGGTGAAGCTACTATGACAGAGGAGGTAGCCACTCAGGTTGCCTCCGATGTTAAAGCTGCGTTGGACAAACAGTTTAACTCTGGTCCTCGTGACGAGTTTAAACTACGCATGTCTAACATAGGCAGACCTACATGCCAGTTGTGGTTTGAGAAGAATGACCCTGAAGATAAGATACCATTACCTCCACACTTCCTGATGAACATGATCCTTGGTGATATTGTTGAGGCTGTGTTCAAAGGATTACTACGTGCAGCAGGTGCTGAGTTTAAAGACAATGATACTGTCACACTCAAGCTACCTGATGGACAGGAGATTAACGGTGAGTACGACATGGAAATGGATGGCAAGATAGATGATGTGAAGTCTGCATCACCTTGGTCATACCAGAATAAGTTTGACTCATTCGAATCTTTACAGAAGAGTGATGGCTTCGGTTACATCCCACAATTAGTTGGTTATTCTAAAGCCGCAGGAAAAGAAGTTGGCGGTTGGTGGGTGGTCAACAAAGGCAACGGTGAGTTTAAGTATGTCAGTGCTTCGGACGTTGACTCTGAGAAGGTATTACAAGACATCCAAGATACGGTAAATTACATAGAGAAAAATGAGCCGTTCAAAAGATGCTTTGATGCTGTACCAGAGACATACTACAAGAAGCAATCAGGCAACCTTGTACTCAACAGTGCATGTAAGTTTTGTAGCTATAAGCATAAGTGTTGGGAGAGTCTTCAGACTTTACCTTCAAGGGTTTCTAAATCAGCCAATCCACCAGAAGTGGACTACGTATTTATAGGAGATGGCAATGGCTAAACTAGAGTTAAACTATAAAGGCGAACCTAAAGTATATTATACTGATGACTTTAACCAAACTCAAATGGATTTGTATCAACAAGCAGGTATGGCAGAAGCAGAGTTAAATCGTCATTCTTATCTTGTTAAAGTACTTGAAGACAGGAAGGTGTTTTGTCTTACTCAGTTGGTAGAATCTATAGAAGCAGAAACAAAAGAAGATGCCAAAGAGGAAACATAACAAAAGGTTATACCGTAGTGGCCTCGAACAAGAGGCTGCTGCCTGGTTAAAGACTAGACAGAAGACGGTAGAGTATGAGAAGATAAAGATAGAGTGGGAAGACTTACGCTATCGTACATACACACCAGACTTTGAATTAGACAATGGTATTATAATAGAAACAAAAGGAATATTTAGTTCTGCAGATAGAAAAAAACATCTTGAAATACAGAGACAACATCCTAAGTTAGATATAAGATTCGTATTCAGTAATGCTAAATCTAAATTATACAAAGGAGCCAAGTCAAGGTACTGCGATTGGTGTGAACAAAAAGGTTTCAAGTGGGCGCATCGTGTTATACCTGAAGGTTGGTTATTAGAAAAAGGCAGTCGCATGAAAGTGCAGCGTGTCGTAGTTAAAAGGAGACTCTAATGAGTCAGAAGAAGGTACAGATAGAAGACGGTGAAGTTGCTATCATTATAAAACCTGAGATAGATAAAGATGGTGAATGGGATGGCACTTTGAAAACAGGACTGTTGTTTGGTGAGCATCAACATCCGATAGCCATGAGAGCCGCTATGGATTTAGCTTTGACTATGGCAGCAAGCTCTGCTGTATTGGATGATTATCCAGAACTCTATGACTACTTTGATGATGCCAGAATAGCATTAGTAAAAGAACTATTTCCTAAAGCGTATGCTGAAACAGAGCTTGAAATAGAAAAGGATATGGAGTATACCAAAGATGGTAACGTTATCAAGTTAACCAAGTGGACAAAGACAATGGGCGAAGCATGAGTAAAGATTTAGAACCAGAGTTTGAAATAGACTTTGATGTAGAAGATATGTTCAAGGAATGGGATGAGATGCAAGAAGACTTAGTAAATAGCCCACCGCATTATAACAAAGGTGGAGTAGAATGTATTGATGCTATCATGGCTGCAACTAACCATAACAAAGAAGGATACCTACAAGGTAACATACTGAAGTACGTGTGGAGGTATGACTACAAGGGTGGCTTAGAAGATTTGCAAAAGGCACAGTGGTATCTAAACAAACTTATTGAGGTATACAAAGAGAAGCACAAATGATACGCAAGTTTAGTGTCACGTATGTGATGG
>FUIF01008844.1_pt1 | contig 11802 bp, 19 predicted proteins | sample 1003461 | NCBI WGS metagenome assembly FUIF01 (sample SAMEA80401918, study PRJEB19352) | marine metagenome
GGTGCATCAAGCTAATGGCAATTTTCGCTTTTAGGCGAATGAGAGAACAAAATGAGGCTGCTCAAAAAGCAGCTTCACTTGTTCAAACTCAAGGAAAGCCAAAACCAAAACGCAAACCTCAAAAAGTCACAGTAAATGGCGATAACTCTTGATGCTACAGTTGGCGGTGCAAGTGCCAATACTTATATCACTCTTGATGATGCAAACGCTATCATCGAAGGATTCGTTCTAAGTGATGACAATGCCGCTTGGGATAATTCATCTACTGATAATAAAAATCGTGCATTATTTACCGCAGCCCAGAGAATAGATAGAGAAAAATTTTTAGGGGCAAGGGTAGCTGATACACAGGCTTTGGAATGGCCTCGATCAGGAGTAAGAAAACCTGATACATATACAAACCTTTATGGCTTATCTTTTCCAAATAGATTAGTTGCTGATTATTACACCGATACAGAGATTCCAGACAGAGTAAAAAAGGCTCAAGTAGTTTTGGCAGTTTATTTAAATAATAATAGAAATGGTTTAGAGCTTAGTGGGTTGGAAGATTTTGCGGCTGTAAGTGTTGGTAATATTAACGTGACACCAAGATTCTTTGGTGCTGTAGGGATTGATCGTATTCCGCCAATAGTTGATCATTACCTGATGGGCATTAGAATAGGCGGAAGAGCAAACTTATCTATCAAGAGGTCTTAACGTGAACTACGGCTACCAATACCCAGCAGGGATAATTATTACAGATACAAATGCCCACACAGGCAGATTTGGTAAGGTGCATTGTTTGACAGATGCAGAAGCAACTTTTGTAGCTGAAAACTTAACAGAAAATGGATCTTCAACCATTAACGGCATCACAATGAAGGCATCATCTGAAATTGAGGGTGTTATTACAAGTATTACTCTTGCAAGTGGTCAGGTTATAGCTTATTCATTATGAGTCTTGCAAATGCACTAAAAAAAGCGGCTAGTGCTTCATTAAAAAAGCTTGGTGGTGATGTGACTATCAGGCAAGTAACGGCTGGAAGTTATAACACAACAACAGGAGCAATAAGTGAATCAACATCTGACACAACGATTAAAGGTGCATTAAGCAATGTGAACAGATCTGAAGTTAATGATTTAATTGAATCTCAAGACAAAAGATTAATTATTGCATCAAAAGATATAAATTTTGTGCCAACAACAAAAGACAGAGTTGTGATTAGTAGCGTTGAATTTAAAATTATTCAAGTTATTACGAATGAGCAAAATAATACACCAATTAGTTTTGATCTGATCTTAAGGTAAATATGGCTAGGGAAATAAACTTAACTGATATTGGAGATCACTTTGGAGAGAAAGTCCAAAAGGTTGTTAGAAAAGCAACATTTAAAGCAGAAGCTGATATTAAATTTTTTACACCACAAGATACTGGTCGATTAATTGGATCTTGGGATAGAGACATAAAACCTTTTATTGGTGTTGTATTTACTGATGTGGAATATGCAGAGCCTGTTGCTTATGGAACAAATCTGCCACCAAGTTGGGGTGGTAGGTACAGAACAAGAAGACAAACAATTAAAGGTTATCCAGAACTTGTTGCCAAACAATTAGAAGAGTATATTAAAAACGAATTTAGGAAGGCATAATGGCAGCTATTGATTTAAACACAGTTAGATCCACCATTGAGGCAAGATTAGCCACAGAGCTTGCTTCAAGCCCTGCAATTCCTGTTATCTTCAACAACATGGCATTTGATAGCACTACAGAGGATACTTTTGTGCAATGTTTGACAAGTTTTGGAAATCATCAATATTTAACTCAAGGGGATACAACTAACGCTTTTAATGATGTTGTTGGTCTTGTGATTTTAAATATTTTTACTGAAGAAGGAATAGGAGCAGGAGCAAACTACACGATTGGCAAAAGATTAAGAGACTTATACAATAGAGTGACAGTTTCTAATGTAATTTTTGATTCTCCTATTGGGCCTGAGATTTTAACTTCTAGTCCAGAAGGTAAGTTTCAAACACAAATAAGAATTACATTCAACATTTATGAGGACTTGTAAAAATGGAATTCACTGAGCAGATGCTTGATGCAATCGAAGCTGTAAAAGGTAGAAGAGATCCTAAGTATTGGGATCCACGATGCCGTAGATATTACCAAGAACAGATTGTTTCAAAAAAAGATGTAAAAAAAGCTGAAAAAGGTTAATATATTTATAAATCTTTCTTTAAATTGTTATGGCTGCTGTAAAAGGTGATGTTGGACAGGTCAAATTTGATGACGGTGGTTCTTCAGTAAATCCTGTACTTGGAACAAGATCTTGGTCTATGTCTATCACTAAAGATACACAAGAAACAACTGTGCAAGGTGATACCTTTAAATCTTTTGTTGGTGGACTTATCGAGGGAGAGGGTTCTGCTGAGTTAGTATATGATGCTGCGGCATCTGGTGAAACCGCAACCTTTGTTGATGGAATATTAACAACAGGCGATGCTGGAACAGCATCTTTTGAACTTTTTCCTGACAGTGCAAGTGGAGCTAAAAAAATAAGCTTCTCTGGTTTAATAACAAGTTTTGAACAAAGTTCTGCTTTAGGTGATGTAAACACTATCAGCATCACATTTAAGCCATCTGGCACTATTACATCAGCTATCTAATTTATTTTTAATCAACCCCAATTATGGCAACTGAAAGAACAGCAGACGTTCTCATCAATGCTTTTAAAGATGAGATGACAACAAGACGTAAATATGAATTAAAAGATTCAAATGATAAAGTTTTGTCAACATTATATTTTCCACCAATTACAAGGTTTGACAGACAAAAAGCACAACAACTAGCTGGAACAGATGAAGCACTTGTTGTTTCAACGCAGCTTTTATGTAAAACAGCACAGAAAGAAGATGGTTCACTTGCTTTTGATATGTCAGACGCACCAATTTTACAAAGGTCATTACCAGAAAAAGTTTTAAATGAAATAGAACTTTTTATGATGGATATACAGGTTGATGTTGATTCAGCAAAAAAAGAATAAAAGGGGATAATTGGCTTAATTTTGAATTTTTCCTAGCAACAGAACTTGGTAAAACATTATTTGAATTAAGAAACTCTATTTCACAAGAAGAGTTGATATATTGGGTTGCTTATTATGATTACAAGAATGAAAGAGAGCAAAAAGAAATGCAACGACAAAAAGCCAAATCAAGGTAATATATAATAAAGGTTATTTTTTCTGTGGCACAATCAACAGTTAGATTAATAGTTGATGCTCAGAATGCAATCAACCCTTTAAAAAGAGTTAATGACCAAACAAAACGACTTAGTCAGAATACAAATAAATTAAAAGGTCGATTAGATAAATCCAATAGGTCAATAAGGGATACTGGTAGGTCTGCGAAACAGGCTTCATCTGGTGTTAAAACATTAACAGGTGCTTTAGGGCCATTATTAAAAGCATTAGCTGTTGCTGCAACTGCAAGATTTATTTTTGTTAAAACAGCAGAGTTAGAAACACAAAGAAAAAGTTTAGAAGTTTTAACAGGTTCAGTTGAAAAAACAAATAAAATTATAAAAGAGCTACAAGACTTTGGTGCAGTCACACCATTTACAAGTAGTGAATTAATAGAACAAACAAAACGACTTAAAGCTTTTGGTTTTGAAACAGAAGAATTAGTTGATTCAACAAAAAGATTGTCAGAAATAGCTGGTGCTACTGGTGCGGATTTACAAGGCATAGCAACTGCATTTGGACAAATCAGAGCAAAAGGAAAACTTCAACAAGAAGAGAATTTACAATTATTAGAAAGAGGTGTTGATATTACAACTGAGCTTAAACGTATCACAGGATTACAAGGTGATGCCTTTGCTGATGCTATGAGAAAAGGTGAAATCGGAGCAAATTTAGTTAATCAAGCAATGATAAATTTAACAAGCGAAGGGGGAGCATTTTTTGGGGGTGCAACCGCACAGGCAGATACACTTAACGGCAGATTAAGTACTTTGGTGGATACTGTAGAGACTCTTGCAAGAACAGTGGGTGATGAACTTGGAGATGAAATAAAAACTGTTTTAAATATTGCTATAGGTGCTGTAAAACAAATTACAAAGTTAGTCGAAAAAATTGGTTTAGCAAATAAGGTCGGCAGAGTGAATATGGCAAATATAAATATGGAATCAAAAAAAGAAGCTAGAGAGCAATTAAAACAAGAAACAGGTGACAGATTTGCTGGTTTTAACCCATTTGGTGAAAATAAAAAACGTGAAAAAGAATTATTTGAAGAAATAAAAGCAAGAAAGATTAAGGAAGCATTAGACAAAAAAGAAATAAAAATCTTAGAAGATAAAAATAAAAAACAAAAGAAATTAAATTTAATTTAGAAGAGTCCAATAATGAAGCTAAAGAAACAACGCTTGCTTTTAAAGAAATAATTACTCCGACAGACCTTTTAAATGCAAACCTTGGCAAAACCGACCAGTTTGTTAAATCTATTGATAAGAATATTTTTGGAGTTGAAGAAACTTCTTCAGGCCTAGCTAATAATTTTTTAAATATAAAATCTTCTTTAGCAAATAATGTTTCCACTTCAAATTTACTAAATCAAAGTTTAGGACAAACTAGTTTTTTGTTGATAACTTAAGGCTTGGTTCAGATAAATTTGCTGATGCCCTTATAAATGTTAAAAGTGAAGCAGATTTATTAAATGAAAAATTTATGGAAATAGGTCAGGGAATAGAGCAAGGCATAGTTTCTAATCTAACTGATGCTGTGATGGGTACTAAGTCTCTTGCAGATGCGGCAATAAGCGTTTTAAATGATTTAAAAAGAAAACTTGTTGAAGTGGCTTTACAAAGAGCAACTGCTGGAATCGGTGATAAAATTGGTGGATTTCTCGGTGGCTTATTTGGCGGAGGAAAAAAAAGTGGCGGTGGATTATTTTCTGGAGGAGGTGGCGGTAGTGGAATACCGTTTGGCTCAGTAAGTCTTGGTATTGGTTCAATGTTTGCAAATGGTGGAAGGCCACCAGTTGGAAGGCCAGCTTTAGTTGGTGAAAGAGGCCCAGAAATCTTTGTGCCGAGAAGTTCTGGAACTGTTATACCCAATGATGCTTTAGGGGGAACAACAAATATGATTACTGTTAATGTAGATGCGAGTGGAAGTTCTGTTCAAGGATCCTCTACTGATGCACAGCAATTAGGCGAGGTTTTAGGTCAAGTTATTCAACAACAACTTATTAAAGAAAAACGTGCAGGAGGTTTATTAGCATAATGGCAACTTTTCCCTCAATTACCCCAGTTTACGGAACAACACAAACAGTAGAGCAAAAAAGCATAACCACAAAACTCGGTGATGGCTATGAGTTCAGAACTGTTTTTGGTTTACCCACTAATAAAAGACTACATATTATAAATTTAAGTTTTGCTATATCAGAAACAGATGCAGATACAATAGATACTTTTTTAAATGCTAGATTTGATGACCAAGCTTCTTTTGATTACACAATGACAGGAGAATCATCAGCTAGAAAATTCAAATGTACAAGCAGATCAAAAACAATTCCATATTTAAATAGAGTAAATATGAACTTAACATTTGAGGAGGTGGCAGAACCATAATGGTAATACCTACAAATGAATTACAAAAATAAATCCATCAGCAATTATTGAATTGTTTGAATTACAATTATTTACCTCAATTCATGGGCAAGATACTTTATTTCGTTTTCATAGTGGATCTAATCAAAATAGCAATGGAGAAATAATTTGGGAAGGTAATACATATCAAAGGTTTCCAATTGAAGCCGAAGGCTTTGAATTTACTGGTAAAGGACAGATCCCAAGACCACAATTAACAATAAGCAACGTTTTATCAACAATAACAACTTTGATTGCCTCTGTTAATGCAACAACAGCAGCAAATGATCTTAATGGTGCAAAGCTTACAAGAATAAGAACTACAGCCGATAATATAGATGCGGCAAATTTTGCATCTGGGTCTAATCCTTTTGGAACACCAAGTTCAAATAAATTTCCAGATGAAATATTTTTTTAGATAGAAAAATTGTTGAAAACAGACAGATAGTTCAATATGAATTAGTAAGCGAAATTGATCAAGCAAACGTAAGGATTCCAAAAAGACAAATAACAAGAAAAGATTTTAGTGGTGTTGGTACTTTTATAGACGCATGATTTGGAAAGAAAAAGCAAAAAAACATGCAATAGAATGTTTGCCTAAAGAATCCTGTGGTTTACTTGCAATAGTAAAAGGTAAAGAAGTATATTTCCCTTGTAAAAATTTAGCAAATGACCAAATATCTTATTTCATAATTGACCCTGATGATTGGGCTGACGCTGAAGACAGTGGCGAACTTATCGGGCTTATACACTCACACCCTAAAGGTCCAATATTTCCCTCTGAGGCGGATAAGTCAGCCTGTGAATATTTGGGTTTACCTTGGCATATTTATAGCCCAGAAATGGATGATTGGTATAGTTTCAAACCCTCTGGATATAAACCATCCTCTATTATTGGGAGAACATGGATTTGGGGGGCTGCTGACTGTTGGACTATTGTTATTGATTATTTTAAAGATAAAGGATTTGAAGTTATGAATTTCATTAGACCAAAAAATCCGTATGAAATGTTAACCAACAACAAATTTGAAACAGAAATTCCATCCTGTAATTTTGTAGAAGTTGATGACGATATTAGAAAAGATGATTTGCTTTTGTTTAGTATGGGAAAAAGTAAAGGTTGTCATGTAGGCATTTATGTTGGAGATCAGATGGTCTTACATCATCAAGTTGGTAGACTAAGTTCAAAGGATTTATTAAATTCTCAAATGCAAAAATCAATCTACAAAAAGTATCGTCATGTTGAGAAGAATTAAAGTATATGGAAAATTAAGACAAGTTTTAGGTCAGTCAACTTTTGAAGCTGATCTTCATAATGTTGGTCAAGCATTTAGTTTTTTTATAATAATTTCCCGCACGTACAAAAAGATATTTTATGTAATAATTACAAAATTTGGTCAGGAGATAAATTAATAACTGAAGATAAATTATCTATGTCTGGAGAAAAAGAAATAAGAATAATCCCTGTTGCAACTGGATCTGGTTTTTTAGCTCCTTTCATTGCCCCTGTTTTTGGTGGTGCTGTGTCATCTTTTATTGGTGGTATTGTTGGAGGAGGTATAATTGGTAGTCTTGTCACTGCTGTTGGTACTTCTTTAATTATTGATGGAGTGACATCTATGTTGACACCTCAACCATCTATGATGGGGCCATCTGGCATGGATATCACAGACCCGTCCTCATTAGCTAATAACTATTCATTTAGTGGAATCACAAATGTTAGTCGAAGTGGAGTTCCGATTAATTTAATATATGGAGAAACTATAGTCGGTTCAGTAACAGTTTCTAATGGTATTGATACAGTACAAGTTAGAGGTGATGCTTGATGTTTAATTTTGCAAACCTCTCAGAAATAATACTTGGTCTAAACAATCCAGACTTACCAAAAGATGCATTATCCTCAAAACAATTTAACACGCTCGTAGAAGTGGTGGGGGAGGGAGAAATAGAGGGCAGTGCAACAGCATCAAAGGCTGGTCTTACAAAAGGAACAACTGCATATAATAACGCTTTTAAAAAGGACATATTTCTTAATGGAACACAGTTATTACAAACCTCTGCCAGTAATACATCACCAGATGAAAGTCAATTTAATTTTAAAGACGTTGGCTTCACTCCTAGATTTGGAACATCAGATCAAACTTTTATTGAAGGAATTTCAAATATTGAAACAGAAAGCAGTGTAGGTGTTGCAGTAACTTTTGGAAACCCAATTACAAGAGCAATTTCAAACACCTCTGTTAATGCTGTACGAGTTACAGTTTCTTTCAATAATATGCAAAAAATTGAAGATAATGGAGATATTACTGGGGCGAGTGCTGGTTTAAAAATTGAAATTATTCAGAATAATGGAACAACCACAACACCAATAGAAGATACAGTAAAAGGGCGATCTACAAATGCTTATTTTAGAGATTATTTAATAAATCTTCCATCTAATACAAATTTTCCTATTAATGTAAGAGTATCTAGAACAACGGCTGATACAACTAGTCCAGAATTTACAGCCTTTAGTTGGTCTAGCATGACAGAAATAATTTTTGAACAAAATGCTTATCCAAATACAGCACATTTAGCACTAAGATTTAGTGCTGAAGCATTTCCTAGAATCCCAACTAGGTCTTTTAGATTAAGAGGTATCAAAACTAAAATCCCACACAATGCAACTGTTGATATAGCAACTGGACGTATCACCTACAGTGGAACATTTGATGGATCATTTAAAGCTAATAAAGAATGGCACTCTGACCCAGCTTGGGTTTTATATGATATTTTGACTAATACAAGATATGGTTTATCTATTAGTGAAAGTTCATTAGATCAATTTACTTTTTTAACCAATCAGTTTACAACAATGAACTAGTTGACGATGGTGAGGGAGGTCAGGAGGCTAGATTTGCTATTAATGTAAACATTACACAGCAAGCAGAGGCTTTTAATTTAATAAATGATATTTGTTCGGTTATGAGAGTTATGCCATTTTATGCTGCTGGCTCAATATCAATATCTGGTGATCGTCCATCTGATCCTGTTTATTTATTTACTCTGGCAAATGTAACTGAAGCTGGTTTTTCTTACACTGGATCTTCTTTAAAAACTAGACATACTGTTGTAAATGTTAGTTATTTTGATTTAGAAACAAGGGAAATTGACTTTGAAACTGTAGAAGACACAACAGCAATAGCAAAATATGGCACAGTTCTTAAAACTATTAGAAGTTTTGGTTGTACTAGCAGAGGAATGGCGCAACGCATGGGCAAATGGTTTTTATTCAATGAACAAAATTCTGGTGAAACTTGTTCATTTACAATTACAGCAGAGTCAGGAACACTTGTAAGATGTGGTCAAATTATTTCAATTAGTGATCCAGTAAAAGCTGGTGTAAGAAGAGGTGGAAAAATAAAATCTGCAACAACAACAGCAATAGTGGTGGATGATTCTACAAACACAGATTTAACAAGTACAGCCAATGCAACTTTAAGTGTTATTTTGTCAGACGGCACATTACAAACAAGAACAATAAGTTCAATATCTGGAACTACCATAAATGTTAGTTCTGCTTTTAGTTCTGCACCAAATAACAACTCTATATTTGTTATTGAAAATGATACTCTTGAGACAACTTTGTGGAGAGTGATATCAGTTAAAGAAAACAAAGATTTAACATTTGAAGTTACTGCACTATCTCATTTAGAGGGAAAATATGCTTTTGTCGAGGATGGCGAACAATTACCAGCTAGATCAACCACTGTTTTAAATCAATTAAAATCACCACCGAGCGGCTTATCAGCTACAGAAAAAATTATTGAAATAAATAATAAAGCCGTAAGTAAATTATTTCTAAATTGGCAACCACAAGCGGGTGTAAGTAGATATCAAATTCAATATAGATTTAATAATGGTAATTTTATTACCCAAAATGTTTTAAGTAATACGTTTGATATTGAAAATAGCCAGAAAGGTACTTATGAAATAAGACTTTTTAGTTACAATGCCATAAACAAACCAAGCGCAGAACCTACAACATTAACAGTAGATACAGTTGGGAAAACAGCTTTACCAGCAGATGTTCAAAATGTACAGATTGAACCTTTATCAGATCAGTTTGTAAGAATACGTTTTGATAAATCAACAGATGTTGATGTGGTTCATGGGGGTAACGTGGTGATTCGTAGTTCAAACCTTACAACAGGAGCGACTTTTACAAATGCGGTTGATGTAGTTCCAGAACTGTCAGGTAATGTAAGTGAAGCGATAGTCCCAAATATTGTTAATGGTACTTACCTTTTAAAATTTCGTGATGATGGTGGAAGGTTAAGTTCTAGTACTGCAACAATAAAAAATATAAATACAAAACCTGATGTTTTTCCAAAACTTACAGTTTTAACAGATAGAGAAGATTTAGATAGTCCACCCTTTCAAGGTGTAAGGGATGATTGTTTTTTTCTGATGAAGTTAATGGTTTAGTATTAGGGTCAACAGTTTTACTAGATGATGTAACAGATTTTGATGCAATAGCAGATTTTGATTTTCTTGGTAATGTAGATTTTCTAACAGGTGGACAATATTTCTTTGCAAATACCCTTGATCTTGGAGGTAAACAGCCATTAAGATTACGCAGACACTTTGTTACACAAGGTTTTTATCCGAATGATTTATTTGATAGCAGAACTGCAAATATAGATACTTGGACTGATTTCGACTCAGCCACCGCCGTCAATGTGAACGCCACGCTATCTGTTGCCACAACTGACTCTGATCCTGATTTGTCAGTATCAGCCACATATACAATAAATGATGGATCTGGAAGTGCAGGCACCACAATTACAATCACAAAATCAAGTCATGGTTATAGTGTGGGTAGTCTTGTTACTTTAGATTTTACTTCTGGAACTGGTGTTGATGGTGACTATATTATCCAATCTGTTCCTAACGCAAATACTTTCACTTTAACGTCTGCAACTTCTTTAAATACAAGTGGGAACTGTACATATTCAGCAGAATTTGAACCATATCAAAAATTCGTAAATGGTACATATATTGCAAGAGGTTTTAAATTTAAATGCGATCTTCTATCTACTGACCCAGCGCAATCTATTGAAATTGATCAACTTGGATATTTTGCAGAACTAGATAGTAGAACAGAAACAAGTTTGGGTAATGCAGCCGCTTCAAGTGGTGGATTTATTGCTTCAGGTACGTCCACAAAGTCAGTAGTATTTTCTGATAGTTTTTTCACAGGCCAATCAGGAACAAGTGTAGCTGCTAACTCTGTTTTACCATCAATAGGAATAACAATAGAAAATGCTTCATCTGGTGATTTCTTTACTCTGTCAAACATCACTGGTACAGGCTTTGATATAGATATAAAAAATGGATCTAGTCATGTAAACAGAAACTTTAAATATGCAGCTACAGGCTTTGGTCGTGGTAGTTAGAGTTGAATTAGGATATACTTAGAGAAAATTTTGGATTAGGAAATGGCACAACACGATTATGTTATAGATAACTCCACAGGAGCAAACGTCAGGGCTGATATAAATAGTGTTTTACAGGCCATAGCGAGTAATAATTCTGGTTCTTCAGCACCTAGTACAAACTACGCAAGTCAATTTTTTGCTAATACAACATCAAGTATTATGCAGCTAAGAAATACTGCTAATAATGCTCATATAAATTTATTTACGCTTGCTGGTGGGCCAGCTTTTGCTGTTGATGGAACGATAAACTCTGTAAATATTGGTAAAGGAGCAAACTCTGTTGCTGGTAACACTGTTCTTGGAGAAAGTGCTTTAGATGCTTCTGTAAGTGGTGGAAATAATACTGCTGTCGGTAAAAATGCATTAACAACTCTTACTTCAGGTGCTAATAATACTGCATTAGGTGAGCAAGCTTTAAAAAATACTACAACAGCTAGTAATAACTGTGCTGCTGGTCATAGATCGTTAGAAGAGAATACTACAGGAGCTACTAATACCGCATTTGGAACTGAAGCTTTAAGAGAAAATACTACTGCTAGTAACAACACCGCTGTCGGAAATTCTGCCTTATTATTAAACACAACTGGAACTTCAAACGTAGCAGTCGGTGCTAGTGCCCTAGATGCTAATACGACAGCATCAAACAATACTGCTGTTGGATATAACTCTTTGGGATCAAACACTACTGGCAATTTTAATACAG
>FUIF01017053.1_pt1 | contig 11799 bp, 13 predicted proteins | sample 1003461 | NCBI WGS metagenome assembly FUIF01 (sample SAMEA80401918, study PRJEB19352) | marine metagenome
CGACTGGTTGATCTGCAAGCCAGAGATTGATTTCGACCTTGGAGCAGGTTGGGGAAAGTTGATTCAGGCAGGACTCGTCTTCGACGATCAAATGGTCAACTTTGATCACAACAGGCTCCACATGACAGGTCACAAGGACGACATCTACGACCTGATAAAGGAAATGGAGGCTGGAGGACAGCAGATCGACATCGAGAGAGACGGAATCCACAGCCAAAAGGAGGAGGCGGAGAAGGGACTTTGGGAAACACATGTCTTCGTCCATCGAGAGAACCCGATTTGCTTCTGCAAGGATAAGGAACTCTACTTGGCGGACGGGACTCTGATCTCTGAACCAACTGTCTAAAAGGTGGACACATGACTGCGTTAGAAAGGATCAAAGAGAAGATTCGGGGTCACAAGGACGCGATAAAACTTCTCGAGAAAGAGATGGAAGAAGTTCAGGACGCGTGCCCTCACCCGGAATCCCTGGTCGAGGTTTTGGAAGAGGGTTATCCTTCTCGAGAGGACGACTATGGTTGTTATGTGTCTGGGAAACAGAGGAAGACTCGTTGTAGTCTCTGCGATAGGCATTTTAGCCGAGACGTCCGAAGAGGAGAGCGTTAAGGAACGAGATTTGCATGAGTAAAGATTGCGAGTTTTTGGTAGTCTCAGCTTCAAGGTTTGGTTGGGAAGGTCGTCTCTGAAGACGAATGGCCGGCCTTGCTTGACGCGGTCAAGGTGTTCAGGTTCTCAGTTGAGAAGAACTTGACGTACTTCCTTGAAGCAATGAGCCGCCACAGAACCGTTGTCAACTTCCTCTGCAGGAGATCAGAGCTTCTTCACCGGAGGGAGGACATGAAGCTTGACAAGATCTTCGCTCAGAAGTACAATGGTATTCGGCAGTCCCATACTGGAAAGTTGGGGAAGGCTCCACCTGCTGAGGCACTGAAACAAATGGTAAAGGGAGACCCAGAATACATCTCCCAACTACAGACGGTTTCCAACGCCGAATTCAACAGGGACCTTCTTCGAGACCTAAGAGATACGTTGGCTACTAAATCACGGGAAGTTGACCAAATGGCAAATAATATGCGCCTTGAGGTCAGATTCAATGAGAACGACGAAAGGTAAGGACATGGAAAACGGAGCTATTGATTTTCGTACCGCCAACGCGGAAGTCATCAAGGAATACGCTGATCAGGCAGGGAAGTTTTCGGACGCTTCCTTCTTCAACTTCGAGAAGGACACCGAAACGTCCTTCTTCATTCTTCCTCCGTGGGGAGAAACTGGCCTTCTCGCCCGAGAGATTTGGGCGTGCTACATGCCCAACAAGAAGCGTTGGAACGCATGGCGCACTTGGAATCACCTGAACTCTGAGTTTGGTGCCAGTGATCCGGTCGTGGCATATCTCGAGTGGCTGAAGCTCCAGCCTGGAGTCGACGATTCCGAGGTCAAGAATCACAACCCGAAGGTCCGGTATTACTGCAACGCTATCGTCACAGGCGTTCGCAAGGGTGGACAGTACCAGCCGTTCCAGAACATGAAGGATCCTCAGATCTTGAACATGCCGTCCACGGTCTGGAATGAGATCTGTGCGTTCATGCAGAAGCCTGGATTCGATGTCCCCTATGATCCGAATCGGGCTATCCTCTTCATTGCATCGCGAACTGGATCCGGACTCAGCACCGAGTACAAGGTCACGTTCGCTGGGACCCGTGGTGCTACGGGAGAGGAAGTTCCGAACCGTTATAATCTTGCCGCTCCCGAGCTTCTTGGTAGCGTCGACGGAGTCAAGGAGGCCCTCAGTAACCCCAACGACCTCGACAAGCGATGGAGTCCTCCGAAGGGGAATGATTCCAATCTCCTCGCGAGAGCTGAGGAAATCAAGGCGCTTCTCAAGGCCAAGTTCCTGACGACTGGAGTCGACCCCTCGTCGATCGGAGCTGCTGCTGGTCCGGGTGGTGGTCTTTCCGTCGGTGGGCAGACTCAGACTGCACCTCAGACCGCCCCTCCGTTTCAAGCTTCCCCTCCTGTTGCTGACGCGGGGGCTGCTGGCGGTGTTGCTGCTCCGTCCTTTGACCCGACTGCGACCGTCTCGGCTCCCAGTCAGAACGAGGCTTCGGCGGCTTTTGATCCTTCGGCTGCAGCCGCTCCTACGGGAGTTCCTTCCGAACTTCAGACGGACATTCCCACGCCGGATCTTCCGGATGCTCCGCCTATCAGTACCATCGGCTGAATCGCATCGGTCGGGGACTCCTCCTGGAAGAGGAGTCCCCACTCCTAAGAGGGGAGGAGGAGCTTTGGCTTTAGAAGACATTCTCAAGAAGACGAACAAGAAGCTTAGTGGATCCAAGGTCTTTTCGTTTGGTAGCGATACCCCGTCTCTTGCTTCTGAGGAGGGTAGCGGGGATGTCAAGCTGTGGATTCCGACTGGTATTTGGCCTCTTGACGTCGCTCTTGGAGGAGGTCTTGCTCTTGGGAGAATCACCGAACTCTTCTCAGACGACGAGGGTGAGGGGAAAACCACCCTTGTAATTCACACTGAGAAATCAGTCCAGCAAGCTGGTGGAACCGTCATTCACTTAGAGTCAGAGTCTGCTCTCGACAAACTCCGGGCCGGTGGAATCGGACTCAACCTTGACAACTTGATCAAGTGGACTCCTGACACCCTTGAAGACGGATTCCGATTCGTTGGAGAGATTCTCGAGCAAATCTCGGCTGATAGGGATCAAGCTGGGAAGCCAACGTTGATTGTGTGGGACACGATCGCGATGGCTCGAACGGAGGGAGAACGAGATGGGGACCCATTCAGGGACGGGATCGGTGCCGCTCCACGGGCGATTGCTGCTGCTCTAAAGAACTACACTCAGGAGTTCTCCACTCACAATGTTCACCTCCTTTTGGTGAACCAATCTTACACTGACATCAACAACAAGAAGTCAGCCTACCTTGGTCCGCAAATGCAGACGCCTGGAGGGAAGAGGGTAAAGTTCTCCGCGTCCTATCGGGTCAAGGTGAAGAAGTGTGGATTCATTGGCCGAACCAGAACTGTCGGTCCTCAGGACGAGAAGCTTGGGATCAAGGTTCGAGTGACGATTCCGAAGAATAAACTGTCCCTTCCGTATCGAACCGTGGAGCTTCTTCTTTACGGGAATACGGGTTACAGTTCCATCATGAGCATGGCTCACAATTTCGTCGAGAAGGGTCCGTTCAACTGGCCAGAAGGTCTCGAGGTCAAAACAGGGGGACGATACAAGCCAATTGCTTCCGACAAGTCGTACTACTGGCACGAACTTGAGGAGGCTGTCGCGCAAAATCCGGAGACTCAGCGACTTTGGAAGGAACGCTGGGTTCAATATTGGCCTGTTCACCCGAGCCGCGTTGTCAACGATCAAGGTTGGTATGAGAGGGATTTCTCGGTCGACGATCTCCTCCCGACACCAAAGGGGATCCTCTAATGGTCGACTTCAAGAAGATACTGGATGAAGAGAGAAAACCTCCTATCCTCTTGGTAGACGGGAACTATATCCTTCACCGATGTCTCCACACGCCTGATCTGGCGGCGATGAAGACGTCCACGGGTACCCCTACGGGAGGTATCTTCGGGTTCTTCTCTTCCCTCCGGAAGTCCTTAGAGTCATACAGCGACACTCGACGGGTCATCGTCGCTTGGGACACGGGGAGGTCACCGAGACGTCTCGAGCTTCTCCCTGAGTACAAAGCCAACAGGCAGCCAAAGGACGAAGACGAGCGGGAGGAGTCGGAGAGGTATAAAGCCGTCTTTGATCACCAAGTTGGTCTGATCAAACAGAACCTTCCACGATTTGGGGTTCGTCAGGTCGCTCTCCCGAGTAGAGAAGGGGACGACTTGATCGGTCTCATCTGCAAGCTCTATCCGCGTCGGAAGAAGACAATCGTTACTGACGACAAGGATATGCTTCAGCTCGTCAATCGAACTACGTCCGTATTTCGCCCAATCAGGGAAGAGGAAGTCACTTTTCTGAACTTTGAGGAGAAAACCGGATCCGAGAACCCAAGCAAGTTTATCGTCGCCAAATCAATCCTCGGTGACAAAAGTGACAACATCGACGGGGTTCCGAAGGTTGGCAAGAAGACGGTACAGGATCTTCTCGAAGTTGTCAACAGGCAGGTCTCGGAACAGGTGGGGGATGTCATCGATAAGTTCGTTTCCGCATGTGCCCGTATGCCTCGGACGAAGAAGGGGGCACTCCTTGCTCGATTCAAGGGGGTCCTTGAAGGGGTCGATCGAATAAAAAGAAACGTCGATCTGATTGACATCTCGCGAGAATCCTTTAGCGAAAAGGAGGTTGAAGCGGTTCGATTCTATTGTGAAGGTGGGAAGGTTTCCTTTTCTCACGACAACTCGATCGCATTTTTCTCGTCTCTGGAGTTCAACACCTTCATCAAGACTTTTTCGGTCTGCAGTAGGCTGTTCGGAGAACTCACATGAGAATCCTGATGTATGGGGACCTTCAGGTCAACCGGAAACATCAAGATTATATGAAGTTCCTCGAGGGTTCTATGCAGAACCTGTTCACACTCGTCAAGGAACAACGTCCGAATTTGGTGGCGAATATGGGAGATCTTCTCGACACTCACCATGAAGTTGACGTTGAAGACCTCGTTTGGGCGTGGGAGTGGACCAGGAAGATAGAAGCTCAGTGTCCTCCTCCTGGTCTTGCAGACTCGATCCCGAGGCACTTGATTGTCAAGGGAAACCACGACATCGCAGATAGGAACGCGAGCATTTCGTCCATTCAAGTCATGGAGGGGTTGAACACGCTTCCGATCCTGGATGTCTCAGTCTACAGGATAGCCGGAGTCAAGATACTCGTTCTTCCATATACAAGAGACTACGTCCGCCTTCGGGAACAACTTACCAAGGTTGATTCTCCAGAAGACGTCCAGGTCATCCTCGGTCATATTGAATGGGTGGGAGCCAGGTATACACCGACTTGTGTTTCGGATAAGGGACTCGAGCTTGAAGAGGTAACCTCTATCTTCCCAAACGCTGAGATTTTCAATGGTCATTACCACCAGCCGTCCAGCACCGGGAAACTTCACATGGTCGGCAGCCCTCTCCACAAGGACTTCAACGACATTGTCAGTGGAGTGGAGCGAGGGTTCCTCCTGTACGACACTGATTCCCGCGAGGTCACCCGTCTAACGAATCACAGTACCTATTACTCCCTACAACTCGAGTTTGGTGATATAGAGGGAGCAAGAACCGCAGCAGAAGAACTATCCGGAGTCTCGAGCAAGGTAAGGGTGAAAGTCTCGGTGCCAACTGCGGTTATTGAAGAGGTTGAAGAATTGTTCCGGGGGTTCTTGTGGTCGAGCGTGATCGCGTCTGACTCGTTCGCGACGTCTGTCTTCAAAGATTCGTCTATTCAGGTATTCTCGACTCCGAGTGAGATTGTCACAGAAGCTGTTGACTCGTCTGGGGACGAATATGACAAGAAGCTTCTTAGGGACTATGGAATGGAAGCCTTCTCATGAACTTCAAAAGCCTCCAGATAGAGAACTTCCTGAGTATCAGCTCGGCGTCGGTGGACTTCACGAGTGGAGTCCACTTCGTTCAGGGCCGAAATCACGACATGTCGACGGATGGGGTTGAGAGCAATGGTTCTGGGAAGTCTGCTTTATGTGGAGAGGCAATTGAATGGGTAATTTGGGGATCGTTGAACCGATCTCCGAGGATTAAGGCAGACGACGTTGTTAACCGATCCGTTGGGAAGGACTGCCTTGTCAGGATTAAATTCGAAGCCCTTGACGACGAATGGGAGGTCCTTCGAACCAGGAAGCATAGCGAACACGGAAACTCCCTTCGATGGTGGAGAAACGGTGTTGAGAAGACGAACCACGACGCGAATCAGACTAAGAGGGAACTCATCGAAGCCCTACCTATATCCAACCAAGTATTTCGCCACGCGATTCAGGTTGGTCAAGGTATGCCGTTCACATTCCTCTCTCTCACCGAAACCGAGAAATTGGATCTCCTCTGTGAAATCTTGTCCCTCGACCACTTTGATCAGGCTCTTGAGAAGGCGAAGGAGAAGCGATCAACCCTCAATTCTAAGGTAATCACTCTCGAGGCAGAAGTAGAGAACCTTCGAGACTCGATGGCAGAGTTCGAGTCTCTTCTCTCTGGTGAACAAGAACTGCTTGTTGAGGCTGAGTCTAAGTTTGTAAAGGACGACTCCCTGGAAACGGAAATAGACTCTCTGGTAGGCTATCTTGCCACTGAAGCTAAAGAAATAGAGGGGTTGAGGGGGTCATATACCTCTCTGACTGAACAACACAAATCTCTTTCCTCTAATCTTCTTTACGAAAAAGAAAGAAGAGGGATCTGAACTTCAAGGAATGAACTCCAAACGGGAGGAAGCCAGGTCCCAATATGACGCGATCATAGAGGACATCAAGAGGAAGCTGAAACAATGGGAGATTGCCGTTTCTGCGACTAAGAACACCTTGACTCTCAGAAAACAAAACCTCGAGTCGAGAGAAAACGCAGGGAAGACATGTCCCACTTGTGGTCAAGAGGTTTTGGACGAGAGACACTACAGAGAGGGAGTGGACGAAGCCAAAAGAGAAGTAGCGGTTGTTGAAGAGAAACTCGCTTCTGAGACGGACTCTATGGAATCGGTTCAATCCACCTTAGAAAACTACGAGTCCAAGAGAGAATCCGTCCTGGCTCAGTGGGACGATTACATCTCTAAGATCAAAACCGAACTCGAAGAGAAGTTTGCCGAAGAGGAGAGACAGGCCACTGAAGTTGGTCGCCAGGCAACTCAAACTTTGATCCAAACCAACGCTCGGTTGGAAGCCTGGAATACAAAGAAGGCTCAGGAGGAGAAGTTGAGGCTCTCTCTCAACCAGAGGGACGAGTTCCTTAGAGAACTTGAACTCGAGATCGTCCGTCACAAAGAGAGGATCTCGATTCTTGAAGAAAACAAAAAGAAATGTGGGGAGGAGATCCAAGAGAAGGGAGAGACTCTTTCAATAGCTCAGAAAAACCTTGCACATTGGGATTACTGGAAGACAAACATTCCGAATCTTCGGGCAGCGGCCCTTAACAAGGTCCTTGGCTATTTGAATGGGAGGGTTGCGGAGTATCTTGACTTGTTTAGTGGTGGGGTCATGGGGATGGAACTCTACCAAAAGCAGCACGGCAAGAACTCGAAGGTGGAGGTCGACCTACGGACGCCTGGAGGCAGTTACGGGATGTCCTCAGGGGGAGAGAGGCGTCGGGTCGACCTCGCCATTTATCTCGCACTTTCTGACTTGGTTCACATATCATCTGGGGTAAGTTGCAACATCCTCGTTGCAGACGAAATCATGGACGGGCAGTCTCCAGAGGGAGTCAAGAAGTTCGGGGAGATTCTGAGACAGAAGGCGCAAAGCGGAATGTGCGTATTCATTGTCTCCCATAACCCCGTCAGTTAGACAAATGATCGAGTTCGATTCGGTCATCACCGTTGAAAGAAAGAATGGGAGGGCCGTTCTGTCATGATCTCTTACACTGTTGGGGACAAGGTCAAGACTCCGAAGGGGGTTGGAAAGTTCGCTGGGAGCCTTGGGACTTCCGGGTTCGTTTCCATTGCTGGGCGGGTCATCAAAGTTAGGCTGATCGACATGAGCCTCACGGACGATCCCCTCAGCGACACGCTTCCTACCAACCCGGACGCTCCTCGTCTTCCTCCTCGCGAAGTCCCGACTCAGGAGCAGGAAGCACAAGAAGCTGAGATTGCTGCCGAGATTGAGAAGCAAGTTGCCGAAGCAGCAAAGGGAGTTGAACTCGAGGACGAAACAGAAGTCACCGAAGAACCAGAGGTTGAAGTCAAAGAAGAAAAGACGCTTCACCTTGGTGGTGGACTGATTGAGGAATCCCTTCCAGACCTCACGAAGGAGTTCCTTCTGACCACCGAGGTTGGAGAGCTTCAGAGACTTCTCGAGAAATTCGGAGGGGAAATCTCGAAGGCGAGAAAGGCCAAGCTTCGGAAGGCGATCAAGGAAAAGGGCGGCGAACTCTAAAGGTGGGGTGGATTCTCGGGATAGATCCGGGTACTGATGGAGGGTTTTGTGAACTTCATGATGACCTCTCTATCAAGACATGGAGAAACCCAAAGTCCGAAGCAGACCGAGTTCGGCTCATCACGGGCATAACTTCCAAGGAAGGTTGTGAGGGAGTATTTCTCGAGTTCGTCCATGGGAGGCTCGGGAACTCAATGAAATCGGTCACCACCTTTATGAAGGGGACAGGCTTCTTGAAGGGGTCTGTCCTCACTGCATTTGATATTCAGAGAGGAGGGTTCCCGCTTTTTCGAGAAGTGGCCCCCAAGAAGTGGCAGGATGACCTTGGTGCGCCGAAGGCTCCGAAGGAACCAAAAGGGAAGAAGAAAGCCCACATTCGGAAAAGGATCCACAAGAACAACTTGAAGGATTTCGCTTCTGAGATCTTTCCTGATCACAAGTTCACTCTATACACGTGTGACGCTGCACTGATCGCGTGGTGGGGGGCACATGAACTCTGGGACATCAAATGACCCAGTGAAGACGTGGAGGAGGTACCTATCAAGAGGGGTCTCCATTGATCGCTTCATGGATGACATCGAGGAGTACGTGAGTTCGCGAGCGAGATCGATTGTTCTGGTTCGTGGGAGGGGGTCTTCGCTCCAAGGTCTCGAGGCAGTCCAACAGGCAAGGATCAAGGTTTGGAAGGCCTCGAAAGAGAAGAGGATACCAAAGGAGGAGAAGCAGTTTTTCGGATACCTGTCTAAGATAATCCGACAAGAAGTGAACAGTTATCTGGAGAACTGTGACAAGAAGAGGGAGTTCCCAGAGGACGTGATGTCTGGGGTCGTTCGCAGAGCATGCTTCCGAGATGATTACATTTTTCTGAAGGACCTTCCAGAGTCAATAAGGAAGAGAGTCCTTCTGAGGTTGAAGAAAAGATTCCCAAGGGTAAACTTGATGGGGTTCAAGTTCATTCTTGATAGGATTCTGAATGGGGAGGAGATTTCTTCCTTTTGGATTAAAAGCCAATATGGAATGAACAAGAAGGACTTCTACGTTAACAGCGTATTGATCGCGATGAGAATGGAAGTCTATGAGATGAGGGACGACGTCTCTTCTGTGGAGAGGCTTTTCAGAGAAACACTGTATGGATCTTTCGTCGAAAAGAACCTCTGATCTGATAGACGTTCTGTCCACCTTTGGGGTTGGGTTCAGGGAAGGTGAAGAAGTAGTTGAGCTACTTCAAGTGATTCTAATGGAGGAGTTTGGAGACACGCACCTTCCTGAGCTATACGAAGTTCTTGGTAAAGAGAAGTTTCTGAAAGTCCTTGACATCTTCCAGGACGCAGAAATGATCCCGTGTCAGGAATGTGGTTGTGCAGTCAAGTGGCCGGCAAGAAGTGCTCTCGAGGGCATTCTCCTTGATCTGATCATTTACTTTCGGGTCAGGAAAGCTCCTCTTGGTTCCAAGTCTGGTATAATGAGGGAGATAGCATCGGATTCTAACATGACTCCGACTCAGGTTCGTTCCTCATATCTGAGGACGTCTGGGAAAGCTGACTTACTGAAACACTTGAATCAAAACTCATGAAACGAAGACGACGCCGAAAGCGCAGAAAGTCTGACTTTCTGCCAGAACCGAGACCACCAGAGACCTCTCCAATCAGGGTTCTCGAGGAGCTTAACGAGAGCTTCGTCAACCCGAGCAAGGGAATGTCTGAGGAGGTTCGTCGGTCTGTTCAGACAGGAACCCACGACCAAATCGGGAAGACCCTCCTCCACCTGTCTGCGCTGGCAATGCACCGTCAGCAGAGACAAGCAAAGCTCGCCGCTGCTTCAGACTTCATTACGAACTTCATTTCTGATCCGGAGTACCTGAGAGGGGCTTGTAAAGATCCAGAAATAGCGATGAAGATCTTGAAGATGCTCCACACTATCGATCAGAACGATACCAAGTTCCTGATGGAACTGGCGCTTGGCATCAAGAAGAAGGACGGGGATGGTTGGGACGCCAAGGATAGCATAAACCCGATTCTTGGGGCTGTCGGGGCCAACATGAACAACCTGCCCCCGGAGCTTCAGGATCCGAATAATCTGAGAGCATTTCGCCAACAGATGCAGACTTTCATTGACTTGATGAGAGGGGAAGACACACCGACTCCTCCTAAGGTCAAACAGAGAGTCATAGAAGGCCCAGAATCCGATAAGGACGCCGATGGGGATTGACACCACTTTTCTTGGGAACGACGTTTCTCCCGAGACCCTTCGTAAGTTATCTGAAAAGATAATCGAACAGGGTCTTGTGGGAAATAAACAAGAAGTGGAACGTCTCTTCTCCAATATCTCCGTATTCAGTGAAGGGGAGAGGAAGCAATTCCTCGATATACTCGCTGAGCTTCGGACTTCTGGATATAGCACCGCTCTCGACAGCCTGTGGCAGATTGATTTCGAGAGGAAACCCGTCAAGTTCGACGAGTGGCTCGAGAACCCCTACTATATGGGGAAGCTCGGGAAACACCTGTACCCCCTCTGGCAAGAAGAGCTTAAGTACATTCTCCACCCTAACTCCAGGGTCATTGAATGGGCTCTCACTGGAGCAATCGGAATCGGAAAGACATACTGCGCCCTGATCGCGATGCTCTACAAGGGGGCGTATATATGTTCTTGCTTGAAGAACCCACAATCCTACTTCGGTATTTCTGAGGATTCGGGAATCGTCTTCGGCCTCTTCAATGTTCAACTCGACCGCGCAACAGAGGTCAACTTCGATCAGATTGGCCGTTTCTTGAGAAGTTCGAAATACTTCCGGGAACACTGTCCGGTCAAGACCCTGGCGAGTAAAGGAAAGATATACTGGCCTACCAAGGATATGTCCTTAACGATCGGATCTTCGGAACTTCACGTCCTCGGTTCGAACATGTTTTCCTACACCATGGACGAGGCCAACTTCATGAAGGTCACGGAGGAGAATAAGGACAATCAGGAAGAACAACAGGCCTACAAGATCTACAACAACGCCTCGCGACGTATGAAGTCCCGTTTCGAACAGTATGGTTTGAACCCTGGACTCGCGATCATTGCTTCGTCTCGTCTCCACCAATCTTCGTTTCTCGAGGATCTGATGGAGAAGAGGAAAGGTGACCCGTCCTTCCACGTCTCCGATTATGCGTTGTGGGATACCAAGGGACGACACAAGTATAGTCCAGCCACCTTTCGGGTTGTTATAGGAAACGAATTTCGACAATCAGAGATCATCGACACGGTTGACACCACTGACCAGAACAAGATGAAGTGGGAACCGGTCGAGTCTGAAGCTAAGGAAGTTCCAAAGGGAGCCAGCTACATCGAGGTTCCTTGTAGCTTCTATTACGAGTTCGAGTCTGATATTGACGGGTCTTTGAGGGACCTTGCCGGCGTTCCGACTTTCGGAGCTTCTCCTCTCATTTGGAGAGTTGAATCTGTCACTGAATGCATCGATCAGACAAGGGAACACCCGTTCGCGAGTGAGTGGCTCGAGCTTAGTATGGACAACCCGGACGCGAGCTTGATCAGCTTCATGGATTGGAACAAGTTGACTCGCATCAGTGAGGGAATGAGAGTCCCACTGTATCACCATGACCAACCAAGATTCGTCCATTGCGACCTTGGTTTGACTGGTGACGCGGCTGGGATTGCCATGTGCTGTCCCTATGGAGGGACTACCAAGACTGAGCATGATCCCCTATCTGGACAAGTTACCGAGTCGTTCGTCCCTAAGGTTTGGGTCGACTTCGTTCTCCA
>FUIF01017262.1_pt1 | contig 11790 bp, 11 predicted proteins | sample 1003461 | NCBI WGS metagenome assembly FUIF01 (sample SAMEA80401918, study PRJEB19352) | marine metagenome
CCGAAGGACATGCAGTACCCCGAGCTGCTCGAGGCCATCATGAAGGCGGCCCTTGCAGTGCTGCGGGTGCCGCCTCCCGTCGTTGGCTGGTTCGAAGATGCCAGCGACAACGACGTCAAGACCGCGCTCGCGCTGTTCTGGAAGCTCTGCATCCTCGCGCGGCTGCGCCGCACGCAGCGGCGCATCAAGACGCGCTTCATCAATCGTCTCGCCGACCCCAACCTCCGGCAGCTCTGGCCTCGCTTCGACCTCACCGACATTGAGGCGCTCAAGGCCGACCACCTGGAGAAGCTGAGGGCTGCGCAGGAGCTCGCGAAGGCGGGCGTCGGCGCGTCGCTGAACGAGGCCGTCGAGGCTGTTGGGATCGACTCGAAGAGTTTCGAGCAGGGTGACACCGCCACGGCGGCTGCCGGAACCATCCCCTTCGACCGGATCGGCGAGGCGATCTCGCTGGCCGGCAACGCGCCGAAGGTCCCGCAGGCCAAGCAGGAGCGCGGCCCGCACCCGGACACGGTCGCGATCGCGGTCACGCGCGAGGACGCGCTGTCCGACGGCGAGTTCTGGGAGTGGGACTGTCGGCGCGTCGATGAGCTCGCCGACGACTCGCTCAAGAGCCTCATGGTCGGCTTCCTGCGCGACTACGAGCGCGCGCAGATCAAGAAGCTCGAGGACTTCGCCTCCGGCAAGCGGCGCCTGATCACCACCGCCAACGAGCGCGCGCAGAAGGAAAAGAAGCCCGGCGAGTGGACGCAGTCCGAGCTGAAGGTCTTGAACCTGATCGAGGGCAAGTGGCAGGAGGCTCTGCGCGAGCTGACCGAACAGCCGCTCGCCGCGATCTTCGAGGCGTCCGCGGCCGAGCTCTTCGAGACGCTGGGGAAGAAGGGGACGCAGCTCACCGCCGTCCAGCCGTCCGTGGCCAAGGCTCTGCTGCGCCAGCGCATCCAGCTCTCGGGGGACATCACCGGAACGCTCTCCAAGCGCATCCGGAAGACGATCCTGAAGAGCCTCGAAGCGGCCGACCAGAGCGTCTCGAGCTCGCTGCGCACGGCGATCAAGGACAACCTGCCCGCGATCAAGGGCGACGTCGCCAAGGCGTTCTCGAACAAGGAGCAGCGCGCGCTCGCGATCGCGCGCACCGAAACAGGCGAGGCCCGCAACCGCGCGCGGTGGCAGCAGATGAGCGCCTCCGGCGTCGCTTGGAAGAAGTGGGTCACGCGCAAGGACACGGTCGTCCGCCGGAAGCACAAGCCGCTCGAAGGCGAGACGGTCCCGATCGCTCAGACGTTCTCGAACGGCATGCAGTACCCGCACCACCGCGCAGCCGGTGTGCCGGCGGGCGAGCGTGTCGGATGTCGGTGCGGCCTCCGCGCCATGTTCGTAGAAGGAGACTCCTGATGGTCTTGAGGCACCGCAGCAAGAGCCGCGAATCCGACGCCGACTTCCTCCAGCGGATCGCGCGAGAAGACATCACGCAGCGCGACTTCGCCCGCCTCGACGCGATGGACCCGAAGGAGGTTCTCGAGGCGCGCTTCTCCGACGAGAGCCTGGTCCGGTCGCACGATGCCGGCTGGCCACGCTCCGACGTGGGGGCCGCAACGGCTCGCCGCGTCGTGCAGCGTCACGAGGACCGTCGCCAGGAGCGCCGCCGCAAGAAGGAGCTCGGGGAGCGCGAGGTCGAGCACGTGGCGTCGACCGAGAACCCGGCGGGCCCGTTCCGCGACGTCGTCCTGCAGAACGCGTGGGACTTCAACGAGTTCTTCGACATCGGCGGGCCCCTCCTGTGGTCGCACGAGCGCACGACGCCGAACCTCGGCAAGGTCCTGCAGTTCGACCGCGCGAACCTCCCCAAGCGCGGCAAGGTCATCATCTCGACGAGCCGGTTCACGCCCGACGGCATGAACGAGTTCAACGACATGATCTGGTCGATGGTCGACGCCGACTTCATCGTCGGGTCCTCGGTCAGCTTCCGGATCCTCGAGTCGGTCAACCCCACCGACAAGGAGCGCGAGAAGCTCGGTATCGGCAAGTTCGGCGTGAAGGTCACGCGCGCCAACCTGGTCGAGCACTCGATCACGCACATCCCGGCCGACAAGGGAGCGACCAAGCTGCGCACCCTGGCCGAAGAGCTGGACCGCGGCATCGAAGAAGGCGAGTGGACCGAAGACCTCGTCGAGCTGGTCTGCCGCGGCGTGCCCGGCCTCTACGAGGAGGTCTTCGAAGACGAGCTCGAGGACGAGTACGAAGAAGGCGGGCGCATGTCCCGCGACGACCTCCCCAGCGAGGTCCTGGATCGCATCAGCGCGCTCGAAGAGGGCGTGCTTGGCGAGCTGAATGCCCTGGGCGAACGCCTGGAGGTTCTCGAAGACGTGGTGAGCGAGCGTTTCGAGCAAGAGGAGGCCGACGCGGACGAGGGCGACGAAGAGCTCGAGTACGCGGAGGTCTTTACCGAGCAGTTCGGGGACCCGGCAAAGGTCGCCGACCGGCTCATCACCGAAGTTGTCTGAAGGGAGACCCACGATGGTGCCCGCGCCGACGAAGAAACGGAGACCGCTCGCCCGAAAGGTCTCTCGCAACACCTGGCCGAAGAACATCCAGAAGCACTTCGACGAGATCGAAGACGAGCTGGTCCGCCGAGCTCGCGAGCGCATCCGCAGCGAGCGCCGCGGCGTCGAGGACGGCGAGGACGATCGCTACGAAGACGTCGAGGAGCTCGAGTCCGAGACCGAAGCCGAGCTGCGGAAGGAGCTCGACGAGCTGCGCGAGACCAAGAAGCGCCTCGAAGCCGACCTCCGCAAGACGAAGCTGCCCGGCTCCGCCGGCGGCAGTCGCGAGAAGTACAACTACGGCCGCGCGTTCGTCGCCGCCGCGTGCGCTCGCAGCGAATCCGACTTCGAGCGCATGGCCCCCTACGAGTGGGAGTGCCACAAGGAGCACGCACGCGCGCTCGGAACGACCCCCGACATCGCCGGCGGCTTCGTCGTCCCGGGCGAGGTCCACACCGAGAACATCCTCGAGCCGTTCAAGACGCGGGTGTTCGTGTTCAAGATGGGCGTCCAGATCATCGACGCCAGCACGACGCCGTTCGAGATCCCCTCGATCGAGAGCGAGCCGGACGCCGACGGGGCGAACGAGAACGAAGACCTCCCCGAAGGCGACTTCGAGTTCGGGAACCGGCGCGCGGAGCCGCACGACTGCGGCATCTTCATCACCGCGCCGAAGCGCTTCATGCGCATGGCCGCCCAGGCGGACACGTTCATCCAGAACGCCATTCGCAAGAAGACCGCGATCAAGCTGCAGCGCTGGATCCTGAAGGGCGCCGGCAACGGCGTCGAGCCCACCGGGATGCTCAACACCAGCGGCATCCAGCAGGTCGACCTCAACGCGGCGATCGACGGCAGCGGCATTCCGACCGCGGACTACTACCGCGGTCTCATGGCGATGCGCTCCGCGCTCGTCAACTCGTTCGCGCTCGACGGCGCCGGCGTCCAAGGCGACGACGGCATGGACTCGAACAACTTCGGCTGGGTCTTCAGCACGAAGGGCTTCGACGCCGTCCAGACCATCCACAGCGACAACAACGCCGCCGGGACGTCGAACCTCGAGTTCCAGCGCAAGGTCCTGTCCGAGGGGCCGTCGAAGCTCGTGCTCGACTACCCCTTCAAGCAGACGCCGATCTTCACCGACGGCGATCCGGCCGAGATCATGCTCGCGGGCTTCGAGGACGTGATGCTGATCAACTTCGCCGGGTTCCGGCTCGAAGCGTCCTCCGAGGGCCGCGAAGCGCTCCGCAAGCGCCAGGTCTACATGGCCGGCTGGAGCGAGGTCGACGTCCTCGTCGGCCACCCGGAGGCCATCGTCGAAGGCACCAACCTCGACACCAGCAACATGCCGTGATCGGCTGACGCCGGTCTCGCAACGACCCACGTTTCACGATCACGCGCAGGAGAAACTCACATGAGTACTCACGACCCCAGGGCCCACGGGTCCCTCAACCTGTCCTTGCGACCGTCGGTGCAGACCTCCGCGGGCACGGTCAACGGTGACGCCGTCAAGGTGAACACCGCCCGCTGGATCTCGCTGGAGGCGGTGCTCGGTGTCATGACCGGCACGGCTCCGACGGCCACCTTCAAGCTGCAGTCCAGCGCCGACGGCTCGTCTGGCTGGGCCGACGTCGCCGGCGCGACGACCGCAGCCATCCCGGAGGCGACGGACGACCGCATCGTTCGCGGCACCCTCGACGCGCGCAAGCTGACGGTCGGACAGGAGTACGTCCGCGCCGTCTGCGTGCTGGGCGGAACCGTGACGGCGGCGCCGATCTGCGCCTCCGTCGGCCTGTCGGGCGCCGACTCGAGCGAAACCCTGAAGCAGACCTTCGACTTCGAAGTCGTCACCGCGCCGTAGGCCCCACTTCGATTGCTCGCCACCCCGTGGGGGCTCGGGGCCTGTCCTCGTGCCCCCACATTTCACTTCTGGAGAAACACATGGCCACGAAACCGAAACGAATGCTCTACGCCCTGCGGCCCGGGCGCTGGCTCCACATCCCCAGGAACATGGCGGGCAACCACCGCGTCTGGGCGAAGCCCGGCCAGGTCGTCGACCTGACCCACCCGCGCCTCCAAAGCCTGGCGAGCGACCAGATGAACAAGCTGGTCGCCTACAAGGGGCGCGTCCGCAAGAACACCGCGATCGTCACACTGGAGAACGGGCCCGCCCCGATCCGCGCGGACGTCGAGCGCTACGAGCGGGCGAAGCGCGGCGAAGAGGAGCCCACCGAGCTCGACGAGCTCGCCGAGGAGAGCGAAGAGGAATCCGGCGAGGTCCTCGATCCGGTCGAAGAGGCCGAGGAGGAAGAAGAGGCGGACGAGGAGATCGAAGAGGCATTCGAGGACGAGGACTGACCGGTGCCGAAGTACGACCCGATCGGCAACTCGTCTCCGTCGCTCGTTCGCGCCCCGACGTCTGGCGGCGCGGCCACGAGCTGGGTGGACCTGCACGGGTCGCACCGGCTCATCGAGTTCCTCATCGCCTTCAGCGGGAACACCGACACCGACTGGACGTTGGAGGAGTCCGACGACCAGGTGGCGACGTCTCCGGTCTCCGGGGGCACGGTCAACAAAACGGCGGCGACGGGGGTGGTCGCGATCGCGGCTCTGAAGTCCGCGTTCTCGATGCGCTACGCTCGCGTGGCCGTGACCATCAACGCGGGGAACGTGAACGCGTCCGCGATCGCCACTCTCCGCGACGACAAGATGGCCGGCGTCGCCAACAACTACGACGTCAATCTCAGCTAGGAGCGACCCATGCCCACTCAGCATCGAAGAATGGAAGGCGCAGGCGCGACGCGCTACGTGGTCAAGCGCGGCCGCCGCATCTGCGCCGCCGACGGCAGCCTTCTGTTCGATTCCAACGAGGTGGTCCCGGACGGCCACCCCTGCATCGAGACGCACCGCCGCTCGCTCGCGCAGATCGAGCGGGGTGAGGCGAAGTCGATCGAGGAGCGTCGCGCCAAGGGGCACGCTCGCTCCAAGGCGGCTGCTGCCAAGGCCCCCGCGGAGCCGGCGGAGGGAGGCGAAGAGGCGTGAGCCTGACCGGGGCGCTCGAGACGTTCGCTCTGACGGACGCCACTCGCGTGAAGGCCCTCACGGGCGAGCAGGGCACAGGTGCCGATGCTCTCCTGGGGACCCTCGCGCTGGAGGTGTCCGACGAGCTCGTGCGCTTCATGGACCGGCACGTCACCAAGGCCGCGCGCACCGAGGACTACGAGCTTCCGGTCACGCACCGGACCGTGGTCCTCGATGGCGCGCCGGTCGACACCACGGCGAGCTTCACGATCAAGTACGCCCTGGACCGCGACTTCAACGTCGCGAACCTGTCGACCAACTCGTACACCCTTGACCCGCGCGGCGGCCTGGTCGAGCTCCACATCGAGACGCCATACGACCCCGGCTACGTCCAGGTGTCGTACACCGGCGGCATGGCGGCGAGCCTCACCGAACTCGAGGCGCTCTCCGAGTTCCGCGGCCTCGTCGGCGCAGCGACGCGCCAGGTGTTGTTCCTGCAGCAGCGCGCCCGCCAGAACCTCGGCGGCGAGGTCGTCAGCTCGAAGGGCACGAAGGCGACCTACGTGGGCGAGTACCAACTTCTCAGGTCGGTGCGCGAACTTGTAAAAGCGGTACCGGAGGGTCTGATGGTCGGGTTCGACTCGTCCAAGCTCGACACCCGGGCCGTTCTCGAGATGCTCCAGCGCGCTCCTGCCCAGATGGGGGACGCGATCGCGCGCGGCATGAGCCACGCCGCCTTCGAGGTCGAGGGGCGGATGGAAGCGCGCTTCCAGTCTGGGACGGGCGCGTCGGGCAAGTCCGCCTTCGGCAACAGGTCCAGGGACTTCCTCTTCGCTCGCACGGGCGCCCTGGCCGGCTCGTTCGCGCACGAGGTCGTCAGAGGGAGCGACCCCCTCGACATCCGCCTCGTCAGCTTCTCCGCGGGCGTTCCCTACGCACGCATCCAGGAGGGCGGCGGCGTCATCACTCCGGTGCGCGCGCAGTACCTCACGATTCCGCTGCCGGACAACCTGACGGCCGCCGGCGTCGTGCGCTTCCCCTCCGCCCGCGGCCTGTTCGAGAACCGCTCGGCGGACCGCCGGCCGTTCTTCGCCACGAGCCGCGCCGGCAACCTGGTCATCGGCCTCTCGGAGCGGGGTCGCGATACGAAGTTCCTGTTCCTCCTGAAGAAGCGAGTCGAGATCCCGCCGCGGCTTGGCTTCGAGAAGACGTGGCGCGCGTCGGTCGACACCGCTCGCGACCTCATCGCCGTCCAGCTCACCAAGGCCGCGGCCGAGCTCAGCGGAGTGGCGTGATGGCGACGGTGACCTTCGACCCGCCCCGCACCTTCGACGTGCTCGAGGGCGACGAGCTTCGCCATCGCGCGACGCAGCAGGACTCCGGCTTCGCTGGCTGGGAGCGCCGGCACGAGGGCGGCGTGTTTCGGGCCACGCTCGGCTGGGACATCGCGGACGACGGGATCCTGTACCTGGTCGACGAGGCGTACCAGAGCACCGGCCTGGGCTCGGCGCCCATGAACTACACGCCGACGACTGGCGGACCCTCGATCGAGGTCCTCTTCGATGGCCCGCCCCAGGTGCGGCACCTGCGGCACAACTTGCACGCGATCCGAGTGTCGCTCGTGGAGGCGCCCTGATGGTCTACCCCGACGACGGCGACCCGATCGTTCTGCAGATCACGGATGCACTCGTGGCGCGCCTCGACACGATCCAGGCGCCGGCCTACTTCACGACGGTCAACAGCGTGGTGCTACTGCGGAACGGCATCACGGACGGTCTTACGCCGCCGTTCATCGGAGTGACGCCGCTGGCAGACACGGCCCACGACGAGGCGCTGCAGTTCGACGTGCACCAGCAGACCTACTTCATCTGCGGGGTGCAGAGGGTTACCGACGACCCTCGCGAGCAGCTTCGAGCGGGGCACCAGCTCCTCTCCGACATCCGACGCGCAATCCAGCTCGACCCGCAGTTCGGGGAGCTGGCATTCGACACGAACCTGACGTACCAGGACGTTCCGACGCCCAACGACGGCTCGCTCGTGGAGTGCCGAATGGAGGCACTCGTTTCGTACCGGCATGTGTACGCCGACCCTGCCCGAATCACCTACGCCTGATCACGAAGGAGAACCCCAATGGCCACCGGAATGCTGAACCGCAAGCGGGTGCTGGCCCTCGCGACGGAAGACCAGGCCGGCGTCACCCCCTCCGGCTCGATGACCGACGTCGCCAACATGAAGCTGGCGATCGCCGAAGCCGAGCTCGACGCCGACGTCGAGTTCATCGAGGACGACGTCCTACGCAATTCGATCACCGCGACCGCTGACCAGCCGACGTTCAAGCTGGCGCGGCTGCGCTGCAATCACCTGTTCCGCGGCCCCGAATCCGGCACCGACGCCCCCGCGTTCGCGCCCCTGGCTCGCGCCTCCGGCTGCCGCCAGGCCGTGGCGGACGTGCTCCGCATTGGCGCCGTGACCAGCGGTCCGTTCCGCAAGGGCGAGACCGTGGTCGGCGGCACGTCGAGCGCCATTGGCCTGGTCCTCCTGGACGCCTACAACGGCGACACCCACGTGTTCATCGAGACGCTGTCCGGGACGTGGGCAGTCGGGGGCGAGACGATCACCGGCCAGACGACGGCTGCCACCGCCACGACAAGCGCGATGGGCGGCGCGGGATCGGCAAACGTCGGCCACGCCTGGTCGCCGGTCTCTCAGTGCGAGTTCACGATCTCGCTGGCATCCGTGACCACGGCGATCGCGATCAACTCCATCATCGTCGGCCAGACCTCCGGCGCCATCGGACTCTTGACGGCCGCGGTCGGTGGCAGCGACACGTCGATGCGGTACCGGCTCTACAAGGGCAACTTCCAGACCGGCGAGGACGTCTACCACATCGACGGCCTCGGCAGCGGAGAGGTCGCCACGCACGCGTCCAACGGCGAGACCTACTACCAGATGGACTCCCTGTCGGCGCGTCTCTACAAGGACGGCACCGCGGTCTCGATGCGCGGCGCGCGCGGCAACCTGACGATCGACATAACGATCGGCGGCCACATGCGCTTCTCGTGGGAGATGTTCGGCGTCTACGTCGACGAGATCGACATCGCGAACCCGACGGGCATCTCGCAGGAAGGCCGCACCGCGCCGCTCGCGCAGCAGATCGGCATGGGCGTCGGCGACAACACCATCGACAACCGCTCTGGAGAGCACACCCCTGACTTCATCTCGGCGATCCAGCTCCAGACGGGGTCCAACATCAACCGCCTGATCTCCTCGGAGGCCGCCGGCGGCGTGAACCAGCAGCTCATCACCGACCGGTCCGGCCGCGGCACCATGAACCCCGCCGCGACGCTCGAGGCCGACTACGCCTGGGTCAGCCAGTTCGTTGCCGGTGAGCCCCTACGGATGCAGTTCCAGATCGGCTCGGCCGCGCGCAACTCGATGATCATCGACGTGCCCGGCATGGTGAACCAGGAGTGGCCGGACGGAGACAACAACGGCATCCGTACCCGCCAATTGCAATTCACGCTGACCGGCGGGAAGATCGACAACATCTCGGGCAGCCCCCCGGCGGGCAGCCCCGAGATCGACGCGCTCGGTGGTGACAACGAGCTCGTCCTGATCTACCTGCACACGATTCCGCCTCTGAGCTGATCTTCGGGGGCGACCAACGACGGGAGGCCGCTGGTGGCGACTGGAGCAGACCCGAGCGCACGGCGCACTTACATCCTTCTGGTGGACCGCGAGGTCCCCGAGACGTCTCAGACATGGTGGTACCTGCGAGACCTTCCGGCCAAGGTGAAGCGACGCGTCATGAACGCGTCGTCGCTTCGGGTCAAGAAGGGCGAGCAGGCTCTCGTCGGGTTCGGCGACCGCATGCACGAGATCCTCTTGGGGGGGCTGACCGGCGTCGATCCGGACCATCCCTACTACGACAGGGAGGGGAAGCCGATCGAGTGGATCGAGCCGACGTCTGCCGAGCGCCGGCTCGGCTACGTCTGCAGCCCCAAGTTCCTCGACCGCATCCGGCCCGAGCACATGGGCGAGCTCGCCAACGAGATCACCGACCCGGGGCTCTGCCGAGGAGGAGTCGAACGCTGCGCAGATCGAGGAAGCGGCGACGCTCCGGAACGCCGACTACGACGTGCCCGAGCCGATCGAGGACGAGGAGGGCGAAGAGCCCTCGGAACTCGCGCTGTCCGAGGGAGAGGCCGAGACGGCAAACTGAGGCTGGCCGCGCGCTGGGACGGGCGTCTACTGGATCTCGACTGCCCACTTTCCTGCGCGCGGCCTGACTCCGACGGAGAGGCCTATCGGGCGAGGCACGGCTGCGACGGGCCGGCCTCGCCGGCTCCGTTCTACGTCACCTGCCCACGCTGTCACGGTCATCGCGGCGGCTGCCGGCTTTGCTCGAACCGCGGGCGCCTGGGCGTGCGGCGCTGCCCCTCCAAGATGGTCGACGCGCGAATGCGGCTCGACCTCATGGCTGTCGTCGCGTTCATCGACCACGGCACCCTGCCCTACGAAGGCGGCCTGATGGACCAGCCCTGGGCCTTCATCGAGGCGGTGCAGGTGTACAGCGCAGAACAAGCCGCCGCGAAGCGTGAGCGCGAGCTCGCGGACGCGGCGCTCGAGGAAGCGATCAAGAAGGGCAGAACCGCCAGGGGGCAGCGTGGTCGGGCAGGCGTCAACACCTGAGCTCAAGGTCGACCTGGTTCTCGAGAACTTCGCCAAGCAGTCGCTGCGCGAGTTCGAGCGAGACCTGCAGGAGGTGGAGCGCGACTCGCAGGACACCTTCCGGAAGATGACCGGAGGCGTCCGGAGGTTCGACAACGAGCTCGACAAGACCCTGCGCACCGTCCCCGACCAGTTCCAGAACGCGTTCAACCCCGCGGAGCGCTCGCTCGACAGGTTGACCCGCAAGTTCCGGACGTCGTTCTCGATCGCGAGGCGCACGGTCGCCTCCGGCTTCCGCAACATGGGAGCCTCGGCGCGCCGGTTCGCCATTCAGACGAATGCGGCGCTGTCTGGTATCGCCGATCGCGTGGGGCTGACCTTCCAGCGAGTTGGGGGCCTCGTTTCGATTGCGCTGACGGGAGCGGCGGCGATCGCGGGAACGCAGTTGACCCGGGAGGCGTCCGACTTCGAGGAGACCTTCTCGAAGTTCGAGGCTGTCTTCGACGGCATGGAGGAGCAGGCCGCACAGATGGGCGATGCGATCGCCGGCGGTTTCATCCGGTCCCGAGCGGAGACCGCGTCGTTCCTTGCCACGTTCCAAGACACGCTCGTGCCGATGGGCTTCGCTCGAGATCGCGCACGCGAGCTGTCCGGCGAGCTCGTGAAGCTCGCGTTCGACCTGGGGAGCTTCAACAACCAGGCCGATGCCGACGTCGTCCGCGACCTGCAGAGCGCGCTCGTCGGCAACACGGAGACGGTCCGCAAGTACGGCATCGTCATCACGCAGAGCCGGCTCGAGCAGTTCCTGCTCAACGAGGGCCTCGTCCGCAGCAAGAAGGAGATCACCGAGCTCGACAAGGTGCTCGGGCGCTACCTGATCATCCTCAACTCGACGACGGACGCTCAGGGCGACGTCGAGCGGACGGCGGGCTCCTTCGCCAACACCATGAAGGCGATCGTCTCGCAGGTGCGCGACCTGCGCGTCGTCTTCGGGCAACAGCTCCAGCGCGTGATCCGGGAGGTCATCCGCGATCTGGGAGGTGTCGAGGGCGTCGTCGACCTGGTGAAGGTGGGGCTCGCAGCACTCACGTCGGTGATCGAATTCATCATCCGGCGGGTCGGGGACTTCCTCGCGCTCATCAAGGAGTCCATCGACGCGCTGGGCGGCGCGGACCGCGTAGCAGCGGCGCTGCGAGGGAACCTCGACAAGATGGGGTTCGCGGCCGAGGCGCTCTCGGCGATCTTCAACAACCTGAAGAACGCTGCCGGCGACCTCCTCGCGGTCCTGTTCAAGTTCGGCCAGCAGTTCGGTGCGGGCATCGTTCAGGCCGTCTTCGACGGCATCGAGTCGCTCGGCCGCGCGCTGACAGCATCCGCTCTCGGCAACTTCATCGAGTCCCAGATCGACCTGGGGGGGAGTCGAGGAGCTGCCTCTGTTCGAGAAGCTGAAGGCCAAGGTCTCGGCCTCGCTCTTCGCAGCCATCTCTGGCGCCGGCGACGTCATCAGCGATGCCGCCGGCGCGCTGTCCGACCGGGTTGGCGAGGGCATGGAACGGCG
>FUIF01015547.1_pt1 | contig 11788 bp, 15 predicted proteins | sample 1003461 | NCBI WGS metagenome assembly FUIF01 (sample SAMEA80401918, study PRJEB19352) | marine metagenome
TTCGTTTCGGTCGTTGTTGAAGGTGGCAAGATTCCTGACGAGTGGTTTCAAAAAGACGAAATCGTTCTGAGTGCAAAGCCTCGCACAATCGTTGAAGGCGTCGAACTGATCGAGCGACGATCACGACGTCGGTTCTACCGCAATGTTCAGGTTGCATCATTGCAAACGCCGGCAGTAATGACGTACAATGTTATTGCGCAACCACTGACGTTGACTGAAGATAGAACGCTGCGGCACGACTTTATGTGGGACAACTGCGTTGCTCGTGCCATCGCCAACTGCGACGATGAAGACATTCTCACTACGTTTCTGATGGCACCGCCTGATTCGTGGGAATCTAAGCTTGGGTTCGGTGATCAAGAGCTCGGACCGGTGATCATCCGCCTGCTGGGCGAAGCGCGATTCAACAAGATCAGCAATGCCAGCTTGATGGGTAAATACAAGTCACAAGTCGGTCAGGATCTCAAGCCAAGCGACTTTGGGCTTGACAGCCATTACAATCAGATGGTTGCGGAAGCACTTGACTTTCTCACCGACATTGGTTATGGTGGCATTGCCGATCAATACGAAATCAAGTTGACTGAGGATCTACCTGACAACGTCCTCGGTCGAGTGGTTGGCCAGGGGATCTGGATCAATCGGCGCTGCTGCGACATGGGCCCAAATATGCTTGCCGGTACGATTTGGGAGGAATGGATTCACTTGCATCACGGACTCGATGACGAAAGTCGCAGCATGCAGAACTGGTTGATTGATGCGGCCATGACGCTTGGCAAGCGTTACATCGCATCCAGAGACAGGGTGCCGTTCTAAATGGTGTGGTTCTGCGTCCAATACTTCCCTGTTCGCATCAATCCATGCGTTGTGATTAGTGTGGATGAAGAAGCAGGTACGCTCCGCTACTTTGGTGGGAACGGGGAAGAGAGAACGGAGGAAATTGATTCTCCGTTCTGGGGATGGAGGGCCACGTATGAAGAAGCACATGCCACAGCGTTGGCAAAGATTGACGAACGTCGAGCTCATTTTCAAAAGAAGCTCGACGATTTAGACAACGAACGACAACGGTTTTTAGGAGATAACGATGCCGAAAATTAGAGTCTTTACGAAAGCATATCGCCCATTCATTATGGGCGGTGATTGCCATGCACCCATTGCAGCGGAAGTTGAGGCACTCGGTCCGCATGATTTGGGTAAAGGTTTTCAAGGCTACTTGGTGACGTCACCGAGTGGTAAAACCCATGTTGCTGAAGCAACCACAGGTGGATTCGTTGGCGAGTCACTCGATGCGGTCAGGCAAGATGTTGCTGGCTGCGATGACGTTGCCATGATGCAGGGCCAGGTTGCAATGGCAGCGGAAAAAGCGAAGTCGGCAGAGCTGTTGCCTCCCGACGAATTTTGGTCCTACTTTAAAGAAGGGTAACATTATGACGGAAACGCGAGCGGAAGAATCAGGACCCGGTATCAAACATGATGCCGGCAAGATCCTGCCTGACTTGGTGCTGGGTGACTTCATGCCTGCACTTGAACTTGCTGTCTTTGCTGGCACGTTCGGTGCGATGAAGTACGCAAAGAAAAAACTTTCACAAACTGCCTGGCGGCGAAGAACGTTATCGAGAAGCTGCGTTCCGTCATTACATGGCCCGTAAGAAAGCAATCATCTACGACAATCCATCGGACATTTTCGATGACGAGTCAGGTGAATTGCACGCGGCCCATGAGCTCTGGTGTCGAATTGCTGAGCTGTTCTTTTACATGCGAGAGAATCATCATCGCGTGTACGTCGGTTACATTCAGCACAAGATAACCGGCAATTGGGCAGCGTTCGTTCCAGATCCGGGCGAAGCATCTATCGAGTGGGTTGGTCCAGATGAGATCGACCGGCCCCAATCTACGATGAGCACACCTTGCGCCAGATGGTGTGGTCACTAATGCAAGCTGGCGATCATCAAATCAAAGTAACCAAGTATGAGGTGACCAATGAACAACCGGATTCCTGATCCATCCGAAATCACGTGGGATGGCTACCAAGCCTTTTGTCTTTCAATCTGGAACGAGCCGAACCACAATCAACGCGGCTTGTCCATTGCCGGTCTCGGCCTGGTTGGCGAAGCTCTCGAGCTCGGCGAATACGTCGACATGGATTACCTTGGGCACACGGCCGAGCAAGCCAAGCACGAGGTCGCAAATGAGGGTGGCGACGTTCTCTACTACACCACCATTCTCTGCGATTGGAAAGGCATCAAGGTCATCGATGTCATCGCCGGTATCGATGAGACCGATATCCATCGCATCATTCAGTCACATGACTTTGACGTTGTGCCAACGAGGGAATCGCTTCTCAACCTGGCCTGTCGCTGCGGCAATCTTTCGGAGAAAATCAAGAAGTACATTCGCGATGGAACCGATCCTGACCGCGAGGAAGTCGAACGGCTGTGCCACAACGTTCTCGAAGCGTTGGTCAATTCCCTGGCCTACGCCAGAGTAACATTGGAAGAATGCATGACGGCCAACGTTGAAAAGCTGATTCCGCGCTACGCGCACGTCATCGAGTCTGGCAAGTTTAGCCCAGACGCGAGGGCACAACGGTGAAGTCGTACCTCAACATGATCCACCGGGTTCTTACCGAGGGTGAGTGGGTCATGAACGAACGAACGGGCAAGCGATGCCTCACCCTCATCAACGTGGATATGGAGTACGACGTTTCAGACGGTCGGCTCCCGATCCTGACAACCAAGAAGATGGCGTGGAAACCGGCGGTTGCTGAATTCCTTTGTTACCTTTGCGGTTGCGACAACGCTGCTCAGTTCCGTGCTGCCGGCACGAACACGTGGAATGCCAACGCCAACGAGAACCAGCAGTGGCTCAACAACCCGTGGCGACGTGGTGAAGACGACATGGGTCGCGCGTACGGCGTTCAATTGCGTCATTGGCTGGAGCCCAACAAAGACATGGGTGGCCGGCCGGTTGAAGTTGACCAGCTACAGATGGTGTACGATGACTTGAGTCGAGGCATCGATAACCGTCGAGAGATCCTGACCATGTGGAACCCAGGTGAGACTGAGCGGATGTGCCTGCCTGCGTGCATGCATACCCACACGTTCTCGATTCTCAACGGTACGTTGTATCTGACGTCGTACCAGCGAAGCGATGATCTCGCCTTGGGCCATCCGTTCAACCAGATCCAGTGCGGTTGGTTCCTGCTTGTCATGGCCAAGATCTGCGGCCTGAAGCCTGGCAAGGTGTTCCACAAGATCGTAAATGCTCACCTGTACGAAGATCAGGTGGAAATCATGAAGACGGTTCAGCTGGTGCGGAAGCCACATCCTCGGCCCAAGTTGGTAATCAGTGATGAGATCGTCGATCTGGAATCGCTTCTCAATTCGACGATCAGCGACTACCAGCTGGACGGCTACATTCACGAGGACGCGATTGCTTATCCTTTTTCAGTTTAGTTGTGTACATTCTTAGAAGTACTTGGTAGAATGGTTATGCGTTAACCAAGAGGAGACGTATAATGAGTCAAACGCAAGCAGTATCCCGAAAGGAGACTTCAGCCAGGTGTGTGTCTGGCCTGGAACCATGTTCGAGGACTCTCCTGACCAACGGGCGGAGTTCGAGGCATGGTTCCACCAGAGCCTTGGCGCGAGGATCCAGTTCCTTGAGGTCATCTCTACCAAGCCAGACGTTACTGAGTTTGGCGATCCTGTGCCGGACACCGGCGGTCGATCGGACGTGGTCTTCGCAGTCCACAAAGACGACCTCGATGGACGGTTCTGCGTTTTACGACTGCAGTATGAGATTCGCTGGATCGAAGACGTTTTGGATAACGAGAAAGATCGCAGTCCGAACTACAGCATCTATCCGGATCATTTCCCGGATTACAGAAGCTGGTAAGATCCGCCCCGGGACATGGAGGTCCCACCTAAAATAAAATTAAAAAAGTGAAGCAAAACTGTTACTGCAGTCTGGAGTTCAAGATCGTCAAAGCTGCCAACAACAATCTGGCGTGGGAACGAGTCGAATAAGAAGAACTTACCAAACAGGAATAAAAGAAGGGGCCCCTTTTGGGAGCCCCTCCGCATCGTAACACTTGAAAAAGGCAACTGATTGTTGGCTACTTCATGTTCACTATCCTCTTAATGTGGTTGAATAAATCCGAAGGCTAGTTTCCCGGAATTGTCCTGAACGCCTCCTCTTCAAGCCGTACCGCGGTTCAGTTGCGCACCATCCCCGAAGCCAATAGGATCCGTTTAAGTCGTTTGAAGGTACATCCTACCAAGTCCATTTGGAAATGTAAACAGATTTATGAGATCTGCTGCCAGCTCAGAACTGAGCCTCCGAATGCCGTCAGATTGCTCCCGTTTGATGTCCTCTGGGCATATTCCATACCGAATGTGCCAGCGGTACCACCAACATTGACGATCCCAGAGACATGCACAACCTTGTTCGAGGTATCACTTGTGTCCACCTCGAGCTCACTAGACAATGAGAAAAAGTCGGAATGAACGAGGTTAGATCCGTCCCTACCTAACGCCTGGGCCACCAGAGTGGTTCCAGAGGGACCAGAACAACTGATCTTGTATCCCATGGCAGAGGCAGCAATACCTAATTGAATCCAGGCATCGAACTTGTAATCCTCATTGGCCGCAACTGCGAACGACAGGTCAGTGATAGCTTGGAATGTTGTTTGACTACTAATTGACTGGTTCCCCGAATCCTTGAGCTCATGAGTCCAACCACCTCCAGACGAACCATCTTGAGCCCAAGAGGATCCGTTATAGAGCAGGGTTATGTTGTTGACACGATCATACATCTTCCACCCTTCTTTCGGGGTGATGTAGAACCAGGGAGAACTGTCGGCAAGATCTGGCACGTTCATGTAGATTGCGACGGCATTGGTCACTGCTCCCGCGTCAGATCCCCAATTGGTTCCAGTTTTAGTACCAGAAGGAAGTATGTAAGCATCACCAACACTTGGGGAACCAGGTTCTGCGAGAATGGTTGTGGAGATAACACCCGCCTGCATCAAGGCATCGACGATGATCCAATTGGCGTCGTAACTGTTCTTCCAATCACCTGAGCCCAAAGTGTGCTCATACTGAATTCCGGTATTGGCTAGTGCTGTTTTGGCCATTATGGTTGCCCTCCAAAGGCTGATCCAAATTCAAGACCGAAGCCGACGATCTCGAAGTTCTTTGTCTGCCAAACCTGACTGGTTTTTGCGCCGTCACGTTGCCAGAAGCGAATGTACAAATCTGTTTCGTCCGCTACACCAGGATTGGTTTGGGGTAACGCAATACTGAATTGATCCGTGGTTCCTGTGTTGTCTGTCTTAGTGTCGAGAACTGCATCAGTATCAACTCGACGAAGTTCGATTGTAACACCATTGCCAACAGAAGCTAATGACGCATCACCCTGAAGTGTAGTGACGGCCTGAGAGTTTCGATCACGTCGTTTCCACGTCAAATCTAGAGGAAGTACGGTCTGATCAAAATTGTCAGATGCAACCTTCTCAGAATTGACGGTCAAATCACCTGGTGTATAGGGAATATCATCCTCGTAAGTAAGGTACGGAGTTGCAGTTGCTGAAGCAATGTCTAATTGATCAGATGAAGTAATCGTCGACAACTTAACTCGAACAGCGGTGGGGGAACCTTCAATCCCGTCTGTTTCAACCACACCAACACCAAGACCGAAAAAGTAAACTATAGAGTTGTCAGCATGAGCCTGCGGATAAGTACCAAAGACACCAGCGCGGCAGTTAGTCAATCGATAAACACCACCACCCTGATACGTAACACCTTCAAACCACAATACTTCGTCACCGATCAGAATCAAGTTCTGATATTGATCTGTATCTAAGGTTCCAGTTTCAGAGGCTTCTTGCAATAACTCAAGATCTGCTGCTGACAGGTTATCAACATCGATATCACCTGTGTAGGGATCTGCACCGCCGCCACTTAGATCAGGAGTTAGTGCTCCAGCAAGTTGAGCAGTGACACACCAGTCATTGTCGAAAGCTTCTGATCGAAGGACATAGCCACCAGCGTCATATTCTGCGTAAACATCGAAACCAATATGAAGCCCATTTGGTCTAGCTGCAAGAACAATGACTTGGTCCTCAGTTGTCTCTAACTGCGCAGGAGGAATCCATAATCTGGGAACAACATCCAAAGCAGTATTGACAGGAGGCTCCCAATCAGTTTCGGGAGGATCAACAAAGCCAACGGTTTCAAGTTTGAAAACGTCCTCAACCCAATCAATTGTGATTCGTTGATCGCGATCATTGCCGTACTTAACTCGACTGACCCGACAATTAAGTTGGTTGATGTCTTCATCAGGCCAAGTCAGACGAAACGGATCCCCTCGTTGAAACGCGTAAACTGAACGGTCGCAAACAATTGTTCCTCTAGCGAAAGGGAAGGAGAGGTATACCAATTCTCTCGCCGCAATTTTGTTAGCAGTTGTTGCGTCCTTAACGCCGGGGAAAGAAAGTGTGGCGATATTGCGTTGTCCCATAAGATCAAGGTTAGCAGTATCAAAGTCAAATGCAAAGGTTCGATCATAATCTTTATCCCGATCAGAGTAAGTTATTCGAACTTCGTTTTTTGTCTCTCCCCAATTTCCTCTTTCAAATTTCTTCATTTCCTGAATAGCAGTTTCATCAATGATTGCAGGTGACGTCGCAGGAGTACGGGCCAGGATCATCTTGTAACGACCATCAGTTAAATCAAGACGGAATGCACCGTCGATGTGGCGTTCAACCATCTGAATTAATTCACGAACCTCAACAGGACTGTTGATGATGTAGGAAAATCCAAGTCCCTCATCAGCAACTTGTTCTGCAACTGCTCTTAAAGCACCTTGTTCAACGGTGCCAGTAACCAACATGTCACTAGCGTTGAATCCAATGCCCCAGTCATCACTAGCTACCAACATTTCATATAGAAAACAAACAGGATTTGCATCATCGCCAATTCTCTCTTTGCCACCAGTTACACCAAGTGAATTGGGGTACCAGTAAGGTTCAAATGCAAAAGTACGCAAGTTCGATGCGTTACCAATGTATGCAGGACCATCTTTATTTTGGTTTGTGAAGACAAAGTAGACAGTACCTTTATAAGAAGGCTGCTGCGGTTGAAATTCAGTCAAGTAGCTATTAACAGTAGTTTGAGTTCCATCGTACCACTCTAATGTTCCAACAACGCCGCCTCCCGCTTTTTTACCACCGAACAGGTCAGCCTTGGAAATGACAATATTCCCTGGGCCTGTTTCACCGTCTTCCTTGACAACCTTATCACCAATCCATACTCGATCGATTCCGTCTATTGGGCCGCGGCACAAAGCCATCTGAAGCCCAAGGTAATACTTGTAACCGATAGTTACACGTTTGCGACCGATACCGAGGAAGCCACCAGTCTTTTGCGTGATTCGAACGGTATCCAGATCTCCCCACCAAATGACGTTGGGGCCTGTTACTCGCATCTTGCCAACGATGACAGGTACGCTGCGACCTTCCGTTGCAGTTGGAACGGAAAAATCGTCAAGACCTGACGGAGCGCCGACCAGATCTTTGGGTTTTGTCAGAAGTGCAGTAACAACACCAGTGACAAACCATACAGCAAATGCTACCCAAAAGCCCATATCATTTTCCTATTTAGCTGGACCAAGTATTGGACCTTGCGGTGTTGTTTGAGAACCACCACCTGAATTACCACCAGATGTGTTTGTACCTGAAGCCAGTTCAATCTGGAATGGATTGTTGATGTTCCCTGGAACGTATGGGTATCCGCCGAAGTTGATAACGTTGTTGAACTTCTGAACACACGTCTCGATTGAATGATCGCAACCAGCCACAACTGAAATATCATCTCCAGCTTCAATCTGACGAAACGGAAAATTGACTCGAACTGAATCAGGATCACCACCAACATTTGCTTCAACAACCATGCGAGCCTCACCAGGAGAATCAGTGGTTTTGAATACGCCGCGTTGCCAGAAAATATCGAGCGCAGCAGCATCAAGCCCAAGAGACAGCGTTGAATCGATTGATGCAGCTTGCGAACGAAGTCCGCTAATTGTCATTGTGACACCATCAGGATCTACGGTAGTGACTTGACCTGTGAATTCATAACCACCTCGAATGATTGCGCACTGGCTGTCATACAATTGATGATTACAAAGACCACTGTATACAACACGCGGAACTGGTCGAGTGAATAAACGGGTGTTGGTCATGCAAAGCAATTCAGCATAAACATCACTGAATGCGCAAGAGACAACAGTTCCTTTCCAGTACGTAAAAACCTCATTATCAGGATCATTGAGGTGACGACGGAAGATTGTCAAAGAAGGCAAAGTGCTAGGAACAGCACCTCGAAATTCAGCAGCAATCTCAAATGTGCTAGGAACCCGAACTCTTACTTCTCCAGAACTAAGTTCCGCTGATTGAACTGGTTCAGTTCGACTCAATCCAGCAAGCGCTTCATAAGTGACTGCACCTACAAGCTGGTCAACAGACGACGGATTGACTCGATAGAACACACCATTCTGAACAAACTCGAAAAGCTCATTTGGTCGTCCATCGAGTTGTTCATACGCGTCATAGGTCATGATAAGAGTCCGATAGTGCTAAAGGTGAATCGCGCCAGGCCTGGTCGGCCATGGACAATGTTCACCTGATCTCCCTCTATTCTAACAAGTCTTACCCACGACAGAACAATTCCCTCTGTTGATACCACCTCAGAGCTCCCCTCTGGTGCCGTATCCAATGTTACATTGTCCGTGTCATTACCGCCATCTGTGATGGTGGAAACACGACGAATGTAATTACGACCATCAGGGAGTTGAATATAGAGGTCTCGTTGAGGCGGAATCACACCAACTAGGTCTCGGGCACCAGTATATTTGACATTAAGAAGTGCTGACGATAGGTCAATTGAGCCCAAGGTAAATTCGAGGTCTGTTTGAAATGACGGTAAATAAAACGATCCCCAAGACCCTCGAAGGTATCCAACCAATTGACGCCATTCCCAGACTTTCTGGTAAGTATTAGCAAGTGCCGTCTTTCTTCGAACCGGCCGTCCCATATCAGCCTTAGGAAGTTGACTACGTTTTCCGTAACCATTATCCAACGTAACTACTGGGTATTCATTGGTTCCAGAGAACGAAGCACCTGTGGTCATGTTCGGATCTACAAGAACAGGTAAACTATCGTTAGGATGAAGTGTGAATGTAGAATTAGCGAGCCCTGATGTATCAAACGCAACATCAGTACCGTCATCAATCATAAATTCAAAAATTGCTGCTGATGCATTGACCCGAGGATCTTCAAACTGAGGAGCTCTCGTCAAATACCCAAAGCGCAGTGGCATTACATACGAATTTACAGGAATAGTAGATGGCAGAGGCTGAGTAAATGTAATCGAGTTCGAAGTCAATGAATCAATCGTCAAATCAATTCGGGTTCGGTCTGGTGTAAAAATCAATACTGATCTACCAACAGCAAAGTCAGCGTAAGCAGTTTGATCAACAACGAGAGTTGATGACCCCTGGTTAGCTGCGACAGTGACTGTTCTCATATCCCACCAAAGCGGTACACCAAACAAGAACGGTTGTTGGGCCATTACCATATTCCTCATAAGAGCACCTTCCGTGGCGTCATCGAGGAAAATGTTCAAACCAATAGTCTGGCGAGGATTTACACTCAAAGAATTACGTTGCTCAGTGCCTGGTCTTTTGACAATGATATCTGTTGCCCAAGATAGTTGTTCTCTCATGGGCATTTCAGGCGGAAACCAGAATAATGTAGATCGTGATCCAGTAAAATTGACTACGAGAACAGCGTGGTCGTAAGTAAAGTTTACATTAAGATCAAAAGCTGCAGTGCCGTCTTGAGCAGCCGTATAATCCAACAAAACCTGCTGGATAGGGCGGATTGTTTTAGGAAGAGTAGGCCCTGCAGTTTGAGTAACTCCGTTCGTTGTTAACGCTGCAGTATCAACCGATGTCAATGTTCTGCTGTTGTAGCGAAACGTATTTAATAAATTCAGAGTTACAGTCTTGTCACTAACAATATTTCCAAATGCTACTGGAGTCGTAAAAGCCCAAATGTCATTCATGAACCACTGATTTACGTCCGCAAAATAAGCAGATCCAACGACCTTTGGCGATATATTTTTACTATTGTGTCCACCAGGAGTTGATGTAATTGCGCCTGCAAGAATGCCAGAAGGAGTCGGTGTACCAGCTCCTATTTGGCCTTGAAGGGGATTTCCTGGATTGTAAAGGACCGCACCAAAGGTAGATCCTGTAAAAGTTGCCATACTTTAAGGCCTTATTCGAATTGCGTAGCCCTCATAACCACTATACTCTTCATCCTGAGCGGTCAAGACTGTATCTGAATTTACGATCGGAAGCAATACATAGGTGTCGCTTCCTATAGTCAACTCATCTTCTGGAGAAAAGCCCTTCATGTTCACACCAAAAATATCAGGAATTTGACCTATTGGTGCAACATGATTAAGTGAATCAATTTCAACGTTACAGGCAACATAGCAAGGAATTATTGCCCTAGCATTGGAAATTAATGAAGCATTCATACTAGTTAATAGTGAACCAAGTCCTGAGCCTCTTGGCCCTGAAATATATCCTGATCCAAGAACTTTCCCTCCTGAAGTATTATTGTTATTTTCATAACTGGTTCCAGAAGGCCTTGACATAGTTTGAGTAGGAGCGGGAGTAACTCCACTAGATGAATGTTGAGCAGTCCACCAATCATTTGTTAAGCCAGAACGTATTCCTTCAGCTCGAAATACAAGTGATCCAATGGCACCATAACTGTCATTAAAGTTATAACCAGATCCTATCGGAGGCACATGGGCTGATGACATGGGATTATCAATATTATTAACATTGTCTGACCAGCGATGTCCTAAACAAAATTCACCTCCATTCCAGGCCGAATCTCCACCAAATTTTGTCATGCATCCAAAGAAAAAATGACGCCATTGCCGAGTTGCCAATTGAATAGACGCATAGCAATATCTTCCATCAGACGGAGCAAAAAGGTGGTGCCCTAAATATCCACTTGTCGGTAAAGCCATCCATGTAGGAGCATGTTGGCCAGGGAAATACGTAGTTGAACCAAGAAAAAATCAGGGGCATTAGCACTGACTCTTGGGTAGCATCCAGGCCCAGGCGGTTGATCATAAGCGCGAGCGCCGCCGTCGTACCCTTCACCTGGAAAACAGAAAAAACCATTAGCTTGGGTATAAAAAGCAACGTATGGAGGCCTATTTTGATTAGCAGTTGAATTTGATGGCGGAGTCAAAAACACTTCATGCTGATTTGTTCCGTAATTTACGTCACTTTTGCTGCGAGTCCAGTTATTACCAGACGTGAATAACGTAGTTGACGTAATAAAAGTTGCAAGCTTGTTTCTGATGAAATCGTCAATATTTGACGCAGCACCATTACCACCATCAGCCGTATCATTGTGAGTTACATGTGGCATAGTAATTAATCCAAAATAACAGTGTAAAAATTTCCCAATCCAGAAAGATTTAGGATTGGAAATACAATGTGTTCTTTTCCATTTTGATCTACAATAAGATCTTCAGCTGTTAAACCTCGACCTCCAACTTTAAATAAACCATCAACTTCTCCAAGAAGTTGGAGTGCTCCCGGTTCATCTTGAAAAATTGTAAACGGTACAACAAAATATGTTCTTCCGCCAGTACCAAATGGAGCATACCCCATTTGCTCAGGGTTAGAACTAAAAATACTA
>FUIF01017054.1_pt1 | contig 11787 bp, 29 predicted proteins | sample 1003461 | NCBI WGS metagenome assembly FUIF01 (sample SAMEA80401918, study PRJEB19352) | marine metagenome
AGGGAGAATTCAGAGAAAACCACACCAACGGGGTTAACACCAACGTTTTCAATGAGGTCGGTACCTATGATTTGAATAATCGACCCATTTTTGAGGGTGATTTTCATCTCCTGCTCATTGATTTTATGCACTATCTCTTTAGGGACATAGCTAATAAAACGCTTTCCGTCCTTATTGATACCATCCCACAAAATACGACGCCCTAGACGGGTTGTAGGAAAGAAATAAACGTAGGTTCCCACCCTATGCCAGTAAGCTTGCCGAACCATGTAGTTAAAACACACGATTTCCTTGCCTGCTCTACGATGCCAAACGATGACAGCGCGCTTTTTGCCTTCATCCATCGCACTAAGGAACTCAAGTTGATAGGGTCTTGGGTCAAAATCTGGCACTCTCATTCCACTTCGATGCCCTGTCCACCAGAAAGCCCCTTATAGGGGTCAAGTTTCGTTATCTTTACCCATTCTGATAGGTCACAAGCGTCACCCGCACGGTCTAGCTTGATAGCCTCGTGGACCTCTTTAACCATGAGGGCCTTTGTTTGAGGGTGAAAAGTCTCCCACCAACGGATTATCCAACGTACGCAATCGGACACAATGTAAGTGCGCCTACCGAGGCAATAACGGAATGCAGCGACGGCCATAAGGTCATGAGTTCCCCACTCTTCTTTAAATTCAAATCTTTGGGTCATATTGATTCTCCAATATGGAAATAATCTTTAACATCTCAAGCTTGTCGCTTGGTATTCGCTCCATCATGTCATGAGCTTCGTTAACCTTTTTGCTAAGACGCCTAGCCGCTTCGTTTGCCTTGTCTGTCTCGTGGTTAGCCTGTCCCTTGTACATGTCTAAAAACGCCTTAAGCTCGTCCATTTCCTCGCGTAGTTGGGCCATGTCGTCTTGAATTTTCTCTACCTGGTCCTTGACTTGTTGCCCTGTGCGCTTTAACGCCTCGTGAAGGTATTTCATTACCTGTGTTTGGTATCGCTCATAGTCACGAGCGTCAAAGTCATCACTCATGTTTTTGCCATCTCCCGTATGTATCTTAATGCCCTGTCTTCCGCCTCTTTAAGCTTCTCTAAAAGTGAGGCTTTCTTGTCCTTCCCTTCGAGCCATATCGAAAGATGTTTATGACCTTCCCAAGGGAAATGTATAACGATATGACACGGTGACCCTTCGTAGTCAATTGTCTCTATTTTCCCAGTCTTTTGACCCCATTGACGCCAACCATCTATTAAGTACCTAGAGACTGTCTTATATTTGGTCTCTTCAATGTAGTCCCGTGAGTCGTTGCAAAACTCCCAAACGGTGTAAAACTTCTCTAGGTCGTTCTTTATCACAGCTTCTTTAGCCCTTCCTCAATCTTGTCTATCCTTTCATCAAGCAATATGCCTAGGTCCTCAACTGGGTCTAGTCTGTACACCTTATGTTCGCCCTGTTTGTGAAGTAACCGAATTGCTAGCACAAGACCCCTAACCCGTGTAAGCTCATCGCGTATACCTGTGACCATTACGCGCACATCCTCGGAATGGTCGGGGTAGTAGTCACCACAACGCGGCATTGTCTTACACCTACAATCCAATGTGTGTTCTCCACAGTCGTTACATTCTCCGCTCATTTGTGTTTCTCTATCATTTGCATAAATATTCTCCAGTGACAGTCTTCAGCCTCTTTCATTTGCGCGGTATCTTGGTTTTCCTTGATAATGTTTCGCATCCACTCACATATTGCATTCAAACATTTATACTTAGGAGTCCCGTTTACAAGGCTTTGTACTGCTAAGACAGCCGTGAAATACCCCACTAACCTATGATTAATCTCTTCATCTGCAAACTTTTCGTTATTTGTTTTATCATCACAACTCACCTCTGTACCTCCATAATTTGAGCAAAGCCGCGCTATTTAGTGAGAGGTCGAGTACTGCTTTCCTAAATAATTCTTCGATAGCTTCGCTTTCCTCACCAGTTAAATAAACTGATTGCCTCCACGTAAAAAGCTCCTCTACCTTTGCGAATGAGCTTACAAACTCTTGATAATCATCTCTCACTTTTGCACTCCTTGGGACACACCCAGTATTTCTTTTGGTCATTGGATGCTAAAGCCTTACGCTCTTTACACTTGCCACACCTCGGGATAGTCACACGCCTTCCATCTTCGTAGTAGTCGCACGACTCAGCGAATGCGGTAGCCTTCCTTCCATCACTTAACTCAATTTCGTTCATTCCGCCCCCACAAGGAATTTAACCGCCTGGGCTTTTGGCCAATGAGAGGCCGCAATCAACCCCAGGGAATAGACAACGCCTAGCACTCCCAAGGCGCAACCGCTAACAAATGCACTCTCCTTGAGGGATTCATCTTTGCCAAGGTAATAGGTAGCAAATGCAACGCACATCAAAGCATCTATTGCAACCACTCGGAACAACTCGCGCCAAAACCACGCCTGATATGCTTCTATTATTAGTTCTTCCAATACTTCACCTTGTCTCTTATGTCCTGGATGTCTTCTTTGTTTTGACCTATCATGCCCTTAAGGTACCTGTTGCCCTCACAAAGCTCCTTGACCGCTGGGCTAACCCTGTTAAGCTCGGAGCTAAAGCCGTGTTGTTCTTGCCTCATTATGGCCATTTTCTCTTCAATCGTTTTTAAGGCGTTTTCTAGCCTCTTCAAGCGCTTATCGTGTTGATTAAGGTAAAACCCTATCACCGACACTAAAACGCTCCCTACAACCACAGAAAGAAGGCTCATTTTACACCTCTCTTTTCTTTCTCCGAATCTGAGTAGCGTTGCAACCAGTCAAAGAAAGCTTGCTCTTTGATGTAGACTCGGTTTGAGATGCGGTAATAACAATCCTCGAAGCCTGGGCGCTGGTCCTTCTTGTGTAACATCCACCGAATAGAGCTTTCACTAAATGCGGGGTGCTTGTCGCTAAACTGCTTGATAGTTAGTATTGTTTCACTCATCGTCGTCCTCGTCTTCTCTTTCGGCTACTCTGTCCAAGACTTTAAGCCCTTCATTAGTCATATAGCTATTGCTCTTGGCTTGTGCTCGTGCGTCGTACGCCTCAACAAATTCTTTTGCGGCTTGGTACATAGCTATTTCTTTGCTAGCGAAATGCTTCTCAATGCTTTTTTCGCAAGACTCCTCTATCTTCCCCAACCTATCTAGGTTTCTCTTTAGCACCTCATATTCACTCTCATACATTGGTTTTACTCCTTAGGTTTGTCACCCAGCTATCATTTAAACTCTTCTGGTTAAGAGCAAACTTGAACCGTACTTGCTCTATTATCACCAAATAAGCCAAGTACGCTTTACGGTAGTGCTCTTCTACCATTCCCCTAATTCCTTCTTTACGTCCTCTTGGAAGGCGTGGCGCTGCTTCCATCTCTCGCCGCGTAAAGCTTCGTTCTGCTCCTGTATCTTGCGCCGTGCCCTTGTGATGCTTTCAAAGCTTCCGTATTTACCGTTATATATATTCTCTAACAGCTGCATAGCCGTTAGGATTCCCACCTTGCTTTCATTGTCTAGGATGACATAAGTAAACAACGCGTTATCGCTATCCCTCGCTTTAGGCTTCTCTTCTAGGCAACGCGCTACAGCGTCTCGCGTGTTGAAGTACGGCATTACTCATCGTCCCCCTCGGCCCAAGCTTTAGGCGGCTTGGTGCCATAGAACACGACTTGAGGGGCGTTCACCTCTCCGCTGTGCTCAACGTCTTGTTTGTCTTTTTGCTTAGCGTATTGCTTGCCTACCCAAATTAACATTGTCTTATCTCTCTCTTTGAGAGCTACTTCTAGTTGTGTGCGCTTGATACTCTGTGCTAAATCTGCACGTCCTCTTTTTAAGACGGCTCTAAAATTGTGGAGTGTAGAAACTGAAATATCGAGGATGTGTGCGATTTCGTCATCTGTGAGACCAGTTTGAGCCATCCTCAAAATGTCCTCTTCGCATAGCTCTAGCCTAGGTCTTCCGACCCTACGTGAAGTTTTCGGCTTGGCCTTTTCCCCTTTATTCTTAGAAGGTTTTCCCATGATTTTTGCCCTTGTGTAGTCAATCGCTACAAAATGTAGCTTTTTTACTTGCCCTTAAATTCCTACAGATGCTATATTGAGACCTTCTAGCAAACGTTAGAAGATGCGGGGTGCTGGAACACCCCACAAAGTAAACACATATAACACGAGGTATTTACAATGTTTTTTTACCACATAACGACGGAACAAAGCAACCAAAAATAAGCCTTAAACAAGCAGAGGCAAGGATTCCCAGCCAACAGCCTTTTATTGCTGCTGCTATGCAGGGGTTTAGCGGGAGCGCGAATGTGTACTACATTCAGAGCTACAATACAATTATAGCGGCTTGGGTGTCTGGTCATGGATGGCTAATCAATAAGGACAGGTACAACGTGACGACTAGCAAGCATCAAAACCTTGTCCGCCGTGTGGTTGGTGGTTTCACTGAGATGAGCTTTCACGACCTACAAACCCTATTGTTGAAGGAGTGCAAATAATGAACTATCACTTTCCATTGAATCATTACACACACGAAGGTAAGCCCGTTATGGTACGGGCTACGTTAGACCATGATTTTTACCGCAATATTTCGATGTATACTTACGGGATGTTTGATACTAAGAAGCAACAGCGCGAATATTTAGAGGCTATTGAGGCCGAGGATATTCTAGTTTGTGCGATTGCCTTAGGCTATTGGTGTGACATCAAGCAAAAGATGGTTTGGTTTGAGTCAATTGGCGGCTTAGATGTTAACGCGGGTTCTACTGCTGAGCAGATGCAACAGCTTTACGCGCAAGCGCACTACTATTTTGTAGACAAAGCTAAGGAGGTGTGTTGTGTCTAAGGTTAAGTGTATGACTTGCACATGTTGTGGGAATGGTTGTCACGGTCGTCAATGGTGGAACCAAGATAGAGGGTACACCTTGTGCAGCGAGTGCGTTAAGTATTGCATAGGCCCTATAGAAAAGGGCCATGAAAGCCAAACGTATGGGAAGGAGGGTGTACACTTTTTTAATAACTATGAAGAGTCACGCGGAGGTTTTGAGTGGTAATAGAGTTAGTACACCGAAGGTCTTGGGGTAACGATAGGTTTTACCCCCATTGTGAGTTTAGCAAAGGATTGCTGAAAATCTTTAAGCAAAATTGCCTAAGCCTTGAGCAAACACGAGAGCTTAAGGCAATTGGGTTTGAGATTAAATTATTTGAAGAAACAGCCGAAATTTAAGGAGGCACGAAATGGAAAGTCAAGATTCTTACGATAGAGCACAAAAGGACGTGTTAGACATGATGGCGGGATGGGCAAAGGATGGCGTAAAGGCTGAAGAGTCTTTATATGCTGCTCTACCTATCTTGATTCGCGCGGTGTTTGAGATGGCGCCCTCTACCCGTGCGGCTCATGGAATGATTGCAGTTTGCTTTCAAGAGTCTTACAACCCCGAGGATGTAGCCGAGTAGGTTACACCTTCACTTTATAAAAGGCCCCTGGGTAGGTTTCTACTATGGGGCCTATTTTATTTTCGGCCTCTTGCAGGTCATCCACACATTGAAAGGTTATTGTCATTTTGCAGGGCGTCTGCTTGGGTGCGTCCGCTTCTGCTAGTGGGTCGCCATTCATACCTAGTTGTTCGTATTCAAACCCTATGTTGAGAAGGTCGTCAATATCGAATTGGTTAGCCAATATATCAAAATCCCACTCACCGCCATTTTTATTAAGACGTAGAGCCAATTCTTCGGCGGCCTTTTCTTCGAGCTGAGTACATGGAACGTAAACATCGACGATTTTATGTTTGAGTTTGCGGAGGATAGCAAGGCGTTGGTGTCCACCGATAACGGTTCCGTCGAGGTTAATAACGATGGGTTGACAGAGGCCGAATCTTCCAAGAGACTCGGCGAGCTGTTCGGCGTCTTTCTTAGTAATCTTACGCGGGTTCTTTCCCCACTGCTTAAGCTCACTTGCTTTCCTCTTCTCGAGGCTCCATGTTATTTCCATCTTCTACGCCTTTTTGTTCTCCACAAGCTCCGCTATCACCGCACTTAATGTTTGGCTCTTGAGGTTCAGCCTCGCTTTTAGGTTCTTTATTTCCTTCTTTATTTGCTCCATCTCCTTTACAAGGTGCAGCACGTACCGCGCTTTCTCCGCTTCCATCTGGTAACTCCTCAACTACAATGTGTCTAATCTTCTCAATATCAGTCCAAAACCCGCGGCCTTTGCTTTCGTCAAAGTAAAAGCGGTTCTTTCCGATGTTCTCAAAGAAATTCTCGCTATCCTTGGAAGCAATGTTTACCTCAAGGTCTTTACCGTCCATATAAAATAATCTAACTTTAAGCATTTTGTTTCTCCTACTTAATTGCTTCTTCAATGAGCTTAATAATAATGTAAAACACAAAGACCACTAGTGTTATTGTTGCGAACACTGCTAGTCCTATCCATAGCGGGAAGAAACCCAAACCATGTTATTTCAGCACTCCCCGTTAATTTTAACACGAGGAGCACCAGGAATGTTAAGCCCGAAAGGGTAATCCCGTTTGAAGTCTGGTTCTTCAAAAAGGCACCTCTTCGTCAACTTTGAAATCACCACCGAACTCGGGTTCTTGTGGCGTGGCCACCTGGTTATTTTCTTCACACCATTTATCTATTGCTTTGAGTGCTTGCTCACCAAATGCGTTATAGTGAGCCTGTTCGATAAAGCGAACGTGAGAGGCGTATTTCTTCTCGCCTAGTTCGTTTTCGTACTCTCGTGATGGTAGGTTCACCCATCGCCGCCCGTTCTTTTGGTGGACGGAGCACCCAAATATTTCTATGCCCATTTTGGGAAGCCTAAAGTCGGCAAATCCCAGGAGCGCACCCTTTGAGTGGCTCTTGAATCTGATACATTCAATCATTTGTGTAGTCCTTTGTTACTCTCACATATTCAACCACCTCGTTATAGTGGTCGAGTACCTGTTTTGTTTTCTGTAGGCCAATGACCCCAACCATCGCGTTACAAAGTAACTCGGGGTCTAGGTCTTTGAACCCTTCTTTTTCTTCTTCTTGGGAAGTTTCTTCCCTTTCGGTGTTTCTGCTTGCCACTCCTTGGCCATCTTTGGCTTGTTGGCGTACATCCACTTTTTTTGCGCTTCGCTTTTGAAGGGCATGAAATCCCCCTTTACCCGCTTGACAGTCTAAGCAAATCCCGACGTTGTTTGACGGGGCGCAATGTTGACATGTCGTGCAAATCATATACATATTTTATAACATTTCTGGTTTTTGGTCTACTCGTTTGGGTAGCAGTCCTTCCGTTTCAAAATAGATGTGGCGCCCTTCTCCGTCCTCTTGACTAAAGACCCTAACGACGTTTCTACCACTCTTACCTAGCTTATTAGCCTTCTTCACGATATACTCTAAGTCTTCTGGGGTGATTTCCCCTCTTACAGTTATGGCGTGTTCGTTTACCATAGTTCCCCCCAAGGGTATAATTATGACCTCGGTACATGGCTCGCTTGTGTAGCGCTTTTCGGCGTATAGCGAGCAAATAGCGTTGTCATCGCGATATACTATCCCATTCATGACGTCGCTGTAATATTTAACGTAATTGTCGAGGTCTGGTTTCGACACGACGAATTGCTCATTTCGGCGCTTCTGAGCCATTTTCTTGGGGTAGGGTATACCCACCCTCAAGTCAAGGTGTAATGGGCCGTCTGGAGCCAATTCTAGGCCATTCTCGCGCATTTGACGCATGAACCGCCATCTATCGTTGTCCTTATCTTCACTTTGGGGGTCATACGTCTTGACACCCCATTTTGTTCGGGCTGTCCGATGTCGCGCTTTGGCTATCGGGTTCCCGTCAATGACAAACTGCATTTGTTGCCTGGCTCCGCTTTAAGGTTGATTCTGTGAATATGGTGCGCCTTTGGTGCGGCTGGTTCCATTTTCTCCAACCTCTTCGCATAGTGAGGGTGCTTGCCGAATATCTGCATTGACTCCTTGTGCCTGAAAACGTGCGATGTTGCTTGATTCCAAACGACCTTCTCGTCATACTCAAACAGCTCGCAAAACTTCTCAATCACCTCTCGTCTCGGGTCGTCCCTGTACGTGTTCGACTCGAGAATTTTCATTTGCGCGACATTCAAGCCTAGGAGACTAGCAAGCTTCCACTGCTTGAGTCCCAGCAAGTCCCGTGTGCCTCTCATGATTTCACCTAGTGAAAGGTCTTTTAGTTTTTCCTTGATAGGATTTAGTTCTTCTAAAACGCTCATACACCACCTATAGCCTTTAAATCTTTATTTTGAAACCCTGTTTTCCTTACTCGTCTATCCATAGACGGAAATGATATATCCCTCCACGACTGTATTCGGGATATGGTCGCTCCATCGAGTCCTAACTCACTTGGTTTGTAATTACTTGTGACGATTGTTGGCAAGTTGTGCTTATACCTGTTGTTAACGATTCGGTAATACTGCTGCTGAACGCGTTCGCTAGCCTTCTCTCGGCCTAAATCGTCGATAATGAGTAGAGGTGCTTCCGACCACTTCTCTATGAGATGATTTTCACCGCCATTTAGCAACGCTTCACGTAGGCGGCTTTCGATTTCTGGTGACTCAAAGAAAAAGTGATAAAAATACGGGGGTCCAATATGTTTTCGAATCTCACGCATAATGGCGTGTACCGTCCACGTCTTACCGCTGCCGTAGCATCCACGTAGGTAGAGGCTATTCTTGCGGAAACGGCTCCATTGCTTGAGATAGTCGATTTCTTGTGGCAATAGGTAGGAGTCTTTGAGGTCCGCATCGTCGAAGATTGTCATGAAAAGTCCTCCTCAGCCCAGCGTTTTAACTTAGCTGCTCGGTCTTCTTCGGACATTTCTGGAGTGACAGAGTCGAATTCAAACCCTGGATGAACTTTGCTTCCGTAGCTGTCGGCGTCTCTGCGCTTTGCTTTCGGTGACCCTTGAGTGCCTCGTCTGCGGAGCCACTGGCGGATTGTTGCGGCGAAGTCCTTGTACTTCTTGCCGCTTGAGAGAACGTAGTCTTCTATCTCCTCGATGATTTGCTTGATGGCATCGGCGCCGTGCTGCTCGACTAGCTTTTGGTGAGCGTTGTCGGAGAGCATGACAATGTTCTGTGTCCCATATGGCTTAAGAATAGAAGAGATAGCCACGCGCACACCAGGCGCTTTAGCGCCGCTGTCTTGTGTGTGTTTAGAAATTTCTTCTTTAGATATTTCTTCTTTATAAGGCGCATTTTTGCGCCTTTCGTCGATAGGCGCATTTTTGCGCCTTTCGTCGATAGGGTCATTTTTGCGCCTTTCGGAAACATTATTTGAAAAGCCTTCCATGACGAAAATTTTCCTCTCTTTTTTCCAGAGAAGTTTTCCGTCATCACTTCGGTATGGTCTGTTTTCTGTTTGTCGTCGAATATGGCCTTTCTTCTCTAAAGAATTATGCCATCTCTTGATTTGACTTTTGTGGACGCCGTGCATTTCGGCGAGTTGGTCATCGGAGGCCCAGCAATAACCTTCCTTCTTGGCTAGTCCAGCAAGGCATCCATAATGTAGCTTCGCATTTGCCTCTATTTCCTTGTCGCTCATTACCGCATATGGTATAATAGCAACATATGGCATATCTAATTGAGTCTGCATGGCACAAATCTTCCTTTATCTTTGACGAAAAGGAAGGTGTTGTGCTATGCTGCTTAGTGCCGCTGGTCGCGGAATGTGTAGAAATGCACATTCTTGTAGCTCCTTTTCGTAAGGGGTTAGTGAAATTGGGGATTGCTACGAACCTTCCCCAGTTTTTTTTGAGTCTAATGTATGAAAAAACAGTCTTCTGGTTTACAAAAAGGGGCCAGAAGACTATACTTTCCCGTAGCAAGTGCGATACATTTGCTCCTTTCACAAGAAACCCCTCTCGGGGTTTATCGTATGGGTGCCCTGTATTGCCATTTGTGTAGTCAGGGGCTGCGCCTTGCCCGTGCAGTCCCACTTTTTTCTCTTCGGTCAATTTTCCCATCAACCCTATCTTTATAAACAAATTTTACTATTTGACACAACCGTTTCGCGCGGAAAATCTATCCTATCCTCCCTAGGTTTCATAGGTGCTTTTATAAAATCTTCCTTATAATCAGTGGTATACCTACCCGTCATAAGCTCCGCCGCCGTTACTTCACCTCGCGTACAGTACTCAATTTTCTCAGCCATTGCAAGCTGTGGTTTCCGTTGTCTGCGGACATAAGCCGTCATGCTCGAGTAAGCACAACCTACCTTTCGCGATAATTCAGCGCTCGTCATCTTATACTTCCACAGGAATGTTTGTAAATCCATAGTGACCTCCGTAGTCTCCATTTTAGTGTTTTGGCAGCGCTACCCATCGTAGCATGGAAAATTATTTTAGGCAAGCCCTTGATTCAAATGTAGCGATGTGCTACACTTTGTAGCGAGTGGATGAGATTGACTATCCATCCTCGGAAGAATATGATGAATTTGACTACACAAATAGGTGATTTTATGGGCTACGATGACTGGAGACTTGCTTCTCCGTACGATGATTATGAACCTACACCCGCTGATTACGGCTGGGTTCATGAAGACGATTTACCAGATTTAGACCACGCAAAAGACATGCTGGAAGGCGTGCTTGAAGCGCTCTATGTATCTGGCGATGTTGAGAAATTGGAAGATTGTCTCGACGAACTCACAGGATGCTTTGAACTTAAGCTTCCTGCTACCGCTCCTCTCTTGGAAAAGAAGGGCATGAACTTGAACTTGCTATCTGCGTTCGCTGGATATACCAAGCAATATGCAGAAGCTCTAACAAAAAGGACTACATAATGGCATTAGCACTACATAAATCAAATGAGATTAGCAATATCATCTCTGTAGATGGTATTGAGTCTAAGAAGAAGGCAGCACAGGCGCTGCTTCAAACAGGACACTACAAGCGTCTTGGGGCGCACGGTATTTATGCCGTGCTACAGATGGCCGAGGCTTGCGGGGTGAATCCCGTACAGGCTCTCAATGGTGGCCTCTACCCTATTGATGGTAAAGTGGAGATGGACGTCAGACGATGATGACTCTGATTCGTAATGCTGGACACTCAGTCACTCCTAGCCGTCAAAGCACACCAACTAACGTCATCTTACATGGTAAGAGGGCAGACACAGGGGACACCTGGGTAGCTAGCTTCGGCATTGAAGACGCCAAGCGTGCAGGTCTGTTGTCTCGTGGTAATTACCAGAAGTACGGCCAAGATATGTTTACGTGGCGAGCACTCTCACGGCTTGCGAGATTCCTATTTCCAGACGTTATTAAGGGATGCTACGTACGTGGGGAAATCTCTGATGCCCCTGGATTCGACGAAGCCGTAGACGAGGAGCTAGAGCAGAAATATGCTGAGGCTGTAGAGGTTGAAATTTACGGTGCCCCACAGACAAAAGGTACAGAAGGTACAAAAGATACCATATCAGCCGAACAAGTCGAAGAGATTGAATCTCTAATCGGTGATGATAAGGCTTACCGTAACCAGGTGCTTCAATATCTCATGAAGTCCTTTAACGTTAAGTCATTCAACGACTTGACTCCTGAGCTATACGAGCGAATCAAGGCGCGTGCAACTCAGAGACTAGAACAACAACCTAAAGCTCAGGAGGCATAAAATGGAGCAAAATACACAAGAATGGCTAGAGATGAGACGTACCAAAATCGGTGCGTCTGATGCACCAATCATAATGGAGGAGTCCCCTTACGGGACTCCCTATCAGCTCTGGGAAGAGAAGATGGGCATTAAGGTAAAGGAGCAACATGCAGG
>FUIF01016615.1_pt1 | contig 11782 bp, 11 predicted proteins | sample 1003461 | NCBI WGS metagenome assembly FUIF01 (sample SAMEA80401918, study PRJEB19352) | marine metagenome
ACCGCGACCGGCGGGACCGCGAGGTCCAGCTCGACCGGAGCGACCGGGACCGCGACCGGCGGGACCGCGAGGTCCAGCTCGACCGGAGTGACCGGGACCGCGACCGGGGGGATCGCGAGGTCCAGCTCGAGCGGAGCGACCGGGACCGCGACCGGCGGGACCGCGAGGTCCAGCTCGACCGGCGACTGCGCGATCGAGACGTTCGGTACCTCGAGGTCGAGCTCGGTCGCGTCCTGGACCGTGTCCCGGTTGAGAACGCCGATGTCCCAGCCGAACCCGTCGTTGTCGTGCGGAACTCCGACCGCGTCGTGGTACGGGAGCTCGGGGAACCCGACCGCGACGCCGGCGTCGAGCGCCGGTCCCGGCCAGGCGGGCAGGAACGATCCGATCGACGGTCGAGACCAGATTTCCCCCGCGGGAAAGCCGGTCTTGCAGTTGATCCCGACCGCGCTCGCGTCGTCGGAGACGCAATTGCGCCAGTCGGGCGGAGTCGCCGACGCGTGGAAGACCGCGTGCGGCGACGAGCCGTTCCCGCAGTCCGCGCCGGCGAGGTTCACGAGGTAGCACCGATCGTTGACCTGGAAGCCCGTCCCCTCGACGGGGCCCGCGGGGAAGCCCTGTTGGATCCGCCACGCGTTGCAGTTGAGGATGAAGACTCGCGCCGGAGCCGTGATCAGGTCGAGGCGGAACCCGTACCGCGATCCGAACCGGACCGGGAAGCTCGTATTGGCGGCCCCGATCGCTGTCGTGTTCGTGACGTAGACGTCGCCGTTGAGACCAATCCCCAGCTGGAATGCCGAGTTGTCGGCGCTGACGCCGCCAAGGTGCTCGAGGTGCAGCGCGTCGCACCACGCGGGACGGTCGACCCGGACGCACCGGATCGTGCTCGAGGTGACCGACGTCGCCTTGATCCGGACAGCGAGCCGGCCGAACCCGGTCCCGCAGGCGCCGAGGCGCGAATAGCCGTCGTCCCCGAGGCGAAACCCCGTGATGTTCTGGACCTGGATCCGCGCGCCGGTCCCGGTCTCCGGGTCGTAGCCGTGCCCCGGTGCCGGGCAGAGCCAGCGGTAGCGCGTCGCGTCAGAGACTCCGCCGTAGAACGAGTTTCGCAGGTAGTAGGTGAACCCGTCGGAGTGCGTCCCCGACAGGATCCGCCCCTGTCGAATCTGGTCGAGAGCCGGGAGGTCGAGCGTGCGCGTCGCGGCGTCCCACGCGTTCAGGTCGGGGTAGTCGCCCCCCGGACCGATCGTCTCCGCGACGAGCGTCGGCACGAACCCCGCCTACGGGAACAGCGCGAAGACGTCCTCGAGCTCGTCGGCGTCGGGGTGCGCCGAGAGCGGTAGCGGCGACAGCTCGAGCGGATCCGTCGTGAGCTCGTACAGGTCCTCGACGACGAGGGAACCGAAGTCCTCTTCGCGGATCAGCTTCCACGATCCGACGCGAACGGTGCGCTCGCGCATGTTGAAGGGACCGGGTCCGTTCGGACCGAACCGTTCGGCGAAGATCCAATGGCGCGACGGGGTCGAGGCGTGTCGGCCGAGCGAGTCCGCGAACGACAGGGAGTCCGGAGTCCACGCGTCGACGCCTACGACGTCGGCGATCGTCTGGAACAGATCGACGGTCGACACGAGCCTGCGGCGGGCTCCCGGCTCGACGCCGGGCCCGCGGACGTAGAGCGGCGTCCGGAGACCCGGGTCGTGCATGCTCTGTTTCTGATGCCCGGCGATCTGCGGGGGCACCTCGGCGACGTCCTCGGGCGTCCCGTTGTCGGATGCGAAGACGATCCAGGCGTCCGGCCCAACCGCGTCGAGCACGAACCCGATCCGGTCGTCGAGAGCCTCGATCATGCTCTCGAACCTCTCGCGGTCGTTCGTCGGCGTCGGCCCGTTGTAGTACGGCGCCGGCGCGGCGTGGAACGGGTCGTGCGCCGCCGTGAACGAGATCCAGAGGAAGCGCGGAGACTCGGTCGCGTGCCACCAATCGACGGCCGCGGCCGCCTGCGCGGCGGTGCAGTACGTCGTCTCGTGCGAGTAGACCCCGTCGTCGATCCGGCCCCAGCTGTCGTAGTTCCCGTTCGGCCAGGTCGCGCCGAGGTTCTGACTCGCAACCGCGCGCCAGGACTGGAACCCGAACAACCCCGGCGCATCGAATAGCGGGTAGTTCTGCCCGCCCGCGAGGTGCCACTTCCCCACGAAGCCGGTCTGCCATCCGGCGCCGGCGAGAACGCTGGCGATCGTCGGCGTCCCCAGGGGAAGGTCGTTCGGCTCTCCGATCGTGACGATTCGCCCGATGCCGAATCGCCGCGAGTACTGGCCGCAGAGCGACGCCGCGCGAGACGGAGAGCACATGGAGCTCGCGTTGAACGCTCGAACGAACCGCGCGGACTGCGCGGCGAGCGAGTCCAGGTTCGGCGTGTCGACGTCGTCCACGTCGTAGCATCCGACGTCGTCGACGAGGATCACGACGACGTCGCTCGGTGCGATAGGCGCGCGCGCGTTGTGCTCGAGGACGTCGGTTAGGTCCGCGCCGCCGGCGCCGAGGAGCGCGAGGACGAGCGCGACGATCACAACCGCACCATGCCGTCTTGGGCGGAGAAGTTGACCGGGAAGTCGGCCCCGGTCCCGGTGAACGGGAACCCGTTCGAGTCGATGTGGAACAGGAGCGGCGAGTCCGCGTCGTTCGTCACTTGCTTGTAGACGATGGCGGCCTGGCCTTGCCGCGTTCCCGCACCGATCGACGAGAACACGGCGGGGTCGGCGGTCACCTCGACCCGGTCGTTCGCGTTGTCGATCGCGATCGCGCGATTGTCGACGGTCTGACGCGTGTACCCGGTCCCGTCGTACTCGTCGAGCACGGTCAGGTCGCCGACGAACTCGGCGGTGAGCTCGGTATCCGCGGTCGTGTTCGTCATCACGATAAGGATCCGCAGGTCGTCGTCGACCAGGTCGATCTCGCCCTCGAGGATGGCGCGGCGGGCCTCGCGGTATGTGAAGTTGGCCATTGCGGGTCGTCTCTCGGTCGGTTGGCGGGGGGCCTCGGGAGAGGCCGGAGCCCCCCGGGCATCCGTCGTCCCTCGGCCCCCCTAGAAGGGTTTCCGCCCGCAAGCGTAGCAGCCGGGCGCCCGCGCCCCTACGGGTTCGGCTCGCCCGAGGTCAACCCGTCAGCCAGGCGGCGGACCTCTCGCGCGAGGTCCTGGACGGACGTCGTGTTGTCGTCGATGGACGTCTGCGCCGTGTGCACGCGGCCCCCGAGGTCCTGGATGCCTCGGCTCGTGTCGCGCAGGAACGCGAGGTGACCGTCGACGAGCCGCCGCAGCTCCGGGGCGACGAATCGACCGGCGCGCCAGAGGAGATAGAGCAGCGCGACGAGGAGCACGGTCGGGACCGACTGACTCCGGAGCCAATCCTCCCACCAGGATCCGTCCGACGCGCCCGCTTGCGACGACGAGGGGAAGAGCGAGAGCCAGAGGAGCCCGACCGCCCCGCCGGTCGCGCATGCCGCAGTCCCGAACGCTGCCGCCGCGAACGTCAAAGCTCGGCGTCCGCGGTCCAGTTGGCCTCGTACTCGTCGAGCGACGCCGGCGCGGTCGAGCAGTCCGGAGCTCCCGTCGCGGATTCGCTCGCAGTCGCCGCCGCGACTCCGACGACCGTACGAGACGAACCTCCCCAGAGGATCCGATCGGGAGTCGCCCCTCCGCCTCCGCCCGCGTACCAGGTGACGGTCGGCACGGCGCGCTTGATGACGCGGAAGGGTCGATTGGCGCCGTAGCAGACGTTCCCGGACGCGGGGACGTACGCGCCGGCGACCGCGGGCGCGTCCTCCGATACCGACGGGGCGTGATCTGCCCCGGTCGATTTCTCGTAGAACCGCAGGCAGTCCGCCAGGTCGACCCGCGCGGGCACGACCTCCCACTCGCCGGCGCTCTGTCCGAGCTCGAGCTGCGGGTTCGAGAGGTCGGCGTCGAACGTCGACGATTGATCGAAGTCGAACGCGAGCTCGAGGTAGTCGTCGCCGGGCGGCGCGACGCCAAGCGTCTTGCCGGCGAGGCTGCCGAGCGTGAACGCCCACTCGTAGCGAGCCCACGCCGCCGTGAGAGTGACGGACGATCCGACGAGCTCGACGTCCGCGTCGCCGCTCCCCGATCCGAACGACTGCACGAGCCGGCATCGAAGTCCGGAGCTGCCGGCGTTCAGGCGCGCGTACACGCTCGCGACGACGAGTCGGTTCGCGAACGTCCGGACGCTCTCGATCCGCTGCGCGAGGCCGGGCCGTTCGCTCGCGAATCCGGTCGTGCAGTCGAAGTTCAGGAAGTAGTGCGGCGCGCCAAGGTGCTGCGGGAGCACGTCGCCGGAGACGTCGAGCGGGTGCACGGTCTGCGTCGCCGTGATCGAACCGGCACCGGACGGGATCGCGAGCCGCCAACGGTCGAGGTAGTAGGGCTGACCCGTCGCGGACGTGACCGTGTACGAGGGGACGACGGAGATCGGGAACCGCTGATTGATCCCGAAACCGGCGTTGATCAGCGGGCTTTTCCGCAGACCGGTACCGGGACTCAACGCGGAGAGCACGGCCTGCTGGAGCTGCGAGTTGTCGGCCTTGTTGAGCGGGATCCCGCGCGATTCGATGAACCCGGCGATCTCTTCCTGAAGCGCCTGGAAGAACTCGGGGGTGAGCTTCGTCGGCTCCTGACCGGTGACGGGATTCGTCCCGACGAAGGAGCTCCCCGGACCTGCGCTCGGCGTGTCGATGCGGTGCATTTCGTGCGTTCTCTCCGTTTCAGATCGCGCCGGCGACGACCGCCGGTACGTCGATGTCGAGGTCGACCGCGTCCGGACCCGCGGACGACCACGGGGCGTAGTCGCCAGCGAACGGGAGGTCGTACCGGAACAGAACGAGCGCGTGGGCGGGACGCACGTCGTCCATGATGCATTCGAGCCGCGAGACGTCCTCGTCGACGAGCCGCTCGCCGACCGAGCTTTGACCCGAGCGGAAGAACAGCGGGACGAGCTCGGGCGCGTGAACCGTGTAGACGTAGCGCCAATCGCCCTGCGTGAGGTACGCCTCGCACGAGCTCTCGCAGGAGAACTCGACGTGCTCCTCGATCTCGATCTCGAAGCCGACCGTCGCCGCCGTCTCGATGAGGAACGCGCGGGACTGGCCGGCGATCGCCTGGAACGCAAGCCGCGCAACCGCCTCGAACCGTCGAAGGATCAGGGTCGGAGCCACCTCGATCGGACAGCGGCGGGGAGCGAGCACGACGCCGAGCTCCGCGCCGGTGGTGACGAACGCGTCGTCGCCGAGTTGCAGGTCGCTCGAGCTCCCCGGGTCGACGACGTCCGGAGTCGTTCGCGGCGAGCCGGGAAGCTCGACGTCGAACTCCCAACCGAACAGGAGATCCGCTTCGGTCCCGATGAGGCGGCGACCGTCGCCCCCGACGTGGAGCCCCTGCAGCTCGAGCTCGGCGAGCGCTCGGTCGTAGATGCGGACCTGGTCCACGTCGGCGATGAGCGGATCGAAGCTGCCATTGGCCCCGATCAGGACGCCCTCGGTTCCGGACGCGTGGTCGAGCCGATCCGCGGGCTGCACGTTGATGTCGGATCCGACCTGGACGAGCGGCGTTCCCTGCCCGCCGACGAACGCGCGGATCCGACCTCGGTCGACGCCGGCGGGTCCGTTCGCGCCGGCGTAGGTGATCGCCAGGAAGCCCCACTCGCCGGCGATGTCCGTGGACCCGTTGACCGGCGCCGCGAACGCGTCGAGCATCGGGTACGCCGCCGGGTTGTCGATCCCGATCGTGTAGTCGGTGACGCTCGAACCGCTTCCGATCTCGACGTGCAGCTCGAGCGCGGGTCCGGTTGCGCCCGGACCGAGCTCGATCGCCGCGGCCGTCGACTCGAGGTACACGCGGAGCCCCCTGTTCGAGCCGCTGTTGAGCCGACGGAACAGGTAGTGACGCCCCGCCGAGCTCGTGCCGTCGGCACGGAGCCAGCCGTTCGACGACCAGGTCGGTCGAATCCATGCGGTCAGCGTGAACTCGACATCCTCGACGGCCGGCACCGGGAACGTCGGGAAACACAGAGCCCGGAGGTCGTCCGTCCCGGTGATCGTCCGGAGGTTCAGGTAGTGCCCGGGCTGGAGTAGCGGAACGCGCGGGATGCCGAGCAGCGCTTCCCAATCCGAGAGGAGCTCGGTCGCGGTGCGCGGTACGGCCTCGTCGATCAGATTGCGCGCGCGCTGGTCGACCCGGGCGTAGAGCTCCGCGAGCACGCGGAGGACCTTCGCGAGGTTCGAGCTCGGCTCGCGCGTCCACGCCAGCCCGTACGGGAGCAGCTGCAGCGCCTGTCCGGAGTACTCGTCGCGCCGCCGTTCGAGCGGGTCGCTGTCGACCGAGGCCCCGGGAGCCAACGCGGGAGCGGGGAGCGACGGACGGTAGCGGTAGCCGAGCTCGGACCACGGGGCCAGGAGCGCGGCGCCGTCGGCCGCGGCCGCCGCATGACCGTCGGCGGTGAAATCGATCCCGTTCGCCTCGAGCTCGTAGACGCCGTCGGTCTCGAGCGCAAAGACGTTCGAGCGCTCGGACGCGAGGTCGCGCTGTGCCGCCTGGACCTCGCCGATGTGGAACGTCTGGAGCGGGTCGATCGACGAGAAGTCGTGGAGGACGAGCGACACGAACGGGACGGGCTCGCGGAGCGTCGTGTACCCGTTCGCGTCGATGTAGCCTCGCAGCCAGTCGACCAGGGACAGGAGCCGGGCCCGGTACTGTTGCGCGCGGTCGTATTCGAGGACGTCGGTCTGCCCGTGCTGCCAGTACACGCCCCGGACGTCGAGCGCGCGGTTGGATCCAGCCAGGACGGACGACGAGGTGTCGAGGCGGGACTCCACGCCGGCGCGGAGCTCGTTCGCCTCTTCGCTCCAGTCGAACGCCGGGGAGATCGGAGACAGCGTGGAGCCCTTGACGGCGAGCTTGACCAGGAGCACGGGAAGCCCGCCGTTCAGGTTCCGGAGCATCGTTCCGAGCGCGGCCTCCGGACCGATCTTCGCGAACGCGGTCGAGCTCGAGCGTTGATTCAGTCCGAGGAAGAGCTCCTGCGCGGCGTTCGCGGTCGGGTTCCAGATCAGGACGTTCGAGATCGCTGCGCCGAACCAGGTCGGAGCGACGTCGACGATCGAAGCCTCGCCCTCGGCGTTCCGTCCGCCCGCGAGGATGTAGGTCGGGATCCGTTCCAACGTCGGAGGCCCCTACGGGAGGAACGTCAGCGTCCCGAGGACGTGGACCTGGCCCGAGGTCGAGACGACGTCGGCGCCGGGGGAGGTGAGGACGTGGTCCTGTTCGCCCTCGGCGTTGCTGATCGCTTCGTTGATGCGCGAGAGGGGAATCGACCGCGACGGACCGCCGAGCTCGAGCACGAGGTCCTCGAGCGAAGCCTCGACGCTGGCGCGGATCGCAGCCGTGTCGGCGCCGACGAGCTCGACGGTGGGATCGAGCGCCAGCGCGGCCGGCGCGTAGACCGTTGCCATCGCGGTAACGGGCCGGCGCTCGTCGATGTAGGCCTGCACCTCGGCCACCTTCCCCGCGGTCGGAAGCGGCCCCGTCGACAGGTCGTCGGTGAGGATCTGGACGCCGACCGTTCCGAGCCCGAGGTGCGCCGGTTGTGCGAACGCACGCGTCACGTCGGGGACCCCACGCGCCCAGGCGACGTAGTCGGCGGCCGCGCCCCCCATCGGCGGGTCGCGCAGGAGGCCGAGCAGCCGATCGAGGAGAGACTGGCTCGTCTCGCGGTCCGCCCCCCCCCGCGAGTCCGCCCGACGGCGACGACCCGCGGCCGAGGCGACACCGGACACGGCCGACGCGAACGCTACCGCCGTCCCCGCGGGTGCGTTGCCGGACGAGCCCCGGACAACCGCCTTGACCGCGACCGACGCGGTCCCGCCGGCGATCGTCGCCGAGCTCGTCGTCTCGTACTCGATCCCCGAGCTCTGTCGGAGCGTGGATCCGACCGGGATCGTCGACCCGTCGGTCCCGGTGCAGTCGATCGAGCCCGTCGCGGCGACGGCTTCGATCCGGACGATTCCGAACAGGTTCGCCCAGCGCTCGAGCAGGACGCTCTCGACCGTGTCGGGGATGAGCGATTCGGCCAGCGCCTCGAGGTGCCCGTGGAGCAGGTGAGCGTGACCGGCGCTGACGTCGGAAAGCGTCCCGAGGACCGACCGATCGAGGAGAGGACCGAGCCCGAGGCCTTGCTCGACCGCGGACCGTCCGCGCGCGCGGAGCTGCGCGAGGGTGGGGACGAGGAACATGCCCCCGAGCCTAGCGGAAGAGGAACGAGAGCCGGAGCCCGGAGCCGGCGAGCTGGTAGTCGTCCGTGGCGTCCCACAGGTGACCCCAGCGGGGAGAATCCCCGCGGGTGATCCGCACGACGACCCGGATCAGCTCCTCGGCGACCCGCTCGGTCGTCACCTCGAGCGCTGCCGCGATCTCGTCCTCGAGGATCCAGGCGAGCCCCTCGCGGACCGCGTCGCGGACGCGAACCTCCGTCTCGGCCGTGATCGCGGACCGGGAGAGGAGCCAGAGCCGCGACCCGAGCGACCGCGCGCCTTCCGGGTCGCCCCACCATCCCCGGCGGTCCCCGCCAGGACCGCCAGGGAGCTCGTCCTCGGGCTCGGCGCGGGCATCCTGGAACAGGGACACGAGCACGGCGGGCCGTAGCCCCTCGTCGAGCTCGAGGTCGGAGCCCTCGAACGCGAGGTCGGCTCCGGTGGCAGACGGACGCAGGCGGAGGTCGGTCATCGGTCGCGCTCGAGCACAACGGTAGCAGCTGCGAGCAGCTCCTCGGCGAGGGTACAGGCCTCCCGGACCGAGAGCACGCGTTCGGAGGTGCCCTCGGGTCCGTCCGTCCGCACGATGACGCGCGGGGAATCGGGGTCGGCGTCCGCTCTCATGCCGTCGGCGTCGGCGGGCCGGTCGTGGATCCGGTCTCCGCGTGCGTGTGCCCGTTGTAGGCGGTCCGGAAGTCCGCCAGGGTCCCCACGGAGTCGGAGACGTCGCCCGAGGCCTCGACGTCGGTCGCGGCGACGTTCCCCGTGACCTCGACGTTTCCCCCGACCTCGAGGTCGCCCGTCACCTCGAGCGTCGGCGCGTCGACGACGACCGGGTTCGTCGTCTGGATCTCGATCCGGTCGGGGAGGATGGAGACGCGCTGCCCGGCGTCGTCGTGGATCGAGACGGACCCCTCGGGCTGCCCCGTCAGCCGGTAGCGGCGATCGCCAACTACGACAGCAACGGCGTTCTCGCGGACGTTCAGCGGGCAGACCACGACGGCCTCGGCGCCGGCGAGCGGAACCGACGTGAAGCCGTAGGGATGGAAGACCTCGAGCCGAGCGCGGATCTCTCCGGCGAGCAGCTCCGCCTGCACGGTTTGCAGGCCTCCGGCGTCGTCGACGAGCTTGACGACGCCGCGCGCGATTCCGGCCGCGATGCGAGATCGGAGCGGCGCGAGGAGACGACGGATCGTGTCGAGTCTCATTGCGGCGTAACTCCGTCGAGGAACGACCGGAACGGGTCCGCGTCGGGCTCGACCGCGGGGTTCGGGACGAACGCATCGGGTCGGACGAGCTCGAGCGTCGACGTCGTCCCCGCGGTTCGGTCGCGCGTGAACGTCACGCCCGCGAGCAGGAACTCGTCGTCGATCGCGTACGACGGGATCCGGACAGGCACGAGCTCGTTCACGGTCCACGGGCGCGCGGACGCGCTCGGCTGTTGACGCCAGCCCTGCACCTCGATCGTGAGCGTCGAGCTGCGCGCCGCTCGGCGGATCGCCTCCCACGCCGCGTGCTGTTGCGCCTGATCGGCCGAGACGGCGTAGTCCGACAGGATGACAAGCGGTCGATGACGACCGAGCTCGGCGTCCTCCGCGGACCCCTCGACCGCCGAGACGACGAAACCGCTCGCGAGGTCGGTCCCCGGGGCCTGGCCGCGGACGACGTACAGCCCGAATCGCTGACCGTAGTCCACGGCGAGCTCGACCTTCATGACGTTGTCGCCCTCGACGAGCGCGACGTCAGCCCGCCCGCCTGCGCCCGGCTCCGCGAGGATCAGGTTCCCCGCTCCGGAGGTGAACGCGAGAGCTCCGGAGCTGCGCGCGAGTCGCTCGAGCGTGCTCCACGCCGACTCGGCCGGACTCGACTGGACGATCGAGAACCGCTCGGACGAGAACCTCGGCGCAGCGGCGACGTCGATCCCGAACGGCGCGCAGATCGTCTCGGCGAGCTCGGCGAGCGTGACCTCGAGGACCTCCGGGAGATCCGACGACGCGTCGACCAGGTCGGCGGTCACGTCTCGCCCGCCGACGCGGAGCTTGCGACCGGAGCGCTTGTCGAACGATCCGCGGAACCGGTCGACGTAACCGTTCAGGAGCTCCGCCTCGCCGAGTCTGAGCGTGACGCGCTGTCCAGGTCGGATCGGGTACGGGAAGCCGGCTCGTCCGTTCACGCCGAGCTGGAACGCGCCCGACAGCGCGTCGAGCGATCGCGAGAGCTCCGCCATCTCCCAACCCGTGAAGCTGCGTCCGTCGACCTCGAGCGACAGCGGATCGCCCAGCAGCTCGTCGTTCGCCCCGACCACGGCCGAGTCCTACGCGTCCTCTCGGTCCGCCGGCGGGTCGGTCGCGACCTCGAACAGGTCGTCCTGCCACGGTTGCATCTCGACGTGCGCCCGGCTGACGCCGTGCGCGAGGAGAGCGCCGCGGAAGCGGACGAAGCCGAGGATCCGGCCCGCGTTGCGGTGGTCCTCCGACTCGACGATCCGGACCTTGCAGGTCCACTCGGGCTGGTCTCCCGGTTCGGACGGCGGGACCTGCGAGGCCTGCAAGATCGTGCCGACGCCCTGCCAGTGCGGCTCGGTGAACCCCGCCTCGTCGACGAGCCACGAGCCCTCGAGGTCCCCGCCCTCGGGGATGACGGGTCGGAACCGGAACGCGACGACCTCGCCCCCGCGCAGCTTGGCCGCCCACGCCGCCAGCTTCGGGGCCTCGCCGCCCTTGTGCGAGAGCGGGAGCTCGACGACGGCGCCCGCGCCCTTCGGCTTCCAGGTGAGGTGCGAGAGAGCGAACTCGGCTTCGATGACGCGGGGCATGGTCTGCGGGGTTCCGGGGGGGCGGTCAGCTGGACAGGTACTCGAGTCGCGTTCCGCCGGGCAGGAATCCCGGTCGGAGCGCCCGGTTGCGACGAGCGAGCTCCTCGGCGCGGCCGACGTCAGCGTACAGGCGCTGCGCCAGGACGATCGACGGGGTCGACGCCTCGAGCTCGAGGGACCGCAGCCGAGGCAGGTCGCGGTCCGCGGGTGGGACCAGGCGAACGAGGCCCGCCCGGACGTCTAGGAGCGCCCCGAACGCGCTACGGTCGACGAGCGGGAGTAGCGCGTCGATCCGGGTCGCGAGCGCCTGACGGGCCTCCAGCGCGTCCTCGCGCGACTCCCAGGGGACGCGAGCGGACGCCCGGAGCGCCCCCGAGAGCGCGAGAGAGCGGGTCAGGTCGCGGACGAGGACCGCGTTCGCGTTCGCGGCTGTCGCCGCGGCGCCGGATCCGGGAGCGAGGTCGACGTCGACGACATCGAACAGGGTCTGGTACGCGGTCAGCGCCCCGCGGACGTCCGCCGCGGCATCGAAGACCGTGTCGATCGTGTTCCTGAGCGCGACGACGAGCTCGACCGGCGAGGTTGCGAGCTCGGCCGCGGCGCTCGCGAGCCCCTCGACCTGGTCCTGCAGCGCCTCGAGGTCGGCGATCG
>FUIF01018219.1_pt1 | contig 11769 bp, 18 predicted proteins | sample 1003461 | NCBI WGS metagenome assembly FUIF01 (sample SAMEA80401918, study PRJEB19352) | marine metagenome
GGGGTACGACCACCTGTGCCTGCCTGGCGAGTACGACCCGGATCGGCAAGACTCGACGGTCTTCCCCGGCTGCGACGAGCGAACTGAGCCGGGCCAACTGCTCTGGCCCGAGCATGAAGGCCCGAAGGAAATCGAGGAAATGAAGGCCGCGCTGGGGTCTTACGGCTTCGCCGGCCAATACAACCAGCGACCGAGCCCCGAGGGCGGCGGGAAGTTCCGCAAGGAATGGTTCCGGTACTACACGACGGAGCAGCTGCATAACGGGCTGTTCTATGTGATGCGTAAACCCGGCGTTGCGGAGCCCGAGCGATACACGCGGGACCATCTGTGGTTATTCCAGACGGCCGACCTGGCGTTGAGTGAGAAGGAGCAGTCGTCGTGGACCGCGATCTTCACTTGGGGCGCGACTCCGAAGGCGGATCTGCTCCTGCTGGATGTCCAGCGCGTCCGGTGGGAAGCCCCGGAGGTCGAAGACCTGCTGATGCGGAACTTCGATCGATGGGAGCCCGAGATCATCGGGATTGAGAAAGCCCACTACGGCATGGCGATCTGCCAGCGTTTCAAACAGAAGGGCTTGCCGCTGAAGGAATTGATTGCCAAGGGCGACAAGATCACGCGGTCGATGACGGCCTCGGTTCGAATGGAGAACGGGGCGTTCTGGTTTCCCGAGGACGCCCATTGGATGGCAGCACTGGAATTTGAACTCCTGGGATTCCCGAACATGGACGAGGATGACCAGGTCGACAACGTGAGTTATGCGGGGATGTTGATTCAAGAGCATCAGCGAGAGGTCCACATGCCGAGCCGGATTCCAAGCGGAGCGGCGAACGGCCAAGGGCTGTCGCGGGGTTTCAGTTCAATCATGGGACGTAAGTAATGGCAAACGACAATCGAGATCCGAAGACCGGGCGATTCCGAGCCAAGAGCGGCAAGGCTCGCCCGAAGACCACGCCGATCCTGCACGACGTATCCGAGGGATTCTCGGCCGTCGTCCGAACGGCCAAGGACGTCCTGATCAACCCGGATATCGCGTGGCGTACCGATCGCCAGCTTCAGGAGCAGATGATCCGTGACCCTATGGTCATGGCCCCGCTTCAGAAACGAATGCTCGCCACCGCGTTGCTGGATTGGGAGGTCATCCCCGAGGACGACAAGAACCCGCAACAGAAGAAGGTCGCGCAGCAGGTAGAAACGATCATCCGGCGGATTCCCAAGTTCGCCGACCTGCTCAAGAACTGCCTGTGGGCCATCTGGAAGGGCACCGGCGTTTCTGAGATGGGCTGGGAGTGGGACGACCGGTTGCGGATGTACTGCATCACCAGCCATCGGCCCCACGACGGCGACAAGATCACATATGACATCGACGGCAATCCGCGGATTCTGACGTCTCGGGATCACACGGCTGGTCGACCGCTGACCCAGGCCGAGCAGGAACGGCTGATCATCCACGTTTTCGACCCGGAGGACGGTGCGTTCTTTGAGGGGCAGGAAGCGGCATATCTGTTCAAGGGCAGGGGTTTGCGCGACCTGTCCTGGCAATACTGGTGGCTGAAACACAACGCCCTGTTCTTCTGGCTTAACTTCGTCGAACGGTATGGCGGGGGCATGGTCCTCGGCCGATACCCGATGAACAACGAGCCGGCGAAAGCGGCGATCGAGTCGGTGCTTCAGAACATGACGACCGATTCGCGCGTATCCGTCCCGGTTCCGGGCTCGGTCGATGCGTCGAAGCCCGGGGACTATGGCGTGGAGGTCGTGACGCTCGGCGGGCAGGGTAAAGCCTCGTCCGAGTTGTTCAACGATTTCGTCGAGAAGTGGGCGGGCAAGCACATCCGCATGTTGATCATGGGCCAGGAGTTCGGATACGAGGATTCGGGCGACGGCTTGGGCTCGTCCCGAGCGGATCGGCTCCAGGACACGTTCCGGCAGTTCCGGGATTACGACGCCAAGATGTTGGCCCAGACTCTGACCGCGTCTCTGGTCGACCGGATCGTCCGATTCAACTACGGCGAGCTACCGTTTGATCTCCGCTTCAATTTCGTCTTGGAGGTCGACGACTACGAGCAGGCCGAGAAGCGAGTGAAGGCCGCGAAGGAAATGAAACTCCAGATCGGCAAGGACTGGATGTATTCGGTTCTGGGCATCCCACAGCCGAAGGAAGACGACGACATCGTGGACTTCGAGGCCCAGGCGAAGGAAGAACAGGCGTCCCAGATGCAGGGTCAACCCGGTGGCGGTCGACTTGCTGGCCTGTTCGCCGACTACAAGCCGAGGAAGCGCCAGCATTACAAGGGCGACGAGACGAGTTTCGCGGTCGGCGATGATGTCCGGCTCAAGGGCAAGAAGCGTCGATGGCAGGTCGTGGCGATCGGCTCGGACGGGATGCTCCTGTTGATCGACGAGGTTGGTAACCAGGCCCGACACCGGCCGGACGAAGTGGTCCGAATCTCCAAGGATGTGGTCCAGGAGTCGGTCAAGCCCGGCGAAGTGACGAGCAAGTCGGTTGAGGTCGACCTGAAACCCTCGATCAACGTCGATGTCCACATGCCGGCGGCCGAGACGCCGGAAGTGAAGGTAGACGTCCAGGCCCCGAACGTGACCGTCGAGGCTCCGGACGTCAAGGTCGAGAACATCGTCGAGCCGACGCCGATCCATGTGGACAACACGGTCGAAGTGAACCCGAAACCGCCAGATGTGATTGTCGCGCCTCCGAACGTGAACGTCCAAGTCGAGCAGCCGAAAGACCCGAAGAAGAAGCTGAAGGTCCGACGCGATCAGGACGGCAACATCACCGGAGTCGATGAGGCGTGATCTACCCGGCGATCATCAACCAGGGGCCCACCTTCCTGGGCCCCACCGCCGATGGCTCGGCGAACCAAGTCCTGGCCACGGACGGTTCGGGCCAGTTGTCGTTCCTTGAGGTTGCGATCCGCCAGTCGTCATTCACGGACCACTCGGTCATTCGTGCCGATGGCACGGGCGGCATCCAGCACAGCGGCGTCATCATCGCCGACGACGACCAGATCACCGGCGTAGCTGGCATCACGATCGACAACATCGACATCGATGGCAACACGGTCAACGCGACGTCAGGTGACTTGGAACTATTCGCAGGCGGAACGTATGGACTCACGATCGCATCGAGCGGAGATCCGACGTTCTCGGCTGGTGGCGGAAACATCCTGACGCTGACAGGCACGACGTCGGCAACGTTTCGTATCAATGACAGCGGCGGCGGATCAGATGAAAAGAACTTTGCCATCTTCAATGACGGCGGAACGATTAGCTTCTACCTGTTGACCGACGCCTTCGGAGTGAAGTCTACGCCGATCACGATAGAGACGGACGGGCAACTGACCGGCGTTCTCGGCCTGACCGTGGACAACATCGATATCGATGGCAACACGATCTCAAGCACCAACACAAATGGCGACATCAATCTCACACCAGACGGAACAGGCAACGTCATCCTGGGAACGATGACGTTCGACGCCGACCAAAGTATCGGCGCGTCGCAAGATAACATGGTCTTGACCTATGACGACGCCACGGGATTGATTTCCCTGGAAGCGGCGGCGGGCGGCAGCGGCTGGGTGGCAATCTCGACGACCAATGCGTCGGCGGCATCGTCTGTCGACATCACGTCTGGTCTTGACAGTACGTACCACCTGTACATGGTTGTTGGACGAGACATCACGCCGTCCGGCAACAGCCATGATCTCTGGTTCCGCATCTCTGACGACGGAAGCACGTTTGAGGCCGATTCGGGCGACTATCAGTGGGCATTGACTGGCCGAGACGCTGGCGGGGCAAACAACACAGAAAGCGACAACAGCGACACCGAAATTCACCTCACTGGATCGGACACAGGTAACGCAACGAACGAGCGTGGCCACTTGATCATGTATCTCTGGCAACCGTCCGAGGCGGCGACGTTTATGTGTCAGTGGCACTTCACATACTTAGACGAGAACGACGACGTTACGACGATTCATGGTTCTGGAGAACACCAGACCGCCGCAGCGGTTCTTGGGATTCAGTTTCTGTTCGCCTCTGGCAACATCTCGGGCGACTTCGACATCTACGGACTGACAAAGGCGGCCTGATGCGACAAGAAATCGATGCGAACGGCGATACGATCAACGTCTACGAACTGAGTGACGTAGGTCCTCGGTGCGTCAACGGGCAACATGTTGATCTGAGTCGCCGGGAAAAGCAGAAAATCATTGACCAATGGAACGCGGTAGAGGCGAAGAAACCTCAAATAACACGGGACAGAGAACGAGAGAGAAAGATACAACTAGAAGAAAGGCGATCATTCGCCAGCAGGCTATCGACAACCTCACAGCAAGAAATGAACTTTAACGACTTTTGAAAGGGTCGAACGATGAAGACAGGAAACGTAACGGATGCGATCAAATCGCTGGACGGCAAAGAGGACCTGACGAACAAGGACGAAACGGTGACGTTTCGGTGGGCATGGGTTCACGCCCTGGTCGGTGCGAAAGACGACCCGAACGAGCCAGGCGAAACCCGACTCAAGAAGGCCGTCTTGGCAGAGAAGATCGAGACGAACGACGAACTGGAACTGACCAACGACGAGGCGCAGATGATCCTTGAGGCCGCATACAAGCACCTGGGGTCGGTCGTGATCCTTCGGACGGCGGAACGCCTTGATCCTGCGTTGGTCGACAAGATGAGGTGACGCGGTGGCATCGACGCCGATACATTTCTTCGCGCCTAAGGGCCTAACCCTCAAGCTGGAACTATATCCGCTTGGCTCGGATACGATCGCCAACACCGCTGGCGGCGATACGTGCACCGAGGCCTCTAACGCGCATGGGTCGTATACGGCACCCGTGACCGAGGCGATCACCGGCATCCACCGGGCGGTGGTCGTCGACGGGTCGGATAACCTAATCGGCAACTTCTTTGTCAAGATCGTAGCGGACGACACGACGACGTATTACTGCGACGAATCGTTGGCGGCGGTCAAGGCTCTGCCTAATGCCGAGCCTGACGCCGCTGGCGGGTTGCCGATTTCCGACGCTGGCGGCCTGGACCTCGATCAGATCGGTAGCGACACGGCGGCAATCCTCGTCGATACGGGCACAACGCTTGACGGGAAGATCGACACCCTTGATACCGTTGCCGACGCGATCAAGGCCGTCACAGATCAGTTCGTCTTTACGGTCGCCAATCAGGTCGACGCGAACGCCGTTGCGATTAGCGGCGATGGTCCCGCTGCGGATAATCTTGAATCGGACTACGACGGGACGGGCTATAACAAGTCCAACTCGACGATCGGGACGACGACGGCGAACACGGATATGCGGGGCACCGACTCGGCGGCCCTGGCTTCTGTTTGCACCGAGGCGAGGTTGTCCGAACTAGATGCCGCGAACCTTCCGGCCGATATCGACGCGATACTGGAAGACTCGGGCACGACGATTCCGGGCTTGATTGCGGCCCTGAACGATCTGTCCGCATCCGATGTGAATGCCGAGGTAGTCGATGTCCTGACCGTCGATACCCAATCGCTACCTGGTCAGGAAGCGCCGCCGCTGTCGCCCACGTTCGTTCAGATGGCGGCCTGGCTCTACAAGGGCATGAGGAACGCCAAGACGCAGGATGCGTCGACCTGGAAACTGATGGCCGACGATGGATCGACGGTCGATGCCAAGTCCACAGTGTCCGACGCGGCGGGCGTGACGACCTTCGGGAGATTGAAGCCGGGCCATGAGTGTTCCAGATACCCACCAGGAGCAGTTATCCGCGATCACGATGCGGTTGGGGATGCCCTGGCGTCCGTTGCCACAGTCTGATGGAGCCATCGACGCGGACGACCGACTGCATCTGCTCGGGCTTTATGTGGGTGAGGCAGTCACGGGCGAGGGATCGTCCGACGCGAAGCGGGGCGTTCGGATCGGCGGATTCGTCCGCGACCCGAGGTTCGACAAGGAAGATGAAGAGGTCCTGATTTTGATCGCGGCAAGCCTATGGGATCAGTAGACGAACAAGTCCATGAACTGACGGCCTCTGCTCTGCCCGAATTGGGCGAGGTTTACGTCGATGCGTTGATCGCCCAGGCAGAGGGCGACCCTGGAGCCGCATCGATCTGGGCCGAGTTCCGTCGGATGATGTTTCGGATTCTGATGTTCTCGGACTTGCTCGGGCGGGCGGACGCGGTGGCCGAGTCGCGTGGGGCGGGGATGGCGATCGGCGCTGCCGAGGAAGACCTGTCCGACCTGGGGCTCGATCGGTTCGACGACGCCTCGCCCCTGATCACTGCCCCGTTCTTGGAGGCGATCGACCTGTTCCAAGGCCGGATTCCCCGCTTGCGAGAGACGATCGAACAGATTACGCCGGGGATTCGGGAAGCCGCGTTCTGGGTGACGGGCATCGAGGAAACGTCGGCCCTGGAGAAGATCCAGGCGATGATCCTGCGTTCGCTCGATCCGACCCAGACGCTGGAACGAATCGAGGCCGGCGAGCCGTCGGGGCAGGGCATATCGGACTTCGCTGCGACCATCCGGGACGACCTGGGCGAGGCGCTGACCACCGCTCGGCTTGAAACGGTCTACCGGACGAACGTCGTCCAGGCTCTGTCGGATGGCCGGGACGCCCAGCTGCGTGACCCTGGGATCAAGAACGCGACGGCCCTGTGGATGCTCAACGAGGTCCAGGACACGCGGACGCGGGGCAACCCCGCGGGACTGTACCCGGACGCCGGGCCGCACTTCCAGATGGACGGGTTCATCGAAGATCCGGGGCACTCGGTCTGGCGGCAGATCGGGTGGCCAGGGCCAGGGGGATTTCAGTGCCGTCGCTCCGTCTCGCCGATCGGTTGGCCGACGGCCATTCGAAACGGCTGGGCGAACGAGGACCGGACGTTGAACAAATCCGCGATTGACGCCCACAACGGGCGGCGGTGGGACTTCATCAACTCGGGGCAGTACCCGGACGATGGTTTTGGAGGGTAGATCAATAGATCGATAGACCCATGCCTGAACTCGACCTATCTCACGGACTGGCGGTACTTTTCGGCGCTATCGCCCCGAACATCGTCGAGGGGTGCAAGAAGGCGGTGGATGGTCTGTTTGTGTGGCTGAACCTGCTGATCGAGCGTCAGACGACGAGGGCCAAACGGAAGGTGGACCAGATCCGGGACGGCGAATGATCCCTATGGTCGCCGTCTACATCGCGGAAAACCAGACGCGCTTCGTCGATCCCAAGTCCGGGAAGTGGGCGTTCTTCGCGTTCCAGCGCGGTAAGTGGCGTGTCGTGAACAACGACCACGTCGTCTATCACTGTGACGCGGGGCATCCCGTCGACCGGGGCGGATATCGGACGGACCTTGAGGCCCGTCTAAAATGTGCGCAGATCAACCTAAAAGTTCTGGCATCGATCGACTCGGCGCGTTAAGGTCGAACCCGCTGTGAACAAGAAATCTGAAATCTAACACGATCGAACCGGCCGCCGCCCATTCTGCGGTTTGTTCACAGCGTACCCCGGAAGCGTCTCCCCCGACGCGGGCGGCGGTCGGCTTTTTAAGGTTGCGTAATGGTGGACCACCCACTCAGAGCGATTTCGATAGGCGTCATTCATGCGTTTCGCGCTGTTTGCCGTGATTCCGACGCAGGCGCGAGGCAGGCTACCGCTAATGAAAGATGCATTGGTATCGGTCCAGATTGGCCCGTCGAACCTGGCGAGGCGTTTCCACTCTTCCACCAGGGGGTAGCGTTGTCAGAACTAGGCAGCACGGTAGTTCGTGGCGACCGACTTGTCTCAGACTCGGAAGGAAGGCTCGTTCCGGTTCGTGTCGACACGGGAAGGATACAGAACGTCGTTGGCCTTGCGACTCGTAGCGGGGTAAAGGGGGACATTGTTCCCGTCCAGATAGAAATTTGGAGGGAGCCGCCGACGAAAACCGTAGAGGGGACGACGGAACGCAAGTCGATAGAGTATAGCGACGAACCAATTGGAAAATCCGAGCGAAAAGACAGGCCAGATCGGCCTTCCATCTTTGGCCACAGCGCCCGATTCATTTGGTGGTTGATCACGGCCGCCATCGGCTCTGGCATTGTGTCGGGATGCCTGTACTACTGGGACAAGATTTGGACTCTTTGATGAGAAAGAAATGAAGCGCGACCCACTGAACCCAGACCCGAAATGCGGCGTCGGCCCGCTGACCGTCCGCCACGAAATGGCGACGACTCTGATGGCCGGGATGATGGCCGGCAACCGGAACTCCCACGAACACGCGACGATCGAGATGTATGCGAACTGCGCCGTTCTCGCCGCAGACGCTCTGATCGCTCGGCTGAACCAGGGGGCTGGGAAATGAGAATCCAAGAGCCACAACCCGAGGACTCGGACGACATTTCGCCGGGGATTTGTTACCTGCTCGCCTTTGTGGTGATCGTCATGTGCTACATGGGGTCATGCGAGGGCAGGTTAGACGCGGCGGGACGCGCCGACCTTCACCAGTTGGTCAAGGCGATCCGTCAGGTCGAGTCAAGCGGGAACGATCAAGCGGTGGGCGATGGCGGGAAGGCCGTCGGGGCTTTGCAGATTCACCCGATCATGGTGGCCGAGGTCAATCGCATCCTGGGCGAGCAGTTGTACACCCTGGACGACCGAAAGGACGCGGGGAAGTCGATAGAGATGTTCATGGTATTCTCAAAATACTACGCAAAACACTGGAACGACTGGTCGGCCGAGGGGATCGCCCGCCGATGGAACGGCGGAGCCCGAGGCCACCTGAAGAAGTCCACAATGCCCTATTGGCGGAAAGTGAAGAAACACCATGCCCGAGAAGATCTTTCATCAATGCGACCGATGCACGGCGGCATTTCAAGGGCCGCATGACGTCTGCCCGGCTTGCAAGAAAGGCAAACTGGTCGAAACGCCCGAGTCCAAACTGAAGGTTTACAAGCGAGGGAAGCCGAAGGGCGAGGCGAAGTCGGAATGAGCGACGATCAAGCAAAGCGCCTAAACGAAATCAAGGACAAGATCATGGGCGAATCAATTCCAATGCGTCTGGAATATATCCGGGAATTGGAAATGAGACTTCCGACGGTCTACCCAGAACTCCGGGACTGCTTGCAAGCGCAAATTGAGTCGAAGTATCCATCGCCCATCGAAGGCCGATTCACGGCCGAGCTTTACGGCGGGCCTTATGATGGCGAGTTAGTGATCTGGCCGTCAGGTGACGAAAAGGCTGTGACGTTCGATATCGACGACCAGATAGATATGTACGTTCGGCCGGATCTGTGCGGCAAGGAGAGATCGGACGCGGGACAAGCCGAATGGATGATGCTTGAATCGAAAGACAGAGAGCCCGGCGCATGAACCCACCGACAATCATCCTCACCCCAGGCCACACCGGATCTTCCGCGTTCTGCGACATCCTCAAGTCCCTCGGCGTCTGGTTCGGGCAGTGCTTTGAGGACCAGGGCAAGCGTTTCAACGAGAACGAGTTCTTCGTCTCGATGAACCGCGACTTTCTTGAGGACGATGCGTGGACCTACAAGAACGCCTTTCCCGACACGCTTATGACGCCCTACCTCCAGGACGACGTGGCGAAGCGAGTGGGCCAGAACCTGTGCGAGAAGATCCTGTCCGAGGGATACGAGTACGGCCCGTGGGCGGTGAAAGACCCGCGGACGGTCCTGACGTTCGAGATATGGGACAAGGCGTTCCCGAACGCGGTGTGGCTGATCCTCGATCGGAACTACGACGACATTCGAAAGGGCATGGAAGTCTGGATGTCCTACCGTCTCGGGCGGTTCGATACGCTGAAGCACATCCTGTACAACCGCAGCCACGTCGTGCAATACGACGACCTGACGAATAACTTCGACGAGACGCTGTATAAACTCGGAGAAGTTCTTGGCCTGGACGTGTTTCCTGCTACAATCGAACACGCGAAAACGCTGTGGAACCCAAAATAGTGAACAACGACGAAATGATCGCGGTGTGGTTTTCTTGCGGCGCTGCGAGTGCCGTGGCTGCGAAGCTGACGATCAGGGAATATGGCCATGCCCAGAACATAAGGGTCATATATAACCCTGTGAAGGAAGAGGACGAGGACAACCTTCGTTTTATGAAGGACATCCAGGATTGGATCGGAATTGACATTGAACTGGCGTGGAACAATAAGTTCCCGTCTTGCTCTGCGTCCGATGTCTGGGCAGATCGTAAGTTTATGTCGAGTCCATACGGTGCCCCATGTACAGGCGAACTCAAGAAAGAAGCGCGGCGACAGTGGGAAGAGGCGAACAAACCGGACTGGCACGTCCTCGGATACACAGTCGACGAAAAGCACCGTCACGACAGGTTCGTTCTGACAGAGCGGTCCAATCTGTTGCCGGTTCTGATTGACGCAAGGCTCACGAAACAAGACTGCCTGGAAATCCTGCTTGCGAACGACATAGAGCCGCCGCGCGTCTACGGGATGGGGTATCCGAACGCGAACTGCATAGGGTGCGTCAAGGCAACGTCCCCGACGTACTGGAATCACGTCAGAAACACTCATCCGAATGTGTTTGCCGCTCGGGCCAGACAATCTCGGGAGATCGGTTGCAAACTGGCGAAAGTCAAGAACGAGAGGATACATCTGGACGAACTTCCAGAGGATGCCACGGGCTCTCCGCTGAAGTCACTTAGTTTTAAATGCGGCATCTTCTGCGAAGAATATAGAGAAACAGTATGACCGCCGTCTTCTGGATTGAACTTCTCTTGTGGTGTGACAACTGCAAGGGGGATTTCTCGCAGATGCCGGTCCGCAAGACGGGCCAGACGAAGGCGGCGTTGATTTCCGATGCCGAGGAAGAAGGTTGGGTCTTTATGTCCAAGGGCGACAAGGAAGTCACGCTGTGTCCGAAGTGCGGCAAAGAGTAAAGAAGCCCGGATGGCATCGGGCGTATGACAAGCCAGGGCCGGTCGGAGACCGAATGAAGGCCCACATGGAGGCCCACGGGATGTCAACGGAAGACGCGAAGCAGAAACACCGGGCCTACGTCGGCGGCATGTTCGACGAGATCGGAGAACTCCAGTTCGATTTCCTCAAGGACCAGGGATTGCAAGAGCATCACTGCCTTCTCGACGTCGCCTGCGGCTCCCTTCGCTTGGGCCACCACGCGATCAAGTATCTGGACAAGGCCCGGTACATCGGTTTCGACCACAACGCCTGGCTGATCGAGGAAGGGATCAAGAAGGAGTTGGGCATCAACTGGCTGATCCAGAAGGCCCCGCTGTTCATCGTGAACGACACGTTCAACCTGGGCGAGATCAACGGCAACCCGACCTACGCGATGTGCCACAGTCTGTTCACGCATCTGACGAAGGACGACATCATCAAATGTCTGACCAGCCTGAACCGGTTTCGGTGGACGATGGTGTTCGCCACGTTCAACGTGGGGGACAGGGCGGCAATCCGCAGAACTCGGACGACCACGACACCTTCTACTATCACGTCGATACGATGAGACGCCTGGCGACGATTTCAGGCTACAACTTCAAGTTCTTGGGTGATTGGGGTCATCCGAGGGGGCAGAAGATGGGGAGTTTTTACAGGTGACCCAATGATTGTAAAACCTCGAAACGGAATACGGCCCGGTGATAAATGCCCAAGTTGTGGCGCTCGGAAATACTCCTGCGGATCGAGGTTCAGTAGATACAAGGACAACGCGATCGACGACACGTTTCTGGTTAGAACTAAGGCTTGCCTGAAGAACAAAGAATCGAACAAATGCTGGAAAAGTT
>FUIF01014771.1_pt1 | contig 11768 bp, 16 predicted proteins | sample 1003461 | NCBI WGS metagenome assembly FUIF01 (sample SAMEA80401918, study PRJEB19352) | marine metagenome
ACCACTTCACGGCTGGCCCGTTCATGCGGCCCATCATGCGCATCTGGACGGCTGGCCAGCCATCCCCACAGATCCTGCAGCGCGCTCCTGTGCCGTTCAGCCACCTGCGCAGACTCCAGTGCGAACCGCTCCAGCTGCGCCAGCGCGCCTGCGTGCACTGCCAGCCCAGCACTGGCCTGAGCCAGCTCTGCCGCCACACGCAGCGTGGCCACATAGGGTGCAGCACGCCCGCCAAAAGCTGAACCAGCCTTCTGTGCAAAGGCATCACGGAACATGGCCCAGCGCTTCTGAATCCGTGGCCAGCGTTCACGGTTCTGCGCCAGCCACGCCACGGCTGCAGGTCCACAGCTCCCGTATGTCTCGAGCGTGGCAGCGTTCAGGTGGTCAGCCACGCTTCTGCTGTCTTCAGCAGCAAAGGGGAAGCCGCGCACACCCAGCACGCGCGCAGCTGCGCCAGTGTCAGTGCCAAAGCTAGTGATCGGTGTTTCACCAGTAGACAGCAGCACGGTTCTGAAGGCGCTGGTGGTGCGCAGACCATCTGGACTGGCGCGCAGCTTACTTTGCAGGCCTGTGACCTGATAGACAGCGCCGATCACCTTCTGCGGACTGTTTCTGGCTTCTTTGGTATCGTCCAGAAAGGTAGGCAGGAAGCCGCTGAAGCTGGCCAGGTGTTCAATGGCATTCTGTGTAGCGCTCCAGCTCTTGATCAGGCGCGCAGGGTCACCCCACACTGATGCAGCCACGCGCAGCGTGGTGGTCTTGCCGCCCGTGCTTCTGCCGCTCCAGTCAACCACAAAGCCAGGCGCAGCTGGCACCACGCCCAGCAGCACAGGCGCCAGGCTGGCATAGACGGCCAGCGCCACGCGTGATGATCCTGCACGTGCTGCCACACATCAGCGCGCCACTCTGCCAGCGTTCCACTGCAGCTGTAGGCAGAAGCCAGCTGCTGCTTCCCTGCTTCAGCCAGCAGACGCACTGGCGCGTCGCTGCCTAGGCAGTCAGCGCCCCACAGGAAGCCCAGCGCCCCTGCTTCACCCTGCCAGCCCATCACGCTGCTAGCCATGACACAGGGTAACGCCTGGCCGTTCTGTTTCTCAAAGGCTGACAGATAGCGCACCAGCATGCTGGCCGTTCCACTGTCGACTGGCGCACCAGCTCTGGCCAGCGATACGATCCGCCGCCCATCAGCCAGCACCTGGCGTGGAAACGTGGCGCAGACCCACTGGCGATCTGGTGTCTGCCAGACCACATCAGCCAGCCATTCACCATCATCCACGCTGCGCACGATAGCAGCCAGATAGATCGGGCGCGCGCTGATCAGTGGCCGTTCATCTGTGTCTGCGCGTGGTGGACCTGCCACGCCTTCAGGCGTCAGCAGATAGCCGTCTGGCATCACCAGCTGCTGCACTGGACCTGGCGCACCTTCAGGCAGCAAGTCAGCCAGCGTAATGGACTCGGCTGCACGCTTCACCAGCGTGGCGCCTTCTGCTTCTGCCGCTGGGCCTGCAGCTGTTGCTTCATCGCCTTAGCGATCTGCCTACAGCCAGACGCAGCAGCCACCAGCTGCAGCGCAGCATCTACTTCCAGCGTCAGCCCAGCCGCTGCCAGCAGTGGCAGGTCACTGCTGAACCCTTCCAGATAGTCACCCACAGCAGCGCGCGCTGCCTGCCAGCTGTCAGAAGTGGTGGCAGCTGTTGCCACGCCGCGCAGCCGGTCCAGAGCCCCTGCGCCATCATCCTGCTTCATGCTTCACCCATCAGCGCCGCTAGGCGTTCACGCCGCTTCACGGCTTCATCATATAGCATGCCATTGACGTTGGACTGCAGATCGACACAGCCCAGGGTGGCCAGCGTCAGCCTGCATCATCTTCCAGACGCACCAGCCCGGTCAGCATCATGCGCCAGACAGCAGCGCCATGACGATAGGCCAGCACAAAGTGGAACTCGCGCATATCCTTCAGCCGCTGCCACGCTTCATCTGTTGGCAGCCATGCGCCTTCCTGCGTGATCCCGCGCTCTGCCATATATGCCACCATGCGACTGGGCGCGCGTTCAGGCCCATCCAGCGCAGCCAGCAGATAGATCGCCAGATGTGGCCGCACATCATTCAGCCAGCTGCCTTCCTTCTCCACATAGTCCTGGCCATTCACATAGCTGGTGGACTGGTGCTCGCGATAGGTCACAGCCCGCTGCCACGTGCACGCTGCTGACCATCCAATGTCGCGCCGGTTCATCGCTTCCCCCATGCTGCGCGTTCCACATCGCCAAAGGTATCAGCGCGGCCAGCGCATACGGGTTGCACTGCAGGCCATGCACTTCAAAGCGCAGCCGCCCTCACACAGCACCTGCACGCTGCATCTGTCAGCGCTCACTGCAGCTGCCACTGACTTAGCATCTGGCAGCGTCTCTTCATTCACACTCCACACCACCACGCTGGGCGTGGCCTGTAGTCTGATCGCCATGGTTTCTCCTGAGTCTGGCGTTCATGTTCTTGCTGTCTATCGCTCGCAGTCTGCCACCAGCCTGTGATAGCTGGCAGCGTCTAGATCGGTGACCTGGCGCAGCACCTGCTCCACTGCTTCCAGAACGTGATCTGACGTGATGGCGCCAGCGTCCACCAGCACGCGCAGCACCTGGCCGATCCTGCTGTGTGGCACCCTGCCAGCCTGCATCTGGTGCGCCTGCTGGCGTGTGACGTCTAGCGCCTGCGCCAGGTCACGCGTTCTGATGGTGGTCAGCGCCTCCACCAGATGCGCCTGTGTGATCTGTGTTGGCATCCTGTGGCTCCTGTGGTCAGCCCGTGCAGCGTAGTCCTGAAGGTTTACGCTGTCAAAGACGATCAGAACGGGATCCCATCATCCATGCCACCCGGTCCACTGTAGCCCGCGCCAGAATCACGCCGCGCAGGCTGCTTCTGGTCTGATGCGCCATTCTGTCCGCTTGACAGAAAGCGCACCGCGCTGGCGATCACTTGCGTGCTGTACTTGTCGCGCCCTTCTTTGTCCTGATATTTCTGCGTCTCGATCCGGCCTTCCACATAGACCTGACGCCCCTTCTGAAGGTAGCGCGCGCAGGTTTCTGCAGTCTTGCCAAACGCCGTCACTCTGTGCCATTCCGTGTGATCGGTCCACTCGCCTGAAGCATCTTTGCGCCGCTCACTGGTAGCGATGCGCAGGCCGCAGATCGTGGTGCCGCTGCGTGCTTCACGCACTTCAGGATCGGCGCCTAGGTTACCAACTAAGATCACTTTATTGACTGTCATGCTTTCCCCTTGCATTATGCCAGCCACAGCACCACTGGAGGCACATGGCAGACAGTTGGAACGTGGCTGAACTATTGGAACGCCACGGTGCAGCGATACGTCAGATGGCTGCTGATGGCAAGGGATGCAGAGCGATAGCAGCAGCGCTGGCAGAACGCACTGGCCGCCCATGCAAGAAAGACGTCGCATATCGAGCAATGAAGGCAGCAGCAGAACTGGCCGCCATGCCTCGCCAGTGGTCCGAACCGCTGGACGTTAGCCCTGTGCATGATGCAGATGAACCGCTGCAGGATCTGCTGGCCAGACGGCTGAACCACACGCAGCGCAGCATCAGGAAGCAGCAGGCGCGCACTAAGGTATGCCGCATGCCCGCTGAACCCTTTGGCCTGGCAGTCTTTGGCGATCCCCATCTGGATGATCCTGGCTGCCGCTTCGACTTGCTGATGCGTGACCTGAACGCTGCAGCAGTGCCTGGCTGCTATGGCATCAGCCTAGGCGATCACCAGAATCACTGGATCGGGCGCCTGATGTATAAGCACGCAGGCCAGAACGTGACTTCCACAGAAGGCTGGCGCCTAGCGCGCTGGTTCCTGAACGCTGGTGATGATGGGTCTGGCGTTGACTTTCTGGCCGTCTGTGGTGGCAACCATGATGCGTGGTCGCACACCAACGGGATCGATCCCTATGCCACCATCTGCGCTGAAGCTGGCGTGCGCTACTATGATGATGCTGAAGTCAGGCTGCGTCTGGTGTTCGGTGAGGAAGTAGCGCCCATCACCATGCTGATCCGCCATGACTTTCCAGGGCGCAGCTGGTTCCATGCGTCACACGGTCCAGCAAAGGCTGGCCTTCTGGATGGCAGCGCTGAACTGCTGCTAGCTGGCCACCTTCACAGCTGGGCCATGCTGATGCAGGAAGTGGCAGGCGAGCGCACACCCGTTGCTATCCGTGCGCGTGGCTATAAGCATGGCGACGAATACGCGCGGCAGAAGGGCTTTCTGGAACAGCAGCACGGCCAGTCTTGCATGATCGTGGTGAATCCCTTCAAGTCTGGGCCAGCTCGCTTCCTGACCTTCTGGGATATGGAAGCAGGCAGTGACTACCTGCAGCACCTGCGCAGAAGTAATCCGCCGGGTTGACAGCCAAACTGCTGTTCATTATGCTTCCAGAGTCAGCAGCGCACTAAAGCGCAGCGCTGACTTCAGGAGTGAACATGGCAACTGCAAAGGCAACCACCGCCCCTAACATTCACCCCGCGCGCAAAGACGCAGCACAGCTGGCACTAGCTCTGCAGCACTACTGGGAAGCTGCAGTGCTGGACTGTGGCCATGGCTATGGCCGCGCTAAGTTTGACTCGCGCTGCGTGTTTACTGGCGCACGCATCAGCTATGGCCAGACCATCAGGCGACTGACCATCATGGCAGCAGATGGCAGCATCCGCACTGGCTACACTAGCAACTGGGTCTATAGTCAGATGGGATTCACCACCCAGAACGTCAGCCAGATGGGCGATCCTGCATACTACAATACGCCATACGATATGTGCGAGGTATCGCCTATGCGTCCAGCACTGATGTGGGACTGGCGCGCAGCATGCCTTGACGCGCTGACTTCTGGCAGCGCTTTAGCTGGCACGACGATCCACCTGGTGAAGCAGTGTGGCATCCGTCACAGGTTCACGCTGTGTGATGGTGGCCGGTGGGTCGATCAGGAGTCCTATGCGCAGAAGCCTATGACAGCAAAGCAGGCCGCCGCACGGTTCAGGCGATTTAGCAAAGCGCTAGCGTGTGGTATCACACTGCCCTATCAGCAGACGCGCACAGTATATGTGGCGCACCATGATGGCGATCAGGTCACGTGGCAGCAGGCTAGCTGAATGGCTAGCCGCACAGGAGGCATGATGAACACAGGTATACAGCCAGACAGCTGGCGCACGTATCAGACAGAAGCAGAGTGGCTGGCAGCGCGCTCTGCTGGCTATGGCATCGGCAGCAGCGCTGTGGCTGCTATCCTAGGGCACAGCAGCTGGCGCAGTCCATGGGATCTGTGGCTAGCTTCCACGCGCCTGAAGCAGCGCCAGACACTGCTGGGCCACAGCTGCTGCGTGGCCACGCTCTAGAGCCCTTGATCCTGCGCGCGTATGAAGCGCACGCTGATGAAGTGGCTGAACACTATGATCGCACCATCGCCTGCCACCCGCTGAATGACTGGGCGCGCTGCAGCCCTGATGGGGTCACAGCCAGTGGTGGACTGGTGGAGATCAAGACAGCACAGAACGGCTGGGCGTGGCGTGATGCGCCGCCCGTTCAGCACAGCGCTGATGGCTTGGAAGAACTGCCGCGCATCAGCTATGGCCTGCAGTGCTACTGGCAGATGTTGATCACTGGTGCGCCATGGGTCGATCTGGTGGTGCTGCCGCTGTCCTTTGATGTGGCCGCCATCTGTGATCAGCTGCTGGCTGCAGACCTGCAGGAAGCTCTGCCGCTGGTGGTAAAGGTGCTGCAGGGCTCACTGTGCGTCACTCGCATCATGCGTGATGAACCCTTCATCAAAGCGCTGGCCGGTCAGATAGCCACCTGGCGCCTGCGCCATCTGGTGGAAGGCACTGAACCACCAGCAGGCCACAGCAAGCACGCCAGCGCCCATCATGCCGCGCAGTGAAGGCTGGCTGCTGCATCATCCAAGACAGTGACGATCCGTTCACGCAGGCCGCTGAAGGTTTGGCCTTCTGGAAAGACCGTGAACGCCACGCTAGACAGCGCGTAAAGCAGTTCACAGGCGCCATGAAGCAGGCCATGCAGCACGTTCAGGAAGTGCAGACACCACAAGGTTCAGTGAAGTGGAAGCGCCATGGCCGTGGCATGCGTCTAGATCTTGACAGCTTCATCAGGGTGCAGCACATCGCTGAAGCTGCTGCTGACGCTACTGCAGGCCCAGACCTGCCAGAACTGCAGACCTTGCAACCACATCAGGAGGAATGATGGCTAACCTAGCTAAGCCGCGTGAACGTGAAACATGGCTGGCCACGCTGATGGCTGACCGGCTGGGCGCCCTGCTTCAGACAGAAGCGCAGCGCCAGCGGTTCAGCGCAGTGACGCTGGCTGCCATCGCCAAAGACAAGAACCTGATGCGATGCGATCAGACCTCGCTGGCCCTGTGCCTGCTGACCTGCGCAGAGCTAGGCCTGCCACCTAATGGCGCACTGGATCTGGCGTATCTGATCCCGCGCAAAGGTCAGTGCAGCGTTCAGCTGGGCTACAAAGGCCTGTGCCTGCTGGCCCATCGGGCCAACCCTGGCGCCACTATTCTGCAGGCGTGGTCTATCGTGACGATCACTTTGTGATCCGCGCTGGCACTGACTCGCCTGGCATCGAGCACAGCCCTAACCTGGAAGGCAGGCGCAGCGCATCTGATGTGATCGCCAGCTATGCCAGCATCAGAACGGCTGATGGTGGTCTGGCGTTCGAGTACTGCGACCGTGCAGAACTGGACGCACGCAGGAAGGCAGGTGGCGGGAACTCGCCTGCCTGGCGTCAGCACTTTGGTGCGATGGCCAGGAAGACAGCGCTGCGGAAGCTGCTGATGGGTGGCACTGTCCCGCTGGCACCTGACTGGCTGACGGACTGATAGCCACGCTGAAGGCTGAAGACGAGCCACCAGCAGGCGCCACGCCAGCTGCGTCAGTGGCTGAAGCGATACAGGCTGCAGACGCAGCAGAGCCCAGCCCCTTTGTGATGGACGCAGAACCTGCGCCAGAGTAAGGTGCAGACGTGATCTGACAGGATCACGCGGTCAGGCGGTGCGGTTCTCCTGCGCACCCCTGGCCGTTCATGCGTTCAGGGCTTCGATCATCCTGCGGACACTGGCGATCTTCATCCAGCCTGCGCCTGTAGTCCTTCAGCATGCCCAGCAGCTCTGCCAGCACCTTCTGCGCATACTCTGAACGCAGGACAAAGGACACCAGCGCCAGCACTGCAGTCAAGTCACGGCCCAGCCAGTGCCAGTCCACTGGTGGCAGCGGTTCCATCATTCAGCCTGCTGGCTGCATGCGGCCCAGTCAAGTGGCGCAGCGTCCACCGCGATCACCCCGTTTGCTGTTGCGGGGATCAGTTCTTCAGCGATGGCAGGCGCTAGGCCATCAGCAAGCCACGCCAGCGCAGCACCAGCTGCCACGCGCGCGGTGCACCCTTCTGGCCGCTGGCCACCAGCCACCTGCAGCTGCACCAGCTGCACCATGCTGGACCATAGCTGCACCCATGGCGCTGCATCATCACCCAGCAGGAAGCTGTCAGGCATGCCACAGGCCTGCACATCCACAGTCAGCGCAGGCAGTTCAGGCGCATCAGCAGCAGCGCGCACACCCTGCGCAGCAGAGCGCAGCGCAGCTGGTAGTGCAGCGCGCAGAATGCAGACAGGCCGTGTCTGGTCGATGGCAGCAGACGCCAGCACCACATCAGTGATGGCAGCAGCCACATCCAGCCCAGAAGCCACATCTGCAGCTGTGCGTTCAGGCAGTGGCGCAGGTGGTGGCTGGTGTGGGCATGCAGTCAGCGTGGCGCTGATGCTAGCCATGCTGAAGCCGAACAGTGTCAAAGGTGTGCGCGTGTCCATGTTCCTTCCTATGTCGCCATCAGCTCAATGGCACAGAATGGCCGATCCGTTCTCGTGATACTTAGCACGATGTGCAGCGCATCGCTGATGGCCAGCTCTGTGTCAGTGTATCGCACCAGCATTCCAGGCTGCAGCCAGCTCCACTGCGCTGCATCAGCGTCCAGCCTGATGACCTGGCGCGCCTTATTCCGCCAAAGCGCATACGCGCCCACAGTGGCCGCTGTGGCATCGCTGACCACATCATCCAGGTCCAGCACGTCTGTGGCAGTGGTGGCTGCTGTAGGGCCATCCTGCAGCGTCACAGTGGCTGAATAGTCACCCTGCTGCGCGTGGTACCGATAGCGCACTTCCACGCGCTGGCCTGTGGCCTGGCCGACTTCAGACACTGGCCCAGCACGCAGCACGCCGTTCAGCCCGTCAGTCAGGTGCGCCACTGGTGTGCAGTCAAGCCATGGCACCCAGCACATGCGCAGCCGGCCTGTGGGCGCTCTGCTGGTGGCAATAGGCAGCCGCCCAGCCACGCGATCCTGCAGCCAGGCCAGAGGCTGCACTGGCTCGTCAATGTAGCCCGCAAGCTCCAGCCCAGTGCTGCGCGCCATCGCTTCACCAGACCACGCCAGATCGATGGCGCCAACACTGCCCAGCAGCCATCCAGCCACATGGCCTGCGCCTGCTGTTGGTGTTGGGCTGCTGATTCCGTCAAAGCTAGCGAACCACGCCTTAGACTTGCGCAGCTGGTTGCTGTAGCTGCTGACGTCCACCACAGACGCAGGCTGGCCCATCGCATCGATCTCAGCTGTAGGCGTGGCCGTGCTGCCAAACGTCAGGACATCATCATTGACAGCCCACACCAGAACGCTGCTGCTGGCTGGCACTCCACCTGCCACCAGAATCAGATCGGCGTCACTATCGTTCTGGTTGGCGTGGCGGTCAATGATCGGGACTGGCATAGCTGGAACGGTTCTGCTGTGGCGTCCATACGGCACAGGATAGCCGCGCCCCGTGCTGCTAGGGTCTGGGCCGGTGGTCACTGGCAGATTGCTCTGCAGCCATTCAGGTGGGATGCTGTAGGCTGTGTATAGCTGGCTGGCCTGCGTGGTGGCTGTTGGCCATGTGCGGTCAGTGACGGTCCAGCTGGCTGGTGGCCATGCTGCCTGCGTGGCATCGACTGGCGCCACTTCCAGACCTATCAGCGCGCCAGGCCTGTCCAGCTCCGCACGCGTCACTTCACCATCGGTGATGACATAGCGATCAGCCCAGCCGCTGTCTGGCACCAGCGCCACCACTGCATGCACCCTGATCAGGTCGCGTGGCTGCTGGCCGTCTAGCCAGAGCACATTTAGCCCCATGGGCTCGCGTATGTCTGCACCATCTAGATCGATGCGGTCCACCACATCAGCCACTTCCACAGAACCCACCAGCGTTCCAGACAGCCCGTTGACCGTCTGGCCATCGCTGCTCCAGTACAGCACGCGCCCCCTGTAGTCTAGCCACAGCACCCACCTGCCAGGCCATCTGCCTTCTGTGGGTATCGCATTAGATCAGCTCTCTAATGGTGAAGCCCAGCCCGCGCAGAACCTCGCCTGTGTATTCATCGCCAACGATAGTCTCGAGCCGCGCATCACCTTCCAGCCTGCCATATACGATCTGATCGCGTCTGTTCAGGATCTTGAACTGCCCAGATCCGTATTCAATGCGCGGCAGATAGACCACTGGCTGATCGCCGTTGAACCGCTGCAGAGTGCCGTACACTTCCCAAGCTGTGGCGCCTTTGGCTGCCTGGCTTTCATCTTCCACGCCAAACACATCTACCAGATCGGGCGTGTCAGAATCTTCTGACGCTGGCCGCGTGTCTATGCCATCAGCCCAGGCCACATCCACCACGCGCCTGGGCTGCGCATCCACCACCCTGCTGCTGCTTCTGTCGCGCAGCTCTGTAGCGCTGCCACCCATCTGCAGGCTGATCACGCGCCCCCACGAATAAGGCTGATAGTGCGGCAGCAGGCGACCTATCACCAGCCGGTTCAGCTTCAGCTGGCCACCTGCGTTCACGCGCTCACTGTTAGCCACGGTGATGCGCACACCCTGGAAGGCTGCTGAACGCTGGATCAGCAGCACTGCAGTGCTGGCGCAGATGCTGCCGCTGGCGCCGCTGGTGCCAGTATGCGTGCTGGCTAGGTGCAGCTCTGGCAGGTTCTTGCTGTCTTCCCACTGGCCGCCCAGCGTATGGCTGATCTGTGCGCCTGCTGTCAGTCCAGGGTGCCAGCGTGCGCCGTTGAACTCGCCCTCACGCACCAGCAGTTCAGTGGCGCCAGTGGTGCGCGCCTTTAGCTGCTGGCCGTTGCGCTCCCAGTGCAGGCCTGCCTGGCCTACTGTCGCATCAATGGACGCAGCTGGCTTCTGACGTTCTGCCATGCGCCGCCTGCATACACTTCCACGTTCATCACGCCAAAGTTCACACCCACCAGCGCCAGCGCCAGCACGGTTCCAGCATAGATCTGATCGGTTTCATCTTCCAGCCGGTAAGCCAGCACCAGATCGCCAGTGGCGCCTGATGCTTCCAGGAAGCCAGCGCGTGGATCGTCCGTGAGTGATTCCGCTGGGCCAGAGTCATAGGCTGCAGCGATGGTGTGCTGATCGCCGTCGATCACTGTCCCGCCCAGCGCACGCAGAAGCACGTCAGTGTCGAGCCACAAAGGCCGGTAACTGTATTCAGCTGGGCGCAGTGTGTAGTCACTGGACGCTGTGATGATGGGCGTAAGGTTCAGGCCAAAGCTGTTCCAGGCCTGTGTTCGCGCAGCCCAGTAGTGCACATCTGCAGTATCGCCGCTGTCCATCTTTGACAGCTGGCTGCAGGTGGTGGCTGTCACCACGCTGTTTCCAACATCTGTCAAGCTGGTAAAGCTGCTGTTGATCGTGATCCACTTGCGATGTGCACGGCCCAGCCGCGTGCTGTCGTCTTCATAGTAGTAGCTCTGCAGCGCCCATCCTGCACCAGAATCCTGACCGTGATGCGTGCGCCGCTGGTGATCGTGACTGTTTCACGCAGCGTCCAGCTGCCTAACAGGCTCGGATCCGCTGCAGTCAGTTCATACATGCGCAGCGTTCCAGATTCCACATTAACGCGCACACCATAGGCAGAAGTGCTGAAGCCAGGGTCAGACGCTAGGATCTGGAACGTCACTGGGTCGATCTTCTGTGGGTTTGTAGCGCGCCCTGCTGACGTAGTGGCGCTGCCTTCAAACGCGATCCCGCGCGTGCTGGTGCCACCAGTGGCGATCTGCGCTTCTGATGTGCCATTCGTTGCTGTGCTGGTTAACCGCTGCACGCCAGCTGTAAGGGTCTGCGTCATGCTGGTGGCCGTCAGTGTCACGTTGCTGACGCGCTGCACGCCACCACATGGCACATAGATCTGATCCCAGGTAGGCCGCCGCTGGTCAGGATCGCCATCAGGGTGCTCTGGCCATGTTTGATCTGTCCAGCCGCCCAGCGTCAGCAGCGTGATGGCTTCATCAGTGCTGGCGCCTCTGGTGGCCCGGTCCACTGCCACCACTGCCTGACCTTTATGGAACGCAGCAGCCCAGCCGTGAAGCGTGTCTGCGCTGTTCTGGTAGCCCCATTTGTGCGTGCTGACGTTGGTCACTGGCTCCAGCAGGATGCGCCAGCGCTTCTGCTGTACAGCTGGTGATTCCCATCACCCGTGATGAACAGGCGCCCTCTGTGATCCTGCCAGCCGGTCAGCCGTTCCTCACTTGCTATTGTGTTGAACGTGGCATCATGGCTGACGCCTGCCAGCGCAGTAGGCAGCGCCACCACTGCAGCGCTGCTGAGTGGCGCGTAGCTGAACCGATACTGCGCGCGTATGCTCGCCCGTTGCTGCCATCCCAGCCGTGATA
>FUIF01019520.1_pt1 | contig 11764 bp, 8 predicted proteins | sample 1003461 | NCBI WGS metagenome assembly FUIF01 (sample SAMEA80401918, study PRJEB19352) | marine metagenome
CTTTTTCTGCTTCTGGAGCAACTGTTTCACCTAGAATATCGGCTATTTGTTGTTGTGTGTCCTTACCTACGGAAAGACTACTTACAGAACCTTTTTCAACTTGATTAATGAGCCTGTCAGCAGTACCACCAAAAGCTTTTTGAAATGCTGCTTTCTCATCAAGTGTGAGTTTTCTACCCTTTGAGAACAATCCTTTTTGTCCACTAACACCTTCACCTCCAGCAAAAGCAACTATGCCTCCACCAGCCATACGAACGGGACCACCACTGTTTGCGGCTTGAGCCATACGCGCCCCTGCTAAACCTTGAGCTTGTGGTGGTACGTTAGGACGTGATTTACCCATCAAACCCGCTAAACCTGCACCGCCACCCATCTGTGGTTTACTTGCGCCCTGCGCCATACGTTGCATATTCTTTTGTTGCATAGCGTTCTTTTGGTCTAACGTACCTTTTGTACGTCCTGCTAGATCACTAAGCGAACCACCCATAGCACTTTTTGTGAGTTCAAGTGCTTCTGCTTCACGTTGTTGTGCTATAGTATTAGGGTTTTGTTGTGCTTTAAGTTGCATGTCTGCAGCGACTTGTTTCTTTTCAGACGTAAGTTTTTGCAACGCTAGTAGATCAAGCAGCTCTTTGTTCTGCCCATAGCGTTGTTGGAGTTTTTGTGGGTTGCCTCGGTAGGCATCCATGCGTTGTTCTACTTGTGCGTCTAAACCGCCGTCACCTAAAGCCATTATTTTCCTCCTCCACCGCTAGTAGGAGCTTTTTTGCCACCAAATAAAGTATCATATAACTCCATCATACCGCCGGAAGTGCCTAAGATATTTGATAATTTGCTTGGCTGTGCGTAAGAGTAAGACTGTGCTTCGATAGGTAAGCCTTGCAATAAAGATTGCATGTACTGCACTTGTTTGTACGGGAAGTCACGTTCTTCTTCAAACTGTAAACGATCTGCTGTAATACCTTCAGATTCAATACCTCTTTGCGTTGCACCCATGTTAGCCAATGCGGCTAAACCTTCCGCACCGTACAAGTTTGTTTTATCCTGTGCAGTCATAGCGCGGTCTTGTGCAGTGTTAAATTGCCCTAACCCTCTATCATACGCATCCGCGTAGCCTTGTCCTGTAATAGCGGAAAGGTTTTGTCCCAAATTACGGTTAGCTTCTGCATTAAATAGAGCTTGGGCTGACCCGCCATACGCACCTGCGAATTTATTAGCATTTTGTGCGGCTGTAATACCTGCTTGTCGTCTAGCTTGTTCTAACTGCGGGTCTAGCGACGCTTGTAAGTACGGGTTCATATATTGCTGTGCAACATCTCCAGTAAACTGTTGTTGCTCGTAGCCACCTACACCCATTTGGTCTGTGGGTATAGTTAAACCTCCAATACCTTGAAAGGCTTGTTCTTGTAGGTCAGAAGCACCTGCGGTGAGCGGCCCCATATAGGCATTATAGCCTTCATCTGCAAGTGCTGCACCTTTTCCAAGCATTTCAGTTACATACGGCCCTGCCCAACTAGATAAGGAGGATTCTGTACCTGTTGCTTTTCCCGCCATTGGGTCTACAGGTGTGGTTACGTCGCCTTCAGCCATGTTCTACCTCCTACGCGGGTATAAATTTTTTGGGGTCTATTTCTTTACCCTGTTTTTCGTTGCCTGTACGTGCTTTACGTACTCTATCCATCATGTCTTTTAATACTTTAGCACCTGCATCAGAGTTACCATTACCAAGATGGCTTACAACATCTGCAGGGATAACAAACTCACCATCACTCAATCGTGCTTCTTGCTGTCCATCTATCGTAGCGGGTACTTTGTCTGCCATACCATCGCTAGCACCATCTAAGTATTTACCCTTTTTTAGTTCTGCGATACCACCAGTAGCCATCTGTACTACTTCGTTTTCGTAGGTAGGAACAGAAGGTAACCCTTCGGCAGTGGGGGGTTTTGATTTCATATTTGGTTGCGCGGCAATGCCCGCAGGTATTCTTGCCCCACCGGGTCTTCTACGCATTTGCTGTGCAGGATTAGACGCGTTTAAAGCTGCCAAACCTTCGGCAGACATAGGCTCTGTTGGCGGGGTATCTACTTTGGGTTTATACTGTGTTTGTGTAAAGTACCGTTGTCCACCACTTCCGGGCCGTCTGTTAGGATCATATGTGCTAGGTACTGTCTGTCTTTGCGCAGTGTACTCAGGAATACCACCTTGATACCCAGTTTGAGGGATTTCACCACTTGTAAAATCACCAAATAAACCACTGTTTAACAGTAATGATCCGCCACCCACAAGAGCAGCTTCTCCTGCATCACTTTTAGCAAAGCCTAATAGATCATCCCAAATGCTCATTGTGTTTCTCCAAGTATTCTTAGTAGCATATCATTTTCATCCTCTACCTGTCCACCCTGCGCGAACCCACTGGCACGAGAAAATGGCCTTAATGGTTGATTTGCGGGTTGCATGGCGTCACGTTGTCCAAATGGAGAACCAAACATGCTTTCCTGTTGTGGCGTGGCAAAGATACTTTCTCCACCAATATCATATAAATAGTCTAATTTTACTTTGTCTCCGGACTTAACGTCTACACGCTGCCCACCAATATCATCCGATTCTGCTAGTAGTTTTTGAAACTCTGCAAAATTTTGTTGGTTCGTTTGCGTGTTAATCTGTGTGTTCATGTCCGTTATCATATCAGTAACTGCGTCCGTATCTTGCTCTTGTTGCAAGTACAGCCCTGTTGCAGGGTTAAACATAGAAGTATCCGCAAAGGTAACATCGTTACCCTGTAGCTTATCTGATAACATGTTCTGGTCGTTTATGTCAACGATACCATCACCTGTAACATCATATTGCATGGTTAGCTCTTCGCTAACATTTTCTTGAGCAATTAAGTCTATTACAAAGTCTACGTCAGTCTCGGTAACTTTATACGCAGGTTTACCAATAAGGTCGGCTATAGTATCTACATCCAAACCTAACGCAGCTAGGTTATTAGAAAGTTCACTAACGTCTCCCTCTAACCCACCAATAGATTCTTCTACTCCACTAATCCCAGTTTCAAACTTCTCTGTAAGGTTAGCTTCTGTAGTACCGAGTTCTTCAAGTATATTAGCTTCAGTAGTGCCTAAGTTATCGGCTAGTTCATCTAATGCAGCGGTAACATCACCGTTATTTTCTTCGATAAGTTCAGTTAAACTTGTCTCTAAGTTACTAACACTTTCCTCTACGCCACTAATTCCAGCTTCAAACTTCTCTGTAAGGTTAGCTTCTGTAGTACCGAGTTCTTCAAGTATATTAGCTTCGCCCACATTCATAGCAGTTGCAAGTTCGCTTAATGCAGCAGAGACATCGCCGTTATTTTTTTCGATAAGTTCAGTTAAACTTGTCTCTAGGTCGGATATAGCCTCTGTATTTATTCCTGTAGCTTCATCAACTATATCTTGAACGTCTTCAGAACTAAGGTTGTTCATGCCCGCCAAGGCATCTTCTATTGCAGAGGATACATCCGCATCACTAAGGTTATTCATGCCCGCTAAAGCATCTTCTATTGCAGAGGATACATCTTCAGGACTAGCTGATTCTGGTAAATTGTCTATAGCTGTGTCTATAATATCCTTCACATCATCCGCAGTAAGTGGATCATCTACAGGTTCGGTTAGTATTGGAAAATTAGCGTCGTCACCTATAGGTGTGGGTGGTGGAGTAATTAATGCTGGATCGTCGGCTCCGTCCAACAAAGGAGGTTGATTAGGGTTAATTGGCGTTGGTATTGGTTGGTATCCGGGACTACCCGGACCAGAAAGAGGTGGTGGTCGATCACTAACGTCTTCAACTGGAAAAGTCCCGCTAGCAGGGGGTTTTACTACCCAACCACTACCTTCTACAGGGGTATACCCACTGTTAGGAGCGCTGTAAGTTTCACCTGTAATTTCGTTTACATAATCAACCATAACCGGTGAAGTTATACTTCCCGCTGGTGGAGGTGTAAGCCCATCAGGGACTTCTCCAGAAGATGGTTTATCTTCGATTATTAAAGGAGGGCGATTCTCACCGCCGGGACGAGGAGTAACTGGTACTTCTGTACTATCCCCCATATTAGGATAATACCCAGCAAACACATTGTTGCCGTCTGCGTCAGTGTAGAACAGAGATTTGTTTTCTATTTCTTCTATAACGGCATTTAAAGCTTCAGTCTCATCAGGGTTTTGCCCTACAAATTTTTCAGCTTGTTCATCTGTAAGAGTTATACCCGATGCTTCTGCTGCCGCTTTTATTTCATCTATGTCTAAATAACGCTTATCTATATAGCCTGCTACTAAGGAAGCAACTTCAGAGTCAGGTCTGTTAGATACAAAAGATTCTATTTCTGCTTCTGTAGGTATATAATCAGGGTTTTGATTCTCAAACGCTTTTGCAGCTTCTGCAGTGCTTACATACTGTGTGTCATACGAGGTATTTAGTATGTTGTTTAGTATTACATTGTCTGTAATACCTATGTCAGCTAGAGCCGCCGCCGCCGCAGTGGAATCACTTGCATTTCCTACAGCGTTTATAACATTTGAGTTGACTGACATCAGCGCATCAGCCACAGCATTACCAGTGTAAATACCTCCTGAAGTTCCTGCCCCCGTTAGTTTACCAAGTATTGCTGATCCAGTAACATTGCCGGCTACATCGTAAGTTGGGTCAATCATAGCCAAAGACATACCGGTTATAAGTTGTGGTAAACCTTCTTCAATACTTTCAGTGACACCTTCTTTTACAGTTACTGTACCACCTTCTTTTATCTTCTTGAATAACGTATTAAATGCACCTGTTGAAACATCATCAACTTTGTCCCCAAGAACAGATTTTGCAAGGGCTTGTCCACCAATACCGGCAGTTGCAGCCAAAGTTATAACTGCAGTAGTACCCGCCGCTTGCGCAATATCAATAGCATAATCCGTTGCTTCTTGTTCGGACATACCAGTCTTTATTGCTGTAGCATATGCTTCGTCGAACGCTCCTGCTGCTGTACCCCCAAAAGCTTCGGTTGCATCTAAAGTAAGGGCTGTTCCAAGGCTTGCCTTAGTGGCTATTTTTGTAGCGTATGCTTCTCCAGCTTCTAATAAACCTTTTTTAGCTATATTGCCTACACCACCAGATACGAGCAGAAGAGGTACTTCTTGTATTATTTCTTTAACAACGTACTCAGACAAAAACTCTACAGGGTTGTCCCATGCAGCACCGTATATAGCTTGTGCCTTTAGCAACACTTTCTTAGCAGTGGATGGTTCTTGACCCGGGTTGTCTTCCCGCCACTGTTTATCGTAGTCTGCCATTGCATTGTCTATTTCCCCAAGAGCATTTGCATACTCTTCAGACCGTAAGTCTCCACTAGCACTAATCAAGTTATCTGCAAACTTACCTAGACTGTTATTGGGGTTTGACCCTGCGAGTACAGCCAACCCAGATATGGCTTTAAGCGTTTCGCCTGTAGCTCCACCTATAATACTTGCGGTGTTCTCTATAACATCTTTTGCACCTTCAGATACGTAAGCATCGTAAACTTTTTTAGATGCGTCATATATAGGAGTCCCTACGTATTCATCTAAAAGTTTCCCTGCCGCTGATCCTAAATCTAAAACCGCGCCCATAAACCCAGAAGGTATGTTCTCGCCCGCGTCTACTTTTTTCTTAATTAAATCTGGTAAAGACACTGGGGGTAAAGTTTCTTCTGATATTAGACCACTGCCGCTTGGATATTCTATCTTTGTAACATTACCTTCTGCATCTTTTGTGAGTACAGCATCTTCAGGTACGCTTTTTGCTAACCCATTAAACATTATTTCTTTGTAGTAATTAGTTTCTCCGGTTAATGCGTCGTATATACCACCCAACTTACCATCAACAAATTCCGGTTTTTGCCATACATACTCGTTATTAACATTAACTAGCTTTGCGTCTCCGTTAGCAATGTCTACTGCCGATACCCCTTCACCCTTCGGGTACGTTTTTACCACTTCACCCGAAGTAAGACTTGCGATTGTTTTTAATTCATTGGAAAAATCTTCAAAATCTATACTTGTTATAGCTTCAGGGTTTTTTATTTCTTTCACAACATAGTCTAATGCAGCCTGCAGTTGCTCAGGATTTAAATTTTCTACGTTTATACCTTTATTAGCCAAAGATTGTTTTAATACTGTATCGTGAAACTTATCTAACATAGTCGCCATGCCAGTTGCATTAGTAGGTAGTTTCTGGCTATTTTCTAAAAAATGCCCGTACACATCTGTATCGGCATCTAACCCATGATAAGCTTTGTATGCGTCTTCATCAAAATCGTTGCTCAAAGAAAGAGCTATAGCTTTATTTATTGCAGCAGTTGCGGGTTTTAACGTCTCGTCAAAATCTTCATACTTAGTATTCATATATTTTAGAGATGTGTCATACTCAGAACTAGCGGTATCAAACTCAGTTTTTGCGTCAGGTAGCTGTGCAATGTAGTCTGCATGTGTTTTGTTGTATGCGTCTAATGCAGGTTTGTATGATACTTCGTAATCAGTCGCTAAGTTATCTTTAAACGTATTATAAGCGTCAGCGGCCTCATTTACTGCATCTTTCATATTGTTAACAAACTCTGCCGAGTATGGGTTATCCGAACTCATTATGTTTTTGGCATCATCAAGAATAGCTTTTTGGTCTAAATACTTCTGTTTTAGCTCGTCTTGTTTTGTAATCTTGCCGTTAAGTTCATCTAGTAACTCGTTATGTGCATTTTCTGTAACAGATATGTCGTTTATTATTTTGTTATATGCTTTTGTTTTTTCATCTAAAGCTAAGGCTTTTTCTTCTGTGGTTTTGTAAGCACCACTAACTTTATCTATCGCAGTATTTACGGGTTTATCAATAACTGTTTTTAACGCTTCTGCACCTGCAGCAGAAATAGAATTGAAGAACGCTTCACCTGCAGCGTCAGGGTTACCAAGTATTGTTTTTGTAACAGCAGAAGTTACTGCGTTAGTTAATATAGATGCCTGTACATCAGTAAACCCTGCATTTTCCTGCAAGAATTTTGACATAGTGCCACCAATAGCAGCGTTTTTCATAATTACATTAGATAATTGTTCAGGAGATAATGCGCCGCCACTTATCTCAGCGGAAACACCGGCATATATAGAATCTTTAACTCCGTCGTTTAAATCTTCAAAACTATCACCAAACTTCTCTGTCATAGTTTCGCTAATTTTGCCTAGACTTGCGGCTACAAACGCGTTCGCACCACCTGTAACAAAAGCTTTTAAAGGGTCTTGTCCGTAGACTAATGCAGTTGTTGCAGACTTCGTACCCGCTTTAACAATATTGCTTACAGTAGCTGCTGTACTTGCCGATACACTTGCCCCAAGCGCCTCTGTAGCAGTTGCAGACGCGGCAGTACCTACAGCAGAACCTGCTGCACTAGCGACATAAGATATAGCCGCGGCTTTTGCTGCATCTTCAAGGTCACCACCATCAGCTAAAACTGCCGCCCCGTCGATAAGAGGTATTAAGTGTATATTACCTGTAGCTATAGCAGCTATAGTGGCTATGGTCTTTAATGGGTCTTCACCCGCCGCTTCAAGTATATCTTGTCCCATATCTACAACGGGATCAACTATCTCATCAACAGCCCAATCAATGGCATCTTCTGTTACATCTATAATTGGTTGGATAATCTCATCATCAATTTTATAACCAACATCTTTGATTGCATCTTCAATAAAACTACAACAACCCATAAGTTACACCTCTTCTGGACTAGGGAAAATTCTAAAGTAAACCCTATAGCCGTTTTTGTTTTTGAACTTGCTTACACCAACACGTATACCAGAATCTTCTAAACGTTTGGTTACTGATTTTATTGCGGGTAAATAGAAGTCATCGTCTATATCAAAAGAGAAATGTGTTACCCCTTTATCTTGCAATATCTTTAAATACTGCACGTAGTTCACTATCATGTTTCGCGCAGTGTCTACATTAAACATACGTCCAACCATTTTGTTTTTGTTGGCTTTTTTACCCCTATGCGCTAAGAATACACTATTACCTACCTGTACAACATCGGCAGTTTCCATAGTCATTTCTTTAGCTACAGCTAACAGACGTGCTTGGTCACTGTATTTACTTTCAGTAGTATTTTTCAAAGACAGCATAACAACACTAGGTGTAGGTAGAGGTTCTTGTTTACTATCTACTACAGTTTCCATTATGTGACCTCCGTAGAAAAGTAATAAGGGTTTGAGGTATTGTACTGCAGTTTAAACTATTTAGCAACATTCCTACCTCATACATTACTTACAAAAGAGACATCTACAGATGCCGATGGTATTCCGGGATGTGGTGACGTAGCAGCCTCTGTATGTAGGTTTAATTGCGTGTCCCCAGTAGCCCAGTATATTTCTATATAATCATTAGCGGTAAGAGACACAGTAAACCCCCAGTGTACAACGTAATCATCGTTACCTTTTACATCAAACATATGTCCTGAATAAGTTATAGCACTGCCATTCTTCTGTTCCCAAACGGTTATAGGCGTTTCACTAGAGTTGTTATGTTCTAATTGTAATGTAACATCAAACTTATATATACCGGGATTTTGCACGTTAATTCGACTGTTATTAGATAGGGTAACTGTACTGGTGTAAGATGTGTTATTGAATGTAACCGCGTACCCTGTGTTAACCACCGACGCAGTTTGATCTTGTGTGCTATAGAACGCTGCGCAAGGGTTGTATAAAAATTTGCCACCTACATTGGTACTGAGTAAAGTGTTTACTGTGTTGACAAGTCGGTTAAAAAACAAACGTAGCACGTTGCTATTCTGGTCCATATATGGGCGTTCATAACCTTCGGGTGCTAAAGGAAGCGCAGGTGTGGCTACCTTGTCTATTTCGTTAGGCATTACCTTCTCCCGTCAGGGCGCATGTCAATTCGTGGCGAACCAAGCTGCCATGTAACACCTTCTCCAGTAGATTCTATTTTCATAGCAAGCTGCCTACCCCGTACACGAGTGTATATTTGTCCTGTGTAAGCTTCTACAGGTAGTACGGCGGTACGAGTAATCGAACGAGAATTACTGCCACCCACAGATGCAGGGCTGTTATACCCAGAACCCGAATTAGCTAACGGTAGTAATGTCATCGTAGCACTAGGTGACCCAACCGTAGACCCGTCAAACCGAATGTCTGGTAATACGCGCCATATAAATGCAAATTGGTGTCCATCTTCTAGGTCAAACTCGGCAGAGGCCACATAAGCATGTATTGCTGCAGTAGTTGCTGTCTCATTGTCATCTACACCTTCCTCATGGTTTACGAGGTTGTATGTATATGTAGCGGCTAATGGATTACCACGCAGACCAGAATCAAGCCAAGCTGTACGAGCCATTGTGCCATAATACCAAATATCTTCTAAGTAGTTATACACTACATAACGGTCTACATTTGTTTGGTCTGTAGAACAGTAGAACCACCACACTTCATGGTAAGACTCATTAGTACCTGCAAACACCTGATCATATTGTTGTTCGTTAAAATCACCGAATATAAACTTACGAAGGTCACAACGTAATGGCTGAGTGCGCCCATCATACTTGTAGAATTTGTCTTTACCCATCCAGTAGGCTACACCATTTGCATAGGCTACACAGTTCTGAGACGCCGTAGATATGTTTTCACCTACAAGTTGTGCTGACCAAACCACAGGAGCGCCCACATACTGTAAAGAGTACAATGCTGCGTCAGTCCAGACCAACACCTCTTGACGCGCTTGTTTAGAAGCTATTATTTCAGTACCACGCGATAACGTAAGAAACCCTGCCTGTGATGTAACAGAGGGTGTCCAATCTACTGCACTACCTTGATCTGACCAACGTATCAACATTGGGTTTACTGTAGCTGACCCGAACTCATTTGCACCGAACGCAAACACAAAACGGTTAATGTCTGATATTTCAAGTATACGTTGGCTTGTGGGTACGTTACTAGCACCTCCAACAGTTGATAGCTCTACTGCACGCGAAGTTAATCCGCTGGTTGCATCCCAGTAGTATATAGGTCCACCACGAGGTCCAAAGATAAGGTCTTCACCAAAGTTAGATTGACTCCAAAGACGTATGGATTCTGTAGATGTACCACCCACACCCCACGTACCAGAACCCCAAGAAGATGCACTCCACCCAGTTAAGGGAACAGCAAAAGCTGACCCTACGTTAATCTGGTACTTTGTAGTGACTGTACCACCACCTGTTGCGCTAGCGGAAGCCGCTGCTCCTGCATCTATTGTGTATTCGTTAGTCGTAGTGGTTATTGTTATTTGGTATTCTCCGTTAAGTGTAAGTCCACCTACAGCGCTAGCTCCGCTATACGTAACAAAGTCACCGTCTGTGTACCCACCATTTGCGTCGGTAACGACAACAATAGGAGAACCTGAAGTTGTTTCAAACGGGTTAGTTAACGTCACTGTAGCACGTAATGGGGTGATGTCGTTGTACGCCCCACCGTTTTCAATGTAAAATTTTAAGTTAGTACCTACACCGATAAGGTTTTGACTACCCAAAGTTACCCAGTTCCAGAGTGACCTAGCAACACCTTGAAATACTGTAGCAGATATACGTTGCCACCCACCTATTTTTTCGGGTGTACCTTGTCTAAAACGTATTTTATCGCACTCGTACCAGCCACCTTCGCTTGTATAACGTGTATTTTCACGGTTCACACCAGACTTCAAAAGTAGCTTTTTTAGGGGCATTTTATACCATCTCCAACGCTTGATGTAGAGTTTCTTTGTTGCGACGTGTCCAGCCTCGCCCAAATGTTTCAAACGTCTTTAAACTCTTATAGAAGTCTTGGCGCACGCCGTAAACATAATTTATTATTTCTTCTGGGTCTTTTTCCATTATAAGACCTATTGTAGCTGGCCCTATAGCCCCATCTTGAGTAGCTCCAACTGCACGTTGAATAGCTTTGGATGGTCTACTTTTTCCGGAATTTACACACCAATCAAAGGCGCACCAGTCTACCCCAGAAGGAAGTGAATCTCCTTTGATTCTATCCCAGTAGTTCTTTTTGTATATTGGGCCTACATCTTCAGGTGTTAAGTCACGCATTTCTTGCTCTGTAGACTCACGACCAATCCACTCATCGTACACTTTTTTAGTCACACCTAAATTTGTCATACCCCCGGGGTCATCAGGATGATCAACAAACCCACCTTCGTGAGAAAGAAGCATTTTCAAACACTTATCAAAGTTCTCTTTCATTTCTTACCTCCGAAATACTTACTAACACCACGCATACCAATACTTGCAGAGACTATACCCCCAAGAGAATACTGATACCATCCGGGCATATCCGACAATGCAGCAAAACCTGCTTGCACAATTTGGTTACCCCAATCCCCACAGAACGCCAAAATAAGGGGAATACTGAACAAAAGCGTAATCCACTCATCTTTCCAGCTATTCTCTGTAGCTTTCATTGCTGCTAAATCCCAATCAAGCTCTCCAGTAGCAATTTTCATTTTAGTTTGAGCTTCAGCCTGCTTTACAGCAGTTTTGCCCTCGATCATAGTCCCAGCAAGATCAGCAACCTTGCCTAACAAACCTAGTCCCATCATTCGTTATTCGCCTTTCCTTTTGTGTAGGCTTCCTTACCATAGAAGGCGGCAACGATAGCAGCTACAGAAACAAAATACACACCAGCAATAGAAGCTAGTGAGTTCATGGCTTCATCAAGATTAGCCAAGTTACAA
>FUIF01023380.1_pt1 | contig 11763 bp, 29 predicted proteins | sample 1003461 | NCBI WGS metagenome assembly FUIF01 (sample SAMEA80401918, study PRJEB19352) | marine metagenome
ATCGAAGGCTATAAAGACTTACGTAGATCAATGAAACTACGTGCAGAAAAGAAAGCCGCATACAACAGAACAGTTAAAGAACTTAGCAGGTTAACTAACTTTGAACTAAGCGACATTGGCATTTGCCGTGGCGACATTAGAAACATTGCACGTGGTGATAGAACAATCAGACGTGGAATAGAAGTTAACGAAAACTTGAGAGGATCTGTATAATGACTGTGGCAACAATGAAATCAAACACCTGGGGCTTTACTTGCAAGTTATGTAAAACATTACAAACTGCATTAGGTATTGCCTTTGTAGCACTGATCGCTTTTGGTGAATCAGCAGGTAGAGCAAGAGCGGCAAACGCTCTAGCAAGAGAAGGTTTTCACGACGAAGCCAAAGCACTAATGTTATCTCCAAGGGAGTTTGGTAAAGATGTTTAAAAGATTTATCAAAGCAATGGAATACAGAAGTTACTGTATGGCAATCAGAGAACTAAGACATCACGGCTATTATAAAAGAGCTGATGAAATCTCTGAGTTTAAGAAAACAATGTACGAGACACACTAAGACAATGACATTAACGACAACATTTTATACAGTTAGTTTTTTAGCTGTATATTCTATTACCTTACTACTATCTTAATAGAGGACTTATGAAAGACTTACTAACTAGATTAGCAATTCGATGCGACGGAGACTTATGCGAAAACGTAGGCTTCGCAATCATCGCAATATTTGCTATGAGTGTTATGTACATTTCACTTAGCGCAATCTAAGTAGCTACATAACCGCACACCTATATAGAGCAGGGTTGACATCGCCTGTGAATCCTGCTATATATTATACACGCTACTGAAAGACGTAGCAACTTACACACATAGAAAGAAACACACAATGAAGAAATTACTGTCTACAGTTGCCCTTATGGGTCTACTATCTACATCAGCCTTTGCGGCTGACATTTCCGTTGATATGCTGAACAAGCGTGACGATGGAGCAAAAATGGTTTACAGTGAAGACATCTCAACTATCGAAGTAGGAGATTCGATCACTTGGCTACCAACACAAAAAGGTCACAATGTAGAATTTATTGCAGGACCAGATGGTTGGAAAGCACCAAAGAAATCAAAACTATCAAAAGAATACACATATACATTTGACACGCCAGGCGTGTACTTGTACCAATGCACACCACACAAATCAATGGGTATGATTGCCATTGTTATTGTAGGTGAGTTGACACAAGAAGGTGTTGATGCAATTAAAGGTGCCAAAGTAAAAGGCAAGTCAAAGAAAAAACTCAAGGCATTGTTAGCAGAGTTATAATTTATGTTTACAAAATTAGTTAACAAGATTCCAGAGTTTTGTCTGACTCATTGGTTGTTACGCTTGCCCCTCATTGTTGTGTTTACACAGCAAGGATTGAACAAGTGGCCAATTGATGTAAACGACTCACCAGTAGAACTAACTCTACTGGTGTGGTCAGTTGTCGTACTAGGTGAACTAGGCGCGGCATTAGGTTTAGTAGTCGGCGGTGTAATTGGACTGCAAAAGCGCATTAAAGAGCTTGGCGATATGATTACACGCTTTTCAGGGATAACTATTGCTAGTATTATGACTGGTGTCATATGGACTGGTGAGCCTGAGAGTTTCACAGACGTTATATTATACGATCACTTCCACGTTCTATTGTGGGTAGGTGGTATGTATTTTGCACTTAGAGGAAACAGGACATAAGATGCACGGCGATAGGGGTAATGTAAAAATAGTTTTTCTTATGTTAGCCCTATGCGTATTGCTACACGTTGTAGTAATACCTATATGGATGTGGAGCGTAGGATTATGAAACCAAATAAAGACTTTGAATTAACTGTTCGAGACATTGAAGTTATCGAATCAGCACTAAGAGCAAAAGCCGGACGTAGAGGTTTGGCTATTGCTCAAGGCGATGTATCTGAAAAGCTAAAAGAAGAAATGACAGAGATACAAGAACTGCTAGGACGTATACATCACCAAAAGGTATGGTACAGTCCAAAGGACGGAAAATTCCAAGGCGGCGGTTGACAATACTAAATACTAATGTTATATTAATAACACTACACACATACACACAAAGGAGAATAATATGTCAGTAGACACCAAATACGGTGAAGCCATCTTTAAACAAACTCAGGAAGTTGCTGAAATGTTTAAGGCTGCAATGCCGAAGATCACAACAAATAAAAATGGATATGAAATCCGCACTAAGGTGCTAGAAATGGCACAGAATAATATTTGGCAGGATTATCACGCTAAATTTAATAGTGCAGAACTAGAAATTAAAAAGAACGCTGATGATGAAGTTGTAACGAAAGTTACTCTTCCAGTCGTACCAGGAGCAGATGCTGTTCTAGAAGCAGCTGAGAAATTCTATGAATTTGTAAATGGTAAGCCTTCAAACAAGTAATTAAAATACAAGAGAAAAAAAGGACATAGTCCTTAACAATAAAGAGTATTACAGCCCCTAGTTATTAATTTAGCTAGGGGTTAATCTTATACAAAGTTCGGTCCGTGAACCCATCCTACTAAACTTTTACGCACACCTTTTGTTACTGGTTTGACACAGTGTGGCATTGAACTTGGAAAGAATATTGCTGTATTACGAGCAGGAACAAAGACATCGTCCTGTCCTGGACTGCCAGGTATTTCTAACTCTCCGCCTTCATAGTCATCATTGAGTAACAAACTGAAACTTAGCTTTCTATTACTGCCCATAGGATTGTGTAGTCCTGTGTCTGTATGCACTTTGTAGTGTCCGCCTACTCCGTACTGTCCGTACTGCACAGGCTCTAGATGCTGTAAGTTCCAATGGTAATGCTGATCGTTTGCGTACTTCACCAGACTCGCTAACAAGCTGTAAACAGGACCTGTTGCTTCATCTTCTTCATCAAGCCACGCAATGTCAGTTACTCTTACTTGTTCGTTCTCTGGAATAGTAGATTGTATTTTTGCTGATTCAAGTTTGTCAGCTGTAAAGTATTCTTCTAAAAACTTTAGCTGCTCTTCGGGGAACACGTTTTCTACAACAAAGATAAACTGTCCGCTTAGTTCTGGGTTCATTAAAGGTATCATACATTATTTAATGTTTCTAATCTATTGCCCGCTGCTTTCTGAATTAATAAATATTGTACTATGATAAACAAGAAACCTTTTCAAAAAAAACTAGAACAGCTGAAACAGGAAGGCAAGTACCGTGTATTCAACGATATACTGCGAGAACGCGGAAAGTTTCCTAAAGCAATTTGGTACGGCAAGTATGCAATCAAAGAGATTGTAAATTGGTGTAGCAATGATTACCTCGGGATGGGTCAAAATAAAGTTGTCATAGACGCAATGCATACTGCACTGAATCAAACAGGTGCAGGTAGTGGTGGCACGAGAAACATTGGTGGGACATCTCACTACCACGTAGCATTAGAACACGAGTTGGCTACGTTGCATAACAAGGAAGCCGCTCTGTTGTACACGTCTGCTTATGTCGCAAATGAGTGGACGTTGGTTTCTCTAAAATCGATCATTCCCAACATTGTGTTTGTTAGTGATTCAAACAATCACGCCTCTATAATCGAGGGGATAAGACACAGTGGTGCTGACAAGGTTATTTTTAAGCACAATGACATAGAGGATTTGGAAGAAAAGTTAAAGAGCGTGTCGGGTACACCTTGTGTAGTATTCGAATCCGTATATAGTATGGATGGGGACGTTGGACTTATTTCCGAAATTTGCGATCTTGCTGAACGTTACGGCGCGATGACCTATATTGATGAAGTTCACGCTGTAGGCTTGTATGGAAATACAGGCGGAGGTGTGTGCGAGAAGTTAGGGGAAGGCCGTGTTGATATAATCAACGGTACGCTAGGTAAGGCAATCGGAGTGCAGGGCGGATATATTGCAGGGGATGCTGACGTCATAGACGCTATCCGTTCTGTTGCTTCCGGTTTTATTTTTACTACGTCAATGTCGCCAGTCACTTGTGCTGGTGCATTGGCTAGTATTAAATATTTAAAAGACAATAACGAACTAAGGCAAGAACATCAGGCAAAAACAAGAAAACTAAAGAATATGCTTAAAGATAGAGGGATTGAAGTACACGAAGATGCGAGTACTCATATCGTTCCTGTAATGGTTAGGGACGCCTTTAAATGTAAAGAGATAAGCGACACTTTACTTAATGAATATGGAATATATATTCAACCTATCAATTATCCTACGGTCGCTGTAGGAACAGAAAGACTGAGAATAGCGCCAACACCATTTCATACAGATGCTATGCTGGCTGACTTAGTAAATGCACTCAAGGAGGTGTTAAATGAACATTAGAAAAACTTTGTGGTTTAGTCTAGGGATTATTCTACTAGGTGTTGCCTTTGTTGGGATCTACTTACCAGGACTACCCTGGAGTACACCGGCAGTGGGAGCTGCATACTGCTTCGCAAAATCAAGCGATCGGATGCACAACTACATTATGAACCACAAACTGTTTGGACCTTTCCTACGTGGATGGTCAGAGAAGCGTGTCTTCCCTACCAAGTTCAAATACTTTATGTTGATAACTATGTCATCAAGTGTAGCGGTACTTTGGTTTACTACAGGTAATCCTAAAGCTGTACTATGGAGCGGAGGCTTTATGGCACTAGTTGCTATTTGGGCTTGGAGATATCCAGGTTCACACGATGAACATCAACGTAGAATTGATGCAGGCAAAAAGGTTGCGTGGCTCAAGTAAGCCAGGCTTCCCAGCTAGGATGTTTAATAGTAAATTCTAGTTGCTTGCGTTTATTAGCAAGATCATAATAATCAGGGCGGTAAGGAAGTCTTTTAGGCTTAATCAACTTACTGCCCTTTCTACTATTACAAGGGTTACACGCACTAACAATATTCTCCCAAGATGTTTTACCACCAAGGCTAATAGGGTGAACGTGATCTAATGTTAGTTGTGTTTTAGGGAATTCGGTTAGACAATATTGGCAAGTAAAGTAATCTCTTAGGTGGACGTTATATTTAGAAAATCTAGGCCGTCGCCGCCGTTGGTACATATCTTTCAACATAATCACAGCTGGTACTCTTGTTTCCCAAGTGTTACTTCTTACAACCCAATCATCATACCAATCAAGAACTGTTACCTTGTCTAACCATAGGTAGGTAATTGCTTCTTTCCATTGTATTGTGGAAGGTGGTAATAACGAAACAGGCTGTCCGTCTGCATTCAACACTAGTGTATCGGCCAAAGCTGCGATCCTTTACTAAAATAATATTTATACTTCAACACCGTAACTGATTCCTACTCTCGGAGTAAGAGGTACAGTGTCGTGGTAAAGTCCTGCAGGAATATGTAACATATCACCTGGCTTTAGAATATGCACATATTCTTGATCGTCTTCCCAAACAGTAAATTGTGTTTCACCTATTGCTTGTAGGAAGTATACATCAAGATCGTCTACGTGTTTGCCAAAGGTCTTTGCTTTGTCTGTAAAACTAATATAGGTATGGGCACTCACAGGCGCATTGTTATATTCGTGTGAAAGTTGTCCGGCAAACTCTTGCACTTGTAAATAGTCTTCGTGTCTTACTTCGTGGACAATCACACCCATAGTATCAGTATGATACACAGGCTCGCCTTTACATTCATTTAGATTGTCAATAACATTTTGCCAACTCGGCAACCAAAAGTCATCGCGGTGTTCTACGTAGTGCTTCAATTTATTTCTCGTTCATATTAATGCAAATTGCTTGCTGTCCGGGTTGGAAGTAGCCATCGCCTTTACCAACTTCTTCTGCTAGAGCTTCTCTTGCAAAGAAACACTCAATCATATCCTCGTGATACGTTACTAGTTCAACGTATGGCGATGCATCATAAAAATATATAAAAACTAAAGCCCACATTAGTTTGGTATTCCTTTTGATTTGGGTTTGATCTGTGGACCTGTATATGGTTCAAAGTTTCTACCATTGCCCATTACACAACCTGTACCATCCCTAAACATTTGTATGACTGTGAATGTACCTGTGTCTTGGTTAACATAAAATAACATACCGCCTTGGAACGGTTGTCCTGATTGTGCGGCAAAGGTCATAAAGTCTCCAGTGAACAGTAGTTGTTCATTGTACTTCTTAAAGACCTCTGCAATCTTTGGTATTGGGTCGCAAAGTGTTCGTATCATATACAACTTACTTTGGGTTTCTTGTGCTTGTATTGTCGCAGGAGTCAATGTAAGAGCGCCTGCAAACAAAGCTAAGGCTATTCTCTTAAACATTGTTATGTTCCTTTTCTAGATGTTTCCGTTCACATATGCTAGGAAGTTATCAGCTATCAATTGGTTTATTAAGTTTTGTTGTTTGTACCAATCTTTAGATCCTTCTACGCATCGTTTCTGCTTTTCTACCAACTGTTTTAGTAGCAGTTCTCTAGGAACTGTTTGTTTGGACAGTGGGCGGTAATCATTTAAATCTCTAATCATATTACTATTATACATTCATTATATCCAACTGTCAATCATTTGTGTACTCGCAAACTCTACGGCTGCTTTCCATTGGTCGTGTCCGTGAACACCAAACAATAATTCATCTGTTGCATCACACGTTAACCAACTGTGTGCTTGTGTGTAGGGGAACTGTCCACGCATCTCTGCATCAAGCTGTCCTGGCTCCCAGGCTGTGAGTCCTACGTATGGTCTCCAATACACAGGGCAGTCGCCTAAACTTAACTTTGAAAACATTTCTGTATCTGAACTTAGTCTGTAGCGTGGTCCTGCAGGTATTGTATTCCTACTGTTCCATTCATCTGTGTGAAGTATTACAATGCTTGACTCGCTTACTGGTCCGCCTTTGTGTACAACAGGATACTCGCTAGGATATATTATACCTTTGTCGTAGCATAGTTTCTTAAATGGAATGTTAGTGGGCACATTTAATGTTATGCCCAACGTGCCTTGCTGTGGCGATTCGTTATAGATGTATATAACTGTCCTGTGAAACCAATTGTCTCCAGGTAAGTTAGGGTGAGCAATTAAGAGTTTTCCTACTCTGTCTGACAAAATGACCTCCTTATGCTGTACGTTTAATCTGATCTAACGAGCCTAAGGCTGCGTTTGCACTCATACCTGCTTTATTATCTAGCACTCCTGCATAGGCACTGCCGCCTGTCGACTTTGGAATACCTGCCCAAGTTCCTGCTAATTTGTTTAAGAAGTCTTTGTCACTCATACGTCCTGCTAACCATTTGTCTAACCCGTGGCTTCTACGTAGGTGGTAGATTGCAATTGCGTCTTGTGTCTTTTCATCAAACTTAGTGTTGTCCATATCAAGGCCCATACTAGCTGTTACGCCCTGTAGAGTCTTTCTAATATATTGATAACGTCCGCTTGCACTTGATCCGTATCTATTTCCTCTTGAACGCATATCAGTTACTAGTTGACTAAGAGTCATATCTAATATTTGTGGACGTTTCTTTCCTGGATACACTGCATCATAACGTCCGCCTGACTCAGGCTTTGCAATCATATCTAACACTGCTCCAACCTTGCCCTGTGTTACACTGTCTTGACTAAGGCTACCAAACTCAGCTGCACCTGTTGTAGGCTTCAATGGTTTCTTAGCAGGCTTTGCTGTTGCTAATATTTTAAGTTCTGCTGCACTGATCGATAGTCCATCGCCTTTGATGTTGTTTTCTTTCTTAAATGCTCTAACTGCTCGTGTAGTTCTTGGACCATACTTGCCGTCAACGCCTGTGCTACCTACTGTATAGTTTAACTTCTCTAACTGTTGTTGTAGAGATTTGACTGCTGCTGTGTCTTCCTTAGGATAAGGAGGTCCTGCTTCAAGTCCGCCATCACGATTGGGCTCTTGTCCGCCCCTGTTGCCATCATCTGGAATCTCGTCTATCTTAAACTCATTAAATCTCATAACTCATCCTGTCTTAGTTGGACTAACTGGTCCGCCGTGTTTAGTACTCTTCATACGCTTGCCATCCAGACTTACACGTTTGGATCCTATCTTTTGACTCTTGCCTGTTTGACGACTTAGTAGTCCTCTACTTACGCAACTGCTTTCCCAACTAGAACTCATATTCTTTCTAGCTGTGTTCTTGCAATAAGAAGTCCAACCCTGACTAGGGCCGCGTGATTCACGCTCTGCAATAATTTCAAATACCTTCATACAGTATTTAGTTCAGCGGTACCGGTCTGCAGGGTTTTCGAATTCATCAACTTCCGGCGTTAGTTTGAAGGTAAGAGCCTTTCTAGGGCCTCTAGTAGTGTTAATGTTCACTTCTCCTGACTTTTCGTGAAATTCTATCTTTGTAATCGTAGCAGGCTGATCGTTTTGTCCCACTAGGATGGTTTGGCCTAGCTCTAAGTTTAGGCATAAGTTTCGTAAAGTCATTGGAATTCTCCTTGTTGCGAATGCTACTATTATTTAGTTTACCAAAAGCTCTTGACAACGCACAGCGGATATATTATAATGTATGAATAGTTAGGCAAAAACAGAGGCGATTATGATATTAGAATATATTGCAATTACGTGGGTACTTGTACAAGTATTTGGTAACGAAGCATTTATGGTATGCGTATCAGGGTGCGTGTAATGAAGCGTACACTATTACTATTAGCTGCCACAGCGGCACTTGGCGCTTGCAGTTCTTTACCAGACGAAGTATTCACAGGCTCAAGAGACTGCGGCTACATTGGTTGTGAAAACGGTGGACTGCGTGTAAACAAACACGAACAGTGGGGAGCAACTGAGCAACCCAAACGCTGGTATGGTTGGGATTGGGGCAAGAGTCACACTGCATATGCACCTGGTACTCCAGAGTACGAACAAGCCCTAGCAGAAGAATGTGCCAAAGCTGCCACATATGGTTTAGACTGTATGGGCCGTCCACTTAACCAAAACTGATTGACATTTGGCAAATTATGTTATACTATAGTTGTATATTAACTTTTACATAGAACGAGGCTACTATGAATGAACTATTAGAATTTATCAGTGAACTTAAAGAGCTACAGGCCCTTTACATTTCCGGAGACTTGCGTGAGTTTGATTTTGCACTAAAGATCAATGACTACGAAACACAAGTTGCCAAGTTTGAAAAAGATATGTTCGCCGAACAGGAGTCTTTTTGGAAAAACCCAACTATTAAAGCAGGATAAGTATTATTATGACAACTGCAAGTAATTTTAGACATTTTTGCAATGACAAGTGGTACGAGCATCTAGATGAAAAGCGTCTATGGGAAGGCAAAGCACCAGCATACAATAGCGAAGTGTATTTCCATCGCAACAAATGGTTGTTGAAGAAAATGTATCTTGAGAGTGTGAAAGAACAGTTTGCACTAGATAATCAACGAAAGATACAAAAAGAACTCAAACGAGGATTTAAAAAGGGAAACCTATAATGATTGAAGCATTTATTCTAGCTGCCTATGTAATGGGTACAGCAATTGGTTGGTATATGGGACGAAGCAGTGGTATCCAACGTGGTATCGAAAACTGTATAGACAGTCTTATCGACAAGGGCTACCTAAAGTTCAAAGGCCATAAGAACAATCCTGAGATCCTCAAGCACGACGACACATACTAGATTTTGGTAAACAAATAGGTTGCAATCTCTCTCGATATGTCGTATAATAGTTATATTAATTAGGCAAACAACATAGAGGCACACAATGGGACCATACAACGAAATGACACAACTCAAGCGCAAGGCTGCTGTTGTGAGATTACTTCAACGCAATGACCTAAGTGAATGGGCTCGCAACTACTGGGGTACAGTATGCGACACTATTGCAAATAACGAACATCGTTACAACGCTCGAGTAGAGCAAACTTTCAAAAACGCACGTACAGGAGAAGCACTATGAGCAAGACTGGTCAATGGGTATTTGAAATGCAAGAAGATGCACAAGATCACACTCTAGCAGAGTTTGTTGAGAAGCACGGTGCGAGCCAAGCGGCTGTGTGGCACGAAGTCCAAGATGAAATGAACGGTGATGCACCAGATCCAGAAGCGTACTGGGGTTCACGTGAAATGGAGATGGACGACGGTGCCTAAGTTTAAACAAAGCTATTTCAAACCTGACTTTGAGTTTGCTCAGGACTTGTTTGAAGGACTGGTGTGGAAAGAGCCCAACTCAAAGGGCACTGACACCTATGACATTACACTAGAGCCCAAAGGCTTTACCTGTGACTGTCCGGGCTTTACCTTTCGTGGTAAATGCAAACACACTCTAAACGTAAACAATCGAATCAAGGAGGCCATCTATGGCGAAGTCCCCGAATACTACACCCTTTAGTGGAATCAACTACAAGTTCACACAAGATTACCCAGGGTGGGAAAACAATTTTATCAACGCACTATACAACAGTGTGGCGAATGATCAACCCAAGCATCCACCGTTGAGCGAAGCACAACGGATTGAAACTCAAAACGAGATTGCTTGGCTTGACTATGTGGAAAGTGAATTCATCCAAGATATGTTGACATATCCTGATGCTGAAGCTATAATTAATAAGATACAAAACAAACGAGGAGACTCAAATGATTAAAGCAATTCTTTTTATTGCACTAGGTGCTGTGGGTGCATATCTATATATGAATCCAGGTGATGTAGACGGAGCAACGCAAATGCTCAAGCAGGGTGTTAACACAACTGCTACTATGGTACAAGAAGCTACACAATGATAGACATCCTAGATATTACTCCAGGTGAGAGCTATGCCTGTAAGTTCCGTGTAGAAACTATGCTGGATGAACTAGGTCGACCTCCGGGTCTAAGTGACACTCCCCTAGCAGGTGTACAGATGTATGAAAGCCTTGGCGTGTTGATGCAGAGAGACACAGAGCAACGTTTGGTTAAAGTGCAGGACGAAAAGAGCAAAAAGGCGTTCGTTGTGAGCTTTGATGATATATGGGACATTGACACTGTTGACTGGGTAGAAGAATAAACAGTCAGTTTATTCCTAGAATATAGTGTTTAAATAAACTATGAACAACACTACGCTCCCCGAAACACAGTGGTTTGATGACCCTTGTGATGACATTACTACACTGTGTGACTATTGGGAACGATGGATCACTAGGAGTAGACGTGCTAACACTATATAGAATATATGACCACACCACACTAAACACACTGGCTAATGCAATACCCACGCTTGAACAAGCACAAGAAGTCAAGCATTTTCTACAGATGGATGCACCCAACAATGAGTTGGAAATAGAAAGCTACACACAGAGCTCAGTTAAGCCGGGCTTTGGACGTGACCCAGACCTACACTAAGGACACAATGAACAAACAACAGATCATAACCAAACTAAAGAACCATAACCTTGACGAATACACTCGTGAAACACTGCAACAACTGCTTCACCACCTCACAGTTCAAGAACAAAGCGCGAAGCGTCCAAAAAAAAATTCTCCTAAGAAGAAGCTATAAATAATACTATGAACGAAGATAACATACCCCCAGAAAAGATTGTATACACCAATATTGATGCAGACACACTAGCACTGATCGAAGTTGCCCTCAACTGTATGAACACACTAGCAGACGCACAAATGATTGAACAAAGCCGTGATGACCTGCTTACTATAGCTGATGAGTTGGGCTTCCGTTTTGGCATTGCCGCTATTGAACTAGAAGACACAGGTGATGTTGATGATCAAGGTGAAAAGATATACAAACCCATAGGCGGTGTGTTTAATGACGAAGATCACACTGATGACGATGATCTACCCAC
>FUIF01000684.1_pt1 | contig 11762 bp, 14 predicted proteins | sample 1003461 | NCBI WGS metagenome assembly FUIF01 (sample SAMEA80401918, study PRJEB19352) | marine metagenome
ACTCAGAGCAGAAGTGCGTAAGACATTGGAGAGTAACGAATCTTTGTCATTACAAGATGCATACTGGATTGTTCGTGGTCGTCGTTCTCATTCGACATCCGAGCGTGAACAGATGCAAGAACTGGCTTTCCGCAAGGCTGCAAAGGCTTCTGGACTAAAAGTTGGTGTTGGGCAGAACAAAGGAATGACTGTTCCAACAGGTGCAACAAAGATGAAGGCTGCTGATCTTTACCAACATTTGTTGAAACAAAAGAAATAATGTTATACAATAAACACAACGCACAGCAACGGCCCCGACAGGACACGCCAGAGCTATCTCCCTCACGAGGATACGAGAGCGTAGAAACTCATTTACGTAGGAGGCTCTAATGCCTATTCAACCAGATATTCTTGCGTCTACCCTGCGAATCTTGAAAGATCGTGAGGTTGACAACACGTTCAAGAACATTCCCCTTCTTGATGCGATTAGAAGTCATGGTGCAGTTATTGAATCCGATGGTGGACAAAAAGTAAACTGCCCCGCAATTATGACCGAACATTCTATGATTACCCAACTTTCTTCAGGGTATGAATCCGTAAACCTTTCTGTACGCGACCCTCTTCGTCAAACAGAATACAACTGGTGTGACTTCCTTGCTCCTGTTGTTATTACTGAGAAAGAGCAACTCTCCAACAAAGGTGATCGTGCTGTAATCAACATTGCTGAAGCACGTCTCAAGTCTGTTATGGGTATGCTCCAACGAGAGTTCTGTAAGCAGATTGTTGCCAATGACTCTTCTGTTCTTACTGAGCTTGAGTCTCTTTCCCCAACACGTACCAATGGTTGGTTTGCTCTTCAACCCTTTGGAAGCCAAGTAACTGGTTCTGTTGGTGGACTTGACAGAAATATTTATACTTCAACATTCCAAAATCAATTTGTTGATTGTCCTTCTGCATTTAGTGGTGCTTCTCTTACACAAGCAGAGCGTCTTTTCCGCGCAATGAGCAAGCTTTATATTGATACACAAGTATATGCTCCAGAAGGTGAAGTTGACATTATTCTTATGTCTCCTCGTTGCTACGAGCTCTACAAGAACAGCTTGTTTGCCCAAGAGCGTTACACTTCTATCCAAGAAGAGCGCGACATGGCAGGTAAGCTTGGACTTATGTTCAATGGTGCAAAGGTTTATGTTGAGCCTAATCTTGGATTTACATATACTCAGTCTGATCTTCAAACTGGTTCTGCTGAAGATATGGATGGGACAACTATTACATTTGGTTCTTCTCCTGGCAATTACCAGACTGATGGAAATAACTATGGAACTATTGACGCAATGTTCCTTAATAGTAAACTTCTTTCTCTTTACTTTGACAAAGATGCATATTTTGAAATGGGAGAGTTTGAGCGCATTAGTGGTTACGCTGCTATGCTGCAAACATCATGACCCGTACACAGTTGGCTACAGCGAACTTGTCTGGACATGGTATTCTTGCCAATGCATTTGCAGAAATCGTTACAATATAGGAGTAAATCATGGCTACCCAAAATCTACTACAAAGACTTGACGTTGCAGCAGACACTACAGGTTCTTCTGTTGATGCATCAGATCGTCGTATTATTGAAGTATTTGTTGCAGCAGGAACGATTGTCGCAGGAGACTGTGTTGCATTTGATCTTTCCCAAAGCGATAACTCAGACAAAGTTCTCAAGGTTGTTCAGTCCAACAAAAGTGCTGGTGCAACAATTCTTGGTGTTGGTATTGCTCTTGAAGCGGCATCTTCTGGAGATACTGTGAAAGTTTGTATTCGCGGGATTGCTAGTGCCAATGTTGATACTGGTGTTGCCGCAGGAAACAGACTTCAAGTTGGAACAACAGCTGGTCGTTTGTTTGTTGCTGCTGACATTGATGAAGGTGGTTCTGCTACTGTAAATCAACTTCCTATCATGCGATTGCAGTTGGAGCAGAGTCTAGTAACCTTGCTGATGTATATGTATTTCCTCAGTTCTAGTGTGAAGTGATACATAAGGTTGGGTGTTCGTACTGCGCCCAACCTTTCTTTTTAGGAGAGCACGATGAATCTTAAAGATATACGAGAGTATATTGCGAATGTTATTGACTATGACCCTTCATCGAACAATGACTACAACACGCAAATAGATGACATTATTAACCATCACTATCGGATGCTCTTCTCTTCAAAAGAGTTTACGTTTGCCCAACGTGAAGTCAAGATTGAAGTGTACGAAGATGAGACAGTATCGGCTACTGCTCAATACTTTCCGGCTACAGGATTAACTGAGATCAATGCTGTTTCTGGATTACCTCAATGGGCAGAAGGAAACATTGTCGAGATTGAAGGAGTAGAGTACGAAGTATTGTACAATAATCCTGGCAACTTTAATGATTGTTATGTTGTTGGAAATGTAGCATTTTCTGGCACAAAAGATGTACGGTTTAAGAATCGCTTTATAAGATTGCCTGTAGACTGCATTGCATTGCTGCAGGTAGGCAGAAGGTCTATGAGCATATCTCCCACCGATGTGGGCCGATATATACCTATGACTCGATATGAAGATGAGTTTTACAACCTTCCTCTTGATGAAGTGAACATACCCAACTATTGGGTGATACAAGACGACTTTATGTTGATTGCTCCCAATGTTCCTCCATCAATTTCTGCGTTTACAACAACAGCAGGTAAGGGTGTGCGTACAGTTCGTGTGGCTCAAACATACCTGAAGTGGGAAAATAATGGAGCAGCGGGAGAAGTAGAGTCTGGATTGTCTAAGTTTTCTGAGCCAATAGAGCTTGGAGACGACAAGATTTTACAGATATCATATCCTGCAATGCCAAGTTTAAAACCATATTCGCGTCGTATTTATATTGTAGATGACAGCAATGACCCTTCTTTTAAAAGGTGTATATCGTGTGGATCAAGCAGCATTTGCTTCGGGCACACAAGAAGCTACATTTACTGAAGAAGAATTTACCAATGGCACGTTTGTACTGAGCAACGAGCGGTTTGAATACACAGAAGGATATAGACAGCAGCTGCGTTTGTATCCTCGACAGAACGAGGACTTTGAGCTTTCTGTTCGATACGTGTACAAACCCAACCGATTGCAAGAAGATACAGACACGCCTGAGCTTCCTACGTCTCATCACTTGGTATTGGCATATGCATGTTTGATGGATATACTCAACAAGCATGACAACTTTGCATTGGCGCGTGTATACAAAAAGAAGTACGAAGAAGAAGTAATCAAGATGGAACAAAGGTTCTTGACACAAAAGCCAAGACGTTTCGTCAAAGGATTTATGAAGGAGTCTGGGGTTGATACGGTTCCCATGTTTACTCCATTGAGAAGGATTCCATGAAAGATACCAATGTAAAGATTGATCAGCTAGGTGGTATATTTGAGACATACCCACAACCAGAGAACTCTTTACTTGAGCTTGAGAATTTTCAAGTCAATGTGTATACCAAGGTTGGGACAACAAACTGGGATATGAAAAGTATTATTCTCCTGGGAATGACTGGAGTCCATTTACCACAGACAATGTAGATACGTTGTTTTATGTGCAACGACACCAAGGAGCACAAGATTCAATACTCTTTGAGCAAGGTGGAACACTGTATCAGTTGAATGATTTTGATGGAATACCTGATGAAAAGGCATTGTCGACAGGCAGGAATGTTCCCAATACCAGTGAAGTAGGAACACAATATTGCCAGTTTGGTCGATTTATATTGTACTGCAATGGATATGATAGACCGAGCAAAAGCAACTTGTGGCCCTGCACAGGGTATACAACAAACTATCTTATTGAGTATCCATTGGGCTTTGATTCGTTTCCTCCAACGCCTTATGTGTGGGGAGTAGAAACAGATTTGACTGCAGGAGCAGTCGCAGGTGACAATGCAAGTATATGGTTTTATCATGACCCTAGTGGAACCATTACACATAATGATTTTAAAGACAAAGGAATGGGAATACTTACTGACGATGCTTTAAATAAGTATCGTTACAAGATTACTTTTGTATCTAGTTCTGGTTCTGAAAGCCCATTGAGTGAGTTTTCCAATACAGTAGAATGGCAAACTCTTCCTCCTGCGATTACAAAGTTTGCATTGGTAGTGGAGATGCCAATAGGAAACAATGATGTGGTTGCTCGAAGAATATACCGTACCAAAAACTTTTCCGATGATGCAGATGGTGATGGAGATACTTTTTTCTTTGTGGCAGAAGTAACCAACAACAAAGATTTATATTTTATAGATGATGTGCCTGATAGTGGGTTGGGATCTCAAGCTCCATCTATACTCGATTCTGTTCCATTTCCATCTATACATTGCAGATATATGGGTGTGTACAAAGACTGTTTGTTTATTGATGGTGGTAGAGTCAATGACCTGGCGTTGTACTTTTCGAATCCTGCAAAGCCGGACCAGTTTGGTTCATTGAACTTTATATTGTTGGGCCACAGACAAGGCGGCAGCATTACAGGATTGTACTCGTACTTTAATCATCTTTTGGTATTTCGTGAGTACAGCATTGATATTGTTCGAGGCAGCTATCCCAACTTTACAACAGCCTCATTGAATAGCAATATAGGAACACTGGCTACCAATACGATTGTGTTTGTGCCAGAGTTTGGCGTGATGTTTCTTTCCTATGATGGAGTGTACACTATATTTGGAAATATGGAATATGGTGCTTCTCCCAAGGTTGAGAACATTACTCCACATTTACGTGACACGTTTTCAAGGTTGAACAAAGATGCATTGTGTAAGGCAAGTGCAGTGTACAGCAGAAAGCGTAAAGAATACATTGTACACTTTCCTGTAGATGGTGTTCCATTCAACAACTTTGGTTTGGTGTTTCATACAGACAAGCGTGTATGGTCAGTGCGTAAGAACCTTCCTATTGGCCCCATGATTGTAAATATGAATGGAGACGTATTGTTTGGCATGAATGATTCTGCTCCTACATCAAATGAAGAGCATGGTATTATGGTGTTGTCAGCCAGACGAAGTGCAGGCCAGTCTCTTGATGGAGACGCGATGGTTGACAATGCCCCTCCCACATCTATTATGCGAAGTGCATGGTTGGATATGGGAGATCCAAGTGCAAAGAAGAAGATACACAGTGTGTATTTGTTCATTGCCACAGGTGGTGACCAAGACATTCCTCTTGATTACTACATGGATTTTGACTACAACAGCAACAACAGAACCCAGGCTTTGCGTCAACAACGCCCAGACTTTGCAGACCAAGAAGTATACGACAAGGTATTTCTTGATGCCGGAAAGTATTGGGAAGAACCTTTGGTCACGACGATTCGATATGATGTACACAGCAAGGCGTGTTCTCATTTTCAGTGGAAGATCGAGACAACAGCTGACGTACACATTATTGGATATGCAGTAGATTTTACTGCAGCGGGCTTGCGTGTCATAAAAGGGAAGAAGCTATGAGCAAGAAGTGGACAGAAGCATACCCTAGAGACAATGCGATTGTAGACTACAAAGAGTTCAACAAAGGCTACAACGAATACAAAAGTTCGTTTAATGGTGGCATTGATAGAACAATGGCTCCTTCTGCAGCGTTTGATGAAGATGCGGTATCTTCAGGTGCGTTTCACAAGATGTTGTTGTTTCGTCGTGGAGATGTAACTGAGCTCGAGGATACAACAACAGCAACAGATGATTTTCGCGGTCCCACATACAATACCTACGGTGGTGGATGGATTACAGCAGATCAGATTGATTTGTCAGATATGAAAGATGGAATGATGCATTGGGAGTTTTCATGTCACATATACAACTATACATATCATTCTGATACCAATGTAAAGCACACAACAATAAGGCTTTTGTTTGATGGGGTTGAGGTAGGGTATGCATACAAGATACCTGTTCCCACATATACGTTTCGAATGGTAGCGGATTTTCCTGTGACGGCTTCTCCTTGTACAGCTACAGTTCAAGTTCGAAATGTAGCGTTCGAGACAAATGACAGTACGCGTTGTCTTTTTCAGCTGTTGAGTATGCAGCATCTATTTATTGGAAGGTGGCGATGAGTAAGATAACCAACGATGACGCGCCCAAAAGAGGTGAGCAGCTTACAAGCACAGAGTTGAACCAAGTCTTTACAGATGTAAATGATGCGTTTCCTCTTGATGGAGATAACTTTCGAAGTGGATCTTTGGATCAGCCTCAGTTTGCATTGAATTCCGGACATGGGAAGTCGGGTATTATATTGGTTGCTGCAGCGAGCAATGAGTCTACAACACCAGTAACTGTAGATGCCAACACAGGAAGTTCTCCAACATTTGATCCTCCTGAAGTTTTGCAGACGTACAATGTCATACAGCAAGTTCAGAACACAGAGATTATTCGTGTATACTGGCAGTTTGATTTTGAAAATACTGTAACCAATGCTATTCCTGTGCGAGATGTAGACAACAATGGATTGATATGGGCAGTGTGGTTGGAGTACAAAACAGGCTCAGATCCCAGTGACCCTTGGTTGCCTGTTCCGAATCAATATGATTTTGAGGCTCCCATTGATGGAACAATAGGAACACCAACAGCATGGGGTTGTCCTACACAGTTTGCATATGGTTGCACAGTATATAACCATGCATATGTTCATGCTCATTCGGGAGCCACAGAGGTAGATACTCCTCCTCATCGAACGAGCTATGGGTGTTGGTGGTATGAACCAGATTCAACATGGACAGCATATGGGTTCCGGTTGATGTGTAGAGGATTGATGCAACAAAGATATGTCACTGCAGTAGGATTTACACAAGGCAATGCATTTCAGTTGTTGACAATAAGTTCGGGTACACAGCAGACTACAATAAACAATAACTACCTTGCATACATGGTAATGAGGAAGCAATGAGTATAAGTTTTCCAAAGACTTGGGCTGCTAGTGAAAAGCTCACAGCACAGGACACACGTGCGAATCTTGATGCGATGAAGGATAAACAACAGCGCATTACTTCTGGTGATGTGAATCTTGCTTCTCCTTGGATACAGACGCACCACATAATGCAAGGCAGATATGAACCCATAACAAATTTGTCGATCAATACTTCAGGTGTGTTTGGTGGAAGATACAATGGTGGTGGGACCAACAACTTGTCGTATTGTTCAAAATGGATAAGCAATAGAGCAGGTTCGACAACAGATGCTCCTCGAGCGTTTATTACATACACGAACATTACCTTTGACATTTTGCGCCCATGTACATTGTTTTTTCAATGGAGCATGGTTCATCAAAGCATGGCTTCTTTGTCTGGAGAAACAATTATTCGCACGTCATTGAATGATGTAATGGTTGCAGGCACAGCTGTTCCCCATGTAGTTGTTGAGCAACCTGGTACAACACACAATGTTTTGATAGATGGAACACGAATGACAAATGGTATTATTTTGAAGGATATACCGAATCAAGTGCTTGGATACAATATTGGTTTGTCTGCAGAATCGACAGCAGGTAAGTGTCAAAATGTATCATGGGCAATATCATTAGAATGTTTTTATATGTAGGAGAATACCTATGACTGGATTAGAGTTGGCATTATTGGGCGGAGCGATTGGTGGAGTAGCCAGAGCCGGACAAACATTTGGTGCAGCACAAGATTTACGTTTGACTCCAGATCAGAAGAAACGCCTGATGGAACTGGAGAGACGAGCAGCAGCAGATGAGCTTGGTATGACTGCAGCAGAGAGAGAGAGGTTTCGTGTACAAGCTTTGACTCCAGTGCAAGGTGCAGAACGAGAAGCAATGGCAAGGTTTGCAGCAAGTCAAGCAGTGGGAGACATTGGGCAAGGTGCAGCTTTCCGACAGCAACAGGCATTAAAGGATACTGCAGAAGCCGCCAGAGCTCAGATAAAACAAGCAGAGGTACAACAGGCAGCTTTAAATGAACAACGACGTAGACAAGAACTGGACAGGCTCCAAGCGCAACAACAACAGCGTAAGGCAATGGAACGTCAAGCAGCATTACAGTTGGTCGGTACAGTTGGAGAGGCAGCCACAGTAGCCGGAGAGAAGAAGTATGCTGATGAGTTGTATGAAAAGAGATTAAAACAGTTGTCAGATAATGCAGCAAACACCATAGGCAAGACTGCACAGATGTTGGCAGTTGAAGGTGCTTCGATGAGTAAAGCTCCTCAAGCAATGGGAACAGATTCTGTGACAGCAGGAAGTGAGATGGTTGATGCAAATATGGTTTATCCTGGAGCAATGGTTGAAAGTCAAGATCCTTATGAAGTTTTGAGAATGTTGATGCAAATGGGAGTGATTGGAAATGTCGTTCGATAGTGCAAGACGTATCATTGCAATGTATCAACAAAGCAATGAGCAAAGAATAAGTGAAGGTGTCCAGACTGCATACAATGAAGCGTTGGCCAGTATCAAGATGAGCAGGCAGCATTAAAGGCAGCAATGGATTACCTTGGTGTGTCTCAGAAGGAGTTGTCTGATTTACGCAAACAGTTTGTTACTCTCCGCAAAGAAGCAGCAAAAGGCAGAACCAAGTTGGCTGCAGAGAGATTTCGTCTTGAGCAAAAGAATCGCAAGTTGGCTCATGATGCTATGGAAAAGCAAAAAGCATTGGAATACAGACATGGTATGTCTCAAGCGCGTTTGACAGGACAAGCAAGATTGACAGCTGCAATAGCGAATCAAACAGATATAGATCCTAAGTTTATTCAAGATGCGATTGAGCATGGCAATAAGATGGTGTCTGCAGAGGATATATACAGCAAAACTCTCGGTGATAAAGCCCAAGAACTTATTACTCTTTTGAAAGATAAAGATACTACAGTAACAGAATTACGAGGTGCTTTGATAGGACTTGAGAAACCTTTGGGCAATGCAATACGAGAAGCTACAATAACCAAAAGACAAGTTGGATTGACACGAGCAGGAAAAGAGTCACAAAAAGAATCACAACAAGAGTTTGAAAACTATCGTTTGCGGAGTCTGGGTAATGCATTTCTTGATGACATAAAACAACAGACCGGAAGAAATGACTATGACCCTTTTATCAGAGAGATAAGACAATTTCTTTATGTACCGAGAAAGGAAGGTCCTTTGGCTGAATTTGCAGGTCTTTTTAAAAGAGTAGCAAACATTGATGAAGATGAGATGGAGCAAAGATACAATGATGAGATTGATGCATATTTGCAAAGGTCTTTGCCAAAACCTAAGGCTCAGACATATGTGCGTAGAAGCATAAAACTTCCTCTTCCTTACAAGGTTGAAGCGTTTCAATATGAACTTCCCGAAGAGCCTGAAGGTGTAGATAAGAATCTTCGTTTGGAAGCAGCCCCAGTATTTGAGCAGCTAAATGCCGGAGACGATACTCCATTTGTGTTGACCGATTTTGAACGAGCAGAGTTGGAAAGAGATAATCCTAGCGCATTAGAATCTTACAAAGCATTACAAGGTGAGGTGATACGAGATCCAGAGGCAGTGACCCTCGAGGAGCAGATGCTTCTTGATGACATGGCATTGCAACGTCAACTGGATTTGTTACAGGCCCAACAACGCGCAACGTCAATACGACCACAGATGAAGAGTCCAGAGGTTATTCGTGCTAGAGCAGCAGAGTTGATTGAACCATCAAGACAAAAGTCTATAGCACAACTTTCCCCATCGCAGCAGAAGTTCTATGCCATAGAGCGACCTGCATACAATATGTCAGACAAAGATGATGATGCAGTAGTAAGTATGGGTGAGCCAGAGAGATTTGGTGTGATGCTTTACAAGGAAATGTTTGACCCCTCTCAACAGGCAATGAAAGATGGAAAGACATTTGATGATGTAGTGGTCCGCATGAATCAAAACTTCCAAGACCCAACAGAACAGATGCGAGCGTTGACTGCATTTGGTTCAAGAGCGATGGCATTCCAAAGATCACAGAATCCCATTGTTTTACCTTCGGGAGAGCAGAATATAGACTATGTTGAAGCCATGAAACAATTATCTTTTGGTTTGGAAAAGTGATATGGCCGCAGCAGATGTTCAAAAACGTATTGATGAACTTACACAAAAACTTAATGAAGGTAAGATAACTGTAGAACAGTTCAACAAACAGTATGAAAATCTAAGAAAAGAACTGGATAAAGAGCTCAAGATTTATTTAGAGACGCGTGTACGAAAGCCAGAGAAAACATCAGAGCAGAGTATTGCAGAGCTGGCAGATGCCTTTCGTCGTGCAGGTGCAACAGGATATGTACAAGAGCAAGCGGAAAAAATAAAAAAAGAAATCCAAGAAAGTGGCGAGAAGATTGGAGAACAAAACTTAGAAGATCTTGCATTGCGAAGAGCGACACAAAGATACAAGCGTCAGATACTTCCTAAGTTGGCAGCGAGCACAGAGTATCAAAAGCTTATTGAGCCAAGCAAGTTTGTTTCTACAATTGTAGATCCAAGAAGGGATTGGTGTTTGACCCCAAGACAGGTGATGTGAGAAAGGCAGGTGATGTAGAACTTGGTATACAAGCATTGAAGCCTCAGGTTGTATATTCTGCGGCAGAACTTGAGCCTGTTGGAAAGGGAGCAGAGGCAAAGTTACTTCGTCAACAAACAGAACGGTTGCGTAAACAACCCATGGGCTTTGCTGCAGGTATGAGTCCAGAAGAAGCCAAAAGATTTAGCAAAGGTTGATAGAGCAAGAGAAGAGAGCAAAAAAGCTACAAGAAGAGTTTGAGAGAGATCCCAAGTATCGGGTTGTAGAAGAAGCGGGATATGTGGTGGAGTCTCCATTGGCATATTCTTTTGGTATGTTGAACACTGGTTCTGCTGCCATGGCTCCCTTGGTGAAAGGCATACAGGATTTAATTACTCCTGGAGCAAAGACTCGCCCCGAACGATACAAAAAGACTGAGCGCGAAGGATTGTTAGGTCAGTTTCTTACGAATGTTGCAACACGTCAAGGCATGTTTGATCAGTTTCAAGCACAGTTACTTCCTCCCGAAATGGAAGTTGATGGTGTAACTGCATTGTTTCTTCAAGAGGGATCTCCATTGACATTTGCTCTTGGTGTTGCCACAGAGTTTACAGCAGGCATAACTCCTGTGGGAACAGTGGCAGACATAGCCAAAGCAGCCAAGACAGCCGGAAAGTTTGTTACTCCATCATTGATGAAGTATGCACAGCAAGTGGAGATTGATACTGCTCTTCGTGCTGCTGATGCCAAGAAGAGTGTCAAAGAGATAAAGAAGGAACTCAAAGCGGAAGGTAAGAATGTTACTCCTGTAACATTGAGAGGAAGGGCAGCAGAAACAATTGGCGATGTATATGCAGCAGAGAGAGTACTGCAAGATGTTTTACAATCAAGTCCAAGAACAACTGTAGGACAGGTTAAGCAAATGACCAAAAATTCTCCTACAGTACAAGCTGTTACAGAAGGTTTAGATGAAGCCGTTTCCATTACAAAAGCTCAAGATAAGATACGTGAGTTGTCAAAATCATTGAGACAGAAAACAATACGTGGTAAAAAAGAAATACCTACATTGAGACGAGCATATGATGTTGGAGAAGATGTTCGTTTATTGATTCGAGAAGGAAAGAAGCCTCGATTTGATGCAGACTTGGTGAGAAGAAATGTACGAGGGGCAGCTGTACGTATTGATCCCAGTACTACTCCTGTGGCTGATTTGATAAAAGAATCATATACACGACCATTGACGGATACACAACTTGATGAATTAGCAAATGGTTTAAAAGATATAAAGGCAGATCGATTTACAAA
>FUIF01015151.1_pt1 | contig 11762 bp, 16 predicted proteins | sample 1003461 | NCBI WGS metagenome assembly FUIF01 (sample SAMEA80401918, study PRJEB19352) | marine metagenome
CGAGGCCGAGATCGCGCGGATGCATGCCCGCATCGACGAGCTCCGAGCGATTGCCGCGTCTCGAGCGGTTGGGGACCCCGGCCTGTTCGACGACCAGATACGCGCCCTGCAGATCCTCATCCAGCGCCGCTTCGAAGAGATACAGCCCGGTGTGGCCCAACTCGGCGACGAAGCTTTGGAGGAGAAACTCCGTGCGCTCGGACAGCTTGCCGACGCCCAGAGCGGTCGCCTTCTCCGCCAGCTCGACGAGCGGGCCGTGGCCGCCGCCGCCGAACGCGACCTGGTCCGGCTAACGACCGCGTACGAGGAGCAGCAGCGACGCGAAGCCGCCGAGACCGCGATCGCCGCGTCGGAATCTGTGACGGACGCGATCGAACAGGCCTTGGCGCGCGAGCTCGAGGCTGAAAAGCGCATTGCTGAGCACCGTAAGCGGCTCCGTGATCACGACAAGGAGGAGGAGCTCAAGCGGATTCGTGAGCTCGAGCGTGCCCGTGATCGTGCCCTGCAGCGGCTCGCCCGGGGGATGACCGAGGTCGGCCGAGCGTTCGGTGGCACGGCCGATCAGATCTTGAGCCTCACCGCGGCTGTGCTGTCGCTCGAAGAGCTGCCGCTCGTGTCCGGCCGGGATCGCGCCGTGGCGTACGGCACAGCCGCGCTCGGTGGCGCGGGTTTCGGCGCATCGACCGGAAACGCAGCGCTGGGCGCTGCCGGGGGTGCGGCTTCCGGGTTCATCACGGCGGGCACGACCGGCGCGATCGTCGGCGGTGTCTCGGGGATCATCACCGGACTGATGCAGCAGGGCGAACGAGCCCAGATCGCCGCGGCCCAGTGGCGGGTCGCGCTGCGCGACTTCGGCGACATGTTCGAGGACCTCACACCGACCGAACAGCGCCAGCGTCAGCTCGACCGGGCGTTCGCTAACATGGTGCAGCGGGCGGCGGAGGCCGCAGGTATCTCCACGTCGGTGACCACGATCGAGGGGGCCCGACTCGGTGTGCAGGCGTTCGGCAACCGCGATCTCGGGTCCGGCCTCAACAGCTTCTTCGACCTGCTCGAGCGCCTGATCGTCGAGTACGAGAAGAACCAGGAATCGCTCGAGGAGAACACCGACGCGCTGGACTCTATCACGAGCGCCTTGAACGCGCCCTCCGGGTTCAGACAGTCGTACTACGCGTGGCTGGCCCAGGGCGTGCTCGGGGATGATGACGGAGACAGAGACAGCCGTACCGGCAGTCGCCGGCGTGGCCCCCTTGGTCCCGATGAGCGCAACGGCGACATCGTGTGGAGTGTGGCTCGCCTCGAGGTGAACGTCTACGGGACCGGAGACGCTCGGGAGACGGCCACCGAGGTCATGCGTGAACTCGAGCGCAGGGCCGGCCGCGGCAACGGCAACCCGCTCGACGTGACGCTCCGATGAGCCAGCTCGTGATCGAGGGCGTGACGGTGCGGGTCGAGCCGGGCATGTCGTACGAGATGGATCCCTGGGGCGACTTCGCGCGGGCGTTCAGCGGGCGCCAGCGGTCCGACATCGACGCGAGGCACCGTCGGTACCAGGTCACGACCCCGCCGCTGGACAAGGACGACGCGCTCGGCCTCCGCGTGACGCTCCAGTCGCCTGGCCCCCTGCTCTGCTCGGGCCCGCTCGTCGGCGAAGAGTCGCGGATGTTCCACGCGCGCTCCGTGCAGGTCCGCACGCTGCAGAACACCGAGCAGATTGTCAGCTTCCAGCTCCACGAGAGCGAGGACGTCACGACGAGCGATTTGCTCTACAGCATCGATGGCGCGGCCCCGGGCTCGACGTACACGCTGACCCGGTCGGGCGCGGTCGGGAAGTACGTCGACTCCGAGGGCTTGGTCCAGGAAGCGGCGGCCAACACGCTGCGGATCACGCACGTCTGGGACGGGACCGCGTACGTGCCATACATCCTCGTCGAGGACGCCCGGACCAACCTCGTCTCAACCGACGACATCACGGCGTGGACCAACACGATCAGCGCGCCCACGGTGTCGAGCGGGATCGAAGACCCGGCCGGTGGCACCAACGCATACCGGATCAGCGACACCGGTTCCGGTGCCCAGGGCAAGTACACTCAGCCGTCGTTCACGGGCGATGGCGTGAAGGGCCTGCTCTTCTGCATCCGGCCGCGCAGCACGTCGAGCTACATCCGTCTCCGGCTGTTCGACAACGGGGCCGCGGCCGAACGGCTCGACATGCGGCTGACCGCGTGGACGTCCGAGACGCTCACGTTCACGGAATCGACCGGGACGCTGCTCTGGTACCGCAAACTCGCGAACGGCTACTGGCTCATCTACGTGAAGACGTCGAGTGTGACGGCCGCCAACGCGCACCTGCTCGAGATCACGCCGGACGGTGGCGCATCCGGCACGGGCGCTGTCGACATCTTCCGCGTCAACGCCTTCAACGACGAGGTCCCGAGCTGCTCGATCCTCGACGCCGGTGAGACCCGGAACGCGGACACGCTCTACGACACCTACTCGGTCGACAGCGAGATCCCGATCACGATCTACTTCCGGGGCATCGAGCACGGCATGAGCGACGAGAACCTCTCGACGATCGTGCACGTCGGTGACGGGACGGACACGGCCGCCCAGGCGTACCTGTACAACAACGGCGGGACGCTGAAGGGGTACGTCGAGGCGGGCACCGCCGAGGTCGAGGAAGGCGACGCGACGGCACCGAGCTACGGCGACGACGTCCAGCTCCGGTTCTCGGTTCCGTGGGACAGCACGATCTCGTTCGGTCAGGCAGAGAACGGCGGGGCCGAGGACGACGACACGGGATCGGGGCCCGACTTCGCGCCGAGCTCTTGGGCCGGCACCCAGATCCATCTCGGGTCTCGAGGCTCGGGTCGCCGCTGCCCAGCCCTGCTCGCTCGGCAGGTCCGCGTGTTCCGCGGCGACAAGTCGCTGGCCAAGTGCACGGCGATGGCCGGTGCCCGCCTGCACCGGAGGGCGTAGGCCATGCGTACCCTCACCGGCCTCCAGCAGTCTGCGCTCCAGCTCCTCGACCGCGCGACGCACATCCGCGTCGACATCGAGGACCCCGACGGCAACATGCAGGACGTCACGGACTTCAACGGGCTCGACTTCCTCGACCAAGTCACGGTCGAAGCCGATGTCGAACAACCCGGTTGGTGCGTTCTCGATCCGGCTCTTCCGTGAGATCGACGGCCAGAGTATCGCCCCACTCATGGAGGACTCCGAGCTCAACGAAGACTCCGGGGGCTCGTACGCGCCGTTCATCGACGCGACTCGCGACGTCGACTTCTATTGCGCGGTGATGGCGCCCGGCTACTCGCCCGGCGCGTCCGACTGGGTGAAGTTCGCCGAAGGCCGGATCGACGAGCCGGAATGGGGGCGGCCGGAGCTCCAGGATCGTGCTGAACGGGCGCGACCCGATGGGGCTGTTCAACGACACGATCATCGAGACCACCACCACGTACGGGGGCGGCTCGCCGCTCGCTGCGATCGAGGACGTGATGGACGCGATCCTCGACGCGCAGTTCGGGTCCGGCGCGTATCCCCTCACAGTGGTCGGGACCCCCGACTTCGGGATCGAGGAGTACGAGCTCGGCAACGTGAGCGTGCTCGCTGCGCTCCGAGCGCTCGCGAATCTCCAGGGCTGGAACCTGCACTGGCGCTGGGACGCGACCGCGTCTCCTGCTGGGTACTACCTGACGTACTGGGAGCCTGTCAGGAACGCCGTCGACCTCTCTGGCTACGCCCCGGACTGGACGTTCGGGCCCGACGACTACTACGACGTCCAGCGGATCTCGCTCAACCCGCGCGGGATCCGGAACAAGGGCGAGGTCCACTACACCGACTCCGACGGCGTCGAGCAGGTCGTCTCCGACACGCGCAGCTCGTCGGTCGCGAAGTACGGGACGCGGTTCATCCGGCTGGACCAACGTGGCGGCTCGATCCGGACGTCGGCCCAGGCGACGACGTTGCTCACGGCCGTGCTCGACGACCTCGAGGACCCGCCCGTCGAGCAGGTGGTCGAGGCTCCGTTCTTCTGGCCGATCGAGCTCGGCGACATGTACCGGTTCAGCGCGAACGGTGTGCACTACTCGACCGACCAGGACCTCGGCGTGGTCGGGTACCGGCACGAGCTGTCGCGGGGCCGGAAGCGCACGTTCATCGAGGTGGCGGGGAAGCCGGCCGGCGGGTATAGGCGGTGGCACCTGGCGGAGACGGATACGCCGATCCCTGACCGTCCACTCGGTCTCATCCACAACAGCACCGTCACTCGAGCGACATCGGGCACGACCCCGGAGGATCTCCAGACCGTCACGATCCCAGCCCGACGCATCGGACCGAACGGCGCGATCCGGATCACGGCGACGGTGAAGCCCTCTGGCACGAACGCCGCGAAGACCGCGTACATCGATGTGCGTGAGGAAGGCGGGGGGGGCGCACAGCAGCTCCTCAGTGTGAGCTGGGGCGCCGGCGACGAGGACCGGGCCGAGCTCGTCGTCGTGCTCTCCAACGAAGACTCCGAGCAGTCCCAGCACGCCGACGGGCACGTGCTGACGGATCTGTCCGTGGGCGTGAAGTCGACCCCCCCGTCCCTCACCCGCGACACGACCGCACCGATCGAGATCGTCTTCGTGGGTGACGTGACCAACGCGTCCGACACCATGACGCTCGAGTTGTCTCGCATCGAGTATCTCGGGGAGGCCCCGTCGTGAGGGTCATGGCCCTGGTTTTGGTCCTGGCTGGCTGCTTCGTGCCGGCCCCGACCGAGCCCGCGTGCATTCCGACGATCGACGTGGCGATCACGTTCGACACGACGGCCGTGGCTGATTCCGTGCTCGTCACCGACTCGATCACGTACGGAGTCTGCCCATGACCGCCCGGTACGGCGTCCGCGAGTGGTGGACGGAAGGGTGCTCGTGACGATTCAGCTCGCGACGTGGCAGATAGTGGCCGCCATCATTACGGCGGTCGGGGGCGCGATCGTCGTCCCCGTGCTGACCTACTGGGCTGCGGCCAAGAAGGTGCGAGCGGAAGAGAAGAAGATCGACGTGGAGGACCGCAAGGACACGGTCGCCGTCATCCTCGGGATGCAAAAGGAAATCGAGAAGGCGGTCGAGGAGCGCATGGCTGATCGGCTGAAGTCCCTCGAGGAGAGGGCAGATAGCGCGGAAAAGCAACTGTTCGCCGCCCAGCGTCAGGGTCGTGCGGCCACAAAGCGCGCCGAGGACGCCGAGAAGAAGGTCCAGGCGCTATCCGAGCGGCTCCGAGTCATGGAGGAAGACCAGAAGCGCCTCCTAGAGCTCGTGAAGGACACGCAGGAGGGATTCGCGATCATCCTGCCCGCCAAGTCGCACGAGCCCGAGGAGTCGGTGCGGTACGCTTACATCAACCCGATCGGCGCGCTGATGAACGCAGGCCCGCCCCAGGAGGCGTACTACGGGCAGCTCGTGAGTCGGATGGTGCCAAACCTCTTTCCCCACGCGTACCCGAAGCTCGTGGAGGCCCGCGAGACCCAGGAGCCTTGGGAGGGCGTGTTCTCCGCACCGGGTCCGGACGGGAGCCCGCAGGATTGGACGGTCCAGTATCGCCCGCTCTTCGATGACATGGGCGAGTTCATCTGTTGGGCGTGCGTCTTCCACCTCATCCGCCGCGCCCGGGCGCCCCTGCCGATCGAAGGGGAGGTCGTGGCATGACGCTCACCGGCCTCGCGATCCTGTTCAACGACGTGACCGCTGGACTCTACGTCCTCGGCATGACGTCAATCATCATCAGCTTCAACGCGTTTCTGTGGGCGATGCCGCCCGAGGCGCGACCGGCTGGTGTCCGGCAGATCCTCGGATGGTCCGTGTTCGGTGCCGGGTTCTTCTTCTTCTGCGGGAACCACCACCGGCTGATGTCCGGACACTACCGGAGCGGCCACATCGTGCCCGAGCTCGGCGATGTCGTGAACGACGGGCTGATGATGGCCACCACTTTCGTGGCGTGGGCGTGGCTCGCGTGGAAGGTGGCGCAGTTCATCCTCGAGGCGCGGAGGTTGTCGCCATGAGACAGACCGACGAAGGACTCCACCCGAAGGCCATCGAGCGGAAGGAGGCCGAGCTCCAGAGGGAGCGGGAGCGGGGTCATCGCGGGCCGTGCTGGGCTCGCGCTCATGGGCTTCGCCGCGCTCCTCGTCGGAGTGCCGATCCTGAAGACCGGCGACATCTCGATCGTGGCGGCCGTGACGGGGCTCGCGATCGGCATCCTCGGCGGTCTGGTGCGCGACCCGAAGACGGATTTCGGCGCGATCGCGATCCGAGCGATCGATGCGCTGCCGGGGGGGAAGAACTGATGCCAGCCTTCGGTCGCGCGTCCCGTGAGAAGTTGGAGACGGTCCACCCGGTACTCCGTGGGTTGCTCTACGAAGCGATCGAGCACTTCGACTTCACGATCATCCAGGGCCACCGCGGCAAGGAAGAGCAGGACGAGTACTTCCGGACGGGGCGCTCGAAGGCCCAGTTCCCCAACTCGAAGCACAACTCGATGCCATCGATGGCGGTCGACATCGCACCGTGGCACGCTGAGGCGCCCCACGTGCGGTGGGATCGACCGACCGAGTTCGCGGCCCTGGTGGGCTTCATCCGTGGGCTCGCCGCTCCACGTGGTATCGTGCTGCGGTGGGGTGCTGACTGGGACTCGGACGGTGACATCCACGAGCACGCGTTCCTCGACTACCCGCACGTCGAGCTCGTGTCGTGGCCGGAGGAGCTCGCCGCATGACCCGCGTCCCTCTCTCCACACTGCTCGTCATGGGCATCGCGGCGCTCTTCATGGTCGACTCGTGCTCGGCGAAGGCGGATGTGGCTGTCGCTGAGGCCGCGGTCGCGCACGCCGATTCCGCGCTCCGAGTCGCCCGCGACTCGATCGAGACCTTCCGTGCCGCAAGCCTCGAGGCCGAGCGGGCTGACTCCGCTTCGATGGCCGCACACGCGGACTCTGTCGCGGCCAGGGCGGTCGCGGACACGCTCTCGGCCATCCGGGCACGCGAGGCGGCCGAACGCGCTGAGGCAGCGTCTGTCGCGGCTGGTGACGTGGCCGCGGAGCTCGTCGCCCGGCTCGACTCGGCCGAGGTGTTGCTCTTCGAGCGGTACGTCGAGCACCGGGACGCGCGTGACGCCGAGCTCGTGGCCCAGCGTGACGAGGCGATCGGGCAACGGGACCGCGCCCGGGACACGGCCGCTCAGCGGCTCACGGCGATGGGGATCAAGGACAGCCGGATCGCTGCGCTCGAGGCCGAGCTCGGCGCCGAACGGGAGGGGCGGGACTTGGCCGACGCTGCGCTCCGGGCCCGTGACGGGCTCGTGACCGCCCAGGCTCGCGAGAACAGTGATCTCCGGCGTGAGAACGTCGTGCTCAAGCTGCTCGCGGGGGCGGCGGCCGCGACGAACGTGGTGCTGCTGGTCAAGGGAGGGATCGGATGAGCGAGCCGACGCCCGTGTACCTCCAGCACATGCCCGCGGACGTGGCGCGTGAGCTCGATCGGCTGATGGGCGTCGTTCTGGCGAACGGAGGGAGCGGGCATGTGTCCGCCCACCTCAACGATTCGGAGGTCGTGAAGTACGATCACCGAGCGGTAGCGAAACGGGAACGCGTGAAGGTCGGCCGCTGAGGCTTTACCTTCACTGACACAGATAGAGCAGGAAACGGGGATACCGACCAAAGCCCCCGTGAGGCGCTGAGTCCAGCCGGCCGGCGCTTTGCGGGGGCTTTTGCTATGCCGGCTGGAGTGGGGAACAGGACAGTCATGCAGACTGCAACGCTCCAGCGGAAGCTGGACAGACTCGCGACGCTGGATCCGCTCGGGTTCGAGCGCCAAGCGAGAGGGATTCGTCTGATCGGCCACGGCACGACGAAGGGTGTCGCGGGCACCTCGAAGGCCGAGATCGAAGACTTCCGCGAGCGGGCCGGCGGCATCTTCGGCCACCGCACCGGGCGCCGGTGGTTCAAGCGCAACGCGGCCTCGGTCCGCGAGAAGGTGCGGGGCGCGTTCCAGCGCGGCGAGTGGATCTGGGAGCCGACCTCGGACTGGGCGTTTTCGCACAACATCGTGACCAACGAAGGGCTCGCGTACGTCATCGACGTGGCGTTCCGCGAGGTCGCGGACATCGCGCCGTGGTACTGCGTCGGCTACACGAACGCCGGCACGTACACGCCGGCCGCCGGTGACACGTACGCGACCCCGAACCACGACGAATGCGACGGGGCCGACCTCGACGAGACGGTCCGACAGGCGTGGGTCGACGGCACCCCGACGGGTACGACGACACGCACGGTCGCGGGCACGGCGGTGACGTACACGGGCGATCAGTCGTTCACGATGCAGGGCGCTGCGATCAAGGGTGGCGGCACCGCGGCGACCACGCTCCAGAACACGGCGGGCGGCGGCACGCTGTACTGCGCGTCGGACTTCGCGTCCACCGTGGCGATGGTGCTCGACGCGACCGTCGACATCACGTATTCGCTCACGGCGGCCGACGACGGGGCGTGATGGGCGCGGTAGCCAACGTGAACGTGCGATCCTGGAGGCCCGGAGAGAAAGCCCGCCATGCGGCGAAGAACGACATCAAGTCGCTCGAACTATCTCTCCGGGTCCTTCGGGATCGGAACCCACAAGTGGGGCGCGCACGTGCGTGGCTCATTCGCATGCTCGGCGGCACCGTCGGGCGTGCGGACGAGCTCCGCGAGATCCGGCGACTCGAAGGTCTACTGGAGAATCGCCGCAAGGACTTGAGGGCGCTCCCGTGAGAAGCCGTTTCTTCCACCCACCCCGTACCGGGGGCACGTCGATCCGCGAGTCGTGGCGGCCTGACCGCTTCGAGCTCAAGGGCCACCGACGCCCGCCCCCGGTGAAGCCGCCCGGCGAGTTCTGGTACTCGTGTACCCGGAACCCGTGGGACCGGGTCGTGAGCCTGTGGTGTCTGCGGCACCCGTCGGATTGGGCGCGCGAGGAAGAGCCGTTCCGGGATTGGCTGCTACGTGGGATGGTCAACCGCGTCGAGCCGAGGCAGGAGACGCCGGAGCGGTGGCAGGACCTTTGCGCGCCGACTGTCGAGTGGACCCGAGACGCTGACTTCGTGATCCGGTTCGAGCATCGCATGGCCGATCTCGCGGGGCTCGCTGGGCTGCTCGGTCGTCCGATCCCGACAGCGCACGCTGCCCGGTCGCGTGATCGCTTGCCGTACCCGGAATACCACGACGAGGAGACGATCGCGTACGTCGCCGAACGATACGCGGCCGACATCGAGGTGTTCGGCTATGCCTTTGAGGGGGCCGTCCATGCGTGACGTGCAGAAGAAGCGCGAGCGATTGGCCGTCGCGAAGTGGCAGGCTGTCAAGCGCATGGTTTACGTCGCGGGCTCGGTGACGCTCGGTGCGTTGGCGATCGACCAGGGTCCGAGAGCCGTCGGTCAGATGGCCGAATTCTTCGACGACTTCTCGATCCTGTTCTACGCGGGTCCGCTCGCGGAGATCACGATCACGAACAACATCGCCGACGAGTCCGCTCCGACGCCGTGGTTCACGGAGGACTGGGACTACACGTCCTCGTCGAACATGCACTCGGACCCGAACGGGTGGCTTGAGTACAACGGGGCTGGCACCGAGGCCAACGAGATGACGCTCGGCATTGACTCCATGATGCCATCAGGCCCGCCGTACAAGTACTTCCAGACGCGGGCCTACAACGCGGTCGCGAATAACGGCTACGACCTGTCGTTCCCCGACGCATCGACCGACAGCCTGCGTGAGATCTGGCACGAGCAGTGGATTTGGTTCTCCGACGACTGGACGACCGACAACCCCGGTCCGTCGCAGGACGACCACAAGACGATGTTCTGGCAGACCCCGACAGCGGACGGCACGACGCGCATGAGCCTGAAGTTCGGCGTGTTCGGCACGAACGTGCAGGCGTCCGTGGGGACATCGCAGTTCGCCGGGATTCAGGCGTGCGACCGCACGTACTCAGGTGAGACGGGCGGTGTGGCGTCAATCGATCTCGCGAACGACTTCTGGAACGAGCAGTGGCACCGCATCCGCATCCACATCCAACTTGATCGGACTCCGGGCGTGGATTCTACCGGGGCGTTCTACACCAACTGGTCGAACGACTCGATCGGGCTCGACAATGACTCCACGATCGTTTGGTGTGACCAAATCGGCTCGGGCGTCTACGGCAGCGGTGAGTATTTCACCGAGACCTCGCTCGGCCGGAATATGAACAACCCTCCCCCAGTTGCGGACACGTTCTACATCCGGTGGGGACCGACACGGATCTACTCATCTGACCCAGGTTGGGTTTTCGACACGGTCGGTAATTGATGATCGACCTGACGAAGCGGCCCGGCGTGTACTTCTACGTCTTCCTGGGCGTGCCGGAGCCGGCGCCGCTCACGCTGACGGATCCGGCGCTCGCCTACTCGAAGCACACGACCGAGCGGGAGGCGATCGAGCGCGCGGCCGAGCTGCGACTCGAGCACGGTGTACCGATCCGGTACGAGCACCACTACGTCGTCGACGTGACGCTCGAGGACGGCGTGACGCTGCCGCTGCCCCCGACCCTACCGGGTGATCCTGACCCGCCACCTCCGGTGCCTGACCCGACCCGGTAGATCCAGCGGACGACGGGCAGCAGGGCGACGAGGACCTGATCGATTGGCTGGAGCGGGTCACACCGCCATCGACGAAGGCCCCGGAGGTCTTCACCGGCCCGAACCCGATCGCATCGATCAAGCGGGCCGCGCTCGCGTCGCACGGGAGTTGGCTCGTACGCCGGCTCGAAGGCGACCCGGACGGCGACGGGACCATGCAGCAGATCGGGGTCATCTGGCGCGGCATCGTCGTGCTCTACGAGTGGCGCAAGCGGCTTTTCCTGAGAGGGGACCAATGAAGATCGTCGTCGGAATCATCGTCGTCGCCGTGGCAATCCCGTTGATCGCTGCGCTCCACGCCCTTCGGCGTGCGAGCAAGGCGCAGCACCTACCACTTCCTCCTGACTTCGAGGACCGAGGATAATGCCTGTCTCATACGGAGCGTCCGAAGAATCCGTCACCGTCACCGGCTGGAACGCGCTGAGCGACGGATCGCGCGGCAACTCGGCCGCGATCGACAACAGTTCCAACCTCTATCACGCGGTGGACCTCGAGATCACGGTGGACACGGGCGCGTCCGCGCCGTCCGCCGGAGCGCACTTCGAGGTGTGGCTGGAGCCGTCGACGGACGGGGGCACGACCTTCGGCGAGGCGCAGGGCGTCTTCCTCGGCTCGATCGAGTCGCCGACGGCCTCGAACACCCAGCGCAGGGTCACGCTCTCGACTGATGCGGTGCTCGCGATCCTGCCACGGAACTACCGGATCGCGCTCGTGAATCGGACGGGTCAGACGAGCGGGTCGGACACCAGCCTCAACCTCCGAGGCAAGAAGGCGGCCTAATGGCACTGCGTTGCGGGTCGGCCTCGGTATCGAACGGGTGGCAGGGGGTCGGGCTATCTGCTGCCCATCCGATGTCGATGTTCCAAGGGGCGGAGGGTCAGGGCTACGCGTTCTGGGTGAAGGCGCCGACCAACGCCTCCGGGAACGATTTCGCTTCGCTGATGAACGAGGACTGGGGCTTCCCCTGGTCGCTCGGGGCGACGCTCAAGCAGGCGAACAACATCGTGCACCTGGGGCGGTGGGGGAATTCGAGTAACACGTGCACGACCACCAGCGGGTCGGTCGGAGGGACCGGTC